>Ga0210406_10001734_pt1 | contig 26018 bp, 26 predicted proteins | sample IncBWC30MmetaG_FD_155454 | JGI IMG/M metagenome (GOLD analysis project Ga0210406, IMG submission 155454) | Forest soil microbial communities from Barre Woods Harvard Forest LTER site, Petersham, Massachusetts, United States - Inc-BW-C-30-M | ecosystem: Environmental > Terrestrial > Soil >... | reverse complement strand
ACCGCGGGCCGCTCGCGCCTCAGTAGGAACACATGCTCGTCTTTCAACCGCTGCAATCCGGCGGGCGTGATGTAGTTCTTGAGCGTCGGCCCCGCTGGCTCCGGCCGAGGTCCTCGGAGTGGCCGCTTTTCTCGCATTTGCCAATCTGCCATGGGATTTCGTGTACTTGCGGATGACCCAATCTCGGAAGTTCCGCGCCTCGGTCCCGATAATTCTTCGCACGGTGAACGTGACGCACGCGGGCTAGATGTCGAATGATACATCGGTCTTTCCTGTGGCACTCTTAGAAAATGCGGTGACCCGTCCGATTGCATATCAAGGCGAAGAAGCATCCGGTTCACCTAAGCGATGAGCCGATGAGGTGCCCATTTCGAATGAATTGTTTGTGTTCGACCTGTAGGCTCACACTGATTCCGGGAGAATGGTCGGCTAACCGGAAGTTACGATTCTTCTGGTGCTAACTTCCGGGTAGCCCGTGATCGATGGCAAGCGGTATCCTCTCTTTAGGTTTGCCCACAAGCCGACTTCAGGCGTAGCATCGCGACAATGCAGTCAACCCAGGTGGATTATCTTTCCGATTCATGTAACTCCAATTGTCGGTGTTAACGATCGGAGGTCTCCATGAACTCAGCTCAACTGCGTACTTGTATTCTTCTCGTTGGCACGATTTTCTTTCCATGTGTCTCCGCTGCCGATGTGGTAACGGAGTGGAATGAAAAGGCCGGAGCATGCGTGCTGGAAGCCAAGCTGTATACCGTCGCTGGCACACGCGTGATGGCCCTTGTTCACGCGGCCATGTTCGACGCCATCAATTCGATTGAGGGGCGCTACACGCCCTACAAGTTCAAAGTATCCGCTCCGGCGGGCAGCTCCCCGGAAGCTGCTGGAGTCGCAGCAGCGCATGCCACCCTTTTGAGACTCTTTCCCGAACAGAAGGCCGCCCTGGACGCAGCGTATGCGGCCTCTCTCGCGCGAGTCCCCGATGGCCCCGGGAAGACCTCAGGAATTGCCGTTGGAGAAGAGGTGGCCACCAAAGTCTTGGCGTGGCGCGCTGGAGACGGCGCAGACGCAGCAAACACGTACCGACCTGTCACTACTCCGGGCACTTACATCACCACAACTCTCCCGATTGGTACGCAGTGGGCAAGCATGACCCCGTGGATGATGGAACGCGCATCGCAGTTCCACCCGGCCCCGCCACCGGCATTGACCAGCGCCGAATGGGCTGCGGATTACAACGAGGTCAAAGAAATCGGGGGGAAGAAGAGCGTACGGCGCACCAGTGAGCAAACCGAAATTGGGCGTTTCTGGGCTATGGGGGGACCCCAAGCCATCGATCCCATTCCGCGGCAGCTCGCGGCCGCTCCGGGGCGAAGCTTGAGCCAGAACGCCCGTTTGTTTGCCCTGGTGGAGATGGCGGTAGAAGACTCCCATATTGCACTTTTTGAAGCGAAATACAGTTTCAATTTCTGGCGCCCTATTACTGCAATTCGCAACGGAGACATAGATGGCAATGAAGCCACCACTCGGGACCCCGGCTGGGAACCGCTTATCGACACGCCATTACACCCGGAATACCCTTGTGGGCACTGCATGACCTCCAGCACGGTCAGAGCCGTATTGGAATCCGAATTCGGAACAGGTCCCCATCCATTGACGATGACCAGCTCCACGGCACCGGGCGTCGTGCACAAATGGGCCAGCATTGCGGACTACGCTGAGGAAGTTTCCCTGGCAAGAATCTACGGTGGTGTCCACTACCGGAATTCGACCGTGGTGGGCAAAGCGATGGGGAGAAAAATCGGGGAGCTGGCCGTTCAGAACTACTTGAAGCCGGTTCACTAAGGACCAGGTGCAAGAATGTATTCGCAAACTGCAATGCTCACGCACTGTAAGAGTGGTCGGCTAAACGGAAGGTATCGCATTAGATCATGTTACTGTCAGTGGTCATGGGCTCTATCCGATCAGTTGGAGATCTCTTGCGCGAGTGGCGCCGACGCCGGCGTTTGAGTCAGCTCGATCTGGCGATGGAAGCCGAAATTTCGGCCAGACACTTGAGCTTTCTCGAGACAGGCCGTTCGCAGCCGAGTCGTGACATGCTCCTGCATCTCGCAGAGCAACTGCAAATCCCGCTACGCGAGCGCAACGTTCTATTGAACGCCGCTGGGTTCGCCTCTGTTTTTCCGGAACGACAACTCGCAGATCCCGCGCTTGACGTCGTACGCAAGGCCATCGATGTCGTACTCACGGGGCACAATCCGTTCCCCGCGTTCGCGTCGATCGCCACTGGACGCTCGTCGCGTCCAACGACGCTTTCACGCCATTCCTCGGCGGACTGGACCCGGCACTATTGCGACCACCAGTGAACGTACTACGGCTCACTCTGAATCCACGAGGGCTTGGGCCACGACTTGTCAATTATCACGAGTGGCGATCGCATGTGCTCGACAAACTGCGCCGCCAGATTTTAGTTAGCGGAGATCCTGTCCTGGTCGAGCTGCTTGATGAGTTCCGTAACTATCCTATGCTGGACGGAGTAGTTGGCATTCCTGCATCGTCAAACGACCAGGAACTTCATAGGCTCGTCGTCCCTTTTCAGCTCCGCACGGAGTCAGGCATCCTATCGTTTTTTAGCACGACCACAATCTTCGGAACGCCCATCGATATCACTCTGTCCGAACTCTCGCTCGAGGCCTTCTACCCAGCCGATGCCGCGACTGCAGAGGCCTTGCGGAAAGCCGCCGCCACAGGGCAGGAGAGCAGCCCCAACGTGTTGGCGCAATCTCGATCAAACTCGATTTAGCCAATTCTAACCTCGCAGGTAATTGACCCTGGCCCGGTATCCCGGCTATTAATACGACAGTCGGGGATTCGAAGGAGCCAATAATGGATAGGAGAGGTGTTCTCAAGTCTGTGGTGTCTGCCGTCGCCGGCGCTGGACTGATCGCCACTGCCGATAGAGCCTTGCTCGCACAAGAAAAGAAAGCGCGCGCATCGAGGACACAGGGCCAGTCGTCGCCGTTTGTCGAGACAAACGATGGTGTTCGCTTGTTCTGCAGAGACTGGGGAACAGGCCGACCCATCGTTTTTCTGGCGCCCTGGGGCCTGCACTCCGATTGGTGGGAGTACCAAATGGCCCATTTATCCGTCCAGGGACTGCGCTGTATTGCCTACGACCGGCGTGGGCACGGTCGCTCGATGGAACCCGCCGTCGGCTACGAGTTCGACACTCTAGCGGACGATCTCAACACGGTGATCGAGCGGCTTGATCTGCAAGGCGTCACGCTGGTCGCCCAATCCATGGCCTGCGGCGAAGTCGTCCGCTACCTTTCGCGGCACGGTACTCGTAACATTGCGCGGATCGTTTTGGTTGCCACGATAACGCCTCTATTCCTAAAGTCACCGGATAATCCGGATGGAACGGACGGGAGTTCTCTAGAGAAAGTGCGCGAAGCACTAAGCACAGATCGTCCGCACGCCATCGCCGGTGCTGCGCCAGCATTTTTCGGCGCGCCGAAAAATGCCGTCTCTGCCGAGATGATGGAATGGTGGACGGAGATGCTCCTCCAATGCTCGTTGAGGGTGCTACTCGACCTTCACCGCGTATTCACCGTTACCGACTTTCGTCTCGAGCTGCGGACGATTTCGGTGCCTACGCTGATCATTCACGGTGACATCGACACGTCTACACCCATTGACCTTACTGGGCGAAAAACAGCAAGCATGATTCCAGGCAGCCAGTTCAAAGTGTACGAGGGCGCAGCGCACGGGTTGCCCATAACTCATATGGATCGCCTCAACCGCGACCTGCTTGCATTCGCGAACAGCTGAGCTCGCAAACAGGAGATGATGTCTCGGCTGGTAGCACGCCGACCTTCCCAGTTCCGTAGGCAAGCCTTTTTCTGCCGCTCATTTCTTCTGGGCACTGCTTCGGGCTAATTCCTGCGTCCTGCAGCTTCGCGTCTTCTACTTTCCCGGCTCCTCCCTGTGAATCCTTCGGGTCCCTCTCAGAATGCAGCCGCTCGCCTTGGGAGAAGTATCCACTCCGCCCTCCGGTGCTCCAAGAAAATGGGCAGAAATAGGAAAACAAATCAAAATCACGTGTCTATATGGTAAGTGGAATAGCTTCGGGCTGAGGTCGGGCGGAATGATACTGCAGGCATTTTTAATAAAGCACCAGCGCAATGCGGTATTGCGTGAAATCCGCGGAATTACTCGCGTCGCACGCTCCCACCGTCACGTTACGATATTGTGCACGTCGAATTTTCTTGTCCACTTCTGGGGGGAGGACGCTCAGGTCCGCGGTTTCGAACCTCAATACCAAATACGACGTCATCACCGAACCTGTCCGAGATCTGGGCTCTACGACGTTCGAGTAACACGCTTCTCGACCCTCTTGCGATCCGCTCGTTACGTGCAGCCCCCTTCCTGCGAGAAGCGACACCACCTGTCTTTCCTGTTGTTCCAGCGTCAGGTCCGGGGACAGCTGCGAAAAATCCTGCACGGCGAAGAGTTCGCCATTCCCACCCACTGCGGCAATGCCGACGGCGGTCACGCGGGGATTGAGGATATTTTTGCGGTGACCGGGAGAATTCATCCACCCAGAGTGGATGCTTTGCGCGTTCGTGCCGATGGCGACGTTCTCAGCGATGTAACTGAAATGCGCTCCGGCAGCGGCGAGGCGTTCCTCAACCGTGGGCTCACCCGGGAGCTGATGCTCGAGGGCATTCATATCGCGCATAAGGAGCGCGTGCTGGCGTGCGGCCTTGAAGAGAGCTTCGTCCCACTGAAGTTCGGGAAGTTTTTGTGCGGAGCGCTCGTGGTTGAGAAGTTCGAAAAGTTCGCGCTCGGTGGCGTTGCGCTGGAGAGTTTGCGATGGCGCATCAAAAGTGGGAAAGAAAAGTAAAATTACAGCGACAGGGTAAAATGCAAAAATCTTCATCGCGATAAAGACTAACCGCGGACGCGAACCGCACTGGCCAGAATTCAACAAGAGATTCTTAATTCTCGATCTTCGGCTCGGAAATGCGTTGAGTATCCGCCACTGAGAAGAGCAGATAGTTGCTAAAGCTATGACGTCGGTGGCTGCGCCTCCCGCTCCATTCGTAATACACATCAGCGGTTTGCGGCAGCCACATGTCCACTTTGCCCTCGAGAAAATGGACGAGACCATATTCGATGATTGTGCGGTCCTCCCTCAACCGGATTTGTGGTAGGGGCGCGATCAGATTTGTTTCCAGCCGCAAGATCTGATAACCGTCCACGGCAATCCACGCACGTCCCTTCACTGCCACGGGGTACCATGCACCATTGTTGCCGATCCTGTACGCACGAGTCGTATTGGGTTTATCGCTCCTTTGGCGGAAATGCACTTGCCAGGCGAGAGTCCCATTCCATCGGGCCAGCCCCTCGCACACCATTTCAAAGTTCACGACGTTGTAGGGATGGAAAATCAGCACCATCGCCGGCAAGCCCTTTGTTGCCACACCGTCCGGGAACTCCGCCACGGAACGCCGGCTGCTCCGATGCTCTTCCACGCTTAGGAAGCCTGGCCGGTATTCTGCCACGGAAACTAGATAGTCAAACTTGCGCGTTTCTGGACGAGATGCGACTCCCGATTTATTAATGCTTTCATGCTCCAGGAATTCCGTCGCAGTGAACCGGTCGACATCGCTTACAAACTCTTTGACTCGCTTGCCGGCTTCCAGAAGGACATCGTCGAGCGAGCACGCGGCGCCGGGTTCCACGGCGGGCACGCTCTCGTCCACATCGGGAGGCAGCCAGCTGGAGCGTAGACGCGGGGAGGTCACAGCAGCAACAACGGTGGGTGCCATCTTCGCATTCGCCGGGGTCAGAGCTCTCCCGTGTTCATCCGTCAAAGGAGAAGTCTTTAGACTCTCAAGTAGTATGTTGGCTGCAACATCCGCAGGCTGGTCTTTAAGGTAGGCTTGCAGAACGCCGATGGCCCGTTCTTTTTCTCCATGGTCCGCCAGGGCTCGAGCCAGAAGTGGCTGGACGGCCGAGGCTTTTCCTTGCCCCATTTTTAGCGCCCGCTCCGCCTCCTTGATGGCTTCTTCGGCCAAGCCCTGCCGCAAATAGGCTTCTGCGAGGATCGCATGCGTGCGCCAGGAAGGGGGGCCATCGGAAGTGAAATCGTGCGTTGCTGTGGCGCAGGTAGCAAAAGATAGAACCACAGTCGCGACGAACGACAAGGTCAAGAGAGAGCCCTTTAGAACGCGGATAGACATGGCCAACTCCACGAGCGGAAGGGAGCTAAGAGTTGAGCGGGATGATACACCCATCTGCACCGGAATGCGACAACCACAGTTAGCAACGACCAGTAGAACATCAGGGGAGATTGGACGATGGGAGGAACCACCGTTTAGGTCCTTGCAAGCCGAAATGCCCTATTCAATTGCAGTAATTGCTTGCGAAGCGCTGCGCACAAACTCTCAGTTCCTGGCAGTCGGCCACCCGGAAGTAACCGCCGCAAAACGCAGGAGCCCCTCGAATCGAGCCCCGTCGTCGAACCCGGGGCGATGGCGCGCGACAGCTGATCTTTTTGTGTTCCGCTTTAGCTGCCCGAGTGCACAGCCCATGAAACGCCGATCCTCGCAGTTCAGTAGGCCACCCTTTTTCTGCCACTCATTTTTCTGGGCACTGCTTCGGGCTAATTCCTGCGTCCTGCAGCTTCGCGTCTTCTGCTTTCCCGGTTCCTCCCTCAACACCATTTGGGTCCCTCCCATAAAGCAGCCGCTCGCTTTGGAAGCAGAAGCCACTCGCTTCTGTGTGCCCCAAGAAAATGGGGCAAGAAAAAGGAGAAAATTCAGCTATGTCTTACCTATATTTTAAGTGGAATAGCTTCGGGCTGAGGTTTGCCCACCGACGTTTCCGACATTAGGGCATGGTTTGGCCCACGTTCTGAGGACTTCACGTCTGGCGAAGTGGTGGCGAACGCTGCAACCCGCGCGGCGAGACGGCCGCGAAGAACTTGCCCAGAAAGAGAATCCGGCGGGAGAGTGTTCATCTCCCGCCGGATTGGTTTTTCATGGAAACGTTTGTGCGTCTCACGGATCCCTGAGCGTTGCGCTCCAGGATGCGCCGCAAGTGGCTGCGTCGTTCCGCTTTGGGTTACTTGCGTCTGTGCAATTCACGAAATGATTTGAGTCAGTCGGCTATTGGCTTGTCGGCTGGGACAGTGGACGAGCGCTGCGGATTCGATTAACGATGTCAATCGCCAGTCGCTGCGCTGCTGCAGGACCATCAATTGCCGTGACTTTCCCGGTACCAAGAACCATGCCCGTTTTCGGGCTTATCATTTTAAAGATCCAGTCATACGTCAGGAAGGGCCTAGTGACATCGATATAGATGTCAGCTTCGTTGCGGTCGTCGATTACGCGGACGCCCCACTCGCGCATCTCGGGGCGCGTATAGAGCGCATCTTGCAACAAGTTACCCTTCATCCAGATGGTGTGGGATTCCACGAATATCGAATGAGCTGTGCGCACGATTTCATCTGCATCGTTTCCCGCGGCGCGAAGTACGGTGCTGCTCCCTGTGGGTGCTCCGGTTGGCCGGTCCAGTTCCCCGCGGGGCAGCATCACTGCAGCAGCGAGCTGCTCCACAATGACTTCCGCCAACTTGGGACCTGCGTCGAATTCATCAGTTGCTTCCACGATTCCTGAAGCGAGTGTCAACGACCGCGGCTGGTAGACCAGCGTGTAGGTCCAGTCAAAGGTCATAACAGGCCGGTCGACAGTAATCGCGACATCGGCAGTTTGCCCGTAATCAGTGAAGCGCAGCCCCAGTTGCGGAAACATGGCCGTCTTGTGAATATCATCCTGCAACCGCTCGCGGCGTAGATAAATCGTTTTGGAATGCACCGATACGGTGTGAACTTGCCGTTGTTCTGGACGAGGTAAAGTCAAGCCAGGAGGAGCCACTGGTGCTGCAGGAAGGTTGGAAGGAGCGCCTGCAGCGGTTATGGCTTTGGCGCCGAATGGTTGCAAATGTGCGCCCGAGTCAAAGCGCGTACCGCCAGACACGTTGGCAAGACCGGCAATACTGTCGAAAGGTACGGCAAAATTGATGTTCTGGCCGACGCTTAACGATCCGACGACGATTCCGAGTACCCTAGCCTCGGCGTCTACTAACACGCCGCCGCTGGATCCAGGTGCCAACGGGGCGGTGAACTGCAGAATTCGGTAGCCACTACCGGCCCCGGGTACATCGTCGGCCATTCGCGTGGCGCTCAGGATGCCGGAGGATGCAGTCCACGGTAAACCGACAGCGTTCGATACGACAAAAACCGTTGCGCCAGATGCCGCGTTACCGGAGTTGCCGATGGGCAGCACTGGAAGCCCCGTGGCCGCAATGCGCAGAGCTGCAACGTCGCGTCGTTCATCGGATGCGATCAATTCAACTTGGTCGTAGGTTTCTCCGCTTTTTACGCGCACTTGCACCTCGCGCATCCCTCTTACGACATGGTTCGCAGTGAGGATCACGCCATCGCTTCGAATAATCACGCCGGAAGCGACGCCCGCAACTTGACCGTCACCTTTGCCGACTAGAATGGATACAGCTGAAGGCGAAACTCGCTCCACGACCTGATCCCCGGACAGTGCCGGTGAGGTGGTCTGTGCGATCGCCGTAGACAAAGTGATAGTAGAGAATGCCGCCGCGGCTAACATTTTTGCAGAGCTCATAAAGTCCTCCCTAGAATGTCGAGGGTTACCGGGGAATAACCCCGATCCTGCACCACCCCAAAGGTCGACGCAACGAGGAAAAACTTCGTGGAGAGCTGCTTCACCGAAGTGGGAGCGCCAAACGAAGCGGCGGCACTCTTATTGGTTAGGGCGACGCGGGTGGAGGTAAGAAGCCGCGAGAGATACTCTCTTGGAATACTCTTCAGGAGAGGATTAACCACCCACGCGAGAAGAGCTGGAACGCTGCGGCTTAGCGCCACGGACTCGAGTTGGACATAGACTCCGCCGTCTTTCTCTTGAAATCGCCAATAGCTGTACAGGCGCCACAGAAAGCCACGATCTTTGCCGATGGGCTTTTCCCGTTCATCCGATCGGTCCGGGTTTTCCACCTCCGCGATTCGCGTGGAGTAGGATCGACTGTGTATCCGGCTCTCGTCCACGGAGAAATAAGACACATTGAATTCTGCGTTGAACACCGCAGTGATAATTGCCTTTTGGCGGAGCCGCAGATAAACCTTGAAACAGTTCCCGTCAGCATTCAGGAGTTTCGAGCGCAGCACATCCGGCTGGTAAATGGCCTCGTGATGATCGTAGTCCTGCAAGAGAGTCAGAACTTGCTGAAGGTTTACGCCGGAAACAAAACTCAGGGCGATCCAATGGTGGATCAGTCCGTCCGGCACCTTGATGCGCTTGTCTCCTTCGAGAGTTTCCAACCGCTCGATGATAATTTCACCTTGTCGAAGCTGAGCGTAACGGCCATCTCGCTGTGGCTCGGGAAGCCTGTCCAACCAGAGGAATGCCTGGCCGTCGCGAAGTTCCCTTGCCATCCGATTTTCGGTCACGCGAATGTATCGATCGAATGCCTCCGTAGTTTCTTGCTTTAGTTCCGTGGCGCCTGCTGATTCCGGCAGCACATACGCGAACGCTAAAAACGCGGCTAACATTACTTTCCGCATGGCTGCCACCTCCGTTCTTTCGCAATCGCCAAACTACCTGACACTGTCCGTGGCACTTTTCAGTCCAGACCATTGCGAACGAATGTGGAGGAAAATAAAGCGAATGGCGCAGCTCAACTAGGAGGGTAGCGCCTCAACCACGCAAGAATCTCCTGACATCGTCATCTTGGCCAGACACTCGCGCCTGCAGTCCCAGCCGCTCGAGGAGGATATTACGCAGACAATTTTCTTAGTGGTATGCCAACGGAATTCAAGGGCTTGGAGCTGCCTTCGTTTGACTTGCTAGAGCTGCGGGCCTAACATGGCCCGCCAAGAGCAAGCTCTTCCTATTATGGTCGGACAGTCCATTTCGCACTTTCGAATCCTTGAAAAGCTGGGTGGCGGAGGAATGGGTGTCGTCTATAGAGCCGAGGACACCAGGTTGGATCGTGCGGTGGCATTGAAATTTCTCCCCGATGAGCTTTCCAGGGATCACCAGGCTGTCGATCGTTTTCGACGGGAAGCCCGTGCCGCATCTGCTCTGAACCATCCCCATATCTGCACCATCTACGACATCAGTGAGCACGAGGGCGTGTACTTCCTCGTCATGGAGCTACTCGAAGGACAGACGCTCAAGTATTACATCGGCAAGCAGCCTTTCAACTCAGCTTGGCTGCTGGATATTGGAATGCAGATTGCCGACGCGCTTGATGCCGCGCATGCGAAGGGCATCGTCCATCGCGATATCAAACCCGCGAATCTCTTCGTGACCTCTCGCGGCCAAGTTAAGGTCCTCGATTTTGGCCTAGCCAAACTCCTCCGGCCGCTGGCCTCCCACGTAAGCGTTGGCCCATCCGCCGCGGAGACAGCCACGTTCTCCTCTGCGGCAGGCTTGCTCGTCGGCACAGTCGGCTACATGGCTCCGGAGCAGGTCGAGGGCGAACCGGTCGACCCGCGCACCGATCTTTACGCACTCGGTCTCGTGCTGTACGAGTTGGCCACGGGGCGCAACCCCTTTCTCGGACAGTCGCCTACCTCCACCATCGCGAACATTCTGAAGGAAGAAGCGCCACCGCTTGAGCAGCGCAATCCAGTGGCTCCGCCTGAACTGGGGCGGATCTTGCAGAAATGCCTGCGCAAACGCATCGACGAGCGGTACGTATCAGCCCGCGACCTCGCAGTTGACCTCGCGGCTCTGCGTCGCGGCTTCGAACCTTCGGGACGCGCCTCTGCTGTAATAGCTGCCGGGCCGGTGCCGCCCCTCTCCATACCGCGCGGCGCGGTCCGCGTGCTGCTCATGCTCATTCAACTCGGGTACTTGGCGATGTATGCGCTCGCACTCTACAAGTTTCACGACGTGCTCCGCGTTAGCCTCGAGCTAAACAAGTCGCTTACGCTGGGCAGCGTGTTGCTGATGGCTGGCGTGCTCGGCGTTCCAGTGCGTCTTTACCTGTTCACGGCCCTGGCCTTTGATTACCCAGACCTTGGCATGAAGTTCCGCTTGCTGTTTCCGGCCGTACTTTTGCTCGACGCTGTCTGGGCTGCCACTCCATTGCTCTTCCTCGGCCAGCTTCAGGGCCTGGTCCTACTATGTGCCGCTGGACTTGCCTACCTCCCATTCTGCCAACGCACGCTGCTCTACTCCGCTTATGCGAATGCCGGTGGCCGCTCCTCTGCCATCCAGATGCCGGGCTCTAACAGACTCAGCTAGCAAGTGAAGGTCTCATCTTTGCTTCCTGTGTGAGCAATCTAGTCATTTTTCCAAATGCGCCGAAACAGCGAAGGAGTTAAAGGCGTTGATCACAGCACTTTGCACGAGCTAGGAAGCTCGGGAATGATAGACGCGCACACCGTAGAGCTGGTCGTTTTTAGTATTTCGATTCGGGCCACCGTGCGATAACTCTTGGATTGTCGGCCACCCGGAAGTAGTCGTCGCAAACGGTGCTTCAAGCTATCATCAGCGACTTCCATGGGGCTGCGGTCACGCACTTCGAACCGCGCTGACCGAGCGCATTTGCCACAGCCATCCGGCGCTCACCGTCGGAGCGGCCATTCGAATCAAGCCCCATCGTCGAACCCGGAGCGATCGTGCACGACAGCTGATCTTTTTGTGTTCCGCTTTGGATGCCCTCCACTCTGGCTCCATACCACCCCGATGTTCCCAGTTCAGTAAGCCAGCCTTTTTCTACCGCTCATTTTCTGGCCACTGCTTCAGGCTAATTCCTGCGTCCTGCAGCTACGCGGCTTCTGCTTTCCCGGTTCCGCCCTTACGCCATTGGGTTCCCTCCCATAAAGCAGCCACTCGCTTTGGAAGCAGCAGCCCTCACTTTTGGGTGCGCCAGGAAAATGGGGCAAAAAAAGGAGACATTTCCATGTCCTACTCGGTAACGATCGTCGGATTCGTTGGAGCCGACCCGGAGCAACGTCAATCGAGGAACAACGGCGCGAATTTCAGCGTTCTTTCCGTCGCCGCACAACGCTCTTGGAAAAATGCAGAAGATGAATGGGTCTCGAAAGTCGAGTGACATCGCATCGCGATTTTTCGCCCTCGCATGGCCGAGTCCGTTCTCAACAGCATCAAGAAGGGCGACCATTTATGGTGAGCTCCTCATAAGACCATGTCCTGGTTGACGGACAACTAGTCAGCCCGAAGTACGAGCCCGAGAACGGCAAGTCGAAGAAGGCCAAGGCCGCTAAAGTCACCGTCTTCTGGAGTGTGCGCGCGGAAGCGGGCGCCGAATCCGGTGACGCGCCGTACTGACACGGAGGGCCTTTTTCGTTTGTCCTGCATCCCTGCCAGAAAAAACAAATTCCGCATGGCCCGAAGGGAATTACAGAGGATACGCCTCCGCCGCCATCGCTTTTAATTGGCGGGATCTGGCAGCGGTTCTTCCCCGAAACCGCCGTTCCTGTACTTGATGTCTGGAATTCGTCGAGAGCACGTCCCCGCTCTTTGTATTGGCCTGGCCCGCCGCCGGGCACCAGTGGAGTACGCCATGCCCCAGTCCTCGGCCTGTGATTGTGCTCTTTGCGATATTGAATCTCGTTTGCTCACGAGTTTGGGCGCGGAAGGCCTCACACTTGCCGAACTCACTGTGCCGGGTCAACTGCCACTCTTCACGTCGGTCCCCGCACTGGTTCAGCTTCTGCGCACGTCGCCTGCGGATGAACGTTCCGACGGACTGCTCCGCGAACTCCTTCGCCTTCGCGAATCAAAGCCCGAGCTTGTCGAAGGCCTCTTCATCCTGGCATTTGTGCCGATGCTGCATCGCAGCATCCGCCGCGTCGCGCAATACCAGCCCGCGCTCGCGGAAGAGGACATCACGCAGCAGGCGCTTGGTTTTCTGCTGGAATTCCTGCGTTCGCAGGAATTCCAGGGAAGGGAATCCCATTTCGCGTTTGCGATCTCGCGCGCTCTGAAGCGGCAGCTCTTTGAATGGGGCCGGCGGGAGGGAAGGAAGATCGCCGTACTGGACCACAGCGATGATTTGCCGCCGCTTGCCATTGAAGAGCCGTTTGAACGATTCGCGCAACTCCGCCACTTTCTTCACCGCTGTGTGGAACGTGGCAAACTGACGAACGCCGAACTCGACCTCTTGATTCAATTCAAGCTCGGGGAAAACGGCCTGCACTCGATCCACGGCGGCAAACGCAAATCATCGAATGCCACACGGCAAAAATTGAAACGTGTTTTGGCAAAACTTCGCCGACTTGCACATCCGCGGTGGAATTTGCCTTATGACAAGTCAAACACCGGATGAGATCCCCGCGCGATTGGCCGATCTGGACAAACAGTTCGCGGAGCAAGGCCTGCCCATATGGCTGCGCGTTCCGTTCGCTTTCCGTATTTTTGGACGAACCAAACGATGATCGAAGAACTTAGTATTGCTCGCGAAAAAGCCAGGAGCGTCCTATAGGTGTCAACGCGCAATGCCAAGTGCTGATAAACGCTAATCATTAACTAGGACTCCGGTAAGGCACGACGGCAGTTAGTTGCTTGATGAGAGTAGACTACTCGCCGAGGTGATGATGTGAAGTCAAAAGTAATCTGCAGTGTGTTTACAGCCGCTGTGCTGATGATGGTTAGTCTCTGTGGCTTTTCTCAGTCGAACCGACCCATCGCAATCTCAGGGGCAGAAGCTGATGCCAAGCCGCTTTTATTAGAAAAGAATGAAGGCGAACTGCGGACTCGCCGCATTCACACCGACAATACCGCTCCCGCTTCCTCCCAATTTATGCTGAAGGTCAGCCCGAAAAACAATGCGTCTCAGCATCTCGTCGCGGGTACCGAGGAACTTGCCCCCGGCGCGGCCATAACCAAGCACCGGCACTTGGTCCAAGATGAAATCGTGCTGATTCACAGCGGCAAAGCTCATGTTTGGCTCGGCGATCAGGAGCGCGAACTCCACGCTGGCGGACTTGTCTTTATCCCGGCGAATACATGGATAAGTTTGAAGAATACTGGTGCCGAACCTGTCAGCCTAACCTTCATCTTTTCAGCGCCCGGATTCGACGATACGATGCGCTGCAATTCCGTGCCGGCCAGTGAACCCACCACCACAATCACGCCGGAGCAGCAAGAAGAGTGTGCCCACCTGGGCCATTCCGAACGCGCAGGCAAGCCGGAACAACGCAAGAAGTAAACAAACAGGCTGCCTGTGGGCAAAGACCATCATGCCCGATAAACACAAATCGGAAACTTGAATCTCATTCTCCTGCGCGACTTACAAGGCACAATCCGCCAACCGGAGATTGCTTGAGTGGAGACCGATCCGGAAAGCCGAGATCGATCTCACTTCAAATTTATACTTAACCCAAAAATCACGCCGGATGTGATGGCGTCGAAAATGACGCCTCCGCTCCGATAATTCACGTCTAGATAGCGATAACCGGCGTGCAGCGACCATGAAGGTTTTATCCGGTAACCGAGAAGGCCACTCACGTTATAGCCCAGTTGCGAGCCTGCCCCCCAGCCGCCTACGTCACCAGCGATCGTTGCATTTACCTTCGGCGAGAGAGCCGCCTGAATTCTTCCGCCAACCAACGGGTCCACCCAATTCAGCGAACCTGAAAGCTTAATCCCGGAGGGATCAAATTGCAGACTCTGTTCGGTATGCCAGTAGCGGAATCCCGTAAGGGCATCGACCTTGAGCGCATCCCGATCGACCACGCGGTAACCGATTTTGGGCGTCAAAATGACTTGGCTAACCTTCACGTCTGCCGATGACTGACCCAAGCCCGGGAACGGCAACGCTTTATCATCCTCCAGCCTGATCCACATCATATCGACCGGGAGCAACAGATGCTTGTGGCGAAGCTCTGCCGTCCCCATCAGTCCGAAGCGAAAGTGAGAGAGAAGATCTGCCGCGCTGGCATGTATGCTGGCCGACCGCCCGCCGAATCCAACAGCTCCGTGAACGCCAGGAAACCACAGATATGGAGCTACGATTAAATGCCAGGCGCCATCCGGCACAGCAGCAGTTTTCTGGGAAGTGGTTTTGTCCGTTGATTGAGTTTGGCTGTCGGGGTTTGGTGGTAGCTCCGTAGTTTCGGGCTCAGGCACTTCTCCGAATTTCGGAGCATCCATCTGGACTGTGGATACACCTCCCTGAGGCAGCCTTGATTGAGCCCGACTTGGACCGGTGCTCACCGCCAGAACCAGTCCAAGCACTAGCGAATAGAGTGCCGACATAACCAAGACACCTCCTATGGAGAGACGAGGGTACCGTCGTCGTTCACGCCTCAAATCGATGAATTCCGCGTGGACCTTTGGGACAACTCGGCCAGAAAGCAGCCCGCCATGTTCTTCACCGTTTGGCAAATTGGAGAGGTTATAGATGCAGTAGCAGCGTGCAACAACTGTCAATGCTGACAGTATCCGGCAGCTTTCCTCGTCGCTAACGTCGGACCTCGATCCGTTAAAAAAGACACCGATTGAAACACTAATTAATTTCGATTGAGGGCTACCGCGGAAATTCCTTCTTATCGCAAGTTCTAACTTCACGGTGACCGGAGCGCAAGTGCAAGGTGCGAACCTGAATCGAGGCCCGCGTCTCCTTTGAGGTGAAGTCCGTTCAACTGAGCGTGAGCCGTCCTGGCCGCCGACAGCATAACGATCAAAACCAAAAAAGGGATCTTGCAAAATCTCACTGTTTCCTCCGACCTTTCCACGTAACCTGGTGCTGCCTCAGGAGATTCTGCGAAGTATGGTGTTTCCGAGGTTGACTTGACACCTGTCAATTCGACCAGTCGCCTCAAGTTTGCCTACCTGCCAAGCTCCAACCAAAGGGAGCGGAACGCAGAACAAAAATATGTTCAACCCGAGGAAAGCCATGAAAACAAAAAGCACTCTTATCGCCCTCGGCCTTGCACTTGGTCTGGCCGGTTACTCGCTGCCGGCACTCGCGCAGGACTCAGGCGAGCCAGACAAAGCAGCGATCGAGAAGTCCTTTCCGGCGAAGCCGCCGTATTCTCCATACGCCGGGAGACCGTTTCCAGCGCGCGTTTATTGGGGCGATACGCACTTGCATACTTCGTATTCGATGGACGCGGGCGCCTTTGGTGCGAGGCTTGGACCGAAGGACGCCTACGTATTCGCGAAGGGGAATGAAATCACCGCTTCGAGCGGACAACGCGTGAAGCTTTCGCGTCCGCTGGACTTTCTCGTCGTAGCCGATCACTCCGATGGCATGGGCTTCTTTCCGATGCTGCTGTCGGGTAGCCAGGATGTATTGAACGACCCGCAAGGCAAGAAATGGTACGAAATGATTCAGTCAGGCAAGGGTGCAGACGCGGCGTTAGACATTGTCGTCACCTTCGGCAAGGGACAGATGCCCAAAGCTATCTTTCCGCTCCCGGGCACTGCCCCATACCGCAGCGCTTGGGCGGAGACCATCAAGGCAGCCGAGGAAGCGAATGATCCGGGCCGCTTCACCGCCTTCATCGGCTTCGAGTGGACGTCGAATACCGGCGGGAACAACTTGCACCGCAACGTCATTTTCCGTGACAACGCGTCCAAGGCAAGCCTTGTCGAACCCTACACGACCATAAAGCCCCTGGGCAGCGACAACCCGCGCGACTTGTGGAAGTGGATGCAGACTTACGAAGACAAGACGAACGGGAGAGTGCTGGCCATCGCGCACAACGGCAACCTCTCGAATGGGCGCATGTTCCCGCTGATCGAATCGTTCACCGGGAAGCCGATCGACCGAGAATACGCCGGGCGACGTGAGCAATGGGAACGGCTCTATGAGGCGACCCAGATCAAGGGTGACGGCGAGGCCCATCCATTCCTCTCTCCCAACGACGAATTCGCCAACTTCGAGCGCTGGGACAAAGGCAACCTAGATCTTAGCGAACTCAAAAAGCCCGAGATGCTGGAGTTCGAGTACGCGCGCGCGGCGTTGCGAAACGGGCTGAAGCTTGAAAAAGAACTGGGTGTGAACCCGTACAAGTTCGGGATGGTCGGCTCCACCGATTCGCACACCGGTCTCGCCGCCGTGGAAGAAGACAATTTCTTCGGCAAAACTTCCAGCGCTGAGCCAAGTGCAGGGCGCGCAGAACATCCGTTCATGAAGAACCCCGCCCATCCCGGAGTTGTGGTCATGGGTTGGGAGACGAGTGCCTCCGGCTACGCCGGCGTTTGGGCTACCGAGAACACGCGCGAAGCACTGTGGGACGCCATGCAGCGGAAGGAAACGTATGCCACCACCGGTCCACGGATGATCGTCCGCTTCTTTGGCGGCTGGGACTTCGTTGCGACCGACGCAAACACGCGGAGTCCTGCAGTGGTCGGCTATCAAAAGGGCGTGCCCATGGGTGGCGATCTTCAACAGGCATCTGCGGGCAAGTCGCCCACATTCCTGGTCGCTGCGCTGAAAGATCCGATCGGCGCGAACCTCGACCGAGTGCAAATCATCAAGGGCTGGCTCGATGGCAAAGGCGAGACACGCGAGAAAGTGTACGATGTGGCATGGTCTGGCGACCGGAAGCCCGACGCCAAGACCGGCAAGCTGCCAGCGGTTGGCAGCACCGTGGATGTTCCCAACGCAACCTGGACCAACACCATCGGCGCTACTGAACTCATCAAGGTCTGGAAGGACCCTGAGTTCGATGCGGCGCAGAGCGCGTTCTACTACGTTCGAGTGCTTGAGATCCCCACACCGCGCTGGACGGCCTATGACGCCAAATACTTTGGCATCAAGATGCCGCCTGGAGTGACGATGACAGCGCAAGAGCGCGCCTACACTTCGCCCATCTGGTACACGCCGGCGAAATGAGCCTATGCGGCCGCCCCTGCGAAAGCTGATCCGTGAGCCGCTGTTTCACTTCCTCTTGCTGGGGGCGGTGATCTTTTTCATTGCTGGGCGGTCGCGCAGCATCGGTGTCAGCTCTGGGGAGAAGATCCTCGTTACGCAAAGCCAGATCGAAAGCATCGTTGTCGGTTTCAGTCGCACATGGATGCGCCCGCCTACCCAGGAAGAAATGCAGGGGTTCGTCGACGACTACGTTCGCGAAGAAGTGCTCTATCGTGAGGCGAAGGCCATGGGTCTGGACCAAGACGACATCATCGTCCGCCGCCGCATGCGGCAAAAGTTTGAATTCTTGAGCGAAGATCGGGCGGCGAGAAGGGGGCCGCCCAGCGAGCAGGAACTCGAGGCCTACCGCCGGCAATGGTCGGACAAGTACCGGGAGGAACCGCGCTTTACTTTCGAGCACATCTTTTTCAACCGCGAGAAACATGGAAAGTCCGCGGAGGCTGATGCAAAGGCGGTGCTGGCGCGGCTGACCGGAAAGAACGGTGCTGCCATCGATGTCGAAAAGCTCGGCGACGCCTTCCTCTTGCCTTTCCGGTTTGAGAAAGTCTCAGCGGGAGAGACGGCACGGCTCTTCGGCGAGAACTTCGGGAAGCAACTGGTATCGGTCGAGGCCGGAAATTGGGCCGGTCCGCTGGAATCAAACTACGGGCTGCATCTTGTGCGCGTCGATGAGCACGCAGCGGGAACAGCGCCGCCGCTGGCGAACGTGCGCGAGGCGGTACTCCGCGACCTGCTGAATGAGCGGCGCAAGCAAGAGCTGGACGCGCAGTATGCCAAACTGCGCGCGCGGTACACGATCGTGGTCGAGCCTCCCCCAGCGCCAAAGGTAGCGGAGACACGCTGATGCGCCGTCGGCTCACTTTTGGGGTGGTCCTTCTTATGTTGGCGGCGGCGCAAACCGTCTATGCCCACGAAGTCCGGCCCGGGTATCTCGAACTTCGCCAGATAGACGCAGGGATATATGCGGTTCTCTGGAAGGTGCCGGCCGTGGGCGAGATGCGGCTAAGCATCCATCCTCGTTTCCCGGAGAACTGCCAACCGGTTGGCGAGGTAACCAGCTACCGTGGGGGCGATTCGTACGCGGAGCACCTGAGTATCGCGTGCCCGGGCGGGCTAAACGGCCGGACGATTGCCATTGAGGGGCTCGCCGCAACGATGACTGACGTGCTTGTCCGGATAGAGTTCGCTGATGGCACGACTTGGACACAGCGCCTGAAACCGTCGGTACCGGCGGCGGTGATTCCCAAGACCGCGTCGCGTCTAGAGACGGCTGGTGTTTATCTCAAGCTCGGCGTCGAACACATTTTGTCCGGCGTGGATCATTTGATGTTCGTACTCGCGCTGATTATTCTCACGCGCGGTGGTTGGAAATTGGTGAAGACAGTCACCGCGTTCACTCTGTCTCACAGCGTCACGCTGACCGCGGCGACACTCGGCTTTGTGCACGTGCCGCAGCGGCCGGTCGAGGCGGTCATTGCCCTGAGCATCGTCTTTGTCGCGACGGAGATTGTTAAGGTCCGGCGTGATATCAAAAGCATCGCCGCCTCCGCGCCATGGATGGTCGCTTTCTCCTTTGGGCTAATACACGGGCTGGGTTTTGCGGGAGGGTTAAGTGATGCCGGACTGCCGGTCTTGCACATTCCAACGGCATTGTTGTTCTTCAGCCTGGGCGTCGAGTCCGGCCATTTCCTGTTCATCGGCGTGGTGCTGTCGTTGATTGCCCTCGCGCGTCGCGCAAACCTGCCCGCGCCGCAATGGGCAGAGCTCGTACCCCCTTATGCCATCGGTGCCGTGGCCATGTTCTGGGTTCTTCAGCGCATCACGGTTCTTTGAACTCGACCAAATCCGAACGGACACGACGATAAAAAGCACGCCCAATCTAGTTTCATCGTAGGAGTCAAAAAATGCCTACCGGAATTCTTACATTCCCTCCCATAAGCCGCATTTTTCTCCTCGCACCCCTCTTGGCGAGTCTCTGTTCTCCAGCTGTAGCAGGGCGAAAAGACGTTGTCGTCATGAACAACGGCGATCATTTCATCGGGGAAGTCAAGCGCCTGCAAAACGGTTTGTTGTACGTGGAGACAGACTCTTTGGAAATATCGCGCTGGATTGGAATCAGGTGACTGCTATGAAGAAAATCGGAAAGGGCCGTAATGAAGGAATTCCTGTTTAGAAATTTGGTGAACGTTGCCTGCACATCTTCGCGATTTGTTTTAGATCCGCCCGCACGTACCCTGGTGCTGCCTCAGGAGATTCTGCGAAGTATGGTGTTGCCGAGGTTGACTTGACACCTGTTAATTCGACCAGTTGCCTCAAGTTTGCCTAGCTGCCAAGCTCCAACCAAAGGGAGCGGAACGCAGAACAAAAATATGTTCAACCCGAGGAAAGCCATGAAAACAAGAAGCAAGTGAGTCTCCGGCAGTTTGGGTGCTTGTGGATTCGAGTTTGCAAGCCGGTGCTAGTATTACCAAACTCGCGTGTTTCCCTGAATCTCACTTGAGACGTTTTCCACATTGCCGTAGACAGTCCCCCTCTCCCTTCCTAGTACTTCAGGCCCCGCGGATATCAGATGAAAGGAATCCCCTTATGAAACGAACAATATCTCTCCTATTTGTTGCGTTGATTGCTCTTTGTTTCCAGACACTTTTGACAAGCCCGGCCACCGCTCATTCGCTGACGGTCACGGCGAGCGCGAGCTGCGTGAACGGTGCCGCGGTCATCACCTATACGGCCGTATCGTGGAACCCTGGCGGCGTGGGCGGCTCCAATACGGAGATTGATATTCTTTTTAACGGCGTCAAGGTGGACGCTCAACCTTTCGCCTTGCCCACCGACCAGTTCACAGGGCAGATGCAGGCCCCATCTGCCACCAATTCGGTAGATGTGGAAGCAGTGGCGATTGCCAGTTGGGACGATGGCTTTCCTCCGGGTGAGACTAGCACCGTCACTGTTACTGTCCCGTCTAACTGCAATCCAGGAACAGGACGCTTTACAGGCGGCGGAAAGCAGGTTCTTGTGGGCGTCGCGACACTCACCAAGGGCTTTGAAGTTGATTGTGACCTCCATAAGCCCTCCAACAACATGGAAATCAATTGGATGGACGCATCCGGGAGTCACCACTTCCATATGGAGACTTTCGACTCTGCTGTATGCACCCTCAACGGCAATCCAGTGCCGCCGAAAGCTCCCGTCAACACGATTGTGGCAACCGGCACTGGCCGGTTCGATGGCGCGCCGGGTTTCACGCTTCAGTTCACGTTGATCGACAACGGTGAACCGGGCGTAAATGACAAGGCTGGCTTCATGATTTTCGAGACCGCCAATCCCAGCAACGTGGTTCTGGCCTTTCCCGTGATGACGGTTACCACCGGGAATATTCAGGCCCATATCGATCAGAGATAACGTCGCAACGCGGCAAAGCGGGGCCCCTTTGAGGCCAGTGCCTGTGAGTGGCGGCGGTTCGAATCGTCGCCACTCGGTTCTCTTGGTGCGCCACCCGCCACGAATAGCTGTCGACCACTCGTCTGCCCCGTGCCTACTGGGTTGCCCTCTTGTTCGCGCTCGTTTCGGGAATGGCATTCGTTTACTTGCACTAGGTCCCTATCTTCGACCGCGACCACAAGACACTTGGGAAGCGAGCGATTCTATCGAGACCTGAAGCAGCGAGGAATCAGCGTGCGTGTGGGAAGGGAGGCTACGGCGTATTCACGCTGATTCGAGCGACTGCTGGCGGAGCTAAGCTTCGAAGTGTGGATCGGCGATCCAGCGGAGATCAGGACCCGGTGAGCCAAGAAGCAAAAGACGGACAGCAAGGATGCCAAACTCCTGCTGAAGCTGATGCAGGAGGATCGTTTTCTGCAAATTTGGTACCGAGTCCAGAGAATCGCGATCTGCGGCAACTGCTGTGGCATTGGCTGGTGCAGATGCGCCCTGACCAGGATTTATCAGATTCAAGTAGCCTTGAGGCCAGTCCTCTTGGCCAGCAATGCCAATTTCTGGTCGTGATTCATGGGTTCCCACGGAACAAGTTTCTCAGCGAGCACATCCATTCTGTGAAATAGAGTTAACTCGAGGAAAAGTCCCATAAAGTCCAAGTCCCGGAAGACTAACGAGGCGGCATCTTTCATCTTGTCTCGAATTCGCTCGAAATGTGCCGGCATCTCGGTCCAGTGAAGACTGGCACGGTGGTGATGGCAGAGGTGGTAGCCCTCGTTCAGGAAGTTCACCTGATCAACAACCGTCACGGTATTCGCAAAATAATTGAGAGGATTGTCTGGATCACAGAAGGCGTGCTGCACCCATGCGGTGATTGCGTTGATGAAATTCATGCAGAGAAGTGGAACTAGGACGAACATAATTCCAATTCTCCAGTCATAAATAAAAACGGCCGCAAAGTAAGTATAGTATCGCGCCATTCCCCACAGCATTCGTCTCCGGTTCTTTTCGTCGCCTCTCGCTTTGAAGTAGGCGTAGGGAGCTAACCCCAAGGCCGTCCAAATGTTTTCTGAGAGATACCACAGGAAATCGATTCGGCTCGTTCGATCATAGCTTATGTTGTTGCGAGTATCGTCTGGGCCGCTGTTCTCTCTATGGTGAAGACGCACATGAGCCGTCCGACCAAGTTCCGGAGCGTTCCCATACAAATACCCAAGGAAGAATTCGAGGTAACGGCCGAAGACCTTATCGTATTTTTCCGAAAAGAAGCCATGTCGACTGTGCGCCTCCAAGTGGCTGGCGCTGAACATCCTCACAAACTGTTGGAACTTAAGACCGTAAAGTGAAAGATAGAAAGCGATCACGAGCAGCAGTCGCGGCTTCCCCAAAACCAGTTGAATCGCGAAAATTGGCACGGCGGTAAGGGTAAGGGAGACCATCAGTCGTAAAGCGGGGGTGTCTCGTGGATCCCGCAGAACTTCTTGGCCCAGCCGATCGATGACCCTGCCATACGTCCCGGAGAGAAATTCATACGCGTCGCGTAAGGGACGGACTCTCAGGAGGAGCTTGGCCGCACCATCGCATCCGAATGAAAGCATGCCCACGGGCAATGCGGCAGCAATACTGGCCAACCCCATGAGAAGTGCCCACCACCGAAATATGAATAGGAGCTTGGGTTTGGCGCCAAAACTCATCGCTATGGCGGCGGCGCCCATCCCGGGATTATCAATTTCCATTTCAGCACCGTACGCCACGGCTTGGGTTATACACTACGCGGCCATGTTAGGCCGCACTGTGGAAGCAAGTCAACATTGCCGGCCGCTCCGATATTTCGCAGAGCCTCCAATTGTTTTTGATGTATTCTCTGCCTGCTGCCACGTTCCCGCGAGGACTGGTCATCCAGGCACAGAGCCTATGAGTACCGCGCCATTCCACAAGCAGCCGGTCAGCCCACCACGGCACAACGATAAACGAAAAATTGTCGAGCATTATGATTTTGTCAGCCCCTACTACCGATCTCTTTGGGGTGAACATCTGCATCATGGTTATTGGATTCGCGGGGACGAATCGAAAGAAGAGGCGCAACTCCAACTCGCCGAGCATCTCGCAGAATTGGCGAATGTCCAGACCGGGTCCATAGTGCTCGATATCGGTTGTGGCTTGGGGGGTAGCAGCATTTACTTGGCACAGAAGTACAAAGCCCGCGCGATTGGCATCACAATCTCCCCCGTGCAGGTGGAAATGGCCAGAAAGGCGGCAGCCGCTGCCCAGTCGGACGCGCGGTTCCTTCTGATGGACGCCGAAGCCTTGGATTTCCAACAGTCGTTTGATCTTCTTTGGTCTGTCGAGTCCATCTCCCACTACCACGATCATCGAAGTTTCTTCGCCAATGCCGTAAGGTTTCTGAAACCCGGAGGTGTCTTTGCGCTCACGGACTGGTTCAAAAGAGCGGGCCTATCAGCTGCTCAAGAACACAAATTTATCGAACCCATCGAGCGAGGAATGTTCATTGATCTCGAAACGATGGACGACTATGAATCCCATCTCGTTGCTAGTGGTCTCGAAATCGTCTACAGACAAGATCTGACGCGTCAGTGCGCGAAAAGCTGGGATCTCGCTTTGGACATGATCCGAGACAAATCCTTTTGGGCCCTTGCTGCAAAAATGGGAAAAGATTTTGTGACTTATCTGAAAGCATTCCAGGCCATGCGCGCGGGTTACGCCTCTGGCAATTTTGTATATGGGCTCTTCACTGCCTGGAAGCCTTCCGAAGGTGCAAAGTAGCAGTTTCTTGGTAACAGCATTGCAGATGGAGGTGGCCCCGTACTCTCCTGTTTTCACCATCCGGTCGACTCCGACTCTGGCTGGCTGAATTAGCCGACCTGCCGCTTGGCTGGTATGCCGAACGCTCCAAGGTTGGAGAGCCGTCGGTTCGAAAAAAGCACGGGTCAGACGACCGGTCTGAACAAAGTAGCGCTGCGCTTAAATCAACGCCCGCGAGAGACTTTAGGTTTTCAGACTCCTGCGAGTAAACTTCAGGAAAGTGTTGCGTCGACCCATTGAGACCACCCGACTTACCGGAGATGTGCCAAGGCCAGCAATTTCACTTGTACGGCGTTAATCAGGAGCTAGGACATGCCGACTCACGAAGGGTCAGCCACGCAACTTCTTACCGGCGCGCTTAATATAGACCTGCGACGAATCCCGTTGATTCATGCGAACGCATGCTGGCCAGCTGCCGGAAGGCCCAAACAGAAGCAGTCGCGAGCAACATCATCAAAACACAGTTGAACCAGAACAAAGCATCGGGGCCACTTGCCCACACCAGAGGCGCCGGTGCGGCTGGCGGGAACTGCCAGGCGACAATGAATTCTAGAGCGTCGGCGCTACTGTGCAGAACGACCGCCGGCACAATTGAGCCACTCAGGAAAGTAAGCAATCCATAGAGTGCGCCCCAACCAATATCGAAGAGAATCGCCGGCACAAATGCGCCGTGGCTCAAGTGCGCCAGTCCGAAAACAAAACTGGCAATGGCGATACCGATTGTGGGGCCATAGCGGTGCTCCAGCAGTCCCTGCATGTAGCCGCGGAAGCCCGCTTCTTCGCTGATCCCCGCAACCGCAGCGCTCATGAGGATGGTGAGTAGCAATGTAGCGGAAGGAATGTGGGAGAGGTCGGGGCGAGAGGGTTGCGGCCACCGGATCAGTCTGTGCGAGATGATGAACAACGCAATTGAAGCGGCTAATCCCAGCCCTCCTGCCAGCAATGACCATCGCCAAACGGATGCAGATAACGGTTCCGCTCGCAGACTTGTGCGGCGTGCCGAAGCGGTGGACTGTGGCCAACCCCATCCCTTCAAGAATTTCCAGTAGAAGATCAGAAATACTGCCATGATGACTGCCGCCCACGGGAGCTTCGGCGAGAATCGCAAGTTAGCATGGATGAGCACTCCCCACACCACGGTTGCTATGCCCGTGACTGCGACCGCTGCCAACAAAGCCCGCACCAGCAAGGGAACACGGGTCCAAATAAGCCGACCACCTCTGCACTCGTTATACGGCTGTTGACACATAGAATTCAATGTAGCGTTCAATCACCGAACGGCGGCTGCACAGTATCGTCGCATTCTGCTCACGATCATTTCTCGCCCCTATTTTCGATGTGTGAAAGGCGGGCCTCTGATGGAAACTCCCGGTAAGTTCGCCAAACCGGACATGTGCTTGGCCAGCTTTTGCGGCGGATTCCACTTGTACGATTCCGCGTTAACCAGGACTTGATCCCAGTTTCAATAAAAAGACTCAGCACCGTTTATCTCGACATGATGCCGTTTCGAGACCACCTGCCCTTTCGTCCAGGTGAAAGGCGTTATTGGGATGATATGCTTTGCTCAATCCGAGGTGAAATAATGGGCATCGCGGCTGACATTCTCGGCTTACGAGATCACCACTTCAGTAGTGTGGCTGAACTTCTTGCCGCACTTGAACAGGTTTGTGATGCGCCTGTGGACAAAATATCAGCCCGAGTATTCTTGGCTAGCGCAGCCGCCGACCTAGTTCTGACTAATGTGGCAGCTCATGCTGCCGAAGCGCTGAGCGAACAACCCACGAATCGTAAAACCCGGCGGG
>Ga0210406_10001733_pt1 | contig 26027 bp, 25 predicted proteins | sample IncBWC30MmetaG_FD_155454 | JGI IMG/M metagenome (GOLD analysis project Ga0210406, IMG submission 155454) | Forest soil microbial communities from Barre Woods Harvard Forest LTER site, Petersham, Massachusetts, United States - Inc-BW-C-30-M | ecosystem: Environmental > Terrestrial > Soil >... | reverse complement strand
CTTGGCCGGGTCATTGGTGTGCGGCGCGGCCCATGCGACCACCTATCCGGCCATCTACTCGTTCGGCGACAGCCTTTCCGACTCGGGAAATGTCTTCGCCGCATCCATCGACACGGTTCCAAAGTTTCCCTACGAATTCGGTCGCTTTAGCAATGGTCTGAATTGGCTGGACGATCTGACTGCCAAGGTCCTGGGACCGGCCGCGGCCCCTGCGACCCCTAGCCTCGCCGGCGGGAATGACTTTGCCTTTGGAGGCGCGCAAACGGGAACAACAATCGTCAGCGACAACCCCATAGTCCCCGCCCTCGATAGCCAAGTCGACTTCTTTTTCAGAAAGCAGGTCCCCTTGCCCACTGCCGGGGCGCTCTATACGCTCGACATCGGCGGAAACGACATTCTCAACGCGGTCACCGCGCTGAAGAACGGCTCGATCAGCTTTGAGGATATGACGACGACCTTCCTCAATGCGGCCGTCGCCAACACGGTCAACGCGGTCAAGGATTTGTACGCCGACGGAATGCGCAGCCTGCTCTACTACGAAGTGCCGGACCTCGCGGTCGTGCCTGACTATAAAGTCCTCGGCGCACAGTTCGCCGCCGATGGCGGCATGTTGGCGAAGGACTTCAATACCGACGTTCTCAGTGACATTAAGGCGCTCGATTTGGCCGGGCTGACCGTCTTTGACGTCCCGACCTTCAGCACGATCGATAGATCGTCGCCAACCCCAGCGCGTTCGGTCTGACCAACGTGACCGACCCATGCCTCTCAGGAGACTTCCAGAATCCTGGTACCGAGTGCTCGGATCCCGATCATTATCTGTTCTGGGACGGACAGCATCCGACCGTGGTCGCGCACGCCCTTACTGCCGAGCTTGCCTTCAACGTGCTCAACGGAACGACGGATCCACTGACGGCGCCGGAACCCTCGACCTGGGCCATGATGCTAATGGGCTTCGCCGGCCTCTCCTTCGCCGGTTGGCGCGCGCGTCGTGCGGGCGCCAACGTCTGAACGAGGCTGACGCGTTCACACGATGCGGCTTTGGCGTGCTGCCCCGGATACATGCGTCGACCTCCCTCGCCCGGTCCGGTCTTCGCTGGCCAGAACAAGCGCCATAGGCGATCGGCGCCGCGCCTTCAACGGCCAAGCACAGCGATCAAATTGTCGACGCCGACCGGCGAAATGCGGAACAGCCCCGAATAGGGCTGACTGAACTCGAGAATTAAGTAAATCGCGCTGGCGACCGCGATCGAGCCAAGCGCCTGGATGGCGATGCTGAATCCGTTGAACGCGCCAAGCAATCCGAAGCTCATGAACAGCAGCGCCGCCCATCCGATGACCACGAAGAGGAGAAGCCTTGGCACTGGATTGGCCAATTGACGGGTCATCAGCAAGGTCGTTTCCACCACCTCCATGAAATTGGGCATGGCGGTCGTGATAATCTGCTTCTGTTGATCTGTGGTGGGCTCGAGGGTGGCGAAAAAACCCATGATGTCATGCAGATCCGCGCGCAGCTGCGCATGAGGTGTTACGCCGATCGCCCGACCGCCCCAGAAACGATCGCGCGCGCGAACGACCGCCGCGCGCAGCAAATCGCGTCCCCGATCCGCTTCCGGCCCATATTGCTCGAGGGCGAAGTCCAGTTTCAGGATCAGCGGCCCCAGCGACTGCGATTCCGTGTTCTGGTTGGTGTAGACGCCATAAGTCGTCCATACGAGCAGGCCGAGCACCAGAGCAAGCAGCAAGCTCACGAAACCGATGATAGAGCCGATCATATCCTTCGCGCCGGCGACCTCCTGGACTGGCAGCAGCCATTGAAGGAAGAAGCCGAGCAGTCCGCTCGCGAAGGTCAGCAGGGCCACGATCAGGGTTCTGGCCAAGAGATTCACGCATCGCCTCCGGTAGCGAAAACCGAAATACCGTCGCCGCGATCCCACGCCCCGAACCTCCCCAGCCCTCTGGGCCCGCTGACGCGGACTCCATGTCTTAATACCGTAACGGAAATGATAAATCAACCGAGCGTCGCCTTAAAGGGACGCTACCGGCGCATGAGTCTGTCTTGGCCGTACGCCTGCCCGTCGCTGAGCAGCCCGCTCGGAAGCGGATCCCCGGTCAAGCCTGGCTCTGCCCGCCTGCCTGCTCGACGCGGACTGCGGCTTCAACCTTCTCCGCGCCGCCGCTATGGGCTGAGCGGGTCATCGCGCCGTCCTGGCCGTCGAAGCCAATCGCGATGCGGACATAGCGGTTGTCCGGACAGATTGGAACGGTCGCATCGAAGGCGACCCAGCCGAGTTCCGGAATATAGGCCTCGGCCCATTCATGCGCGCCCGGCTCGGCAGAGCCGTCGGCGAGGCGATAACCTGCGACGAAGCGGGCTGGAATTCCACGCCAGCGCGCGCAGGCGATGAAGATGTGGGCGAAATCGCGCGCTCGCGCGCCCCTCAGCGCGAAAGCTTCGATCGCGGAGCCGGCCGCGTCCTTCTCTTCGGGGTGATGGGGCAAGGCCTCATGCAGCGCGGCCATCAGCCGATGCATCGAATCGAGCGCGTTGGCGCCGCCACTTGTCGCCTCTGCGGCGAAGGCGCGCAGCGCCCCGTTGACTTGGGCAAGCGGGCTGTCGCGCAGGTACATCTCGGGCGGCAGTCTTTCCGCAGCGCCCCGGACTATACCGGCCGCGTCGCTGGTCTCGACCTCACCCACCGCCGATATCGTCACCCGCTCGATCGGTCCGTAGTGGGAGTAAGAGGTGACGGCGTTGCCATGTGCATCCTCGGTCTCGCGCCGCGCGCCGTCGGCGTCGATGTCGAGGCGCCAGCGCAGCACGTACTGACTGTCGAAGGAAAGCGGCGTCAGCCTCAGTATCTGGTTGACCGTTCGGGCCGGCGGGTCGAAGCGGTGGACGATCTGGTGCGAAACCCTGATCCCCGCATGTTGGATCCGCGCCGCCTCTCTCAGTTGAAGAGATATTGATCCGAGATCGTGTTCGAGAGGCGCGCGTTGTCCTCGATGAACTCGGTGATGAACTCGTGCAGTCCGCCCTGGAAAATCTCGGTCATGCTCGAACGCTCGAGCTTGGCGTGCATCGCGCGCGCCTGGCGCTGGGCGAGGCCGCTGCGCCCGTCGTCGCGGGCGAGCGCGTCGAGCGCGCTGTCGATGCTTTCGTAGCAGGATATGAGCGAGCGCGGCATCGCCGGCTTCAGGATCAGGAGGTCGGCGATCAGCCACGGCTTCACCCGATCACGATAGACCCAGTGGTAGGCGGTCGCGGCCGAGACCGCGCGCAGGATCGCCACCCACTGGAAATAATCGAGCGGGCCGCCGACCGTTTCCGTCGAGGGCAGCAGCAAATGATATTTGACGTCGAGCAGGCGCGCCGTGTTGTCGGCCCGCTCGACGAAGACGCCAAGCCGATTGAACCAATAGGCTTCGTTGCGCAGCATCGTGCGGTAGCACGCGCCGTCGAAATCGAGCGAAGCCTTCTTCACATAATCGAGAAAGCGCATCAACTCCTCGCGGCCAAGCGCGCGGTTGACGCGCCGGCTGGTCTCGAACCGCTTGAGCTCAAGCCAAGCGTCATTGATCGCCGTCCAAGTTTCGGCGGTCAGCGCAGTGCGCACCGCGCGTCCGGCGGCGCGCGCGTTCTCCAGACAATTGCGGATCGAGGAAGAATTCGTGAGGTCGAAGGTCAAATATTCAATGGCCGCCTCTTCGTTCAGCTCGCCATGCTTCTCCACGAAGCTCTCATGGGCGCCGGCGGCGTTGAGCGCGCCCTCCCACTCCCCGACCTGCTCGCTGTCGGTCTTGGGCAGATATTCGAGCCGAAGCGTCGCCTCGATGGTGCGGGCGATGTAATCGGCCCGCTCCATCGAGCGCGCGAGCCAGAACAGATTGTCGGCCGTGCGCGCGAGCATCGAGGTCAAGCCGACCCTTCCGGGTCGTCGACGATCCAGGTGTCCTTGGTGCCGCCGCCCTGGCTCGAATTGACGACCAGCGACCCCTCCTTCAGCGCGACGCGAGTGAGGCCGCCAGGCACAATGCGCACACCGTCTGCTCCCGAAAGGACGAACGGCCGCAGGTCGACGTGGCGGGGCGACACGCCGCCGTCGAACGAGGCCGGGCAAGTGGACAGCGCCAGCGTCGGTTGGGCAATGTAGTTGCTGGGATCGGCCATGATCTTGGCGCCGAATTGCTCGCGCTGCGCTGCGCTCGCATGCGGGCCAACCAGCATGCCGTAACCGCCCGACCCGTTCACCTCCTTGACCACCAGCTGATCGAGCCGCTCCATCACATATTTGAGCGATGTAGGCTCTCGACAGCGGTACGTCGGCACGTTCTTGAGCAGCGGCTCCTCGGAAAGATAGAAACGGATCAGCTCCGGCATATAACAGTAAATCGCCTTATCGTCGGCAATTCCGGTTCCGATTGCATTCGCGATCGTCACATTGCCCGCCAAATAGGCGCCGACCAGTCCGGGCACGCCCAAGACGGAGGCCGGATTGAAGACCAGAGGGTCCAGAAAATCATCATCGACCCGCCGATAGATCACATCCACCCTGCGCGGCCCGAGCGTGGTGCGCATGAAAACCTGATCATCCTCAACGAACAGGTCCCGGCCCTCGACCAGTTCCACACCGAGCTTGTCGGCGAGAAACGAATGCTCGTAATAGGCGGAATTGAACGCGCCCGGTGTCAGGATAACGATCGTCGCCTCGCCGCCATTGAGCCGCGGCGCGACCGAGCGCAAGCAGGCGAGCAACTGGTCGGGATAATCGTCCACCGGCGCGACGCTGTGCCGCGCGAACAGGTCGGGCAGGAGTCGCATCGTCACTTCGCGGTTCTCCAGCATGTACGAAACGCCCGACGGGGTGCGCGCGTTGTCCTCGAGGACGTAAAATTCGTCAGCGTCGACCCGCACGATGTCGATGCCGCCGATATGCACCCAGATGTCGTGGGGCGCGCGCTGGCCAATCATCTCCGGCCGATAGTAAGGATTGCGCAGAATCAATTCGGGCGGAATGATCGATTCTTTGAAAATGGCGCGCTTTCCGTAGATGTCCTTGAGGAAGAGGTTCAGCGCGCGCACACGCTGCGTGAGCCCGGCCTCAAGCTTGCGCCACTCTGCCTGCGATATGAGACGCGGGACGATGTCGAACGGGATCAGGCGCTCGGCGGCATCCTTGTCCCCATAGACGCCGAAAGTGATGCCGATGCGGCGGAACATGTATTCTGCCTGGGCGCGGCGAGAGGCGAGCAATTCCGGCGGCGTTTCTTCCAGCCAGCGAGCGACTTGGCGATAAAGCGACCTGGTCTCGCCGGACGCCATGCCCATCTCGTCGAACGCCGCCATGCCGCCCGTCCGTACCTCATTCACTCGCGCCGTCAGGCTCGAACGACGCTCCGCCTCGGTGAATCATTCGTCGCAACTTCCATGCCGTCGCCGCGCGCGCGCCGGAGCGCCTCGACGCCGCTCATCGCAACCTCAACCGGCCAGGCCGCAAAATCCGCCTGAACGTCGAGCGCTTCGGCGAGCCGCAGCCTGAACGTATCGCGCGGAATCTCGATTGCGCCGAGGCTCGCCAAGTGCTCGGTCGAGAATTGGGCGTCAAGCAGTCGGAACCCGCCGGTCCGAAGGCGCGCGAACAGATGCACGAGCGCGACCTTCGAGGCGTCGCGAACGCGGTGAAACATGCTTTCGCCGAAGAAGGCGCCGCGCAGGCTCACCCCGTAAAGGCCGCCGACCAGCGTGTCGCCCTCGTAGGCCTCGATGGAATGCGCATGGCCGGCGGCGAACAATTCGCCATAGAGCCGCACGATCTCGTCGTTGATCCAGGTCTTCTCACGCTCGGCGCAGGCGCGTACGACCGTTTCGAACGCGCGGTCGGCGACCACCCAGAATCGCTCCGACCGCACCGTCTTGGCGAGGCTGCGCGAGACGATGAGCCCGTCGAGCGGGAAGACGCCACGCTCCTGGGGCTCGACCCAGAACAAGTCTTTGGCGTCGCGGCTTTCGGCCATCGGAAAGACGCCGATGGAATAGGCCCGGAGCAGGATGTCCGCCGTCAGTTCAAATTTTCGCGGCGGGGTTTTCATGTTCGCAATCGTGGAACCGTCCGCGCAGGCAGTCAAGCCGACGAGCCGGCTCCCGTCGCCGCGCCTGCGCGGGCGTCCAGCGGCTCGATCCGCTTGCTCATATGAACCGTTGTTCCTCCACGAAACGGCTCGGTTCGGTTTACGATGTAACCACGCCTTGCGTAGAGTTCGAGATTGGCCGCGAACGCCTGATTGGTCAGCAGGCGGATTTCCGGACGTCCAGCATGAATGGCGCGTTGCTCGGCGTGAGCCAGCAATAGACGCCCAAAACCCCTGCCCTGCTGCTCCGGCGCAACCGCGACGTTCTCGATCCACAGATGATCGGGTCGCAGGATCGTCTCGACGAGACCAGCAAGCGCGCCGTCGACGATGAGAAGATCAATCGTGTGCTCGGCGACCGCCCGCTCATAGTCTGCTTGCATCGGAAGCGGCTCCCGCCCGATCAGCGCGACCCACTTGGCGTAGGCTGCGCGCGTCAGATCGCGAATCCTCGCCGCGTCCTCTAAAACTGCGGGCCGGATTGGGACATTGGGAGCGGGCGTCATGACCGGCCTGATTATTGCCAAGGGTGAAGCGTCGGCAAAGTCATGTGGTGATTGCACTCCTAGATGACGTCGACGATCTCGTCGATTGATGTTTCGGCGATCTTCTTGTCCAGCACGATCTTGCCTCTCGCCATGGCGACGACACGTTGGCAGGAGACGAAGACATGATGAAGATTGTGGCTGATGAGAATGGCCGTCACGTTCTGAGCCGCGAGCCCCTTCACGAAGCCGAGCACCTTCGATGTTTCCCTGACGGAGAGATGATTGGTCGGCTCGTCGAGAATCAGGACCTTCGACTTGAAGTACATCGCGCGGGCGATGGCGACGCCTTGGCGCTGGCCGCCGGAAAGTTCCGCAACCAAGGTGTTCGGCGATCGGAGATGAAGGTCGACGTCCGCGATCGCACGGGTGGAATCCTCGCGCATCTTGCGCTGATCCATGATCCCAACGCCTGCTACTGAAAACGTCAGCGGTTCGCGCCCGATGAAGAGATTGCGAGCGACCGTCATATTCGGGACCAGGGAGTTATATTGATAGACGGTCTCGATCCCGAGCCGCATCGCCGACTTCGGTGATCGAAGCGCAGCGGGTCGACCCTCGACACGGATCTCGCCGCTGTCAGGAAGCTCGACCCCGGAAAGCACTTTAATGAGGGTCGATTTGCCAGCTCCATTGTCGCCGACGAGTCCGATGGCTTCGCCGGGTTCGATATCGAGATCAATGCCGTTTAGGGCGTGAACGCCCGAATACCATTTGTGGAGGCCCCGGATCGATATGATCGGCGTAGGCACCTTTCACACCTCCAGCTTGATGCGGCGCGCGGTGCGCCGAAGCCACGAATTGCCGACGACCGCAAACACCGTGAGCGCGCCGATCGCAAATTTGAACCAGTTCGCATCGATGCGCGAAAGGACAAGGCCGTTGTCGATGACGCGGATGAGGAGCGCGCCGACGACGGCGCCGAAAACGGTGCCCACCCCTCCGGTGAGCGCCACCCCGCCAATCACCGAACCCGCTATCGCCTGCAATTCCAGGGTCTCGCCCAAATTGGGAAAGGGCGACTTCAGGCGAAAGACCTGAACCGTTCCGGCAAGGCCTGCGAGGATCGAGCACATCATGAAGCAGGTGAACTTGACCCTCGTGACAGGTATGCCCATCGATCGCGCTGCCTCGATGAACCCTCCCGTCGCGCTGATCCAGTTGCCGAAATTCGTTCTCGACATGATCGCCGATGCGAGCAGGACAAGCGCCACGAACCAGACGAACGACGCCCGGAAGAGGCCGCCGCCGATGAAGTCGGTGAACAACGCCATCGGGACCTTGTCGACCGCCAGCAAAGGAGGAAATCCGCCGGACATCACGATCGTCAGGGAACGCACCATGAAGAGCATTCCTAGCGTAGTGATGAAGCTCGGAATATCGAATCTCAGCGTGATAAACGCGTTGAGAAAGCCGATGATCGCGCAGATCAAGACGCCGACGGCGAACGCCGGCCAGAACGGAACGCCGGCGTTCAGCATAAGCGCGATGCTCATCGGCATGATCGCGAAAACCGAGCCGACCGAGAGATCGAATTCGCCGCAAATCATCAGCATGGCGAAGCCGATCGTCACCGCCCCTACCTCGGGCAAGAGCCCGAGCACGCCACGGATGTTCTGATACGAAAGGAAAATGCCGTTCGAGCGGACCTCGAAGAACGCCGTCAACACGACGAGGAGGAGAATCCCGGCTAGCTCCGGCTTCTCCAGGTAGATCTTGAGCGCTCTTTTCATTGGGTCTTCGGCCGCGTGGCGATGAGAGCAATTGCAATCTAGTCAAACCGCCATCGTCATCGCGACCCGGGGTCCGAGCTCGGAGAAGGCAAGCGATCCAAGGATGTCAAACGAAGGCCGCCGCCTGGATCGCCGCGTCCCCCGGGCCAGGAGCCCCCGGGGTCCTGGCGATAACGGCTCTCTTAGCGGAGGCCCTTCGCAGCCATCGCGGCGATCGAGTCCGCCTGGCTTGGAACCACAAGACCGTTTCCAGTGTCGATGTCCGAGGGCGCAAGGCCGACGGTCTTCGCCAAATAAACTTCCATCACCGGCATGAAGCCCTGCATATAGGGTTGCTGGTCGGCGTGAGCCTGGATGTAGCCGGACTTCATTTCCTGCAGGACGTCGGACTCGACGTCGAAGCCGCCGACGATGACTTTGCCAGGCGGAATGCCGCGGTCCTTCAACCATTGCGCCACGGCGACATCGAGCGAGCCGGTCTCGATATAGGCTGTCGTGTCAGGATGCGCGTTGAGATAGGCGCCGACGCGATCCGATGTCGTGGCGGGATCCGCGCCAACGTCCAATTTGGTGATCGTAAGCTGGCGTCCCGGATTGGCCGCCTTAAAATCCTCGAGCGCCTTCACAACGCCAGCGGCGCGCTGTTCGGACCAGTTGGCGCCCGGAACGTTAACGCCGACCAGGACATTGATCGGCCCATCTTTGGGGAACAAGGTTTCGAGCTGTTTCGTCAAAGCGATCCCCGAGGCCAAAAACGCCGGACCAATGTAGGACTGGCGCGCATTGTGGCCCGGAGTGACGTCGTCGTTGTTGATCGCGATGACGATGATGCCCTTGGCTCGCGCGTCCGCGACAACCTTGGTGAACGCGTTGTTGTCCGGAATCGTCAGGATCAAGGCGTCGGGATTGGTGGCGAGGGCCGCATCGACGTTGGTAAGCTCTTCCTGAACGGACATGTTCGTATTGGTGAAGACCATTTGGCAGTCGGCCTGGATCTTGCCGCAGGCGTCCTCAAACCCCTTCTTCACCGGCTGCCAGAATTCGTTCGCGGTCGAACCGTGAATGACCATGACGATTTTGAGCGGATCGGCCGCAGCCGGCGTAGCGACTGCCGCGGCAAATCCAAGCACCCCGAGTCCGAGCGCCAAGCCCCTCATTGCTGTCCTCCCCGATTTTTGTGCGGCTTAATTAGGTCGAGCCGTTTGGGAGTCGTAATGATCTTTCAACGGCCTCGCAAGCTCACGCGGCGCAGCCGCTGACTCACGGGCGGGGCGTCGTGAGGCGACGGGCACGACGGCGCCGCCCGCTTATGATAGGCTGAACGCGCGACCGGCGAACCGCGAGGAGATTTTGAGCCATGGGATCCGTCGCTCGGGTGACATCAGCCGCAGAGGGGCTGCCGCGCCGGCGCTTCACGATCGCCGAAGTGGAAGCGATGGTCGCCGCCGGAGTGATGGAAGAGGACGAGCGCGTCGAACTGATCGGGGGGGAGCTCGTTCCAATGTCGCCGAAGGGAAATCACCACGAGGTCTTGAAGGCGGCGTTACTGCGGAGATGGTATCGCGCCTCGCCAGACGAGGTTGGCTTGGTCCCCGAAACGACTTTTCGCCTGAGCGAAGACACGTATCTCGAGCCCGACGTGGTTATCTATCCGCGCACGAGCGGCATCAGGGGGCTCAGCGCGAGCAACGTCCTCCTTGTCGTCGAGATTGCCGACTCGTCGCTTCGCTACGATATCGGCCGCAAGGCGGCGCTCTACGCCAGCTTCGGGATTCGCGAGCTTTGGGTCATTGACGCGGTTCGACTGACGACGCGAGTCTTCCGCGAGCCGGGGACGGACGGCTATCGCAACACTCAGGACTTCAGCCCTACCGAGCAACTCACACCCCTGATTGCGACGGGGGCGTTCGCGCTGCGGCTGGATGAGCTGGAATTAGCTTAAGTGGAACGCGTCGCTCGCCGATTGTGGAATAACCAATACTGTGCATGATCGAAATTTGGGAGCCCTATCCCAATGCCGACCTGATTCGAGATTGCCAAGAATACGCAAATGTCCGGTAGATATGCAGCTATAGTTGGTGCTTTGGCTTGTGAGGCGGACCAAGCAGCGCGAGCTAAAGCAGAGCAGAACGCCGGCCAAGCCAAACAGAAGGCAGCTGCTGTTGAACAGGAAATGCATGATCTTAAGAAAAAAAAGGGCTTAGGCTTAGAATATATACTAAAATCCTCTTCGGCCACTCAAACTCGTTTAGAATCAGTCCGAGGATCAGAGGCGTATCTCAATAAAAGACTCAACGTTCTTGAAAGTATCCTGTCGGCTCCCATAAATAAAAGTCCGATCAGCCTTGAATTGTTGAAGAAACCGGAGCCAACTGCTGCTATTTACGAAGATATGCCTAAGCTTACTCTTTTGGCTGCGTTGGACGAGGTCATCGAGCACAACCGACAAGTCGACGAGTTCGCTACGGCCCTTCGAAGCAGAGATGTCGATGCCATTTGCGGCTATTTCGAGTTGATACTTCAATGTTCTATTTATCCAGATGGTTTTCACAAGAACTCGCGAATTGCATATGAAGACGGTTCGAGACATTTGGTTGTAGATTACCAACTCCCAACCGTCGACGAGATCGTACCGACCGCTGAAGGGCCCAAGCGGCTTAGGTGGAGCCAAGACACCATCGAACTTAAAAAGAGTGGTCGCGGTCGCAAGCAAGTTTATGGAAATGTTATTCCATCGACCGTTCTTCGACTCATAGATGAGATATTAAAATCAGATCAGTACGACTACGTGGAGGTCGCAACGATTAACGCTTTCGTCGAGACGATCGATAGAGGTACAGGGCATCAAATACGTCCGTACATTCTATCGGTTCGGGCGACGCGCGACGAATTTGAGAGTTTGAATCTGCAGCAGGTTGATGCTTCGGTATGCTTAAAGCGGCTGACAGCAACGGTATCGCGTAGCGCGGCAGAACTGGTTCCCATCAAACCCATCGTGGATATTAATATGTTTGATCCGCGATTCGTGAAAGAACAGAACATAATTGCCGAACTCGATAACAGAAACAAATTTAATGACTCTCTCACCTGGTGAATTTGAGTCACTGATTACGAATCTCTTCGAAAAAATGGGGCTCGAAACCAAATTGACACAGGCATCACGAGATGGAGGGGTGGATTGTGTAGCGTTCGACCAAAGACCGATACTCGGTGGGAAGGTGGTCGTTCAAGCAAAACGGTACAAGAGCACCGTCGGCGTAGGTTCTGTGCGTGATCTGTTCGGGACAATGCTGAATGAAGGCGCGTCGAAAGGTATACTTGTTACAACCGAGCGGCTACGGAAAGGCGAGTTTTGAATTTGCCAATGGCAAACCGATCGAACTAATTAGCGGCTCGAACCTGCTTTATTTGCTGCTAGAGCACGCAGGTGTCAGGGCGAAAATTGAACCTCCTGAAGATTGGGTCGACTTTCGCGATTCCTCCCAGTAGGGCCGCTCACGCCTGCTTCTTGAGCTTCATCACATTATGCAGCGTTGCGTCGGCTGTCTCGAAGAAGCGCCTGACCCCGCGCGCGGCTTGTCGGATGCGCTGCTCGTTCTCGACCAGCGCAAGGCGCACGTAATCGTCGCCATGCTCGCCAAATCCGACACCCGGCGCGACCGCGACGTCGGCCTTCTCGATCAAAAGCTTCGAGAATTCCAAGCTGCCGAGATGACGGAAGCGCTCCGGCACGGGAGTCCAGGCGAACATCGACGCGCTCGGCTTGTCGATTGCCCAGCCGGCGGCGGCGAAGCTCTCGATCATCACGTCGCGTCTGCGTTTGTAGGTCGCGCGCATCTCGCGCACGCAATCGTCGGGGCCGTTGAGCGCCGCGGCGGCGGCGACCTGGATCGGGGTATAGGCGCCATAGTCGAGATAGGATTTGACACGCGCGAGCGCCGCGAGCAGCCGCTCGTTGCCGACAGCGAAGCCGATCCGCCAGCCCGCCATCGAAAAGGTCTTCGACATCGAAGTGAACTCGACCGCGACTTCGAAGGCGCCGGGCGCTTGCAGGATCGACGGAGGCGGCTCGTCCTCGAAATAGACTTCAGCGTAGGCAATGTCTGACAGCACGAAAATCTCGTGCTTCTTCGCAAACAGCACCAGGTCCCTATAGAAGTCGAGCGAGGCGACCATCGCCGTCGGGTTGGACGGATAGCAGACCACGACCGCGATCGGCTTCGGAATCGAATGGGCGATCGCGCGCTCAAGCGCGACGAAGAATTCGGGGCCAGGCTCCGCTGGCACCGAGCGGATGACTCCGCCGGCCATCAGGAAGCCGAAGGCGTGGATCGGATAGGAGGGGTTCGGGACCAGTACGACATCGCCCGGCGCGGTGATCGCCTGGGCCATGTTGGCGAAGCCTTCCTTCGAGCCGAGCGTGGCGACCACTTGCGTCTCGGGGTCGAGCTTGACCCCGAAGCGGCGCGCATAGTAGCCGGCCTGAGCGCGGCGCAGTCCGGCAATGCCTTTCGAGGCCGAATAGCGATCGGTGCGCGGCTTGCCGACCGTTTCAACGAGCTTATCGATCACGTGCTTGGGCGCGGGCAGATCCGGGTTGCCCATGCCGAGATCGACGATGTCGGCGCCGGCGGCGCGGGCCTTGGCCTTGAGCTTGTTGACCTGCTCGAAGACATAAGGCGGCAAGCGCCGCACCCGGTGAAAATCGCTCATCGCAGCCACTGGCCTTGGGTCTGATCCCGATTCGTCGACCGAAGCGCCGACCCGGCCGTGTAGCATCGGAAGCCCAAAGGCGGCAAACGGGATATCCTTATTGCGGGGCGCTGGGGGCGTTCGATTTCGGCTTTTTTTGAGCCGCCTGTTGCTCCGCCATCGCCTTGGCGGCCGGCGCAAAGCCCTGTCGAAGCGTGTCGTGCTGCTTCTGGACCCCGTCGAGGTCGCCTTTGACCGCCTTGAGCTCGTCGTTCTTCAAAGTCGGCCGCGCGGGCTCGGGCGGCGGCTGGAACACCGGAATATAGTCAGGGTCGGCGCCCGGCCGCGTCTTGGTGACGAAGTCGGGCGGCGCCGCGACGTCGGTGGCGAATCCAAAGACCTTGAACGCCTGTTTCAAGATGCTGTCTTGCTGCTGCGCAAAAACATCCGAGCCGGAAGTGAAGAGCGCGGCAAGGGCGAGGAGCCCGGCTAATCCGATCCTCCCGACGCCGGGTCCGGCGCGTTCGGCACAAATCGTGCAAAACATTTTTCTGTCCGAAAAGTGTTGTTGGCTTCGCGGACAGGTACTGACCTATTATGACCAAAACGGGACTAAGCCTCCCGCCCCGACTCGACAGGAAACGCTCGTTATGGCCAAAACCCCAAGCCAGCCAAGGGCGCACGGCAAGTCCAAGCCAGCCAAGGCCGCGGCCGCAAGATCCGTCGCCAGCCGCGCCAAGCGACCGCCGCCGGGTGACGGACCTGCCACCCATCTCAAAACATCTCGCGCGAAAACCCCTGAGCGGCGGAGCGAGCCGCCGGCTCCCAAAGCGGCGGCCGCGCCCATAGCGCGAGTCTCGGCGCCGGCTTCGAAGAGAAAGCAATCGCCCCCTAAGCGTCGCGAGGCCGAAGGGCGACGCGCTGGCGAAATTGAGACGACAGCCGCTCCCGCGGAGCCCATTCGCTTGACCGCCCCCGCCGCGCCGCCTGAGCCGGCGAGGGACACTGCGCCGGCAGCCGCTCTTGCCAAATCGGTCCTCGCGAGCGATCAATATCCTGCCCCCGATGTGGAGGCGCTCGCACACAACATCGCGCGGGCGATCGAGCACGGCGGCAAGGCGCTGGCCGCTTATCTGGCTCCAAGGCAGAGCGGCGAGATCAAGGCCACGATCGCCGATGATATTGGCGAAATGGTGCGCTCCATCGGCCGCGTCGCCGAATATTACATGACCGATCCCCAGCGGGCGTTCGCGGCGCAAACGGCGCTGACCAAACAGTTCGTCGACCTTTGGGCTTCAACCCTGCAGCGCCTCCAGGGCGAACAGGCGCCCCCGGTCGCCGCGCCCGACGCTACCGACAAGCGCTTCGCCGACGCTGCCTGGCGCGACAATCCGTATTTCGATTTCATCAAGCAGGCCTACGTGCTCACGGCGCGCTGGGCCGACGATTTGGTCAAGCGCGCCGATGAGCTCGATCCGCACGATCGTGAGAAAGCGCACTTCTACTTGCGGCAGGTCACCGCCGCGCTCTCCCCCTCGAACTTCCTTGCCACCAATCCGGAGCTTCTGCGCACGACGATCGCGGAGAGCGGCGAGAACCTGGTGCGGGGCTTGAAGATGCTGGCCGAGGACATCCACGCGGGCCATGGCAACTTGCGCATTCGTCAGTCGGACGCGCGCACGTTCAAGCTTGGCGTCAACATGGCGGCGACACCGGGCAAAGTGGTCTTTCGCAACGCGCTGATGGAGCTCATCCAGTACGAGCCGACCACGCCCGACGTCTATAAGCGCCCGCTGCTCATCGTGCCACCGTGGATCAACAAGTTCTACATTCTCGACCTCAATCCCGAGAAGTCGTTCATCCGCTGGGCGGTCGCGCAGGGCTTGACGGTCTTCGTCATCTCCTGGGTCAATCCCGACGAGCGCCATGCCGACAAGGACTTCGACAGCTACATGCGCGAGGGCGTCCTCACCGCCGTTGATTGCATCGAGCAGGCCACGGCCGAACGCGAAGTCACAGCGGTTGGTTATTGCGTCGGCGGAACGCTCGTCGCCGCCACGCTTGGCTATATGACCGCGGGCGACGACAAGCGCATCGCCAGCGCGACCCTTTTTGCCACCCAGATCGACTTCGCCGACCCCGGCGAACTCAAGGTGTTCGTCGACGCTGAACAATTGAAGGCGGTCGAGGAGCGGATGGCCGAGCGCGGCTATCTCGAAGGCTCGGCGATGGCCAACGCCTTCAATATGCTGAGGCCGAACGACCTCATCTGGTCCTATTACGTCAACAATTATCTCAAGGGCAAAGAGCCGATGCCGTTCGACCTCTTGGTCTGGAACTCGGACGCGACCCGCATGCCCGCGGCCAACCACAACTTCTATTTGCGCCACTGTTATTTGCAGAACGATCTGTCGAACGGGCGGATGGAGCTGAGCGGCAGGAAGCTGGACCTGAAGAAGGTGACGGTCCCGGTCTATGAATTGGCCACGAAGGAAGATCACATCGCCCCTGCCCGCTCGGCGTTCACCGGGGCCAAGTGCTTTGGCGGCCCGGTGCGCTACGTGATGGCGGGGTCGGGCCATATCGCCGGCGTCGTCAATCCGCCGGGCAAGCCGAAATACCAGTACTGGTCGGACGGGCCGCCTGAGGGCAAGTTTGAGGATTGGGTCGCGAAGGCCAAGGAGACGCCTGGCTCATGGTGGCCCGACTGGCTCGCTTGGCTGACCGCGCAGGCGCCGGAGAAAGTCCCGGCCCGCAAGCCCGGCGACGGAAAGCTTAAACCACTGGGCGACGCGCCAGGGGACTATGTGCGGGCGAAGGCGTAGCGACATAGAGTGACAGCTGCTTTGCAGCTGAAAACACAACCTTCAAGCTTGCGGCGCCATTCTCAACGATGTCAGGTTAGCGCGGCTGCCGAGCGGCGCGCGTCGCTGTCCATTTGCCGAAAATCCTGCGATAGAGGACACTATCAATTTTCCTGATGGAGCAGCTTGCGCGCGATGTCGCTCACCCGGTTCGAGGCTGGAGAGCCTCCCTTTGCGCCGGACCCTCTCAGCGCCAAGCTCGCCTTGCCCGAGCTGGTCCGACCAACGCCTCGTCGCCAGCCTGATCTCGATCGCGGCCACCATTGGGTCATCCTTGCCGCGATCGTTGGAGTTCTCGCGGCCGCGCTAATTTACGTTGTTTTCAGCATCTACGGCGACATGACAGAGAGCGGGTCGATTGTCCCGTCGCTGGCGCCTTACTTCGCGATCTTCCTCGCCTTGCTGATCGCGCTGAGCTTTGAATTCATCAACGGCTTTCACGACACCGCCAATGCCGTCGCAACCGTGATCTACACCCATTCGCTGCCGCCGCAGGCCGCGGTCGTCTGGTCGGGGCTCGCGAATCTCGCTGGCGTTTTGGCCTCCTCTGGCGCGGTCGCCTTCGCCATTATCGCCCTGCTCCCGGTTGAACTCATTCTGCAGGTGGGGCGTAGCGACGGCATCATCATGGTGTTCTCGCTGCTCTTCGCCGCAATCACCTGGAATCTCGGAACCTGGTATCTCGGACTGCGGTATCGAGTTCGCACACCATGATCGGATCGATCATCGGCGTGGGCGTCGCGAACGCCCTTATTTACGGGCGTGACGGCACAACCGGGGTCAACTGGTCGAGAGCCGTTGAGATCGGGTATTCGCTTCTTCTTTCGCCGTTGTTTGGTTTTGGGGTCGCCGGCGCCCTCATTCTGGCGATCCGGTTTGGGTTCGGCAAAGCTAAGATCGAGCCAACGGCAAGCGACCAACCCCCGCCATGGCGGACGCGCGCCATCCTTGTTCTCACCTGCACGGCGGTCAGCTTCTTTCACGGCGCCAATGATGGGCAGAAGGGGATGAACCTCGTGATGCTGATCCTGATCGGCACGATCCCGAACGCCTATGCGCTGAACCGGAGTCTTTCTCCGAGCCAGATCGAGCGCTTCGAGGCCGCGTCCAAAACGGCGAGTCAGGTGATCGCGAACAAGGCAAGCGGCTACGATGTTATTGGCGATCCCCGGTCAGCCGTAGAACTTTACGTGTCGCGTCACGCGATCGACGAGGGCACCTTTCCGTCCTTGGCGATTCTGGTGCGGACGGTCGGCGAGGAGTTCAAGCAATACGGCTCGATCGGCAGAATGCGGCCGAGCCTCGTGGCCGAGATCCGGAACGATATGTACCTCGTGTCCGAATCGTTGCGGCTCCTCATGCGGGATCGGTCAAGCGACCTCAGCGCGGACGACATTGCCAAGCTCCGCGATTATCAGAGCGCGCTCGACCAGGCGACGAAGTTCATCCCGCTCTGGGTCAAAATCGTCGTCGCAATCGTGCTCGGCTGCGGCACGATGATCGGCTGGAAACGCATCGTGGTCACCGTCGGCGAGCGGATCGGCAAGGCCCGACTGAGTGTGGCTCAGGGCGCATGCGCGGAGATCACGGCAGCCGCCACGATCGCGGTCGCGGACGGGTTCGGCCTGCCGGTGTCCACGACTCATGTGCTTTCGTCGGGCATCGCCGGAACGATGATGGCGAGCGGCGCCGGCCTGCAATGGCGGATGATGCGCAACATCCTGCTCGCCTGGGTGCTCACCCTGCCGGCAGCGATGCTTCTTTCCGGTGGGCTCTATTGGATTCTATCGCGCTATTTAGCAGCACAACTCTTGCGATGAGCGGCGGCTGACGGGAAGTCGGCATCCGCGAGCGCGCCCACAAAGGAACTGAGGGGGAATAAGCGATGCTTTATGGACTCGCACTCTTGGCCGGCATCGTCGCCGGTTCGCGAACTTTCACGGCGCCGGCCGCGGTGAGCTGGGCGGCGAGACTGGGCTATCTTCATCTCGACGGCTCCTGGCTCGCATTCATGGGCTATGCCTGGACGCCCTGGATCTTCACTCTGCTGGCGATCGTCGAAATGGTTGGCGATCAGCTGCCCTCGACGCCGAGCCGAAAAGTCCCGATGCAGTTTGGCGCCCGCATTGTCGGCGGCGCCCTGTCAGGCGCGACGATCGGCGCGGCGGCCGGCTCCTGGATCATTGGCCTTATAGCCGGCGTGATCGGCGCGGTGATCGGAACCTTCGGCGGCGCGGAAATTCGTGCTTACATGGCGAAGGCGCTTGGTCGCGACACGCCGGCTGCATTCATTGAAGACGCCGGCGCCATCATCCTTGGGCTCATCATCATCTGGGCGCTCCGATGAACCGCCATTTCGATGCGATCGTGATCGGCGCCGGGCAGGCTGGACCGCCGATGGTCGGCCGGCTTGCGGCGGCGGGCCAGAAGGTCGCGCTTATCGAGCGCGATCTGATCGGTGGGACTTGCGTCAACACCGGCTGCACGCCGACCAAAACGCTGGTCGCGAGCGCCTATGCGGCTCATCTCGCGCGGCGCGGCGCGGATTTCGGCGTGAAGGTCGGGCCGGTCGGCATTGATTTCGCCGCCGTCATGGCGCGCAAAGACGCAGTGGTCGGCAATTCCCGCTCACATCTTACGACTTGGCTGCAAGGCATGGCGAATTGCACTGTCATCCGAGGCCACGCCCGCTTCCTCTCTCCTACGACGATCAAAGTAGGCGACGACGTTCTGGAGGCCGAACGCTTCTTCATCAACGTCGGCGGTCGGGCGGTTATTCCCGACTTTCCGGGTCGCGATCAGGTGAGGACGCTGACCAACACGACGCTGCTTGAACTCGACGCCCTACCCCGGCGCCTTGTCGTCGTTGGCGGGAGCTATGTCGGGCTCGAGTTCGCGCAGGTTTTTCGACGCTTGGGAGCGGAAGTAACGGTGGTTGAAAAGGCGGCGCGGCTCGTTTCGCGTGAGGATAATGAAGTCTCGGATGCGATCTGCGAAATCCTGGAGGCGGAAGGCATTGAGATCCGGCTTGAATCGGAATGCATTCAATTCGAACCGCGCGGCGCGGAGATCGCGGTCGGCGTCAATTGCACATCTGGCGAACCCGAGGTTCTCGGTTCGCATGTGCTGCTCGCCGTCGGCCGTCGCCCTAACACTGACGATCTCGGGCTCGAGGCCGCGGGCGTGAAGGTCGACGCACACGGCTATATCGTCGTGGACGGGTCTTTGAAGACCAACGTTCCGCACATCTGGGCGCTCGGCGATTGCAACGGCCGCGGCGCCTTCACCCACACTTCGTATAATGATTTCGAGATCGCCGCGGCGAACCTGCTCGACGGCGCCACACGCAAAGTGAGCGATCGCATTCCCGTTTACGCGCTCTATGTCGATCCACCGCTCGGCCGAGTGGGCCTGACCGAGGCCGAAGCCCGTGCCAAAGGCCACACCGTTCGCATAGGCCGCCGGCCAATGACCCGTGTCGGCCGCGCGGTCGAGAAGGGCGAAACGCAAGGGTTCATGAAGGTCGTGGTCGACCGCGACACCGACGCCATCCTCGGCGCGGCGATTCTTGGCGTCGGAGGCGATGAAGCCGTCCATGGCGTGATCGAGGCGATGGCCGCGGGCGTGACGGCTTCCGCCTATACGCGCGTCGTGGCGATCCACCCCACGGTCTCCGAGCTTGTGCCCACGACCTTCGGCGAGCTCTCGCCGTGAAGACGCGTTGTCGTAGCCGAAACGGAGCGGCCTGCCGCTTGCACCTCAAATGTTTCCCGCCCAACTCTTTGTGCTAGGCTGGCTCAGAATTGTCAGAGGGAGAACGGACATTGCCCGAAGCGCCCCGACCGAGTCCGCGCAACGCCATTGGATCGCTCGTGCTGATCGCCGCCGTGGTCGCCGTCGCCGCCGCAGCCTTCGCCTACACGGGCGGCTGGTTCTCGCCGCAGCGCCTGACGCCGCAGAAGCTGGTCGACGGCTTCGATCTGGGATCAGCCCCGCCGCTTGGCCACCGGCGCAATCACGCCAAGGGAATTTGCTTCACCGGAATGTTCGAGTCGAACGGCGCCGGATCTGAGCTGTCGCGGGCTCAGGTGTTCGCGAAAGGACAGTATCCCGTGGTCGGACGCTTCAATCTGGCCACCGCGGACGCGAACGCCGAAGACGCCAAAGTGCGCGTGCGAGGCTTGGGCCTCATGATCTCCACGCCGGATGGTCAGGAATGGCGGATGGCGATGATCGACCCGCCGTTCTTCGCTGTCTCGACCCCGGAGGCTTTCCACGAGCTCCAGATCGCCTCCGCGAGCAAGGAGCCCGATGCGATGGCGAAGTTCGTCGGCGCGAATCCCGAGTTCGCAGCCTTCGGCGGCTGGGCGAAGAGCGCGCCCTGGACCGGCAGTTACGCCGAGGAGCCTTACAACGGCCTGAACAGCTTCATCTTCACCGACAACTCCGGAAATGACCACGCGGTGCGCTGGTCTCTGACGCCCGCGGCGCAGCCAGTCCCGGTCCCGCCTGAGGAACTCGCGAAACGCGGGCCTAACTTCCTCGAAACCGAGATCACCGACCGCATCAAGAACGGCCCGGCGCGTTGGACGATGCGGGTCACGGTCGCGAACCCCGGCGATCAGACGGCGGACCCGAGCAAGGCGTGGCCGGAAGACCGCCGCAGCGTCGAAGTCGGCGCGCTCATCGTCCAGCAGATCGAACCCGAAGCGGACGGTCCGTGCCGCGACATCAATTTCGATCCGGCCGTCCTGCCGAACGGAATACGGACCTCGGACGATCCGTTCCCCGCGGCCCGCTCATCGGCTTACAGGGTCTCCTACGACCGCCGCACGGCCGAGGAGAAAGACTATCCCCGCACCGCCACGGGAGCCGCCCAATGACGAACATTCAGCGGAACCGCCCAATCACGATCATTCACCGCTTCAACCCCCTCCAGCGAACGCTGCACTGGCTCATGGCAGTCTGCATCCTGGCGATGCTGTTCATCGGCGTCGGCATGGTGTCCACGGTCGCACCGAAATATTTGAACCTCATCAACATTCACAAACCGCTAGGGATCTTGATCCTGATCCTCGCGCTGATCCGCCTCGTTGTGCGTTTGCGCTACGGCGCCCCGCCCCTGCCCCTCGATCTGCCGGAACCGATGAAACTTGCGGCCTATCTCTCGCACTATGCGCTCTACGCGCTCATGATCGCGATGCCGCTGATCGGCTGGGCGATGCTATCGGCCGCGGAATATCCGGTGGTGATATGGCCGGGCATCTGGCTGCCGCAGATCCTGCCGCTGGACCCCAGCCTCCACACGCTGCTCTGGAACGCGCATTTCTATCTGGCTTTCCTATTTTTCGCGTTGATCCTGATGCATCTTGCCGCGGCGCTGTTCCACGCGCTGATCCGACGCGACGGGGTGTTCGATGCGATGGGGCCGGCATTGACGCATGACGAGATCGCGCCGGCGGAGTGACACGAAGCGCCGGGGCCTATTCGATCGAGGTAGCGGCACGCTCGTCGGTCAGAATTGGCGTCCCTTTCGCGCATCGCGCCTGCGCTCCAGGCGTCTCCATTGCTTCGTTTGAATGGCTCTTGACGGGAATACCGACCAGTTGGTACGGTACGGAATGATCGAATCTCGCTACCGATGGGTGATCGTTGCGGCGGGCGGCCTTTTGGGCTGCGTCGCGATCGGGTCGATGTTTTCCCTGCCGGTTCTGCTGCAGCCTATCGCCAAGGACACTGGCTGGTCAGTGACCGGCGTGTCCAGCGCCATGACCATCGGCTTTCTCGCCATGGCGTTCGGCAGCATGGCCTGGGGCAGCCTCTCCGATCGGTTCGGCCCCCGCGCTATTGTCATGACGGGCGCGATCAGCCTGGCGGTCAGCCTGGCTCTAGCGTCCCAAGCGACATCGCTTCTCGCGTTCCAGCTTGTCTTCGGACTTCTCGTGGGCGCGAGCGCGGCGGCGATCATCGTGCCGATGATGGCTTGCGTCACCGGCTGGTTCGACACGCATCGCAGCCTTGCCGTGTCGCTCGTCTCGGCGGGCATGGGCATGGCGCCGATGACCATGGCGCCCCTGGCCGCGTGGCTGGTTTCAGCGCTGAGCTGGCGAACCACGCTCGAGATCGTCGCTGCGGTCGCCGCTCTCCTCATGATCCCGGCCGCCCTTCTGGTGCGCAGACCGCCGGCGCTCGTCGGCGCCAGCGCTGCGTCGGCGGGCGCCCCACAATCGGGCATGTCGGTCGGCGAGGCGTTGCGCTCTCCGCAATTCGTTGTGCTGGTCCTGACCAATTTCTTCTGCTGCGCCACCCATTCCGGACCGATCTTCCATACGGTGAGCTACGCGCAAACGTGCGGCATCCCGCTCGTGGCCGCCGTCTCGATCTACAGTGTCGAGGGGCTTGCAGGCATGGGCGGGCGGATCGGCTTCGGGTTGCTTGGCGATCGGTTCGGCGCCAAGCGCGTTCTGATCCTCGGCCTGCTTGCGCAGGCGTTTGGCGCCCTCGCCTACGTCTTCGCCCGAGGCTTGGGCGAGTTCTATACCGTCGCCGCGTTCTTCGGCTTCATCTACGCGGGCGTCATGCCGCTCTACGCCGTTCTGGCGCGCGAAACCTTCCCGCTCCGGATGATGGGAACCGTCATCGGCGGCACGGCGATGGCTGGCAGCCTCGGCATGGCGCTGGGGCCGCTGGCCGGGGGCCTCATCTACGACGCTCTCGCCAGTTACACGTGGCTGTACGTCGGCTCCTGGGCGATGGGGATCGGCGCCTTCCTGATCGCCTCGACCTTCAGGCCCTTGCCGAAGGTAGAGCCGGCGTTGGCTCCGGCGACCGCGTGACCGCCTCCGCTCCCTCCGAACGAAAGGTTCTTCTCGGGTGTCAGGCGAGCGATCCGAGGCGCAATTCCCACGGCGCTATGCGGCTGATCCGCAGCTGGCCGCTTTTGGACCAACAGTCCTCAGCTAGACGGGCGGTGATCTCCGCGGCGTTGTCCGCGCGAACGATCAGCAGCACATCCTCAGTTCCCTGGAGCGGCCCGCCCAGCGCGATAAAGCCTTCTTCCTGCAGGCCATCCATGAATTGGGCGTGAGCAGCCCAGCCGTCCTGCTGCTCCAAGGGCCTCGTACGATCCCACTGCCCTTGCGAGCGAACCACGGCGAAGAGCCTGCGCATGAACCAACCCTCAGTCACATGCCGCGCCGGCTCGGCGCTTGCGGAGGAGCCCGGCGAGAGGCCGGGGCCAATGGGGCAATGAGGCGAGCGTCCGAGTTGCTGCTCGCCCTTTGCGCCTTAGCCCTCGAACTTGTTGTTCTTGGGGAAGCCTTTCGGCGGCAGGCGCCCGGCTTCGGCGCGGTTGCCGATCCACTCCTTAAGCTCAGGCTTGGCGACCGTGAACGTGCGCCCGGCTGAGTCGCGCCAGGTGAGGCCCTCGGCGATAGCAAAGACTCTGGCGTCGGAAATGCCGCCGTCCTTGTAGCGTTGAAGCCGCGTGCCCTTGCCGCGCGCCATCTCGTTGAGCTGCGTGAATGGGAACACGAGAAGCTTGCGGTTCTGGCCGATGATCGCGACATGGTCGCCGGCGGCGGACACGATCAGCGCCGCGGTCGCCGGGGCGGTGACATTGAGCACCGCCCTGCCCTTACGCGTCGAGGACAGAAGCTCATCGTCGCCAACGATGAAGCCGTTGCCGTCGCTCGAGGCGACGAGCCGCTTTGCGCCCGCCGTGTAGGCCCAGACGGCGACGATCGAAGCGCTCTCATCGATGTCGGCCATGAGACGGATCGGCTCGCCCTGCCCTCGTCCGCCGGGCAATTTCGAGGCTTCGAGCGTGAACACCTTGCCGTCGCTCGCCAGCACGAGAATCTTCGACGTCGTTTCGGCGAAGAACGCGGTCTTCAATCCGTCGTCGCCTTTGAACGTAGCCGTAGACAGATCGGCGACCTGGCCTTTCATCGCGCGGATCCAGCCCTTCTGCGACACGACGATGGTCAAGGGTTCGCGCTCGATCATCGCCTCGGCGAGATCGGCGAAGATGACGTCAGGCGCAGCTTCGAAGCTGGTGCGCCGCCGGCCGAGCTTGGTGTCGGGACCGAATTTCTTTTTGACGTCGCGGATCTCGACCGCGATCATCTGCCATTGCTTCTTTTCGCTCGCGAGCAGCGCCTCGATCGTCGCCTTCTCCTTGCTGAGGTCGTCCTGCTCCTTGCGCAGCGCCATTTCCTCGAGGCGGCGGAGGCTTCGTAAGCGTGTGTCCAGAACGTAGACGGCCTGCAGCTCGGTCAGGCTGAAGCGGGCTTTCAAGGCCTCCTTCGGGTCATCGTCCTCGCGAACAATGCGGATGACCTCGTCGAGGTTGAGAAAGACGATGATCATGCCGGCGAGCAACTCGAGCCGCTTGTCGATCGCCGCCAATCGGTGACGCGAGCGCCGCACCAGCACGTTGCGGCGATGATCGAGCCATTGCCTGAGCGCTTCGCCAAGCGAGACCACTCTTGGCGTCACGCCGTCGACCAGCACGTTCATGTTGACCGAGACCCGCGCCTCGAACTCGGTCAACCTGAACAAGGATTCCATGAGCGTTTCGGGCTCGACCGCGCGGGTGCGCGGCTCAAGCACGATCCGCACGTCCTCGGTCGACTCGTCACGGACGTCGGCGAGCAGCGGAATTTTGCGCTCGTTGAGAAGATTGGCGATCTGCTCGATCAGCCGGGACTTCTGCACCCCGTAGGGAATTTCATTGACGACCGCGACCCAACCGCCGCGCCCCGTTTCCTCCTTCGTCCACCGCGCTCTCACCCGAAAGGCGCCGCGGCCGGTCCGGTAGGTGTCGATGATCGCGGACCTGTCGTCGATGACTAGGCCGCCGGTCGGGAAATCCGGACCCGGCACGAAAGTGGCGAGCGCTTCAGTATCCGCGTCCGGATGGGCGATGAGATAGAGCGCAGCGTCGCAAAGTTCGGCAATGTTGTGCGGCGGAATCGACGTCGCCATGCCGACCGCGATGCCCTGCGAGCCGTTCGCGAGCAGGTTCGGGACCGCCGACGGCATGACGATCGGCTCTTTGGCATCGCCCGAGTAGTTGTCGCGCCAATCGACTGAGTCTTCGTCGACGCCCTCCATGATGAGGCGCGCCACATCGGTCATGCGCGCCTCGGTGTAGCGATAGGCGGCCGCGTTATCGCCGTCGATGTTGCCGAAATTGCCTTGGCCCTCAATGAGCGGGTAGCGCGAGACGAAGTCCTGGGCGAGACGCACCAGGGCCTCGTAGATCGCCTGGTCGCCGTGCGGATGGAACGAGCCCATCACGTCGCCTACGATCTTCGCGCATTTCTTGAAGGCCGTGCCGGGGTCGAGCCTCAAGATGTGCATGCCGTAGAGAATGCGACGATGGACCGGTTTCAGTCCGTCGCGCGCGTCGGGAAGCGCTCGGCCCATGATGGTGGAAAGGGCGTAAGCGAGATAGCGCTCCTCGAGCGCATCGCGGAGGTTGATGTCGATCGGGACAGAAGGCGGGGCCGGAGGCGGTGGAACAGGTTTGGCCATGGGTCCGCGGGTTACCCCGGAGGTTGAGTCGCGGCAAGGGCGGCGGGACCCGGTCGAAGGCGGACGCGGCGCAAAAGCGTAATATTAGATTCCAATGTTGTTAATGCTCGGCGATACGCAGAGGAAAAGATAACATTTACAATCGTTTGATCGAAATCTCTCAAAAACTTCTGTAGAATGGCGCTAAAGCAGCCGCGACGCGTGATGAGCTGACGTCTAGCAATTGGAAAGGCAGTGCCAGGTTACGTTCCACGGGATCTCACACTTAAGCGTTATACCATCAAACCATTCGGTGTGAAGGCTAACCTTGAAGCTGATTGAGCAGCCTGCCAGGGGCCGGCATTGTAAACCAAGGCGCTTGGCCTCGTTTCCTGTCACCAACACCCAGCAAAGCAAGATCGCAGGGGACCGCCGGGCTCATCTGCGTCGACGAGAGCAGCGTGCAAGAGAATGCGACTGTGAAGGAAATACAGTGGAGAAGGATAACTTGAACGCTCTAGGCGCCACGCGCCGCTCCCTTCTTGTGG
>Ga0210406_10001732_pt1 | contig 26031 bp, 19 predicted proteins | sample IncBWC30MmetaG_FD_155454 | JGI IMG/M metagenome (GOLD analysis project Ga0210406, IMG submission 155454) | Forest soil microbial communities from Barre Woods Harvard Forest LTER site, Petersham, Massachusetts, United States - Inc-BW-C-30-M | ecosystem: Environmental > Terrestrial > Soil >... | reverse complement strand
TTCATGGAAGTATTCATGCTGGGTGCGCTCGTCGCACTGGTGCGCCTGTCGAATTTTGCGCACATTGCGCCGGGAATTGCCCTTTGGTCGTGCGCCCTGCTCATGCTCTGTCTGTCCGCGCTGACCAGCATAACGTCCACCGAGCAGCTATGGCGATGGGTGGAGGAGAGTCGAGAATGACCAACCCCGCCACCGGCCGCAGCCTCGGACTCCTCCTGTGCCTCGATTGCCGTGCGACGGTGCGCGGCGCGAAGGCATCGCACTCGCACTGTCCTCGATGTCACGCGCGCCTCTATGTGCGCAAGCCTCACAGCCTCATCGTCACGACGGTGTTGGTGGTCTGCGCCGCCCTGCTCTACATACCGGCGAACGTGCTGCCGGTGATGAACACGCGGACGATCTTCGAGGATGAACGCGATACGATCATGAGCGGCGTGCTGGTACTGCTGCAGTCCGGATCCTGGCCGATCGCCCTCCTGGTGTTCGTTGCCAGCATCGTCGTCCCTCTATTGAAGATTCTGGCGTTGGGTGTCCTGCTGTATTCCGCCTGGCGCCCCTCGCCGCACCGCCGTTTGCAGCGCAGTGAGCTCTATCGGATGGTAGAATTCATCGGACGATGGTCGATGCTCGATATTTATGCCATTTCGCTGCTGGCCACGTTGGTGCAGGTCCAGTCCTTTGCGTCCGTCATCGTGGGCTGGGGCGCATGGGCCTTCGCCGCCGTGGTGGTCTTGACGCTGCTCGCCGCACGGACTTTCGACGAGCGGCTTCTATGGGATACGCCGCAGCATGACTGAACCCCCGGCTCCCAGCCTGGACGATCTCCCGGCGGCCGTGCCTGCCCGCTCTCGATGGTCGCGCCTGCCGCTGATATGGATCCTGCCCGCGGTGGTGATCGTGGCGGGCGCCTTCGTCGTGGTCCACGAGAAGCTCGCTCAGGGGACCAGCATCGAAATCCTTTTCGAAAACGCCGAAGACCTTGAAGCGAACAAAACCAAGATTCGCTACAAGGAGGTCGAGATCGGCGACGTACGCGACATTCATGTAGCCAAGGATCGCAAGGAGGTCGTGGTGACGGCGATGATTCACCGCGATGCGAGCGAGTACCTGGTGGAAGACACCCGCTTTTGGGTGGTGCGCCCGCGCATCTCGGCCGCCGGAGTCACGGGTTTGGGGACGCTCGTGTCCGGCGCCTATATCAGCGTCGATGTAGGTAAGTCGGCGAACCCCAGCGAGCACTTCGTCGGTCTTGAAGTACCCCCGATCGTCACCTCAGACCTGCCGGGGCGCCAATTCGTGCTGCACGCGGACGATCTGGGCTCGTTGGACATTGGCTCCCTGGTCTTTTATCGGCATATCACGGCAGGCCAAGTGGTGGGCTATGCGCTGGACCCGGGCGGCGCCGGCGTCACGCTCACGATATTCGTCAACGCACCCTTTGACGGCTATGTCACCGGCGGGACCCGGTTTTGGCAAGCGAGCGGCATCGACATGTCGATCAATTCCGACGGGATCAAGCTGCGTACGGAATCGTTGACCTCCATCCTTCAGGGCGGCGTTGCGTTTCAATCGCTCCCGGGCAGCGCGATGACGGAGGCCACCAGAGATGCGGCCTTCACTCTCTATCCGGATGAAGAGCGCGCCATGCGCCCGACCGAAACGGAGATTCGGACTTTCGTCATGTACTTCAACGGTTCGCTGCGCGGTCTGTCACCGGGTGCGCCGGTCGAACTGCATGGCATTGCGGTGGGTGAAGTCAAAAGCGTGGACGTGGAGTACGATCGAGACGCCGGTACCCTGAGATTTCCCGTTGTCGTGGATATGTATCCGCAGCGAATACGCGGACGCAAGGCGCGCGGTGCGCAGCCGCCCGCCAAGGACGACGCGCAAACCTCGAGCCGGAAATTGGTGGACAGCTTGGTGGCGCGCGGTCTTCGAGCCGAACTGAAGACGGGCAACTTGCTGACGGGACAGAAGTACGTGGATCTGGATGTGCATGCGGATGCTCCCGCAGAGAAGGTCTGGTGGGCCGACCAGCCTTGGGTGTTCCCGACGGTGTCCAATGGGCTCGACGAATTCCAGGATTCCATGGGAAGCATTGCCCGGAAGCTCAATAAAGTCCCCTTCGATCGGATTTCCTATCGGTTGCTGTCGACCATGACGAGCCTGGAACAGACCCTGAAGAGCACCGATCAATTGATGCGTCATGTCGACGGCAGCCTTGCGCCGCAGGTTGAGGCGACATTGACCGAAGCACAGGCCGCCTTGAAGAACGCCAAGGAACTATTGGCGCAGGATGCGCCCTTGCAGAGCGATCTCGGCGCGACGCTGCTGCAGTTGTCGCGCGCGGCGAAGGCGGTCACCGCACTGGTCGATTATCTGGAGCGCCATCCGGAATCTCTATTGCGCGGCAAACCGGGAGACTCGCCGTGAAATCATTCTTGGCGGCGGCTTGTTTCCTGAGCCTGCTCTGCGCCTGCGTAGCGAGCCGACCGGATCATTTCTATATTCTTACCGCCCAGCCGCAAAGCCCGGGCGAAGCGAGAAGCGCGCCCGTCACACAGGTGTCGCTCCGGGTGACCTTGCCCTCGCTGGTGGATCGCTCCGAAATGATACTCAACACCTCCGCGAACGGAGTCCTCGTGCTGGAGCATGAGCGATGGGCCGCACCGTTAGCCGACCTGACGACACAAACCCTGGCGCGGGATCTCGAACTGCGGCGGAGCGATATGCTGGTCGCCGGCCAAGGCGCCGGTCGCCCGACCGATGCCGCCGTCAAGGTGACCGTCAACGTGGTGCAGGTAACCGTGCGCAGAGGCGAGCGCGCGAGCATCGAGGCACACTGGCGGATCTCCGACCCGCGCACCGGCGGGGATGTGGTCGGCAGCGAGGTATTCAGCGCAGCGATGGCGCAGGATGACTATGCCGCGGTCCCGCAGGCGCTGAGCGCGTGTCTGGGGCTGCTCGCGGACCGATTGGCGGGACAGATGCCGCGCCCGTAGTCATCATCAGGAGTCTCGCTTGCGGGCCGCGGCGGCGCTGGGTCGTTCGCCTCTTGCGCACGCGCCCCGGACCTCATGTTCGGGCATCGATAAAAGCCGAGCTGTATTCACGAGCGCCATATGCGTCAACGCCTGCGGGAAGTTTCCCAGCATGCGCTTGGCGCGCGGGTCATATTCTTCGGCGAACAGGCCGACGTCGTTGCTCAACGAAAGAAGCCGCTCGAACAGCGTCTCACTTTCTTGACGGCGTCCGGTCAAAAGGTAGCTGTCGGCGAGCCAAAATGAGCAGGGCAAAAACGCGCCTTCTCCTGCCGGCAGCGCGTCAACATCCGTGGCAGTGGAATAGCGCAATACCAAACCGTCGACAACCAAGTTGCGCTCGATCGCCTCAATCGTGCCGACCACCCGTGGATCATCGGCGGGCAGAAATCCCACTTGGGGAATCAACAGCAGGCTCGCATCCAAATGAGCCGAATCGTAGGATTGCACGAACGAATTGACGTTCGAGTTAAAGCCGCTCTCGCACACCTGGCTGTGGATGGCGCTGCGCAGCTGCCGCCAACGCTCGACAGGGGCTTCGAGGCCGTCCTTCTCCGCATCCTTGATGGCCCGATCGAATGCTACCCAGGCCATGATTTTAGAGTGGGTGAATTGACGGCGCGGTCCACGCACTTCCCAAAGTCCATCATCGGGCAGTTCCCAGTGTGACTCGAGAAACTTGAGCAGCGCGACTTGGACCTTCCAGGCCTCCGGTTCCGGCGGCAAGCCTCCCTCGCGGGCTAGATGCAAGGTATCCATGACTTCGCCGTAAACATCGAGCTGGAATTGCGCCGCCGCCGCGTTTCCCAGGCGCACCGGAACCGACTTCTCGTAGCCCGGAAGCCAGGGCACTTCGTATTCATCGAGACGCCGAACGCCGTCGACGCCGTACAGAATTTGCAGATCGTCGGGAGAACCGGCTACAGCACGCAGCAGCCACTCACGCCAGGCGGCGGCCTCTTCTTCGTAGCCGGCGAGCAACAGTGCGTTCAAGGTGAACGTCGCATCGCGCAGCCAACAATAGCGGTAATCCCAGTTGCGCACGCCCCCCAATCTCTCGGGCAGGGAAGTGGTAGGTGCAGCTATCAGTCCGCCCGTCGGCTTGTAAGTGAGCGCCTTCAAGGTGATCAGTGAGCGGACCACGGAGTCGCGCCATCGGCCCTGATAGGTGCACCGGCCGGACCATTCCTGCCACCAGCCTTCGGTCTCGGTCAGCGCCCGTTCGGCATCAATCGCCGCTTGCGTGTCCATGTGCGATGGACGGTAATTGAGCACGAATGTCTCACGCTCGCCGGCGCTCACCTGAAATTCAGCGACGCTCTGCATATTTACGCCTTCGACGGCGACGGACGCCGCCAACTCGAGCGTGTCGGGTCCCGCGGTGAGCAGCAATATTTCCCGGGACTTGCGAACCCACGGCACGATGGAACCATAGTCGAATCGAACCCTTAGTTCCATGCGCAGAGTGACCCGGCCGCTCAATCCCTGGACGATGCGGACGATATCCCAGCGCTCGTCGGAAGGCGGCATGAAGTCGATGACCCGGACGCTCCCTTCCTCGGTATCGAAGTCGGTTTCCAGAATCAGGTTGTCGCCTCGGTACCTGCGCCGTACACGGCGCGGTTCCGCGGTGGGGGCAAGGAGCCAACGCCCATGCTCCGGACCGCCTAACAGTGCGGCGAAACACGCGCCCGAGTCGAATCGCGGCAGGCAGAGCCAATCGATGGAACCGTCGCTGCCCACCAGCGCAGCGGTATGGCAATCGCCGACCAAGGCATACTTCTCAATCGGCAAAGACATGGATGACACCCCGTTCCGTTCCCCAGAATAGTCAACCCGCGCCCGCGCGCCACCTCAGCGTGCCGCGAGCGTCCGTCGGTTGTTTCCTACAGCGCCGCCTCCCCGACTTGTAAGCGGAGTCGTTCGGTTCTAAGTTACACACCCGTCCTGACGCGGAGCGCTACGTTGAAATATCGCCAACTGGGTAACAGTCAACTCACGGTATCGGAGATCGCCTTCGGGTCCTGGCTCACATTCTCGAACGGCCCTCAGAAGGACAATGCCATCGCCTGCGTGCATCGCGCCCTCGATCGCGGCATCACCCTGATCGATACGGCCAATGTGTATGGCCGCGGCGCCGCCGAGACGGTGCTGGGCGAGGCATTGGCCGGCATCAATCGCGACAGCTATGTACTGGCTACCAAGCTGTATTTTCCGATGAGCAGCACGGATCGGGGCCTGTCCCGCGCGCAGATCGTCAAGCAATTGGACGCGTCCCTTGCGCGCCTCAAGGTAAACCATGTCGATCTGTATCAATGCCATCGTTACGATGTCGATACACCGCTCGAAGAGACGATGTCGGCCTTGAGCGACGCCGTAAGGTCGGGCAAAGTGAGATACATCGGTTTTTCCGAGTGGCCCGTCGACCGCGTGGAGGCGGCGCTCGCCATGCCCGGGGTGGAGAAATTTGTTTCCAGCCAATCCCAGTACTCCCTGCTGCATCGGGGTCCTGAACAGGCTCTGATTCCGCTGTCGGTCCGCTCCGGCATCTCGCAAATCGTTTGGTCGCCCTTGGCTCAGGGCGTGCTGACCGGAAAATACCGGCCGGGCGGCGATCTGCCCCGCGATAGCCGCGCGGCGAACGATGCGATCAATGGCTTTATCAACGAGGCTTGGCTTCGTCCCAAGGCGCTTGAAGCGGTTCAGGCGCTGAGGCCCCTTGCCGCCGAGGCGGGACTTACGCTGGCGCAATTTGCGCTCTCCTGGATACTTCGGCAATCCAACGTGGCGTCGGCGATAACGGGTGCGTCGCGACCGGAACAGGTCGACGAGAATGCCGGCGCCTCGGGACACGCCGTGGCGCCTGAACTCTTCGAGAGCGCCGAGCGCATCATCGGCGGCGCCGTGCCCGAGATCTAGGAAGGACCCGATTTCTGGGAAGATGTTCAGTCCTGCCGACGGAGGGGCACGGTGCTATCCTTCCCAAAGGTCCCTATTTCTGGAGCACCGCCATGAAAGTCAGCGCACGCAATGTCCTTCCCGCCACCGTCAAGACCGTCACCCCCGGGGCGGTCGACAGCGAAGTCGTCATGGAACTGGCACCGGGCATCCAGGTGGTATCCATCATCACCAAGCTGTCGGCCGAAAAGCTCGGCCTGAAACCGGGCTCCAAAGTCTACGCGATCATCAAGGCCCCGAACGTAATGATCGGTGTCGACTGACCGATGAATGGGGACTGGCGCGTATTTGCAGTCGCGTCGGCGTTCTTCGCCGCTCTGACGGCGATCTTCGGCAAGGTTGGCGTGTCGGAAATGAATTCCGATCTCGCGACCTTCCTCAGAACCATCGTGATTTTACTGGTCACCGCCGTGCTGATCTGGGCGCGGCACGAGTGGCAGCGGCCGGACGCTCTGTCGCCGAAGGGCGTGATATTTCTGGTTTTGTCGGGGGTGGCCACCGGCCTTTCCTGGCTCTGCTACTATCGCGCGCTGCAGACGGGTCCCGCTTCCCGCGTCGCTCCCATCGACAAGCTCAGCGTCGTCCTGGTGGTGCTCTTCGCGGTGCTGTTCCTGGGCGAGCGGCTGACCTGGAAGGTGGGGTTGGGTGGCGTTTTGATCACCGCCGGCGCAGTTCTCATGGCGCTTTGAGCCGCCTCGAGGTTCTCAGGCGCTTACGGCGTCGTTCCATATCTCCCGCGCCCACTGCGCCAGCAGCAAGGCTTCCGTCCAGCGATCCGACAGCTCATGCCCTCGTGCATCGGTGATCGCATAGTCGGGCGGTCCCAGCTCGCACAGGAAGACCATCGCCGAATTCTCCCCCGCATGCCGCGCGAGCCAGGCGGCAAATCCCTGCCGCCACCAGCCGCGGAACAGAGCAACCCATTTCTCATTCTGCGGAAAGTTCAGTGCCACTTGAATCTGTCCGCGCGCCGCCACTCGGCCCTGGAAGGAGTCGGATCGCTCGAGCACCTTCGTAATCAAATCCTGCAGATACGGCGGCGGCGGGCACGGCATTTCACGGTCCACGACATAGTGCGAAAGATCAGCGGCCAGCCGCATACCGGGCACCGCATCCAGCAATTGTGCAGTGGTAAAAAGATCGTTGGTAATGCAGTTGCGGTGCGTCTCGAACTGGATCGGCATCGACTCCTGCTCAGCCACTCGCAGCCATCCCTCGATCACAGGCACCATGTCGGCGAGTCTGATCGGCATTTCCTGACCGATCACGACCACGAACGGGGCCGCGATCCGATGTGCCAGCCGCAGCGCCGGGCGCAATGCCTCGACCGAGGTCGGGAACGCGGTCAGGCCGCCGGCCAAACCGGTGCGGCTGAAGTGCGGCACGGTCGCTTCCGCCTGTTCCATGGTGAGCGCGCCGAGGTCGATCGCCATTCCGTCGAATCCGGCCTCGCGCACGCGGTCGAACTTCTCCGCCACCGAAGCCTCGGGTGCGCATAGTCGATCCATTGCCCACAATGCCTGATGGACCAGAAGGCGATTACCCATGCGGTGGGTCAGCTATCCAAGTCCGGTTGTCGGGATAATCGGCCTCGGTCTTGCCGCGCGCGAAGGCGCGAAGCACCGCGATCTGGAAACCCATATAGGTCATCGACGGAGGCGCCGCACCCCGCGAGGTGAAAATGGCATCGTGCAACTCATGCAACCGATGGAACGGCACCCCGGGAAAGGCATGATGTGCCGTGTGATACTGCATCTGCCAAGCCAGCCAGCGCATACCCCTGTTGGTGCGGGTGCTGCGCGTGTTGGCCAGCACATTGTCTTCGTGCGGCAGACCGAGATGCTCGATGGTGTTCTGCAATTGGTGAACGCCTTTCATCGCCAGCATGGGCCCCAGCCAGACAATGACCGCCGCCCAGCTGTGAGCGGCCACGGATATTCCCGCGATCAATCCGTAGCCCGCAAGATGCCATCGAGCTTCGCGAATCAGCTCGGCATGGCGTTTGACCGGCAGATAAGGCTCGGTGACGACTCCCAGCGAGAACCGCAGGATCCGGCGCCAGCGGGTGTACCAGTAGGTCACCCCCGACATCCACAGCAGGTAGGAGGTCATCGTATAGCGCTCGCGCGCCAGCTCGCCGTCCCGCACCCAATCCTGGGTAAAGCGGTGATGCGCCATGTGTTGAATCTGGTCGAAGGTACGCGGATAGAACAGCACGAAGCCGAACACGCGGCCCACCCATTCATTCAGCCAGCCCGTGCGGAATACAGTCCAATGGCTGAGCTCATGCTGCCCGGCATACAGGAAGTTGAGCAGTACGCCGTGTACTGCGAATAGGGGCACCGCCCACCAGGTGCCGCGCCACAGCCAAAGCAGTGTGCCGGTGACGGCGATCGCTCCTAGGTGCGACAGGGTCTGAACCGCGCCCGCGCCATTCGACGCGACGCACAAACTGCGCAGCTTGGCCGAATCGATCACGTCACGCCGCACGAAGACTTCGTCCACCGAATTCTCCCTCTCGGCTACTGCGCGTGATCCGCGTCGACTTTCGCGACCGCGGGGCGCGCCGATAGCAGCTGCGCATGCGCCCTAAGCTTGGGTACCCGCGCGTAAAGCTCGCTCCTTTCTCCAGAGTACCAGGACGCCAGCATGTACAGATAGGCATCGGCGATCGAATAGTCGGCCCCCAACACATAGGGCCCGAGCCCCTGGCTGATGAGGGCAAGATGGCTGCAAAAATCCTCGGTTCCTTTTGTGCGTATCGCTTCGGCATCCGCCTCGCCGCGGGACGAATAGCGGTCCGAATAGTACATGCGCAGCGCCGCTTCGTAGACATTCGCCGAGAGAAACACCATCCACTGCAGGAACAGCGCGTGGCGGCTGGTGCCCGGTGGCGGCGCCAAATTCGATGGCGGATGGCTCAGTGCGAGATGGATCAGCATTGCGGCCGACTCGAACATGACGGTGCCGTCCGGCAGCGCCAGTGCCGGCACTCTGCCGGTGGGATTGATGACGCGGAACCGCGCCACATCGGAGGCTTCACGACCGACCCATATTCGCTCGTACCGAGCGCCAACCTCCTCCAGCGCCACTTGTACCGCGAGCGACCCTGAACCCGGCCGCCCATAGAGCTTGTACATTGTCGTCATTGTCGCATCCTCGCGTCATTGTCAAAACGCCAGTTGAATCCCGCGGTCATATTACCGTCCGAAGTCCCGCTTGTCCTCAATTGCAGTATGCTTGCCCCGGTTTGCTTTCAAGGAGATGTCATGCCCCGAACCATCACGATGGCGGTCGATCTGCTGTCGAGACGCGGTTTTCTGAGCGCCGCCGCCGGCGTTCCCCTGATCGCGACTGCCGCGGAAAATAGGCCGCCCATAGCGGCCGCGGCGGAACTCAAATCCTTGACTGCCGACGCGAAGCCGATCTCGGGCGAAGAAAGACGCGCGCGCATCGCCAAGGTTCAAATGCTCATGAGCGAGCGCAAGGTCGCGGCGCTCCTGATCGAACCGGGATCGACGCTCGACTACTTCACCGGAATACGGTGGCGCCGTTCCGAGCGGATCACTCTCGCCATCATTCCCGTCCACGGTGAGGTGGTGGTCGTGACGCCCGCATTCGAGGAACCGTCGGTCCGCGAAACCCTGCAGGTGGGCGGAGATGTGCGGCCGTGGAATGAGCATGAGAACCCGATCGAACGGATCGTCCAGGGCCTGCGCGATCGGGGCGCCGGCTCGGGCGTGCTGGCCGTGGAACCCACCACGCGGTTCTTCATCGTCGACGGCCTGCGCCGGGCATCGAATGCCTACGACATGATCTCGGCCGATCCCCTGGTGCGCGCCTGCCGTCTGATCAAGTCGCCGGCGGAATTGGCACTGATGCAATCGGCCAATGACGTGACCCTCGAAGCGCTCCGCTTCGTGCACGCGCATGTGGAGCGCGGGATGAGTTCTCTGAACATCGGCGATCTCATGGACCGCGTCACCGTTTCCCTGGGAGGCTCGCCCGAGTTCGCCCTGGTGCTTCTGAACGAGGCTTCCGCCTATCCGCATGGGTCGCTTCAAATTCAGACCGTGCGCGAGGGCTCGACCATACTATTGGACTGCGGCTGCACGGTGCACGGCTATCAGTCCGACATCTCGCGCACCTGGGTGTTCGGCGAGGCGAGCGCGCGCCAGCGCAAGGTCTGGGGCACCGTCAAACGAGGCCAGGAGATCGCTCTCGAAACCGCCCAGGTCGGTCTCCCCGCCGGCAAGATCGACGATGCCGTGCGCCGCTACTACGAGAGCGAGGGCTGGGGTCCGGGCTACAAACTGCCGGGACTTTCGCATCGCACCGGCCACGGCATCGGCCTCGACGGACATGAGTCTGCCTACCTCGTGCACGGCGATTCGAGTCCGCTGCAGGCCGGCATGTGCTTTTCCGACGAACCGGGAATCTACATCCCCGGCGAGTTCGGTGTTCGTCTGGAGGACTGTTGGTTCATGACGGCGTCGGGCCCCAAGCTGTTCACGCCTCTCGCAAAATCCTTGGATGAGCCCGTTTGATCGCGCTCCTGTCATTGCTGGTCTGGCTGTATTTGTTTTTTGCGCATGGAAGATTTTGGCTGTCCGCGCCGGAACTGCCCCCTGCCATCCCGCAAGAACACCCGGACGTAGATATCGTCGTTCCTGCGCGCGATGAAGCGCATACTATCGCCCCAGCGATCGGCTCGCTGCTCGCGCAGGACTACCGCGGCAAGTTCCGAGTCATTCTGGTCGACGATAATTCCACGGACGGCACGGCGGCTCTGGCGGGCACGGCGGCGAACCTTACCGTCATCACCCTGCAATCAAAACCCGTCGGATGGTCCGGCAAGTTGTGGGCCTTGAGCCAGGGGGTCGAGGCAAGTCAGGCGCCCGTTCTGCTGTTCACCGATGCCGATATCGTGCACGATCCGAGGCACCTATCATCGCTGGTGGCGAAGCTCCTGCAATCCCGCTTGGAACTGGTGAGCGAGATGGTACGCCTCAACTGCGCCAGCTTTGCTGAGCGCGCATTGGTGCCCGCGTTCGTCTACTTCTTCCAAATGCTGTATCCGTTCAGCAGAGTCAACGACCCGTCATCGTCGGCCGCCGCCGCCGCCGGCGGCACCGTGCTGATTCGCCGCGAGGCATTGCAGCGGATCGGCGGGATCGACGCGATCAAGCATTGCCTCATCGATGATGTGGCGCTGGCGACGGCGGTGAAAAAATCAGGCCCGATCTTTCTCGGGCATTCCGGCCTTGCCGCATCCATTCGCCCCTACCCGAATTTTGCCGATATCTGGCAGATGATTTCACGCACGGCCTTTACTCAATTGCGCTACTCGCCGGTTCTGTTGGCGCTCACATTGCTCGCTCTGAGCGTGGTGTGGCTGGTCCCGGCAGAGGCAATTCTGTTTGGGCACGGCCGGCAGCTTGCTTTGGGTCTGGCAGCTTTCGGTCTCTCGGCCGCGAGCTACCTGCCCACATTGGCGCGATATGGGCGAAACCGCCTCTGGGCACTCGCACTGCCGCTGATCGCGCTGTTTTACATTGCGGCGACCTGCGGCTCGGCGCTGAATTATTGGCGTGGGCAGGGTGCCCGTTGGAAAAGCCGCGCCTACGGTTCGAATTAACCTTTCGCGGCGAATCAGCCTTTCGTGTCGAATTAACCTTTCGCGGCGTTCAAATTCGGCGCCACGGCCTTCAAGGCTTGACCTTTGACCGCGTACGCGTCCAGCAACGCCTCATGTGGAACGCAACTGGTGCGGTATTCGACGTTGCGCAGACTGAAATTCTTCATGATGAGATCCTTCATCGCCTGCATGAGCTCGCAGTCGCCATCGCCCATGAAGGAGGGGCGCCGCGGCGTAACTTCCACGGCAGTCCAGTTCGCTTTGACGGTGCCGGACCCGGCCGCATCGGCGGCCGGAGCGAGAGTGTAGAAATCCGATTTTACCCACGCGGTGCGGGAGGGAGCATCGTATGGGCCCGGGCAGCCGCTGGCGTAGACCTTGGCATCGTTTCGCGCTCCAAGATGCAGGAGGATCTGGCGCACCTGATCTTCCAGGCCGTCGCAGGTGTAGAGCGACGTGATGCCGAAGTAATTGAATGTCACCTGGTGATGCTGCCACGAACCACTCACGATATCGGCGGGCGGGATGGTGGGGCTATCCGCGGCGGCGGAATTTGAAGGCGGCGCGCACGCCAAGCCGCCCACTACCGCTACCGCTCCCCAAAGAAACATCCATCGCCGAAGCACACGTTGCATGGCGGTTGAGACCGAAAATCGCGATTCGAGTTCAACACTCATGCCCTGTCCGATGAACACCGTCGCTGGGCGTCGGGCGCCCGGCTGGCTTCGACCACGGTGACGGCTGTCATATTGACGATGCGCCGCACCGTTGCCGCCGGAGTGAGAATATGCGCGGGGGCGGCACAGCCCAGCAATATCGGACCGATGGCAACGTTGTGGCCGGCCGCCGATTTGAGCAAATTGTAGGCGATATTGGCGCTGTCGAGATTGGGACAGACCAGGAGGTTTGCACTGCCGTGCAAGGTGCTGCTCGGAAGTATGGCCTTGCGCGCCGACTCGTCCAGGGCGCAGTCGCCGTGCATTTCGCCGTCCACTTCCAGGTCCGGCATGCGTTCACGCAGCAACGCCAGAGTGGTGCGCATCTTGAGAGCCGAGGCCGCATCGCTGCTGCCGAAATTGGAATGCGACAGCAACGCGACTTTGGGATTGAGGCCGAATGCACAGAGCTGATCGGCGGCCAGCTGCGTGATCTCCGCAAGCTGCGGGGCGCTGGGATCGAAGTTCACGTGCGTATCGACGATGAAGACCTGACGCCCGGGAAGGACCAGTCCACTCATTGCGCCATACACATTGACTCCCGCGCGGCGTCCGATCACCTGATCGATGTAGTGCAGGTGCCGGGCGGTGGTGCTGATGGTCCCGCAGATCAAGCCGTCCGCCTCCCCCTTCTTCAGCAACATGGCGGCGATCAACGTGGTGCGGCGGCGCATCTCCAGCTTGGCGTACTGCGCGGTCACACCGCTGCGCTCCGTCAGCTTGTGATAGTCCTGCCAATACTCGCGGTATCGCTCATCCTGTTCCGGATTCACGACGGTGAAGTGTTCGCCGGCCCGGATGCGCAGGCCGTAGCGCTTGATGCCGCGCTCGATGACCGCCGGGCGGCCGACCAAGATCGGCGTGGCGAGCTTTTCGTCCACGGCGATCTGCACGGCCCGCAGGACCCGCTCATCCTCGCCTTCCGCATAGACGATGCGGCTGCGCTCCGCGGGCAGCGTTCGCGCAGCGGCGAATATCGGCTGCATCAAGGTGCCGCTGTGGTACACGAACTGCAGCAGGCGCTGGCCGTACCCCTCCAGATCGGCGATGGGCCGGGTGGCCACCCCCGATTCCATGGCGGCTTTGGCAACCGCCGGCGCGATCTTGACGATCAGGCGGGGGTCGAAGGGTTTGGGAATGAGGTATTCGGGACCGAAAGCCAGGTCGGCGATTCCCCCGTAGGCGGCGGCGACCACGTCGCTTTGCTCCTGGCGCGCCAGCTCAGCGATGGCGTGCACGGCGGCGACCTCCATTTGACGGGTGATGGTGGTGGCGCCCACATCCAGCGCACCCCGAAAAATGAAGGGGAAGCACAGGACATTGTTGACCTGGTTGGGATAATCGCTGCGGCCGGTGGCAATGACCGCATCGTTGCGCACCGCCCGGACCTCCTCGGGAAGAATTTCCGGAGTCGGGTTGGCTAGGGCAAGGATCAAGGGCTTGGCCGCCATCTTCCCGACCATGTCTTGCGTGAGCACGCCGCCGGCCGATAAGCCGAGAAACACGTCCGCGCCGCCGATGACTTCATTCAAGGTGCGGGCCCCCGTGGCCTGCGCGAAGCGAGCCTTTTCGGGATCCATCAGTTCCTGCCGGCCTGCGTAGACGACACCGGCCAGATCGGTCAACCAAACGTTCTCGCGCTTGAGCCCAAGATCGAGCAGCAGTTCCACGCAGGCGAGCGCCGCGGCGCCTGCACCGCTGACCACCATTTTGACCTTCCCGATGTCCTTGCCGACCACTTGCAGCCCGTTGATGCAGGCTGCGCCGACGATGATCGCGGTGCCGTGCTGGTCATCATGGAACACGGGAATTTTCATGCGCCGGCGCAATTCGCGTTCGACGATGAAGCATTCCGGCGCCTTGATGTCCTCGAGGTTGATGGCGCCGAACGTGGGCTCGAGGGCGGCAATCACCTCGACCAACTTCATTGGATCGCGCTGCTCGACTTCGATGTCGAACACGTCGATGCCGGCGAATTTCTTGAACAGCACCGCTTTGCCTTCCATCACCGGCTTGGCCGCGAGCGGGCCGATTGCCCCCAATCCGAGCACCGCGGTGCCATTCGTAATGACCCCGACCAGATTGCCGCGCACGGTAAACCGAAAGACGTTGAGCGGGTCTTCGACAATGGCCTCGCAGGCCGCGGCCACGCCCGGCGAGTAAGCCAGCGCCAAGTCGCTCTGGGTGAGCAGCTGCTTGGTGGCGGTAATCGAGAGTTTTCCCGGAGTCGGAAATTCGTGATAGTCGAGGGCCGCCTTCTTGCGCGCTTCCTTGATGTCGTCGTTCTTCATGAACCGGCGCTCAGCCGTACAGGTCCGTCAATGCAAGTACTAGCGTTCAATTGCGATCCTCGTGTACGCGGCGCGTGATTGGCCGTGAAAAATAGTGGTATTGCCGTCAGCGCCAACGCCGCAGCCCGCCGCCGAGCAAACCGAAGAGTTTAGCGCAGGAGCGGGCTGAAATCATTCGTCGGGGATCCGGTGCCGTCGCTGGCTGTGGCGCCCGTTTTTGTAAGGGCGCAGCGCGTCAAATGGGACTACACTGTCTTGCGGGTGATTCAATGGGTTAACCCCTCTCATACTGGAGGTTGCGACCATGGGCACTACCCTCGTCGGCGGTCACGATCAGACTCTGCATCTCGACGTCATACGAATCCCGGTTTTCCAGCCTTTCGCGTGGTTGCGGGCCGGATGGCTCGACATGCGCCGGCCGGCCAGTCTCGCCTATGGCGCGCTGATCGTGGCGGTGGGCTGGACGATTCTGGTGTTTTGTGGGACGCACCCGTACTTGATCGCGGCGGCAATTTCCGGGTTCTTGCTCGTCGGCCCCCTGATGTCGGCCGGCCTCTGTGAGATGTCGCGGCGCTTCTCCATGGGCCAGTCGGCGGATTTCGACGACTCCTTGGACGGATTCAAACGAAACGCCCCGGCGCTGTTCGAATTCGGCGTCATCTTGGCCATCTGCGCCGCCGTGTGGTTCGGCATCTCGGCGCTCATTCTCGGCACCGTGTTTCATATCGGCGCGCCCGACATGAGCGAGACGCTGTACCGCGGATTCCTCGACTCGACGAACCGCTCTCAGGTGCTGGCCTATATAGCCATCGGCGGAGTACTGGCGACCTGGGTGTTCGCCGTGTCAGTCGTATCCATTCCACTGATCATCGATCGGCATGCCTCCGCCGGGCAGGCGATGCGCGCGAGCGTCAATGCGGTGCTTCACAACATACCCGCCATGATCGTCTGGAGCGCGTTGATCCTGGTGTTGACCATCATCGGCTACGCGACGCTGCTCATTGGCCTGCTCTACATTGCCCCGCTGCTGGGACATGCCACGTGGCATGCGTACAAGGGCATGATTCGCTGATAGAGGGCGTTTTCCCGAATTAGCGCGAAGCTTGATGCCCTAGATTCCGGACCCGAAGCGCCAATGCGTCAATATCCGGCAACACACCCATCGGAGCGTGGATCGGCCGCCCCTTCCAGCACACCATCGTCATAACGGACGATCGCCCCGGCATGACCGGTCGTTTCGTCGTATGCGCCGAGCAATTCGACCTCATGACCGCGCTGCTTCAGGTCGCTGACCGTCGCAGCCGGAAATCTGCTTTCGAGCTTGAGGGTATCGCTGCTGTGTCCCCAGGTTCGGCCAAGCAGCCAACGAGGGGCGGACACGGCCTGCTGCAGCGGCTGCTTGAACCAGATTGCACGCGAAAAGACGGCGGCCTGCGTTTGCGGCTGGCCGTCGCCGCCCATCGTTCCGTAAACCATCGATCGCCCGTCTTTGAATTTCGCCGCTGCCGGGTTCAGAGTGTGAAAGGGTTTCTTGCGCGGCTGCAATGCCTGAAGGTGTCTTGGATTCAGACTGAACGACGCGCCGCGGTTCTGCCAATTGAGCCCTGTCGTCGGCAGCACAACGCCGCTGCCGAATTCGTGATAAATGCTCTGGATGAATGATGCGGCCAAGCCTTTGGCATCGACTACGCCCATCCAGACGGTGTCGCCGGTTTTCGATAGGCCGCCCCAGGGCAACGCAGTCTGCAGACGGATCTCCTTTGCCAATGCTTCCAGCGCTGAAGCGCTCAACAATGACTCCGCTGTGACCTTCATGTAGGCAGGGTCAGTGACATACGCATCGCGCAATCTGAATGCCTGTTTGGTGGCTTCGACGCACAGGTGAATGTGATCGGCACTGTCGGGAAGGACCGCGCGAATGCCGCTGCGCTCGAGAATGCCGAGGACCGCCAGAGAGATCACGCCTTGGGTAGGCGGTACCATGTTGTAAACGGTGCCCTGCTCCACTTCAATCTGCAGCGGCGGGCAGACCCTGGGCCGGTATTCGTTCAGATCATCGATCGAGAGCAAGGCGCCGACGGACCTGAAATCTTCAGCGATCTCTTCGGCCAGCGCGCCTCGATAGAAACTATCCAAGCCGTCCTTGGCCAGTAGTTCGAAAACACGCGCGAGCCTGGGTTGGCGAAATAGAGCGCCGACCTCGGGGATCTTGCCGTTCGGCAGGAAGCGCTCGGCAAACCCCGGTTGATGTGCAACCTCGTCAAATTTAGTGGTGGTCAAAAAAACCTGACTGAATGTCACGGCAACGCCGTCGCTCGCATAGTGGCCGGCATCGCGCAACAGTCGGGCGAGGGAAAGTCGACCGCCATGCTGCTGCTTGGAGATGTGCAGGGCCGCATCCCAACTCGCAATCGCACCGGCGACCGTGTTCATCGCGAGCGGGCCGCGGATTGGAATCGCATCATGACCGGCCTCGGTATAGGCCGCGATCGTGGCCCTTGCCGCAGCCGGACCTGCGGCCTCGATGGCGACGGGGGCACCCCGTCGCGGGACAATCAGCCAGAATGCATCGCCTCCGATGCCATTCATGTGCGGATATGCGATGGAGATGGTCGCAGCGGCCGCCACCATGGCTTCAATCGCGTTGCCGCCGTCGCGTAAGACGGCCAGGGCGCTTTGCGAAGCCAAGGCGTGGGGAGCAACCGCCATCCCTTGCGTAGAACGAATCGTTTGAATCAAAGGTATCTCGGGTAGATATCGGCGCCGCCGCTCTCGCGGGCCATCAGGCTTCCTTAGTGCATTGACGCATTGGCACGAATATATTTGGTGCGCATCGGCCGGAGCACCGCAATCGCGAGCAGCGCCGTCAATACATCGAGAGAAATCACGACAGCAAAAACGGGGATCCAGCTGCCCGAGGCCTCGTGCAGACGCGCCGCAAGGGGACCGCCGAAGATGGAACCGATGCCCTGCGCCATATAGAGAAAGCCGTAATTCGTGGTGGCATGCTCTTCTCCGAAGGTGTCGGTCAGCGTTGACGGGAAAAGCGAGAAAATCTCACCCCAGCCGAAAAACACGATGCCGGAAAATAGGACGAATAACAAGGCGTCTTGTCGTGTGAGCAACCATAGGGTCATCGCCATCGCTTCCAGCCCGAAAGCCATGAACATGGTCCTCTCACGCCCGATCCGGTCCGACACCCAGCCAAAAAACGGCCGCGTCAAGCCATTGGTAATTCGGTCCAGCGTCAAGGCGAGCGGCAATGCGCCCACCCCTAAAATGGTTGCATCGACGATGCCGAAGTCTCTCGAGAAAGATGCCATCTGCGAAATGACCATGAGCCCTGACGTCGACATCATCGTCATCATTAAAAACATCAGCCAAAAGACAGGTGTTCTCAGCATCTCCCCGGACTTCTGGCCCTGCGTCTTCCTGTTGCGGGCGATGTAGTCGGCCATCCAGTCTTTGGGCGGTTGCTTCATGCCCAGTGCGGCGAGAAACGCCACTGCGCCAAAAATCAAGCCAAAATGCAGCAGCGTCGGTTGATAGCCAAGGTTGGCGATACTGGTGGTAACCGGAAATGTCGAGAGCACGGCACCCATGCCGTACCCCGCCGCAACGACCCCGGCTGCCATGCCGCGCCTATCGGGAAACCACGCGACCATCAACCCAACGATACCGACATAGATGATGCCGGTACCGATCCCCCCCAGCACGCCGTAAGTCAAATAGACAGACCTCAAGGTCTCGGCCGATGAGGCCAGAACCCAGCTCAGTCCCGTCATTACCGCACCGGTGGCCAATAGCAGCCTAGGACCGAATTTTTCGATCAGATAGCCCTGAAGTGGAGAGAGAAAGGTTTGCAGAACGATGAAAATCGAGAATGTGACCTGCAGCTGAGTGAGCGAGACACCAATCTGTGCCATCAACGGCTTGGTAAATAGCGTCCATACATACTGTGGACTCGAAATGGCCATCATGCAGATCAGTCCAAGGATGAGTTGCATCCATCTGCTTCCCAAAAAACCTGTCGTTTGGGCTTGCTGCGCTGCCGAGGCTTGCTGGGCTGGCGGGGTATTCATGATTGATCGCTTACTAGAATGGGAATGGACTGCAAAGCACCGCATATACCACAAAAACCACATTTCACTCGTAACACCCGACCCGCACGGTGAAACTCGCTCGTAATTGTCGACCCGAACACTGACCCCCATTGTGAACATAGGTGGTCCCGGAAAGCGCCGTACGGCTTTGATCCTCGCCGTGGCGGTGGTTACGGTGATGCTGGCTCTCGTGCTCGTACGCTCGTTCACGCATGAGTCGCATGCCCATGGCGCCACACCTCAGGTCGTCAAAGTCGCCCAAGCAATCAGCGGCGACATGCCGGAAACGTTGACGGAGCTCGGCACAGTCTCGCCCATCGCCACGGTAACCGTGCAGCCGCAGTTGAGCGGCTATCTGACCGAGGTCGGTTATCGCGAAGGCCAGGACGTGACACAGGGGCAGTTTCTGGCCCAGATCGATCCGCGTCAGTTCGAAATCGGCTTGCAACAGGCACAAGCGCAGCTGCTCAAGGATCAGGCGACGCTGGCTCAGGCGCGTTCCGATCTTGCCCGCTTCCATCAGTTGCGCGCGCAACAAGCCATCGCCGAGCAATTGGTCACCGACCAGGAGTTCCTGGTCCAACAGGACGAGGCTCAGGTCAAGACCGACCAAGCCAATATTGCTCAGTTCCGGCTCGACCTCGTGTATTGCCACATCACGGCGCCGGTCGCCGGCCGGGTCGGCCTGCGTTTGGTCGACCCTGGCAATTACGTCACCGCCGCGAGTACGACCGGCATCGTCGTCATCACCACCATGAAGCCGACGACGGTGGAATTCACGGTCGCCGAGAACGACCTCGACCAGGTGATCGAGCGGTTCAATTCCGGTGCCAACCTGCCGGTCACTGCCTATTCGAGCGACAACACCCGACAAATCGCCATCGGCACGCTGTATGCGATCAGCAACCAGATGGCTACCAGCACTGGAACCGTGACGCTGCGCGCGACCTTCCCCAATGACGACGAGGCACTGTTCCCGGGCGAATTCGTCAACGTCAAGATGCTCGTCGACACGCTGAAACAGGCGGTGCTCGTGCCCACGCCGGCGGTGCTGAGCGGCGCGCCCGGCGACTACGTCTATTTGGCCAATGCCGATCACACGGTATCCGTGCGCAAGGTCACCTTAGGTCCGAGCGACGGCAAGAACACTGCCATCCTGTCCGGACTCATCGTCGGGGACACGGTCGTCATCGATGGCACCGACCGGCTCAGCGACGGCGCCAAGATCAACATCGCCGGGGCAGGCACCGCGCCCGGCGCCCCGGCCTCTACGCCGGCAACACAGAAGAAAAAGAAACCCGGTGCTCCCGCGCAAGGCGCAAGCGCGCCCTCACGAGGCTAATCGGCGGCAATTGCCGATGCGTACCCTATGAACATTTCCCGCCTGTTCATATTGAGGCCGGTAGCGACCTCATTGCTGATGATTGCGCTGGTGTTGGTCGGCCTGGTCGCGGTGCGGTTTCTGCCGATCTCCTCGCTGCCGGACATCGAATATCCGACCATCCAGGTGAAGACCTTCTATCCCGGCGCCAGCCCCCAGGTGATGGCGACCACCGTGACCGCGCCGCTGGAAGTTCAGCTGGGCGAGATTCCCAGCCTGACGCAGATGACCTCCGCCAGTTCCGCCGGCGCCTCGGTCATTAACTTGCAATTCAATCTCGCGCTGAATCTCGACGTCGCCGAACAGAATGTCCAGGAGGCCATCAACGCGGCCAACAGCTTGCTGCCGACCGGCCTCCCGGCGCCGCCGATCTACGCGAAGGTCAATCCCGCCGATCAGCCCATCCTGACGCTGGCCGTCACGTCCAAGTCAATGTCGCTGACCCAGCTGCAGGATGTTGCCAACAACCGCCTTGCCTCGAAGATTTCCGAAGTGCCGGGGGTCGGCTTGGTCACTCCCGCCGGCGGCAATGTGCCGGCGGTCCGCGTCGAAGCCGACCCGCAAAGACTCGCGGGCTACGGGCTCAATGTCGACGATCTGCGCACCCTGCTCGCCAACATCAACGTGAGCCAGCCCAAGGGCAATTTCGACGGACCGGATCTGGATTACACGATCAATGACAATGATCAGATCCAAGACCCCAAGGACTATCTGAACACGGTGATTGCCTACCAGAATGGCGCACCGGTGTTCCTGCACGATGTCGCCAGAGTCACCCAGGCCCCGCAGGACATCGAACAAGGTGCCTGGTACGACCATGCGCCCGCGATCGTGCTCAATGTGATGCGCCAGCCGGGCGCAAACGTGATCGCCACGGTCAATCAGATCAAGAAGCAACTCCCCCAGCTCCTGGCGAGCCTGCCTCAGGCGATGCAGGTGCAGATCGTCGCCGACAGCACCGACGTGATCCGCGCCTCGGTCTCTGACGCCGCCGTGGAGCTGCTGCTGTCGATCATGCTCGTGGTGCTGGTGATCTTCGCGTTCCTGCGCAACGTTCCGGCCACCATCATCCCGAGCATCTCCGTGCCGGTCTCCCTCATCGCGACGCTGGCGGTGATGTACGAGCTCAACTACTCGATCGACAACCTGTCGCTGATGGCGCTGATCATCGCCACCGGTTTCGTGGTGGACGATTCGATCGTGATGATCGAGAACATCGTGCGTTATCTCGAGGAGGGCATGAACCCGTTGGATGCCGCACTGGCGGGCGCGGGGCAGATCGGCTTCACCATCATGTCGTTGACGATATCGCTGATTGCCGTGCTGATTCCGCTGTTGTTCATGGGCGGGGTGATCGGGCGTCTGTTCAGTGAATTCGCGGTCACCCTCGCCATCACCATCGTGATTTCCGCCGTCGTCTCGCTGACTCTCGTGCCGATGATGTGCGCGCGGATCTTGCGCCGCAAGGCCGAGCGCAGTCCGAGCCGCTTCGAGCGCATCAGCGAGGGCCTGTTCGACAAGACGCTCGCGGCCTACGAGCGCGGCCTCTCCTGGGTGCTGCGTCACCAGAGTCTGACTTTGATTGTCGCGACCATTACCGTGGCGTTGACCGCGATCTTGTACATCGAGATCCCCAAAGGTCTGTTCCCGGTGCAGGACGTGGGCGTCATCCAGGGAATCAGCGTGGCGGACAATTCGGTGTCATACAAAGCGATGGCGGCCCGCCAGACGGCTCTCGCGGACGTGATCCTCAAGGATGCCGACGTGGCGTCGCTGACCTCTTACACCGGCATCGACGGCACGAATACGACCCTCAACAACGGACGATTTCTGATCAATCTGCGGCCGCACAGCGCTCGTTCGCTCACCGCGAGCCAGATCGCCAAGCGCCTGCAGAACGAGGTCGCCGCCGTATCCGGCATCAAGCTGTATTTGCAGCCCGAGCAGAACCTCACGCTCGATACCACGGTGTCGCCTAACCAGTACCAGCTCGTGCTCAGGGGACCGAATCAACAGGAGTTCCAGAAGTACGTGCCCGAACTGATGACGCGGATGAAGCAGATCAAGTCGATCACCGACGTGACCAGCGATCTTGAAAACGACGGTTTGAGCGTGAACATCGAGGTCAATCGGCAATTGGCGGCGCGGTATGGGATCACCCCGGCGACCATCGACAACGCGCTCTACGATGCACTCGGCCAGCGCATCGTCTCCACCATTTTCAACCAATCCAATCAATATCGCGTGGTGTTGGTCGCCAAGCCCGAGAGCCTTCCCGATCTGCAGGCGCTCGGCACCCTGTACCTGCCGACCCAAACCGGCACCACCGGTCAGGTGCCGCTCCGCGCCATCGCCGACATCAAGATCACCAAGGCGCCGCTGGTGGTGAGCCACCTTGCGCAGTTTCCGGCCGTCACCGTCTCGTTCAACATTGCCCAGGGCGCCTCGCTGAGCGCGGCCGTGGACGAGATCTCGCGCGCCGAAAAGGCCGTGCAGCTGCCGCCTTCGATCACCAGCTCGTTTCAGGGCGCCGCCCAGGCCTTTCAAGACTCGCTGTCGAGCGAAGTGTTCCTGCTGATCGCCGCGCTGGTCACCGTGTACATCGTGCTGGGCGTGCTCTACGAGAGCTACATCCACCCGGTGACGATTCTGTCCACGCTGCCCTCGGCCGGCATCGGCGCGCTGCTGGCGCTGATGTGGGCCGGCAGCGACCTGGACGTGATCGGCATCATCGGCATCGTGCTTTTGATCGGCATCGTCAAGAAGAACGGCATCATGATCGTGGACTTTGCGCTCGAAGCCGAGCGCCGGCACGGCAAGGCTCCGGAGGATGCGATCTTTCAGGCCTCTTTGCTGCGTTTCCGGCCGATCCTGATGACCACGCTGGCGGCGATACTCGGCGCCTTGCCGCTGCTGGTCGGCACCGGCACCGGCTCGGAGCTGCGCCGGCCGCTGGGGCTCGCCATCATCGGCGGCCTGATCGTGAGTCAGCTGCTGACCTTGTTCACTACACCCGTGATTTACCTCTTGTTCGACCGCTTGTCGCAGCGGTTCAGCCGTCAACCGCGTGAGCCTTCGGCCGAGAGCGCGGCGTGAATATCCCGGCACTCTTCATCAAGCGGCCGGTAGCGACCACGCTGCTGGCGATCGCCATCGGGTTGTCCGGCTTGCTGGCGTATTTCCACCTTCCGGTCGCACCGCTGCCGAACGTCACTTTTCCGGTCATCGCGGTGCAGGCGAACATGGCCGGCGCGAGTCCGGAGATCATGGCCTCGACCGTGGCCGAGCCGCTCGAGCGGCGGTTGGCGACGATCGCCGGCGTCACCGAGTTGACCTCGACCAATTACGTCGGCTCATCGATGGTCGTCGTCCAGTTCGATCTGAACCGCGACATCAACGGAGCAGCGCGCGACGTGGAAGCGGGGATTCAGGCGGCCCGCGCCGACCTGCCGACCACGCTGCGCAACAATCCCACCTATCGCGAATACAATCCGGCGGATTCGCCCATCCTCATACTGTCGTTGACGTCGAGCACGTTGACCACGGCGCAGCTCTACGATTCGGCCAGTACCGTCATCCAGCAACAGCTGTCGCAAATCGGCGGTGTGGGCCAAATCACGCTCGGCGGCGGCGCCCTGCCCTCGGTGCGAGTCGAACTCGAGCCGGACAAGCTAAGCAGCTACGGCATTGGACTGGAGGACGTGCGCGCTGCGATCGCAGCGGCCAATGCGGACAGCGCGAAGGGTCATATCGATCAGGGCGATCAGCGCTACGAGGTGATCTCCAACGACCAGGCGACCAAAGCGGCGGATTACCGCGATCTCGTCATCGCCTATCGCAACGGTGCACCGGTGTATTTGCACGACGTCGCCGCCGTCGTGGATTCCAACGAGAACATCCGCAATGCCGGGCTCTTCAACAACATGCCGACGGTGGGCGTGATCGTCTTTCCGCTGCCCGGCGCCAACATCATACAGACCGTCGCCCAGATCAAGAAGGTCCTGCCGCAGGTCGTGGCGACCCTGCCGCCCAGTATCGACGTGCACATCGCGCTCGACCGCTCGCAATCGGTGACGGCGGCGGTGAGCGACACCGGGCGCAGCTTAGGGTTGGCCGTGGTACTCGTCATCGGCGTGGTTTTCGTGTTCTTGCAATCGTCGCGCGCCACGCTGATACCGGCCGTGGTCCTGCCGCTGTCCATCCTCGGCACCTTCGGGCCGATGTACCTGCTCGGCTACAGCATCGATAATCTTTCGCTGATGGCGCTCACCATCGCCACGGGTTTTGTCGTCGATGACGCGGTGGTGGTACTGGAGAACGTCGTACGCCACCTCGAGGCGGGCGCAGATCCGCTCGAGGCCGCGCTGCGCGGCAGTGCGGAGGTCAGCTTCACGGTGATCTCGATGAGCCTGTCGTTGATCGCCGTGTTCATACCGATCTTGTTGATGCCGGGCATCGTCGGCTTGCTGTTCCACGAGTTCGCCGTGACGCTGTCGATCGCGATCTTGTTCTCACTGCTGATTTCGCTCACGGTCACGCCGACGATGTGCGCATACCTGCTTGGCCGCGCCGGTACCCTGCACTCTAACGCCAGGTGGGCGATTTGGGCGGAAGCCCAGTTCGAGCGATTCAAGGGTGCGTACTCGCGTTCCTTGACCGCCGTGCTCGATCATTCGCTGCTGGTTGGCCTGGTGCTGATCGGTCTGATCGTGCTCAATGTCGCATTGTTCAGACTGGTGCCATCGACGTTTTTTCCGGAGCAGGACAACGGGCTCCTGATGGGCCAGATCATCGCCGACCAAAGCATTTCCTTCCAAGCGATGGAGAGCAAGCTCCGGCAGTTGCAGGACATCGTCCGGACCGATCCCGCCGTCGCCTCCGTGATCGGCTTTACCGGCACCCGCGCCCTCAATACCGCCAACGTGTATGTCGAGCTCAAACCCTTGGCGCAACGGCACGTTTCGGCCAGCCAGGTGGTTCAGCGGCTGCGCCCCAAGCTCAGCCGCGTCTCCGGCGCGCGTCTGTTTCTGCAGGCGGTTCAGGATCTGCACATCGGCGGCCGGCAGTCGGCTTCCGAATACCAATACACGTTGACCAGCGAGGATACGGCCGCCCTGTACACATGGACGCCCAAGCTCGTGGCCGAGCTCGCCAAGGATCGCGCTCAACTCGTGGACGTCAATTCGGATTTGCAACAGAACGGCCTTCAGACCTATGTCACCATCAGCCGTGAGACCGCGATGCGCTACGGGTTTCAGCCGAACCAGATCGATAATGTGCTCTACGACGCATTCGGTCAGCGCACCGTGTCGACGATTTTCAACCCCTTCAATCAATACTTCGTCGTGATGGAGGTGGCGCCGAAGTATTGGCAATACCCGCAAATGCTCGGCCGCATGCGCTTCAGCACGGCCGCCGGGAACGCCACGGGTACCCAACAGACCCAGGCACAGGGGGGCACCGTCAGCGGAGTGACGCCGTTCTCCGCGATTGCCGCCGCGCAAACGGCCTCGTCCAACACCAATTCGCTCAACGCGAGCGCGCAGGCCAATGCGGTCACCAACAGCATCTCGAACAGCAGAGGTGGAAGTTCCACCGGCAGTGCGGACAGCACGGCAGCCGAGACCCTGGTGCCGCTGCCGGTCATGGCGGCGTATCGCAACAGCCACACGGCGACCCAGGTCAACCACCAAGGCGGCCTGGTTGCGGCAACGATTTCCTTCAACCTGCCCCCCGGCGGATCTTTGAGCGAGGCCTCCGCGGCGATCGACAAGGCAATGCGGGATCTCGGTATGCCGGCCTCGATCCGCGGCAGCTTCGCAGGCGCCGGACAGGTCTACGCCCAGTCGATGTCGACCATGCCGCTGTTGGTGCTCGCCGCGCTCGCGGCCGTCTATATCGTG
>Ga0210406_10001731_pt1 | contig 26039 bp, 31 predicted proteins | sample IncBWC30MmetaG_FD_155454 | JGI IMG/M metagenome (GOLD analysis project Ga0210406, IMG submission 155454) | Forest soil microbial communities from Barre Woods Harvard Forest LTER site, Petersham, Massachusetts, United States - Inc-BW-C-30-M | ecosystem: Environmental > Terrestrial > Soil >... | reverse complement strand
TGGCACTACGACCGGACTCGCCGCCGACGATAACCCAGTGGATCGTCCCCGTTGGCTTCGCATACCGTTCACATGAAACGGTGTGCTCATCGTAAAGCCACTTGGTAAGATCGACCTCTTCCAGGAGCGGCTCGCAGCTGAGAAATCGAAGCGCAGCCGGCTGCTCAGCCAACATTGGAATGCGCTTCCGGGCACGATCTTGATCTTCTACGGTGACACCGAGCCATACATTCGGGTAATACCCACCGGCTCGGTAGTAGGTTGTCCAATCGCTTGGAAGAAACCGCTTGAAATTCTCAGGCCGCTTCGTGAGCAGCTGCCAGTCAAGACCAGGGGTATCTTTGATCAGCTGCCACAGCCGTTCACGCTGACCTTCGGGCGCTTCGTGATCAAAGACGTCCGCAAGCGACGAACAAAAGACCCGGTGCCGGCGACCCTCATCGCGGGCCTCTTTGTTCCACTTCAGAGGTTCCTTCCAGTACTTATCCGCCATGACCCTGCGCGGACTGCCTTTTCCCCAATGTTCTCCATCGTAGAAGCGTTGATCTAGCTCCTCGGCATAGCAATTATCGCAACCCGGGCTGATCTTGGTGCACCCAATCCATGCGTTGAAAGTGTGATCAGTCCATTTGATTCCAGTTGTTTTACCCATCAATCACCGCCTCACGACTACGCCGCCAGGAATTGGTGGATGACCAATGGGATCCCCGAGCTTATCAGTCAGGGCGGAATCGCGATTTTCATCCACGATCAATAGCAGCAAAATCATATAATTGATCACATCGTAAATCCTGCCTTCGATGGGTTCTGATTCAACCCGCCCATCTGCGACATACTTCCGCACTGCATGCAGATGCTTCGAGGTCAAGGCCGACCAGCACTGTAGCATCGTGATCTTGGCATCCTTGGCAGCCTCCCGAAAATTGGCGAGACGATCTTGCTCCCACTGACCCTGGGTATAGTCCATTCCCTTGCCGCGGTAGATTTTCCAGCAGTCAAAAACCACGCGGATAAAATGTGGGTCATCGATGCTTTCTGCCCAATGCTTTAGCGGATCAATCTCACTCATTGATCAAACGTACTGACCACTAGCTTAATTTGCAAGGTAGCAAAAGATCAATCGGAGCGAATGTTTGAGGTCATTTATTCGCTCATGGAATGACTTGTGTACCACCAATGGTTGCAGGATTTCGATCCATCGGCGATTGTTGGTAAGTGGGAACCGTCAAATATCAATTCATTCGATTTGGCGTTTTGAAGGAACGGATGGTCAACACCGTTGAAGAGGCATTGGAGGCAGCAATCCATGATCTGGAAATCGCCTATGCTGCGCCCTTGGCAATCTTGACCAATGGCAACCTAGTATATGATTACAAAGCGATTCGTCAGGAATACAGCCGTCGATTTGATCACGAAGATGGGAGGCCTCAGTGGATGATAGCACCGCAGAACGGAGTGCAGAGCCGACGAATGCCCCACTAGAAGTGGACGTGGCAGAGCTACCGGATGATGAAGACAGCGAAGAAGCTGCACCTATTTCGAGAAAGACTACTCCGCTGGCAGATGAATATGTCGTCAGGAATCCTGACGGTTCTGAGGCTGCGCAGTTCTCTGATCCTTGCGACGGCTTGCAGCTATTGAAGAAGATGCCATCAGGCTGTGAGCTGATCAGACGAAGCGATGGCGCACGTATCGCTTATAACACTCGGCAGAAACCGAGCGACAATATCGGGCCGTTCGCTCCCTCTTACAAGAGACGCTAGCGACTACCAGCGCTTCGATCGCGACTTCGACACCTTTAAGGGTCTCTTGGCCTTCTTCTGCTCAGCCACGTCTGCACGTGGAACGATGATTGATCCCGCCACGGTTACACCGTTTGGAACGGGATTGTCCGACGAGGCATCAGCAGGCCAGACCGTTCCGCCGCCACCAGGAATCTCGCTGTTCACGGTGACCCCAGAATCCCCAGCAAATGATGCACTGAAGGTGCTCTGAGTCGAATTGTTGAGAGCTAGATTGAGACTCTCCAGCTCGACCACCGCTTTGCTGTCCATCTGAGACACCCCGTAGCCACTTCCGCGGCTCGTGCTCCGAAGCATACTGCTCCGGTACCCAGCCGAACTTGCATAGAGAGCCTGACTACCGACCGACCCGCTCACGTTGTTTGCAACAGCAGCATAGTTGATGAGCCCACGACTATCGAAGTCTGTCGCCTGAGCCCTCAAGACCACTTCGGCTGCCTTGTAGTCCCCCTTATCAGCAAGCTTTTCAGCTTCAATCTGCTTCTTTGCCAGCTGGGCGACTGCCACGATCTCATCTACCGCCTTCGTGGCTTTGTCCTGCTCCTCGCCTTCCTTGACGAAGCGGATCTTCGCTTTCAGCTCCTCGGTCTTGGAGATCTTCTTGCCGTCCTCGTCGACGATATCGTAGGACATCTTGATATCGAAGATGTTCACATCACGAGGAAGCGCCTGCTTCTGTTCCGAGAGCTTGACAGCGAAAACAAGGCTACGACTCTCCTCTGCCAGCACTTCGCCTAGCTTGATCTTAACCTTGTTGTCATCCTCCTCCACGTCCACGTCGCTGATCACATCAGCAATACGGTGACCATTGTGAGGTGCCAGCTCGATGACCACATTCGTCGCGTAGGTCGACAAGAGACCGCCCAGCTCCTTGCCAAAGGCTGAAAGCGCATCCTCGGGGTTCTTGATATAGGCGTAGTTTCCTTTGCCCGCCTTCGATACCTCCAGGAGCAGGTCTTGCTGTGCATCGGCACCGTAGCCGAACGCGCTGATCGAGCATTCCTGCATCGTCTTCTTGGCCAAGGCAGCAATTTCATCCTTGGTCGTGGCAACACCCTTGTTGGCGGCGCCATCGGTGAACATGATGATACGAACCTGGGTGCCGTTTGGCAGATCTGTCTTGTTGCCAAGCTGAAGACCCGTGAGCATGCCATCAGAGAAATTCGTCCAGGCCATCGGCTGAAGCTCACCAACCTTCGTCTTCAGCTCATCCTTCTTCGATTGTGTAATCTCGATGGGTGGAGTGATCACGAATGCGGCCGTCGAAAAGCCAACCAGCCCGATAAAGTCACCTGGCTGAAGGTGATCGATGAGCTTGAGAACCGACTGCTTTGTGTACTCCATCTTTGAATGACTCGACATCGATTGCGAACAATCGATGACTGGAATCACGCAAATCGGAGGACGGCGCTTCTGCCAGCTGATCTTCGGAGCCGTTAGAGACACCACCATATGAAGGTCATTTTCTTTGTTGTGCGCGACCTTCTCGAACGTAAATTGCGCTTTCGTCTGCATTTTCATCTCCCTCATTACCAGCGGTGCGACTTCTTCTTCGAGAGTCGCTTGTTGTTTTCCACGTTGACCTGATCGGCCTTGATTTCCAAGGTCCCAACCTTCAGCTCGAATTTAGTTGGAGCTGGCTGGGCTACGATCGGAGCAACAGACAAGGTCACGGTTGGACTGCACCAGGGCGACTGCCACCAATGGTAGTGGTAGCAATGGCAATGATGCGAGCAGCAGCCGACATGCGAATAGCACATGGATTTATCCATTCTTCTAGTGCTTTGTCTCAGCGCGGGCCGGACCAGCCCCAAGCCTTGACGGATACGCGATGTCCAGACGGCCGCTCGCCCAAAGCCCGAAGGCGCGACGAGGGAACCGAGACAGCAAACCGAGCCCAAAACCCAAAGGTGCGGCACTGCTTGCTGGAGATATGCGAACGATAAACCCAAGGCTGTGTCGTGTCAAGATCCTGTTTTGATCCTATGGTATCGTCCTCTCCATGAGCTGGACCGAACATACACTCCCAGGCGGATCTAATTCCCCGCGAGCTATGTATGGCTTTTCCGATTCGGAAATTTATGTCGTCACTGGATCGGAAATCATAAGATGGAACGGCACTTCTTGGGCAACCCTTCTCGGCAGCATCTCAAACGCCAGCGTCATATGGGGCGCAACTAACGCCGCTATTTGGGTTGTCGGCGGTACTAGCATTCGTCGGTCTACCGACGGAGGCACCACCTGGCCTACTCAGCCTCTCCCACAATCCGGTGCTGGAAATTTCACAGCTATTTGGGGATCGAGCGCGAACACGATCTTCCTCGCTGGAAGCGCGCCGGGTGCATCAAGTCGAGTCTGGCGGTCCACTGATGGTGGCAGCAGTTGGAGTACGCTGTTCGATGATCCATCTGGCGATGCCTACGTCACAATCTTCGGATTCTCCTCGACAGAAGTCTACTTTGCTGGCTTCAGCGGCACCGTAAAACGCTGGGACGGTGGCACTGCCAACACTGTTCAAGCTGATACATTCAGTGAAGAAAACAATGGTCTATGGGGTCCAGGCACTGGGAGCATTTATTGGGTGTCCGATATCCCCAGCTCGCCTCACGGCCAGATCATGCATTACTTCAGTGGATCTACTTTCACAGAAAGCGGTCCATATCCGACCAATGGCGGGGCGAATCCCAGCATTCAGCTGTCCGCCATTTTCGGTAAGAATGCGCATAGCATTTTCGCCTGCGGAACCGGAACCACTTCTCTGCTTGGAGCGCACGTCTACTCGCTCCAAACCCTCAATAACGCCGGCCCCGGAACCTGGACGGAGGAAACGCTTCCCGCAAGCGCGACGGGCGGAGGAGCTGGTCTATTCGCAATCTGGGGAAACCCAGCCACTGGGCTCGTCGTAGCAGCCGGTTCCAATAGCACGTCGGCATCAACTGCTTACTTCCGAGCCCCAAGTGCCGCGCCGACGATCACCAGCTTTAATCCAACCTCTGGATTTCCTGGGGATACTATTAACGTAGTCGGCACAGGCTTCTCGGTCTCTGTTGAAGTAGACGTAAATGGTCTCAATGCTGGCGCCTACACGATCGTCGATGATAGCCACCTTCATTTCACCATCCCCGCTAACGCGACGACCGGACCGATCAAAGTCATAAACCCCGACACATCAGGGCAAAGCTCCACCAATCTGACAATTGTACCGCCAACAATCTCATCTATTAGTCCTCCGAGCGCAGCTACAGGTAGCCAAGTCATCATCACTGGAACTCATCTCGCTAACGCAACCAGCGTTGGTTTTGGCTCTTCCGGCGGATATGCTGCTGTCTTCACTGTCAACTCGCCGACTCAGATAACGGCATTCGTTCCAGCAGCCGTATCTGGATCAGCATCGATTACGGTCATCGTCTCCGATAGCCCGTCTTCAGCAACCCATAGCTTCAGTGTCACCGAGCCAATTGAGGTCTTCGTAGACATCAGAAACACTGGCGATCCAAATATCGAACCTATTTTTGGCTGGGCTGTCGATGACAACAAGATCTCGACCGTCACTCGCAACGGGAACACTGGCCAGTACCAGATTGATCACACATCAAACGGCGGCGGCTCGTGGTCACAAGTACACTCGTTCTCACCCTCGATAACCTTTTTGGATATGCAGGGCTTTGGGAACACGCTTCTTGTCGCTTGCGTACGCGGATTCCATGCCACTAGCGACCCGCTGATAAGCAGATCCACCGATGCAGGCGCTACGTGGAGCGATGTCAACACCATTCCGATCACTGGCGCTTCTACGGACCAGATCAACTGTGTCTGCGGAAAATCGGCAACGGATTGGCTGTGTGCCGATGCTAATGGAAACGTCTATGAATCCACCGATAGTGGCGCAACTTGGTCATTCCTGAGTCAGCCCCAGGGAACTCTCGGAGCTGGCTATGGAGTAGTGTCCCTGTTTGCCCAGAGTACGACCAGCATCTGGGCTACCAATGGCTTTAAGCGTCTCCTGCATTCTACTGATGGCGGGTCCACATGGACCCTAGTTTTCACAGATCCCAACGCGGACTACATCGGCAGCATCTACGCCAATGGATCAAAGGTCGCTACCGCCATTTTCGATGGTAGCGGGCGACCAGGCGGTGTTTGGACCTCGTCGAACGGTGGCACCTCGTTCGTCAATAACGCCGCAAACCTTGGCCTGAGAGGCACAGTGTCTTCTCCATCGATGCCGATGGTTAAGATGACAGCCCAGTCCTCTACCGCCTTCTGGGCAGCCGGAACCACCCAGACACCCAGCTTCTCGATCACTCCTCTCTTAATCGCCTCGACAGATGGTGGAACCACTTGGCACGACGCTTTTTCTGGTAACCCCAATGTACCTGCCGAGGTGCAGTCAAACTTCAACACACCATTCTCAACCAGCAATTTCGCCTATATCCCCGGTCCTGGATTCCTCCTAAAAGCATCTCTTCCCGGACCGCCAGTAATTTCTGCGCTCACTCCATCAGCAAGCACGGTGCTTACACAGATCTCGATCACGGGTTCTGGCCTCACCGGCACTACCGCAGTCTCGTTCAATGGAACACCTGCCTCGACGTTTCAGTTCGTCAACGACTCGCTAGTCACAGCTGTCGTACCGATTGGCGCCACCACCGGAACGGTCACACTAACGGTGAATAGCAATCCCGTCAACTCACCAAGTCCGTTCACTGTCGAGCCTGGTCCTGGGATCAGCTCAGTGAGCCCGACGACCGCGTGGGGAGGGGACACTGTTCTTCTGACCGGAACAGGCTTCTCGACGGTTACGACGGCTCACGTGAACGGTCTCAACGCGCCGACCTTCACGATCCTCAACAACACGTCGATGACGGTTCTGGTTCCTGCGAGCGCCACGACGGGGCGCATCACCGTTACCAACCCGGCTGGAACAGCCGATCCTGGTCCGATACTAACAATCGTCCCAGACGATCCAGCAATCACAAGTTTTAGCCCAACCGCAACCGTCGTTGGGAATACAGTCACGATCACTGGATCTCAGTTCACCAACTCCACTGCCGTAGCCTTCAACGGTGTTCCGGCAACGAGTTTCCATATCGTCGACGACGGTCACATCACAGCTGTTGTTCCATCAGGTGGAGCAACTGGCCATATCAGCATCACCGGGCCAGGCGGTACCGGCACATCGAGCGGAACGTTTACGCTGATGGCCGGTCCGATCAGCGTCACTGATTGTGCCATCCATTTTGGTCACTCGCCGGCAGCTGGAGGCACCGTCAGGATCGAAGGAGCTAATTTCGCCCCTGGATGTCAGGTCTTCATTGGTAACGTAGCTGCGTCCGTCACATCAACTGCGACTGGGCTGATCATCTGCACGAGCGGTCCACACGTACCTGCTGTTGTTAACGTCAAAGTCGTTAACCCTGACTCGTCGTCGTCGCTCGTAATCGACGCATTTTCTTACGACGACTCAACAATTCCAGTCCTAGATCCGAAGATTCTTCAGACGTACCCGTTCCTTAGGGTTCACTATCTGATGTCAGCAGTGAATTCAGCTGTGCCAGGACCGTTGATCTACTGGACCTCAACGCTTGCTCCAGACTTTGTCGGGGTTCTATCTGGGCAACCGATCACCAACCTGAGTGATATCGAGATCGTGGAGGCGTTCTGGTCTGCCTAGAAGGGGTGTGAATCACCACCTGGCGACGACTGGGGTTTGGGTGGAGCTTCAACCTCGTCAAAGGCGATCCTATGGACCCGCAACTTTTTGGTGTTCTCCGCATACCGGATGCAGGATCCTGTTCCCGATTTGAAGGTCTTCCCGTCAAAATACGTGAGTACGTAGCCCTCACTCGGTGAGGGGATCCGGTTGACCATCACGTAATTTCGCCTGATGAGGTTTTCCGGCGTGTAGGCCATCCCCAGCTCAATGTACTCGATGAAGCCAGGATACATCCGGTCGAGGTCTGAAATGGCATCCCGGACCTCCTGGGGCTGCTCGACAAGCGTCTTGCACACGATGACCACCAAATTGCAGCCGGCCGTCTTGGGATAGTGCTCTTTGGCATGGGGTGCATGCTGAGGATTGCGAGCAAAGACCTTCCACGTCACAGCTTCTTTAAGCGCAATGAGGTCGAACCCGCGAGCCCCGCCAAAGACCATCTCGTCGGCGGTCCTGATAGCCGCGCGAACGCTTGCGCGGATCAGGCCCTCATGGGAAGGGACAATGAGATCTCTGTGGCCGGTGCATACCACAATGTTCTTAGAAATCAATTGAGCACCTTGAGCTTGAAGCTCGGGCAGGGCTTGGGCTTGGTGATATCCGCGACGTTGTACATGCCACAATACCGCCCGGTCCCATCATTGTTGAATGATCCATCCCAGTGCTGGCACTTCAAGCACTTTTCTTCCCACAAATCGTTCTGGGCCTCCTGCTGCCGCTGGTCATCACGGAACGACGGATAGAGCTTATGGACCTGCTCCCAGAGCCTGTCCCCAAGGGAGGCGTGCGACTCCTTCAGCTGGCGGATGATATTATCCTCCAGCTCCTTGGGACCCTTCATCTCCCGGAGGCGTTCGAGCTGATACAATTGCTTCAGCGCGAAATACATCTGTTTTTCGAGCGGCGGACGAGTCATTGCAGGGGTCATGGCCACCTCTTCAGTCATGCCCAGTTGTACGACCGTGGGTGGTCTCGATTACTAATCCATTGGCCAGTCGTAAATGTCTACATTACGGTTCTTTGCCACCTTCTGGCTCAATCGGGGCAAGAGCTGGCGGGTCTCGGTCGTCACTCGCGCCTCCATCAATGCGCAACCCTAGCCGTTTCGCTAAAACCCTAATATTATGAGCGTTTCGCTTGCAACGTTCCTGAAGTTCTGCAAGCTCATCGGCTTGCTGGACAAGTTTCGCATTGACCTCGCCCATGGTCTTTCCGTGGTCGCGGATAGCCTCGCGTAACAATGCTAGATCGGCTGCCTCGCGCCTGGCCCTGCCAGGAAGCTCGCCGGTGTCTTCTACGTCATCGAACTCATCGTAAGATGGAGAATTTTCCGGCTTGTCGCTCATCTACACCACTTTGCCACCGTGCTTTGGTGGTCGGGTCAAATTGTACTTCAGCTTGATCTTGATCGCTTCCTCAAGATCGATTCCATATTTACCGCAAAAATCGCCGATACGAATAACGACATCGGCCAGCTCGATCGGGATCCCACAGGGCTTTTGGGCATCTCCCTCCTTCTTAGGAGGCAGGTAGAAGACTTCGGCTGGTGGTCTTCCATCTCGGAAGTCTTCCAAGGCCTCCGAAACTTCGGAGTGGATCAGAGCCAGTCTTGCAGGAAGTCCGTACTTTACGGGTTCGTCTACGTCATCGTGCCAGCCTTTGCTCGCAGAGGTCTCGTAGGCTTCTTTCTGCATATCAGAAATGGACAAACTCTTCCCATCACTCACGGCATCACTCCTGATCTTTGTTGAGATTCCCCGGCGTTAGCTGCCGGTAGCGAATTAAGAAGGAACCAAGCCGAATGTGTAATTCGCCGCGATCCTGGACTCGATCCCTTGGAACCAGACATGCCCGATCGATGGGGGCCGATATGCCTTCCTCATCAATGCGGTTCCGCTGAAAACATCGAAATGGGCTCCATTGATCGCGGAGCCCGTGTCGTTCACCGTGCAAAAACCGTCATGAACAGATCCATCAGGAAGATGCACACCAACGAACCCGGGAACCCATACTTTCGTCCCAGCTGGAACGAGTCCACCTTTGCCCTTGAATTGCGGATCGCAATTCTTGTAGTCACCCAGATCAGCTGCCAAGGTCCGATATGGCTGGAGCGATACTCCACGCTGCACGCCGTAGCCGGTTCCAGTAGAACCCACCACGTTGAATGCAAATGCCTTGGCGACCTTCCCGCTCCCATCCAGCGCAATGCCGGCGTATCCAACGTGAGCAGACAAGATCCTTTTCGCCACGTCGAGTACCGGCTGGTAGTCGCTTGCAGAGACTGGAACATATGACCCCGCCACGTTCAGCAGGACACCGTTCTTTGTTCGCCCACTGCCTTCTAAGGACAAATTTGCGAAGAAAGTCGCACCGACTCGGCAGATGGTTGCCCCATTCGGAGCGTAGACTGGGACATCGTTACTAGACGTGTATTCACGCTCATCGGCGATCCAATACTGCGTCAATCGCCAACGCCGAGCCTGAACGAATCCCAGGGGAGCAGTTGCGAGCGTATTCGCGATCGGTGCGAGCACCGCATCCGTCTTCTCTCCAAAGACTCCATCATGGCCAAGCCCCATATCCCATTGGAACTTTTTAAGAGCTGCTCGGAAGTCATCGGTGGTTATATCTCCATCCTGCGGACCGTCGTAGTATGAAAGCTTTTGGATCGCGTCCTGGACCTGCGCAGCGCTAAGCATCTAGGCCTCCCCCTTCTTATCAGGCTTGATCAAGACGTTTCCATTGCTGTCGAACGCTTCAACCTGGTGTCCTTCCTTCTTCAGCTCCATCAGCTCACCAAGGAAGGTGAGAGGTGGCCAACCCGGATCAGGTTTCTGCTTTTCCAGCCGACGAACAATGGAGCGCACCGTCGTCTGGCCATTTTCGTCAAGAAACTTCTGAGCCCAGTTGTCTGCCCACATGCAAACAATCCTCAGCTCATGCCAGTTGATCTTGACCGTTAGATCTTGTGCGATATCGCACGGAAGACTGTAAGTTCCACACTTCGGGCAACCAGTTGCCTCATGCAGATCGGCGTCGGTGAACTCCGAGTCGCAATGAGTGCACCGCGTGGTCTTCGATCCCTCGTCCGCCACTATGCACTCTCGATCGTGGACTGGACAACCTTCGACGACTTCTTTTCCGCCGGCTTCAGGAGTCGCGCCGCCTCTGCCAGCATTTCTTCCTTCTTGGACTTATTGATCGGCTTTGCTGCCGCGTCCTTCAGTGCTTCGGCGTGAGCACACCGATGGCAAACAACTCCGAATCCGCGATGTCCACAGGTGAATCTCTTGCGATTACCACTGGCCATTGTGATCTCCTACTGGATCTTCGCGAGAAGCTTCTTGACAAAATCACCCGACCATCCAGACGCCTTCAGCACGCCCTCGGGACCGCCGTAATCATCGATCGCCTTCGTTATGGCAACCGTCATGAACTCTACGGGAACTACTTTCTGATAGATCGAATAGACACACTGATGGCCTACTTGCAGCCGGACCACCCCATCGGCCATCTTCTCAATTTCGATCAGATCTCCGCCGCTATTGCCTTCGGCGTAGAAATGCTCAACCGAAACAATCTGCGGCGTTCTCTTGGCCATTGATCAGGTCCCGATGGCTAGTTCGCCATCAGGCTGCCTGAATGTCAATCGACGATCAGATCTAGGAACGAATGGGGATGAGAGGGACGGCGCGATTGGTAGCGATCGAGTAGTTGGAGTACCACTCGTCGTCGGTGACATCCTTTGTAATCAGGATGAAAGGCGGGAGGTCGATCGGAGTCTGTTCCGTAGCTGTTTCACATTCGAGCAGCACAAGTCCTTTACATGGATTGATATACCGATCCAGCTCGAATACTTGGTCATGCCAGAGAAACACCTCTCGTGTTTTTTCAATCAGAGGGATGATCTCTTGGGGTGCAAATTGCAGAAGAGGTCTGACCTGCCGACGCAGTCTGAAGTACTCCCGAGCTGCAATCATCCATTCGTTCTCAGTCCGTACCCCCGGTCTGATCTCTTCCTTGATGGTCTGCGTATAAGCGTAGTGACCATCCGCTCCCCGTTGCCGAATACGATGACCCTTCGATAGATATATCTGCTCGATATTCGTGATATCACATCGATCGACATGACACTGTGATGGTGTCTTCTCTAAGATTTGACGGACTAGAAACTTACGCTCGATCTCTAGCGGTTCTGGAATGCCAACGACACGAGACAGTGCCTGGAGTACTCTGGTGATCTTCGTCTTGAAGTCGGTTGCGTTGTTGACGACCTGAAGATGTGGATGTCCAAGCCACGCTGACAGGATCCTCCTGTCCAGCTCGCGGGCAATCTCAGCCGTCTCCGTCCTGGCGCTATTGTTTTCTAGCGTGTAGAAGTCCTCGGCGCCGCTGGCCGCGGTAGTCATATGGATGACAGCATCGTAACGACGATCGCGAAGGCCGATGAGGCTCCAGGCATTGTCATCCAGCAGCGATTTCCAGAGCGGTTCGTGCATATACGCCTTGTAGTCCAACGCGCCGCGATCCGAGATCACAACGCAATTGAAGCCGGCATCGCATGCTTGCTGAGCAGGTCGGATGAAGGTGTCTTCGAGCTTCACCTGAAGCTCCATCAACCCGCGCTGGATTTCGCCGATATTGTCCTCGTCGATATCCTGAAAGCGGATCCCTCCGCCAATTGCCAGCGTAGCGACTTCGGGAACGATGAATGTTTTGACACCCAGCTTTTCCAGATGCTCGCGAGCTGGAGCCAGAACACTCGTCTTGCCAGCGCAAGGACCGCCGGTCAGCACAATGCGATGCAGCTTGCCCTTCGGCATGTTGATCTCCTCGGTCGAGAAGATACATGTCGCGTTGATCAAGCTGATTGTCGAGTGGATGGAGAGATAGTGCGGCAGCGATTGGATTGTGGCCTTTGCGGGAGTCGAACCCTGCTTGTGAGCACCTTCAAGTTGCTCCTGTTGCCAAGAGCGAGGGAGGGAGCTGGTTTTTGGTGCCTGATTAAGATTCAGGTGACGGACCGACCGTCTGTCAAAGGCCGTGCTTAGTGCTGATCATGGACTGGGAGAAGGAGTCGTCGAGACGAGGTGTAGCGCTGATTTTGGTACACAGTGAAGGAATTGAACCTTCGACCTTCGTCTTCATAGGACGATGCTCTACCGTCTGAGCTATCTGCGCGTGTAAGCGCTACGAGTTGTTCCGACAACTTCCTCGCTCAGTCCACGAAAGAAAAGTTCCGACGCGTTCGAGTGCAGATGCTTGGTTTGTTTCGCGACGGGGATCGAACCCGTTACCGATGGTTTTCAAGACCATTGCTCTACCAGATGAGCTACGCGTGTAAGCACCTTGCTGTTGATCGCGTCGTAGTCAGGGGTCCAGGAGTCGAACCTGGCTAGCTTGTAGGCACCCATGGTTGGCTCCGCAAGGAGCCGAGGTTGAGCGCCGGGTATGTTGCTTCCATCCATTGGAAGTGCCGCCCACGCGGCTTACCCCTGATGTAATCGCTGCCGACTATTCGATTTTCAAGCAGTCGAGGGGGATGGAGTCGAACCATCCAAGCTTGTGGGCGCACCTGGTTGGCCCCGTTAAGAGCCGAGGTGGTACGCCGGGGTTAGTGCATCAGATTTACCGTCTGATTGGCCCCCACGGGCCTTCCCCTCGTTAAATTTGCTCGCGTCCGAGTGAGCAACCTGTTTTCGCTACGTGCTGGTTTGCGTTACCAGTGCCTTTACCATTCGGCCACAATTCCCCTGGGGGAACAGACGGGACTCGAACCCGCATACGCTTGTGAGGTCGTCTCTGTTAGTCGCGAGCAAGGGTGATTCTACGCAGCCTCCTCCGTTTGTCAACAAAAAAGAGGAACGATCAAATTCTCAGAACACCGGCAGGGCTGATCTGGTAGCCGTACTTTGCGCCCTTAACCAGGAAATCCTGAGTAGCACGAGCGATATACGACGCAACCATAGCGATGAAAGGCAGATGCTCGCCTCCTTCGCAGGTTGCCTGCCCAGCTCCGCCTTCGTCGTCAATCACGAACTTCTCGTCCCAGGTCACCCGACCAAACGCACCGTCGGCAGCAAGCGCTCCATGCAGGCAGGCGACGCTATTCTTGCGGACATAGTTCTGGATCACGCGACGCCCATCCCCATTGTCCAGGCAATCAATGACCAGCAGTGCATTGCCGAGCAGCTCCTTGTCATTCGTCGGCGTCAGCTTCGCATTTGATCCCTGGATCTTCGCCCCCCAGAGGTACTGCATGGACTGCTGGATCGCGACGACCTTGGACTTCCCCACGTGACCCTTCGCATGGAATTGCGCCAAGCAATTCTTCTGCTCGATACGATCGAAGTCGACAACCGCGAGATTGGCCCCAACGCTACGCAGAAACTGCACCACGTGCGACCCGAGAGCGCCGACGCCAACGATGACGATGTCGGTCATTTGCCGTTCTCCTTTACCCCGATCTCACGAAGATAGTTCTCTGCTGCCACCTTAGCCGCCTGGGGAGAAGCTGAGATCCCCCACCAGCCACTTCTCCGAAATGAAGCAGCATGGCGGGCTGGGTGATCCACTGGAATCTGGACCACCCAGCGCCACCAGCCATCCGCCACAGGAGACACACCGGCGAATACCCGTCCATTGACGACGAGCAGGCTTTCAGCCCCGATGATCTCCTGCCATGGCACTAGGCGCCGAAGGGAGTCTTCGGACGAACCTGGATCATGTTGTACGGACGCGCCTCGTTCGCCGTGAATCGCTCGACGACGAAGTCCGTGAAATCCGCGCGCGCAGCCGGCGGAATGCCGGGGATACCTCCAGTGCGGACCGCCTCCGTGACCCACTGCTTCACGTCGCCATCGGTCGCGTCAAACGCCACCGGATCCGGCAAGTCACCGATCTCGCCACCGAACGTCACGTTCACACGCGCCTCGTTCGGCTGTACCACATGCAGGTTGTTTTCCATCATGCACCTTCCTTCCTTGTTAGCTTCCGAAGCAGATCTGCCCACTCGGCAACGATGGTCTGCGGGCATCTCGTGTAGTGGTATTTCCCTGGCCCCTCGTGTCGATACATCGCCCCATCGTCCTCAGACAAGATTGGCCATAACAGAGGCCTACCCAGTCCAATCTCGATAGCCGAAAATGTCGTCACATCAGTGTACGACGGACCAGGCACTCCCTTACCGGGATGTGTATGGGCGAAGCCACCAACCCTCTTTCGGTTCCACCAAATGATTTGCCAGAGCACTCGACTGTCAGGCAGGGAAGCAGCTGTCCTTCCCTCTGGCACATGCCAGTGGATGGGCTTACCCTCGATATCCAGGAGCACACCTGCTTCCATCTGTTGGCCTTTCAGTCGTCAACATGTCTGTACACAACAAGCTTGCGCTTGCGCTCTGCCTCTCTGATCACACTCGGCAATGACTCAAGGTGAAATCTCCCATCGCCTTTCTCGCCTGTAGCATGGTCAACCAAGCAGATACCGGAGTCGATGATATGGAGCCGCACATCGCATACGCACTCAAAGCGACGCTTGTCCACTCGAAAACGAACAACGAACTCACCCTTCCTCGTCGCCTTGCGATGATCTAGATACTCAGCGTTGCCGATGGCGAGCGCGTGCTTGGCTGCGGTCTCAAAATCGACAGCAGCCATTTCACGACGACCAACTGCATCGCCAAGCTTCTGCACGAGAAGCTTACGTCGTTCTTCCTTCGCCCTTCGCTCCTCTTCCTCGCGTCGGAACTTCTCTAGCTCAGCACGACGCTTATCAGCCTCTGCACGCTGAAAGACCTCCATACGAAAGGCCGCATCCAATGCAGGCGTCACGCCCTTGACGCCATCAACGGACTTTGCCTTGTCGAGGAAAGCCTTCAAGACATCGTCTTCGGGGCCAAGAGGGAACTCCTGGCTCTTGAAGATGAGAGGACCATCCTCAAACATGCGCCCAGCGGAAACGCGAGCAAACCTGTCCAGCCCGTCTTCGAGCAGGAACACCTGCTCCGACCCGTTCACAATGTTCTTGGGGTCGGGATCTACAATCATGTTGTCCGAGACAATCCGGTCACCGACCAGGAAGCCATGAACAACTTGCTTTAATTGGTCCTGAACACCGCCGGCTGGTGCCTGGAGCGACGCCTTGCGAGCGTTGATCTTGAAGGTGTACCACCCATACTCGGGCGGCAACTTTCCGTCGATCATCCACGTCCGCTGCTCTGAGCGGATGGACCTGCCACCTACCCAGGGAAACGTTACCGTCTCCTCTCCGGTCTGTAGCAGATCCATCCAGCTCATCGCTTTACTCCTCACTGACTAGACGGGAAGCACCTTGTGCACCCAACGTTCACACACGGACCGAGACGATGTCTCCTAGCTCGGACCGTCTTCTTTCTCTTCCTTCGGAGCTGGAACCTCTTGGATTTCTGGTTCTGCCCCATGTCACGCATAGCGGCATAGCGCGCTCTGTTAGCTTCCCGGCGTGCCTTCTTTTCCTTCTTGCGCTTGTCCCGCGCTTCGGACTTCTTCTTCTTGGACATTGCTCACCTTCGGACCACAACGAGGATGACTTGCATAGCAAGCCACCAGGGCTTCATTGGGATCGAAAGGAGATACCGGCATTGGGTCCTCCTTCCAACCACAAGCGCAGGAAACCTGCGCCAAACCACCCGGAAGCCGATTGTACGAGAACTCTGGAATCGGCCTCGGGTCATTCCCGAAGTCCTTTATGGGGAGCAAGGGCGGCCTCCTCTCGGTGAGCAGTACGTTGACTACGCCCAGGCCGGCTTCTTGAGAAGCTCGGTCTGGATGATCAGATCGATGAGCGTCGCACGCGGCGTCGGCGTCGTCCTAACGGTCGCGGTATTCACAGGCGTCGCCGCCACCAAATTACGAAGCGTTCGCGGAATCGCGTATGGATCAGCAAATACACGCTCATCAATCGGCACAAACGGGATGCCAAGCCTCACCGCGGTGTCGCGGATGATGGTTTGATTCTGTCCGCGGACTTCGATCATGCCGAACGCCATCGGATTCAGGCCGGAGTTACGGACCTCGTGATCGAACGCCCCAGCCTGACCCTGGTCTCCGATGAAAACGAACAGAGCATCTTCATCGGGCTTCGGCTTGAACTTGGCCAACGCACGGACTCCAGATCCATGGTCCGTTCCGCCTCCCGCAGTGAAATTACGGAAAGCCTGCTCCACGCCAGCAGCAGACGGATGCTTGATCTCCACGATGCGGCCTGTCGTGTTGAACACTACGACATGCAGCTGATCAAGCGGAAACGCCTGGAGGAAGCGAGCAAGATATTGCTTCGCCTTCTCAATGGCGTTCTCCATCGATCCAGAAATATCCACGAATACGTACAACCGAAGACCACGAATGGCCTCCTGTACCGCCGTCTTCAGGGCGTTATCCGCCGCTTCCTTGAGCTTCTCCTGTGTCTCCTTCGACTTCACGCGCGTTGCGATGTTCGCCCCACGCATGTCCTCGGCGTCCTTGACCGCCTTCTCCCAACGCTGCTTGATCTCCTTGACATCCAGAAGCCCAAGCTCCTCCAGTGTCGGAGTGCAGATGATCAGATCCTTCGCGGACAGAGAACCCGCCTCGATTGCAGCTGCCATAATTGCCCGAGTCAGACCGATGTTTCCGGGCAGAAGCGAGACGATCCGCTTGTAGTTCGGCTTCTCGGCGACAATCTTCTGGCAGACCTGCTTCTCAGTGAGACCCTCCCACGACTCCGCCTTGCCCATGTCAAGACCAATTGCAACTGCACGACGACCATCATCCGCCTGCTTCTGCTTCCACCGGAGGATCTGATAGAACTTCGGCGTGTCAGGCTTGAACCCAACCATCGACGCCAGATCCATGACCGTCGTACGGAAGCCCGCCTTAACGAGCCCCTCCAGCATCCGCGGGTTCTCCTCGCGGTACCGCAGCCACTTGGCCACGGCATCGGGCCAGCGGCCAAGAAACGGATGACGCGGAGACTGACCGAAGCCGAGCTGCCGGTTCAAATCGGCAACCTGCTGGTTCTCCAGTACCTGACGGACACGGATAAGGAGCTTCGGGTTGAAGTCCTTGCCGTCCTTGCGGGTCAGCAAGAACATCGCCTCACCCACGGCGCGGAAGTCTTCCTCGCGAAAGATGATCTTATCTCCATCGCGGACAGGATCACCCTTGCGGTCCTGGACGAGCATGAACGCCGCCAGCACCACCTTCAGGTCGCGGTGCTCCTGGCCAAAGGCGTAGGACGCCCAGCGCGCGGAGAACTCCTTGTCGAGCTTCCACACGTCAGCAACACGAGCGTACATCCACGCGACGACTTCAGGGAACAGTCCAGCCGGACGATACTCGCCGACCTTATGGCGGCCCTCGAAGATGCGACCATCGTCGCGCAGCACGCCGACGCGAACCTTATTCGTACGCGTCTTGCCACGCTTGCCAGGGACCTTGTCGAGGCGATAGACGATCTTCTGGTCGCCTTCCTCCTTGTGGGTCACCGGAAACCACGAGAGCCCGACAACCGAATTGGCGTCTGTAACGACCATACCAGGACGATTGTGGACCAAGTGATCGTTGTACGTGAGGAGCGTGTTGATGATCCGCTCTGCGGGGCCGAGGTTTTCCTTGTCCATCGTCACACCATCCAGGGTTGAATCCCACTCGCAGCCTCACAGTGGAGGCGTTGATTTGCTAGTCAAAAACTAAAAAGGCCCTGCCGCGGTGGCAGAGCCTTGTAGACCCAACCTACCTTGGCGTGTACGACTAGGGCGAACGTCCCCTCAGTCGATTACTAAATGGCCGACTCAAAATCAGCGATTTATGTGTGCAATAGTCCATGCAGTGGCCACTCTAAGCAGACGGTCTTCTGGTGTCAACGACTTTCGCGCAAGCGCTTGCGTTGAGCATCCGCCTGCTGAGCTACTTTCTTCTGTGCATCCCGAGGTTTCTTCAAGTGAGGAGCCATCCATCGCTTGAAAGAGACTCCACAAAACGGACAGAACCTCAGCAGGATTGGTTTGTCCTTCACCCTGAGACGAAACTGAACGCCCGCCAAACTCCGCTCGCCAGCTCGGTCTCCCCACAGCTTCGTCAATACAAAAGGGCTGAAACCAGGATCACCTTCCAGTACAAGATTTTTCCACAGCTGGCCACAGAAGTAGTTCTTCAGTGCACGCTCTTTGGTATTCGGAGGAGCTTTTTCTTTGGTGCACCTTGCATTGAAATTCTCACCAGACATACATCACCTCAGTGTCGATCACCGAAGATCGCATCGAGTAGCCGCAGTAAGATTGTTTTTGATTCCTTCGGAGTGAGATCAGCAACATGGACGCTTAATCGCTCGCCACGCGGACCCAACACTTCAGACCAGAAATGAACACGATTCCGGGATACACGCGTAACCCCAAAGCGGGTCCGTGATCCGGTTGGCGATGTGCGATCGTAAAGACACCGCCAGTTGCTGGAAGGATCTGCTACTTCAGAGCCTTGGTGCCCTTGGCCGGCTTGAGCTTGCCCATCCGGCTCATGATGGTGTCGAGATCCTTCTTCACTTCGTCCGTCGGATCCACCTTGAGCGCCCAGGTGATCTTCTTCAACGCATCCACTTCGGACGCCGGCAGCTTGCCGGTGTCGATCAGCGACTCCAGTTTCGACGCGTTGAGCACTCTGTACTCCACCTTGTCGAAACAGTCGTCCAGATCCACCCGGTACTTTTCCAGCAGGGCCTTCAGCCCTTCTTCCTCGGGCAGCTTGCCCTGGCGCTTCTCGCGCTTGATCTTCGCTCCCTGAACCTCCATCAGGAAGCTGCCCTTCTCGTCGGTAATCCCGCGCTTCGCACATTCCTCCAGAAGCGCCTCGCGAAGCTCGCCCTTGCGATCCTTTGTGATCTCCTCCATAAGGTCGACGAGCAGCCATGCGCCGGCCACCTGCTCCCGCGTCATCTTGGCGAGCGGCATGTTGAAGATCGTCGGGAAGTCCCAATTCCCGTCCCGCACCAGAGACGCCAGTCCCGTCCCGCTCGTTTTGGCGAGATCCGCTTTCTTCGTCGCAGCCATTGTTCGTTCTCCTTGGCATATTGTACGAATCACGCAGCCATAGATTACAGGCTGAAAAATCCGTTAGATTTCAACAGATAGCGTGAAAGACGACGATTTGCTAGGAAGAAAACAGGAGAGAACTACTCGAAATCTTCTTCGTGCTCGTTATCGGCCAGCTTCGACTCGAACATCTTGTGATGCTTCCGAGCCGTATGCAGCGCACTGATCTCGTGGTGCTGACGCTGTAGATCGGTCAGAGAAGCTGCACCCTCATGATCTCCGCGCTTCGTAGCAGAAGCTGAGAGCTGACCAAGCTGGTGCGCCGTGGCTTGGTGATGTGCCGCAAGATCCGCGTGAGCTTTGATCCTAGCGTCCGGTGGCATTTCATGCTTGTTGTGGCGGAAGAAGTAGCTTTTGTTCTTGGCCTTCTGCGAAATCTTCTGACCGAACATGAGATGGTTCTGTGGCTTCTGCGCCGTCATTCCGCTCTCGCCAGCATCTTCTGGCATTCCAGCGATCTGACCGCCCCACGATCCCTGTCGTCCAGTGCCCGCCTGGCCGAGACCACCAGCCTCAGATAAAATCGCAGCCGTATGACGCGTGGTTCCTAGCATCCCAGGATCACGTGGCATCAGCTCCTGATGTGTCATGCCGGCAAGAACCCGAAATGAGTCCATCGCAGTCTGCGATGACGTATATCGGGAGGAATGCTCGATCTGGACCTTGGCCACTGGCTTCTGATCTATCCTTTGAACAGATTCTGACAGAGATGCCTTCTTGGCTTTTGCCTGAGCCCGTTCAGCACCTTCAAGAACTGATGGATCCTTTGGGTGACGCACGTCGAGCGCACCAAGGAGACTCTTGTAGTCGGCTACGGCCTCAGAAAGCGTACTGTACTTGGGCTTGAGCATCAGCCTTCCCCTATCGTCATTTCGTACTCAGCGTCACTCGATAGAGCGCAGCGGTTAATGCAGCTCCACCGACAAGACCAATAATTACCCCGACTGATGCTCCATGACGATCCCACCATGATGGAGTCAGGCGTGATATTTCCGCATTCGCCTGACTGATTCGTTCCTCGTAGATCAGTCGGTTCTGTTTGAAGATGTCACGATCAGCCTGATACAACCCTCTTAGCTCATCGTATCCAGCTTTTAATTTGAGAATTCGAGCCACCTTGTCTGGCGAGATGACAATACCATCTACCGGGGCTGCCGAACCCTTCGTGACTGGATAGGAAGCGTTCTGTGCATCAGTCAGCGGCACCGCATCTGGACGATCTGGAAGCGAGCGTTCCTCTACTCGCATCGCTGGATCACTGATCCCTTTGTAAATCACCGTCGGCTGCACTGGAGAACATGCAATCGAGGCTAGGATCACCAATACGAGGACGCGCTGCATCTACTACCGACTGCGCTTCATCGAAGCGAGGGCAGTCTTCCAGTCAGGATTGCCCGTGCCATCGTCATCAGCCTCGAAAGTGAACTCCTCGGCTGCTTCCTTCTTGCCGACTCCCGCCTTCGCAGCCCGAAGACTGACAGGCTTCCCATACATATCGACCTTGCCAGCTTTCCGATCAGCAACAGCCTTCTTCGTCTTCTTGAGCTGATCCATATTCTTCTGGTGCTCAGCCCCGCCAGAGCGCTTCTTCATCCAATCGCCGAAGATTCCTTCGACAGCGATGAGCGCATCCATCTCCGCTACGTCGCCCGACTTCATTGCTTCATCGACGAGCTGATTGAATAGCTGCTTCGTGAGCCCGCGCTGCTCCAGGAAGTGATCGAAGTGGCGATTGTAGTCCTCCTTCTTCAGGTCACCGATGGCCGGATCGAACGTCTCTTCCGCATCGGCCCCATCGTCGAACGACTCCTCTGGCTGAATCTCTTGAACTGACTGACCCTCTAGTCCAGGAAGACCACCAGACTTCATCTTGTTCGTCTTCTTGGCGCCAGCAGTCGGGACTTCACCAGTGCCGCGCTCTGCCGATTCATACATCGGCGTAAGACCCGCAAGCATGCGCCACTCGGACATATCGCGAAGGCCGGTGCCCTTGATTACGTTCATGATCGACTCCTTCTTGGCGCCCTGCTCGGGCTTGGCGACAACGTCCTCTTCATCATCGTAGTCACCGACACCCGGCTGTTTCTCGTCGGGCTTCTTCGGTGGCATTTCGTGCTTAGGAACCTTCTGGTTGATTGAGTTGGTCTCCCGTGGAGCGAAAGACTTGTGCTCGGGGCCAGGATCTGGACGGTCAGACACTTCTTGCAGCCTCTGACCAGCTGCCACATCCTTCTTGTCCTCAAGCACGGCGCGCTTGATCCCAGTGATCCGCAAGACGGCGGCATTCATCTCGGCTGCGCTTTTGACTCTCTCCTCGGCCATGATCCCTCTCCGTTAATTTTTCGGACCCTTAGACGCCCTTCAGCTGTTCTGTCAGCTGCTTGAGCTTTTCCGTAGGATCTTTGATCTGCTCGATTGTTGCGATCTTCTTCATGGCCTCGTCGCCTTGAGCTTCGGCCTTCGCGCGGATCAGTAATGCATTTGCCGCGTCATTTAACGCCTGCTGGTCGACGGTAGTAGTCAGTGCAACTTGAGCCGTAGCCTTACGCCGAGTGAAAAGCACAACCGCAACGACGACGATCACGGTCGCAACAACGCCAATAGCTAGATAGAGCAGCTTGTCAGCCATTGGCGTCATATTGTCGGCTCCAGGTCAGCACAATCTGGCTTTGTCTTCGCGATCTTAAACCATCGCACCCACTGTTCTGGAGTACCTCCCCAGCTTTTTTGCAGGCGCTTCAGCAACTTCTCCGCATCGTACCCTTGAAGGACCCCGTCCACCGCTGCCCATAGACCGTCGGTGTCAATGCCCGTCAGCTTGCTATAGACCTTCACCGACTGCTTGAAACAACCCTTTGCTCCTTGATCATCAACAGCATCTCGGAGTTGCTCGACTATTGAGCGAAAGCGACCCACGGCCCAAAACTACACGAGTTCTATGAATTACGCCACCGTGCCGATCAGGCCAAGGATTACTCCGACTAAGACGAACGGATACTACGGGGCGCTTTTGCCCTTCGATTTCTTCTGGAGTCTAATCGGACGTGGAAGCTTGGTCTTATGCTTCTGGAGCTGCTTGATCAACCGCGGGTAACCATGACGCTCGCTGTAGCTGATAGCTTTTGTATGTGCCTGCTGCGCCTTTGAAATATCCCTTGGTTTACGGGTTTCACGCGCTTTTGCGCTAGTTTTGACTACGTCCTTGACAGGATTACGTCCCTTTTTCTCTAGGGGATTGATCTCCCTCTGAACCTGCCTGAGGGCTCTCGACATTTCCAGGAGAAGAGAACGAAAGATCACGAACAGATGCTATACGATCAGCCGCCAAGAACCAACGTCATCCGAGCTTTCGCCCGAGTCATCGCCGTATAGAGCCACCGAGTTGCAAACGGCATCCTGTTGCCATTCGGCAAGATCGTATTCTTCTGAAATAGCGGATTCCCAAGATCACTTTCAGCCAAGAACACCGTCACCCTACGGAACTCAGACCCTTGCGCCTTGTGCGCCGTGAGAACGTAACCATAAGTCACTGGAATTGGCTCAGGCATCTTCGCTGTCCCACGAGCAAAGCCATAAGCCTTCCAATCCCTGATGGCTGGCATCATGCCGTCCACAGCATGATCACGTCCCTGAGTGGATACCAAGACACGTTTCTTCTCCTGGGTCTCCATCCACATCGTCTGGACTTCACTGAGCGTCGGCGCGGGTGTAAATCCGATTACGTGGTAAACCTCGCCATTGAGCACATCCTGGCCATTCTTGCACATCAATACGGGCTCGCCCTTTGATGGCAAGACAGTCGACAACCCCAGCCGGCGACGAATCTCAGCATTCGCTTCCATCCGAAGATGGTTTCGCCATGTGACTACAGCATAATCCTCACGGTCTTCGAGATAATCCTTGATCGCGTGTGAGCCTGGATATTGGGTGCGAACGTAGGTGAACATCCCGTCCGACTTCTCGGGCAGCTGGTTTCGTTCGCGGAGCATTGTTGCCACGCGAATGATGTCGTCACCAGACCTCAACACGGTCGTCAGCGAAGGACCACTCACTTCGCGAAACACTGAAAAATCGTCTCCGTGGTCTTTTGTCTCGGCAGGCGTCAAGATAGGCGGTAGCTGATACCCGTCGCCGACGAATAGAATCGACACACCCTCTCGCTTCCAAATCTGAAGATCCTTCCATAGCTTTGGATTGAGCATCGAAGCTTCGTCAACCGCGACCCACTTCGCTTTGGGCTTAGCAACCCGAACGAATTCAACTTCCCCGTTATGCTTGACTGTCGGTCTCTCGTACAAGGCGGAATGCAGCGTCGTCGCTACTACTCCAGCAGCTTGGGATAGGCGTAGAGCCGCCTTCCCTGTGAGGGCTGTCCACATGATCGGTCCTGGGATCAACTTCTTGACTTCCCGCATGACGGTAGTCTTCCCGGTGCCTGCTGCGCCGGTCAGCGAAATCATCTGCAACGAACCACGGGTCCAGCTTTGGATCTGGTCGATTGCCGCCTTCTGCTCAGGCGTCCATTGAACTTCCACTTCAGACAAGGGATTCCCCCGGCTCCTGGATTTGATCCGATCCTAGGAGCGCGGGGGGTGATTTACTAGGAAGGATCAGCCAAGCAAGATATGACGACCCTGGCACTGCTCGACAAGCTGATGACATTCACTGCACATCGGCTTGGCAGGCGCAGGTGGAGTCGAGATGGTAGAACGAGTGTTACGTCCGTACCCACAGGCGCCGCACCCACTACCAGCCGACGCTGTCTCATTCACAGCGGAGCATTTTGGACATGTAAATTTCATGCGATGTGTACCTCCTTACAGATCAGAAGGTACGCCTCGATCGGGACTAGATCAATAGCGGATGCTCAGCATCATCTGGCATACCAAGGCGAGACTTCATACGGTCGACAAAGCCATCAACCTCGGGAACATCGCATTGAACATGGGTTATCACTGCCGCTGGCTTTAGATCTTGAAGCTTCCTGAGTTCGACGGTTAATTCGCCATGTTTCTTGACGTACTTCCATTCCATCGCGTACCTGAACGTACTGGGCCGCGGTGAAAACACTCTCCTCCTGCAACGCTGGCATTTCCAAGCCATGCCTAGTCTCCAGTGCTCCGATCCTTCCGCACAAGTCGACGAGGCGGCCTATCCCGAATCTGTACATCAAGATCTACAGATCCTTCTTGAAGTACTTGATCATGGTCACTCAAACGATCTCGAATAAATTCGAGAACCGAGATGAGGTCCGTCGGATCGAAATTCTTGCGCTGAGCGTGTTTTTTTACAGCTTCTGGAGTACAGCCGATTGCGCGAGAGATGTCTTCATAGGTAAATGAAAATCGCTTTGCAGATTTGCCTTTACCGAATCCCTTGGGCATCTATCGCCCCTTGGATTTATTGAGTCGGTAGCCCTGCAACGCCACCGACCTCATTCCCTTGGCACCAACCGGAGTCACGCCACCGTGATACTGGATGGTCTCTGCAAATGCTAGCGTCACTCGTGCGATTCTCGGCGTCCCATCGTTGAAAAACCCCTCATAGGACACGTCGCACTGGACCATGATGCAACGAATCTCGTCATCGGGTAGCTCTGGCATACCCTGATTGATCCTGAGTCCTGGTAGCGTGAGGATTAGCCGGCGTGGAGGTCGTGGTCTCTCGTACTTGTTCTTCCCTGAGGTTCCATATTCGGGATAGGTGTACGAACGAAGCCACCCGATTGCACTAGGAATGTCGACATTGCGCATGTCGATTACGCCGAAGGCGCGTGAGCCTCCAGTCACAGTGCTTAGAAGCTGAGCATTCTTCTCATCATCGGTCAGTGCACGGTCCCGTGTGAAGATCGCCATAAACGAAATCTCACGCGACCCCCCGCTCGTCCACTGATAAAGTGGATGGCTCATACCGGGAATCGGCTTCTCCTGGTATGCCGTCTGACGGGCATCATTGATCGTGTCTGGAAAATACTGGAAGATACGCGCTTGCGCCGTGGCGCTCTCGCCAGGCGGCAAATCCTCCTGGAACGGCGTCAGTAACATTCGAGACGGCAGCGGCATCTGACCGCCGCGGAACGCACTAGCGAACGAACTGATCGCACTCATCTGAGTGCTGATCCTACAAGCCGATCAAATCCTTAGCAAGGAGGGATAGCGATGCGATGACTATTTGATCGCGGGGAACTTCTTATGAACTTTCGCCTTGACGGCCTTCTTTTCGGACGAAGTCCCGAACCGTGAGACGCGGGAAAGCGCATTGCGCGCATGTGACTTATCTGGGATCGGATATCCTCCCTTGCCCGCAGGATTCTTCTTTGTCTTCTTACCCGGGAAAACAAAATCCTTCTTTGGCTCACGCTCACGCTGCTTGTATGAGAGTTTGCTCTCAGCCAATTCACGGCGGATCTCTTCGACAA
>Ga0210406_10001730_pt1 | contig 26039 bp, 38 predicted proteins | sample IncBWC30MmetaG_FD_155454 | JGI IMG/M metagenome (GOLD analysis project Ga0210406, IMG submission 155454) | Forest soil microbial communities from Barre Woods Harvard Forest LTER site, Petersham, Massachusetts, United States - Inc-BW-C-30-M | ecosystem: Environmental > Terrestrial > Soil >... | reverse complement strand
ATGCCGGCGCATATTCAATGTGGTGGGGCGAGACGAGATGGCAGGTGGCGCCCCGCGCCTCGAACCATTTCCGCGGAATCGAAACTTCGGTTTCTTCAACACCATGTGTCGCGATAATGCCGATGCGTTTGCCTTTGAACCGGATTGGGTTGTCCGGTTTCTCGGTCATGAATTTCAGAAGATGTTCGTTGCCCGGTGCCGTCGCCAGAAAGTGGATATTCACTTTCGGAAACGACGGCAGATCATCATATTGATGAAGTTTTTCTACGACTTCCCGGGCTGTCAGTGCTGTCATTTAAAGTCCTCGTCAGGTTGTCGATCCCCAGCTGCGCCATGCGCCCCAGCTGCGCCATGCGCCAAGTCTTCGATTGTGGCCATTTTGTCGAGTCGGGCTTTTCTCATGGGCCTAGGTTAGAAATATCGGACGGAGGTCGCATGCACGTGCGTGCAGACTTTCTTGGATGTGGCTACACGAACGGAAAGCCTTTCGACAAGCCGGGAGCGATGGATAGTCTTAGAGCATTTTCACTGGTCAGGTGATTCCACCTGAACCTGTAATGCTCTAGCCTCGAAGGTTCACGCCTGTTCCGCCGCGAGCTTGTCCTGCGTCTTCGTGTCGAAGTCGGCGGCGTCGTGGCGCTCGCGGAGCTGCTCGGACGGATCGCCGATCATGCGGTTGACCATGCGTCCGCGCTTGACGGCCCACCTGCCAGAACAGCCAAGACAGGCATTCGGCGCGCGCCGGCGGCGCGGTCGGCATGAAGGCGCCGAACTTCTCGGCGAGATAGACGAGGATCGCGCCGGACTCGAACACCCGCACCGTCTCAGTCCCCGAGCGGTCCATCAGCGCCGGGATCTTGGAGTTCGGGTTGACCTCGACGAAGCCGCTGCCGAACTGGTCGCCCTCGCGGATGCGGATCAGCCAGGCGTCGTATTCGGCGCCGGAATGACCGAGCGCGAGCAGCTCTTCGAGCAGGATGGTGACCTTCTGGCCGTTCGGCGTGGCCAGCGAGTAGAGCTGCAGCGGGTGGCGCCCCACCGGCAGCGCCTTCTCGTGAGTCGGGCCGGCGATCGGACGGTTGATGTTTGCGAACGTACCGCCGTTCGGCTTGGCCCAGGTCCAGACCTTCGGGGGCGCGTAGTCCTGAGAATCCGCCATGCTCGTCTCCGCAAGTCGCTCGGTTTTGGGTCGGCTCAGACAGCCGGGGATGGTTGGACGGGAAGCACGCGCCGGCTCTCCTCGTCGGTCATGGTCTTGAAGGCGTGGCGCGCCGGGCGCTAGGATGCCGAGCCTTAGGTTGGCGAGAGATTCATGCGGACTGTTGGCGCAACCGCGGGGCTTTTCAGGCTTCACCATTCGACGGCGACCTTGCCGAAATGGACGCCGCTGACCTGGTAACGGAAGGCTTCGGCCAACTGCTCGAGGGGGAAACTGCTGTCCAAGACGGGGCGTACCCCCGACTGTTCGAGCGCAGCGACAAAATCCTGCTGCTGGCGCCTGCTGCCGACCATAAGTCCTTGCAAGCGCGCCTGCTTGGCCATCAGATCGACGGTCGGCACTTCACCCTGTCGCCCGGTCAGAACGCCAATCAATGAGATATGGCCACCTACGCGTACCGCTGCGATGGATTGGGCAAGCGTGCCGGGGCCGCCAACCTCAACGACATGATCTACGCCGCCCCCCGTGAGGTCTCGCACCCGCCTCCCCCAGTCCGGGACTTGGCGATAGTTGATCACATGGTCGGCACCGAGGGCGCGGACACGTTCCAGCTTCTCGTCAGACGACGAGGTGGCGATAACCGCCGCACCCGTCATCTTCGCGATCTGCAGCGCCGCGATGGAAACGCCGCCGGTGCCCAGCACCAAGACGGTGTCGCCGGTTTTGATTTGCCCGTCGCCGACCAGCGCTCGCCAGGCGGTGACGCCGGCCGTCGTAATCGTTGCAGCCTCGGCGTTGCTCCAACCGCGTGGCGCGTGGGTGAAAGCCGTCGCCGCCCGCACCGAAAAGTGCGTTGCGAAGCCGTCGATGCCATCGCCTGGCGTGTGGGCGAAGTTCCCCACCGGTCCACTGGCCAGCCCATCCTGCCATTGAGGGAAGAAGCAGGAAACGACATGGTCGCCTGGCCGGAACTCCGCCACGCATTCGCCCACCGCTTCGACCACGCCGGCGCCGTCGGACATCAATACCCGACCGTCAGCGGTCGGGAGGCCGCCATTGGCGACCAACAGGTCGTGGTAGTTGAGCGAGGTCGCGTGCAGCGCGATCCGGATCTGGCCCGGCCCGGGTTGACCAGGGTCCGGGATGTCTTGGACCTCAATCCGATCCAACCCGGCAGGCGTACGAAGGACTGCAGCTTTCATGACGACCTCGCTTTGCGTGCCGCGGCGGCCAGACCGTCTAGCCAGTCCTGATGGCCGTTGATCATCACGTTGGGTTTCTTCTTGGCCAGTTCCTGTGCCGGCTTACCCTTCTGGGATTCCTGCGTGAGGATGCGCACCCGCCCGCCTGGGAGATCCTCGATCAGCCAGGGGTGGTACATGTCGAAGCGTGTGTCGCCTTCGCCGCCCCAGCCGTGCCAGCCAAGGCGACCCGGCTTGCCTTTGGCCGGTGGGACATACTCCAAAACCTCTGCTTCCACTGGAAAGCCGAAGGTCTCGAAGTAGAAACGCACGCCGTCCTCCAGCTCAGGACCCTTGCCGTCGTGGAAACGGATGTTCGCTGAGTTCGAATAGTAGGTCGGCCAGAGCGGAGCGTTGCTGAGGAACGGCCAGACATCCGTGGCGCTTAGTCCGGCAACAATAACCTCGTTTGATACGAAGTTGTCGGTTAAGCCTGGGATGTAATCCTTGGGCCAGAAAATCTCATTCATCCAAGTGGCTCCTTTCCCGGACCGCACTGCGGCCGGGCGATGGTGTTCGATGGTCTTTCAACAGTTTTGTCGTGTCGGGCTTTTCTCATGGGCCTAGGTTAGAAATATCGGACGGAGGTCGCATGCACGTCCGTGCAGACTTTCTTGGACGTGGCTGCACGAACGGAAAACCTTTCGACAAGGTTGGCGAAGCTCGCTTTCGGCTATAGACTGGGCCATTCGCGAGATGTGCAAAAACGTGCTGCTCGGAGGAAGTAACTCCTATGGCAAGCGTAGCGGCCGCGACGCGGCAGACTTATATCGATCGGGAGTCTCTCAATCACGCATTGACTTCCGATCTGGTTGGCTGGACCGTTTCTAAAACGCGCGAGGCACCTCTTCTCACGCACGTTGTGCCACATCGTCTGGGCGATATCCGACTCCTCGAGCTATCCGGCAATCCGTTTGGAGCGGTACGCGGGCACGCGGAGATATCGGGGGACATCGACACGTATCTGGGAATCCTATATCAAAGATCTGGCTCGACCCTGTGTAGCGTAGGCGAGGACCGCGTGATCGTCGGCCCCGGCGAAATCAGCGTCTGGCACAGTGGGCGCCCCGTATCATTTGAGATGCCCGAAAAATTCGACAAGCTGTGCATGATCGTCCCGGTCGCACGGTTTGAAACCGTGTTGTACAACGCCGAGACCTACGTGGGCTTGCGCTTGCATGCCGACAGTAACCTGGCCACGCTTTTGGGTTCCTACTTGTCAACATTGACCAATAGCGTGATGACGCAGAACGACACCACGCCTTTTGACGCCATTGACGTGACGCTAGAATTGCTGGGAGCCGCGTTTCGGGCACAGCGGCGATCGTCAACAATAGCGCCACGCGATCAGCTATTTGCCCGCATCAGCGGCTATATCGAAGCCCGCCTTGAGGACGCCAATTTATCGCCGACGAAGATTGCCGAAGATAATGGCATCTCGGTTCGATATCTTTACACGCTGTTCAGCGAACAGGGCATGACCGTATCAGGGTGGGTGCGAAGGCGACGTCTCCTGCGTTGCCGAGCCGAATTGGACGGAGCGGATACCGAGGCCTACATAACCGAGGTCGCCTATAGATGGGGTTTCAATGATTCGGCCCATTTCAGCCGATTGTTCAAAGCCTCTTTCGGAATGTCGCCGACACAATATCGGTCTTCGCGGCGGCTGGGCGCATCCGACAAGTAATTTGTTCCCTGCGGCACGTGCACCTCGTCAAACGAGCTGGGCAGGCAAGTCATCAGAGCCCGCGAAGCCAGGTCAACAAGTGATCATTTACAGCCTGAGGCCGCTCCTGCTGAGTCCAGTGGCCGCAGCCTGGAAGCAGGTAAAGCCCCCGCAGGTCCGGCAATGCGGTTCGCATCGCGGGCAGGCGGTCTCCGAACATATGGAGAACTCTGTCCCGCTCGCCGCCGATGTAGAGCGCCGGCTGTTCAATGCGGCGCCCCTCGAAACCGCGTAGGAAGGTGAAGTCTCGATCGTTGTTGCGGTAGCGATTGAGCGGTGCCCGAAAGCCGGACTGCTCAAGCTCGCTGACGTAGTAGTCGATGTCAGCGTCGGTGAGCCATGCCGGAAAGGGGGCTGGATCGGGCACGCGCAGCAAGACTGGGTCGCCCGCGCGCTTGTCCGAAGGCCAGGCCTCAGCCGGCGCGTCGCCGCTCCAGGCGTAAAAGAACCGTCGCAGTGCCCCGCGCACGTCGGCTTCGAATTCGGCCTCCGCAACACCTTCTGCCTCGAAAGAGTGCATGTGGAAAAACCGATCCTGGCTCGTGTAATTAGCCTCAACGATCTCCCGCACCGATCGCTGGGGGGTGCCGGTGTAGGGCACTGAGAGGCCGGCGACGCCACGCACCCGGGCGGCGAAGCCAGCATCAAGCTCTGGTTCGACGCCTTTACGACGTTACGCAGCGCGCTCAATGCGGATCTCGGCTGCTCCGCTGTACCCTGCTACACAGGCGACAACGATCCGGAACTCGAGCGGCTACCTGGAACTCACGCCATGTCGGGGTCTTCCTTGTGGGTGCTGACACATCCCGACCTGCGGCACAGTGCGCGCATCCACGCCTTCATGGAGTTCTTCTCGACGCGCTTGGTGAGGACGAGTAAGGCGCTCATCGGCAAGCCAGCGCCCACGACTGCCACACCGAAAGCTACAAGGCGAAAACGCACGCGACGCTAAGCTCCGGTTTGCGCGCATCTCCGTTCCTCTCACCCTCGAATCAGCCGCTATTGGCCGAGCGTGGCCGGTGCCGCCCGGCGGCGCCCATCTGACGAACCACGGGATCCGGCATCGCGAGCAAATCGTCCGCTCCCGGGAACCCGGATTCGCTCAGCGCTCTGCCATCGGCTGACCCTGATCCGATCGCTCGTCAACCGCAGTAACTACGGGTGCTTCTTACTCGGATCATCGGCAGGATTCACGTACGTAATCGCGAACGGGCCTTGCATGTGCACCTGAATCGTTGCGCCAGTCGTCGTGTACGCGTAATGATGCATGTTCGCCATCGCAACGGCATACCCGCCAGCCGACAGTGTTACCGCGTGCGCCTTGTCGACAACATCGGCCATGCCAAGCGAGAACGTACCCTTCAATACCGTTACGTGCTCATCGGTGGGGTGGAAGTGTGGCGCAATGGCGTAGCCCGCGGGCATTTCGAGTCGCACGGTGACGAGACCCGTCGCGCCGGGATCACCCGAGATCACGGCAAACTTTGCGCCGGGTGGAAGGACCGGCGGCGGCGCGCCCCACTTGACCTCCTTCGCCGACCGAACGGGAGGTGTATCCGCCGCAAATGCCGTCACCTGCGCGAGCAATGCGACCCCAGCTACGAAAAGAGCATTTCGAACAATGAACTGCATGGCACACCCCCAGAGTTGTCTATTGCCGCGTTTTTACGCCTTGCGAATCGCTGGTGTCAATGCTGGGGTGATGGGAGCCGCCGCGCCAGGATTTACGGCCCTGATCCCGCGATCCCGCCGCCGTTCCTCAACGTCTGATCGCAGGACATCGCCTCAGCAGACTGCAGTCATCTTTATAGAGACCAGAACGTTCGGAAGCTCGACGCCGAGCTTGGCGACTGCGCGGGTCGGCGGATCGGTCGGGAAGAACTTCGCGTACTCTTGCCTCACCGTCGACCTCGCCCGCCTGCCTTTGGTCCGAAGGTAAGTAGCGGAACTCCGGCGGCGTAGCCGCCGCAAGCCCGGAGGTCAAGGGTGCACGATGTTGGCGGCGCCCCCGTTGTTGGCGTACACGACGACCATGCAGTCACCGCCCGACGTACCGGTCACCGTTACGTCCCAGCGCGAGAGCGTTCCTCCATCATTCGCAGTGAACACCCCATGCCAGGGCCAAGCAGGAAGGACAGCTCGATCCTGTCCGCCTTGGTTGAAGGCAAGCTCGTTGAATGCTTGCAAGATCTCACCATCGACCTGATTAGTGACGGCAATCTGCCCTGCGGTTACACCCTGCCCGGCGAACCAAAAGGCTTCGTTGTCGCCGGCGACGCCGTAATTGCAGGTAATGTTGAGCTGCGCGCGGCTCGTCGGCGAATTCAGCACAATATATCCTCCGCCCGAGATGCCGCCGCTGCCGGGGATGGTATAAGCCGCACCGACTGAACCTGGACCCGACGCACCGGTTGGACCTGTTGCACCTGTTCCACCTGTTGCACCTGTTGGACCTGTTGCACCTGTTGGACCTGTTGCACCTGTTGCACCTGTTGCACCTGTTGGACCTGTTGGACCTGTTGCACCTTGCGCTGCCGCGGGACCGATCGGTCCGGCCGCCCCTAATGGCCCGGTGGGACCTGCGGGTCCGTTCGGGCCGGCGGGGCCCCGAGCGCCTTGCGCACCCGCAGTGCCTTGCGACCCCTGCTGCCCCTGGGGACCCGTCGGGATATTTTGCACGCTCGTTTGCAGCGCTGACACCGCCTGGGCGGTGATGTTGATCGCGCCGGCCACTGCCGTGAAATTCGCGTTCACGTCCGCAGCTTTTGCTGGAGAACCGGCAATAAACGCGTTTGGAATCGTTACCATATCGGACGGTGCGCCAAACGATACGCTCGTTGAGGCCATCGTAAGTGCCGCGGTAACCACCGCGGCCAGGTGTGAATTGCGCATAGTTAGTTTCATTCCTTAGGTCCAGTCCGTGTTGTCCCACGTGGTCGTGTTCCAAGTCAGAGGCTCGTTCTGCCCCGTACTTGGAGTTGCGCTGCTGGGATTGGTGTTGCCGCAGGCACCCAGGAGCAGCAATGCGGCGGCGGCGATCAGGGGTGGTGTAAATCGCCTGATTGCTGATATTCGCAGCTCATTCGTTGGATCGGCGATTTTCATTAATCACCATATGATATTCACAGCAGTCCATGAGTGATGGCGGTCGCACTACCGGCGAATCAATCAGAAAAGTGGGCAAGTAATCGGCTCGCCGGATTTTGACCTACCGGAGTACTTTTTGAAAAAACGATCTCCTGGTATTTCCTGGTACACGCCAGGAGGTCGGAGCAACCTTCAACGGAACATCAGGCTAACAGATTGTCACCTTGACAGATCGAGTTCGTGAAGCGATCGGCGACGCCACCAGACCTGGCGTTGGAGCAGCCACCGTTGTAGTTCTGAGTGTGCGCCTGACCGCGAGGTTCTCTCGTACTCTAACGAACGCCTCACTTGGGTCGTGAATTCCAATATCAAACCGTTTGGATCACTAAAGCGTAGGGACAGAGACGTTCCTAGATTCTTGAGCGTGTTCGCGATACCGGCCGCATCCAGCTTGCGCTTGAACCGCTGCATCGTCGCGTCACCTTCCACTTCGAACGCGACGTGGCGATGAAAGGCGCTTCGTGCGTTGAAGTGCTTGGGATGAACCAGCGACATCTGCTCAAAGAAGGCTAGCGTATCACCGTCACCGATCTCGAAGAACGTGTAGCAATGCGCTGAACCATCGGTGCGGAAGGAATCTTCGATCACGACCGTCGCGATGAGCGGCATTTCCAGAATGTCTTCGTAGAAATGACGGGTTTCCTCGGAATCCCAACAAGCGTAGGCCTGATGATGTATTTGCCTCAGCGGAATAGGAGTCATTTCCGTGCGCCCGGCATCATGTTCGTCTGTTGTCGTTATCTCCTCCAACGCCGCTTTTGGTGCCACTGACATCTCCGTCTAAGTTGAGAATTCACCCGGTCGATATTAAGTAACGAGTTTGATCGACCAGACCCCCGCAGTCTTATCCATAAATGCCGCACAGCATTCATTGGTTGCGGACATTCAGGATGTAGATTCTTGGCTTCCGTCGTCGGCACTTCCGTCTATCGACAGCGCAAGTGGATAACTCCGCAACTGAGGAATGGGGCACAGCATTTCTTGCGAAATGCGCCGTTTGACTGCTCGCTATCCTGACACAGACACGTAAGCAGGCATCTCCACATTGTCTTTGGTTGCCCCACACGAAGAAGGCATTTTATGAATCGAGTTCTCGGAATAGCAGCGGTGCCGACCATGTTGTGTGCAGCTCTCATGGCTATTTATCCTGCGTTCGCTCAAGAGTCGAAATCCGAAGCGACTCGAGACAAGCCGGAGTATTTCCCGGTGCCACGGACAGCAGGAACTGCGCTACCGTTTTCTGAGGCCGTCAAGGTAGGGGACCTGCTGTATGTATCAGGTCAAATAGGAAGTATGCCGGGCACGTTGACGCTGGCTGCCGGGGGTATCGGCAGTCCAGGTCCTACACCAATTCCGATGAATAGTTTTCGCATGTGAACTCCTCATGATTTTAAAACCTTAAGTCACGAACGCCCGTTCATTGAGGCGGAACTGTCCTTCTTCGGCGCGGAATACCGGTCCAACGACGGGACAGGCACCGCAACACTTACAACGCCATACCGCCGTCGATGGTGAGGCTCGAGCCGGTCATGTAGCCGGACTCCTTGCTGGCGAGGTAGGCGACCAGACCGGCGATCTCCTCCGGAGCTGCGGCGCGCTTAAGGGGAATGAGCGGCTTGATCGCCTCGATAAGATCAACCGTCATGTCCGTGACAGTCGGCCCGGGCTGAATGTTGTTGACCGTAATGCCACGGCTCGCAAGGTCAACGGCGATACCTTTCACCATGACCGCAACCGCAGCCTTCGTCATTGAGTAAACGCTCGAGCCCGGATGTCCGCTTCGCACTGCTGTGTTGCTGCCGATCGTAATGATCCGACCGCCGTCAGTGAGACGCGCAGCCGCGGCCTGGATGGCGAGAAAGACACCACGTACGTTGATGTCCAGCATCCGGTCAAGACCTTCCAGAGTCACCGTCGCGACGTCACCTCGCAGCAAGATGCCGGCGTTGACAATCGCAATGTCCAGTTTCCCGAAATGATCCACGGTCTGCGCGACAGCTGCCTCAATGGCTTCCGGATCCGCGCTGTCGGCCTTGATTGCAAGGCCCCTCCGCCCGGTAGCCTCAATCGCCGCAACCGTGTCGGCGGCTCGCTCCGGCGTCGACACGTAGGTCACCGTTACATCGGCGCCCTCTCTCGCCAGACGTCTCGCTGCGGCTGCGCCAATGCCTCGCGAGCCGCCAAAGACAATGGCAACCTTTCCCGTAAGTCCGCGATTCTCGTTCACTCGTATCTCCGTTATTGATAGATCAGTCCATAAATGGGTGCGCGTCAGCCGCGCTAGGCTTTCCTTGCCTAGCGGGATCGAAAGCGGTCGATGGCAAATCTGGCTAGTGCGCCCAGACTCTTGGCGTCGCCCCCCGCACGTGCGCCGAGCTGAATGCCTTGCATCGTCATCTGCAAAAAGGCGGCGGCTTCGCGGGCGTCGATGGCGAGGTCGACTTCTCCGCATGCCTGCCCCTCGCGGATTCGTTCAACCAAGCGCCTGAAAAGCCTTGGGCCCACTTTGCTCCGCAGCATTACAAGCTCCGGATCAGCAGCCCCAAATTCACAGACAGCGCTGACGCCCATGCACCCAAGTGCACGTACGCTGTCATCTTTGGAAATGAGGCCTAGCAAAAGCGCCTCGATACCGCCTAGCGGTGATGCACTGCCATTCAGACGCTCCAAGTTGCGCACATTGCTCTCCCGTTGATATCGCTCCAGCGCTTCAAGGTAGAGCTTTCGCTTGTCACCGAACGCGTTGTAGAGGCTCTGTCGTCCGATGTTCATGGCAGCGAGCAGGTCCTCCGTAGAAGTCGAGGCGTAGCCTTTCGCCCAGAAAGCGCGCGTAGCGCGGTCCAGCGCTTCGTCTCGATCGAACTCTCTAGGCCTGACCATTTACCAAAGGTATCTGTTATGGACTTATCTGTCAATAATGGTTCGACGCTGTCGCCTCTCCAGACGGGCACCGCGCTCCGGACCTTGTTCGATCCTCGACACCAGGGGATTTGAACTTCCGCATTCAGCGAACATACGGACACACTGGTGAAAAGACGCATGTCATGAGCGGGACCCTCTCCGGCCTGTCGCCGGCGTCTGCTTTCGGGCAACAGGTCGTCCTAATGAGTTGACGATCGCTACTTGTTGGGCGGCGCCGGAAACTGCACCACTACGCCGACGGGCTCTTGGTCCGGCGGCACAAAACTCGGCGCAGGCCCGCCAGCGGGTCCGAGCCAGCGCACGTAGGCATACAGCGCCTTGCGGTCCGTCCGGTTCATGTCGTGTAGCAGCCACCACGGCATCGGCGGATGCGACTGGAAGCTCTTCGAGAACTGCGCCCACTGATCCTGTGTGAGCGAGTTCATAAACAGCCGTAAGTTGGCGGGATCAGTAGCGGATCGGTCGCCCTAGGTTGCACCCATTCCATACGACTCCGCCTAACACAGGGAGATAACCGTGAATACGTTCGGATCCCTCAAACCGCTGTGATTAGTGCAAAAGCAGCACAGCAACCGTTAATTTCAACACGAAAAGTACGCGAACCCCAAACTAGGGCGCGCCTCGCCGCGCCACTCGACCACGCGGGTTAGCGCGTGAGTTGTCCGCCATGTTCGCTTGATTGCGCAAAACCGCGGTTACCTGATGCTCGCGATCAAGGGCTTCCTTGAGAATCGCGGATCCGACAAAGCCTGAGGCGCCTAATAACACGGCTCTCATCGCACTCTCTTCGCGCTCAAAGCAACGCGCGCGAGCAGGCCCGGCGCGGGCAAAGGAAATATCCTGAGCGGCCCGCTCGCGATAATTCCACGGCCGCGGCCGACATCCGACTCACACGCTCGGGTGGTAGTACAGAGGTCGCGCGCACGGCGCCCCAGAAGAAGATCGCATTCACCCCGACCGCGATGAGCGCAGGCAAAATCTTGCGGGGAAGTGAGAGGTGGCGGAAGGCAGTGATATTCATCTTGGTTCTCCGGTTATCACTCTGAACGTGTCGTCAGCGGCAAGATAGCGATGATTCGATCGCCGGATTTATCCAGGAATGACGGACGCTATTCCAGGATTGCGGAGTTTTTTGGGCGCGCGACCCCTGGGTTTCACGCCGAAGAGCGGCACCTGCGCGCCATCAAGAGCGGACGAAGTCGCGCCGGAATTGGCCCGGAGTCATGCCGGTGCCTAGGCGAAAGGCTCGCGTGAAATTGGCCTGGGAAGAGAAATTCAGCGCGATGGCGATATCGAGGAGGGACTGATCTCCGCGCATCAGCATCTCCTTTGCGCGCTCGAGACGGTGCGCATTGACGTACTGATGAGGGGGCTGTCCTACGGCGGTCTTGAAGGCCCGCGCAAAGTGGAATCGGCTCAGGCACGCGACCTTCGCGAGCTGAGCGATTGTAAGATCGCCCTCGAGGTTCGCTGCGATGTATTCCCTCACCCGGGTCAATCTGCGTCGATCGAGTCCCTGGTGGGAGAACTGCTCGAGATCTTTGTCGGGGGAGAGACCGCTATGACTATGCACCAGCCTCGCTGCCAGGCTCACCGCCAGCGTTTCGGCCAGCAGCCTGCCACCGGCGGTCTGGGTCAGCATCTCCGAAACAATCGCGAACGCGATCTCGGCAACCAGAGGGTCCTGGAAACTGTGCTGATAGCGCAGGGATTCAGGTGCTGAATAGCCGACATCGATGCCCAAGCTCTCCGCTGAGAAGTGTCGTGCCGGGAGATACATATGCAACATCTGCGGCAGCGGCGCGGTGATATCGACGAGGACTTCTTTCGGACCCGGCGGGGACAACCAAATCGTTCCCCGCTCAGCGATCGTGCGGTCCACGACGCCACCGGTCAAACGGGTCACAAGGGAATTGCTCGGGCAGATCGCGACGAAAATCCCCGCCTCGGACTCGGCATCTTGGTACTCGGTCACTCCGCGGCCATGGGTGCAAAGCGCCGCTGAAAGCCCCGACCAGCCCAAACCCACGGAAGACGCGATCAGCCCTTCCGCCCCATACTCCTTGAACCGATGTTCGCGAACGCCAATCGACTCGTCACCAATGCTATCCACTACTTACCCCTTCAGAGCTACAGCTTCAATCCATTTCCACGTGGGCCAACCGATTTATGTACGTCAGCCAGCTGTCTCCGCGAGCTATTCACAATTTACCCTCTTCGAAACCTTAACTCTTCGGGCCTCTGCTGCTGAGCGCTCATATCGAGGGCGCCGCCGTGGCACGCGCTGTCGGATGCGCGCCGGCATGATGATCATGGCGTTCCCGGCGTGGCAATCGTACTTTTCAATCGCCGCGATAGGTAGCCTCTATGTCGCCCCGTCACGAGCCCTTCGGGCGGTCCGTTTGCGGCTTTGCGCGATAAACATCGTCAACGGGGACCCTGCAACGTGAAACACAGGGGAGCTTTTTCGAAGCCGCGAAACTGGCTGAACAAGCGCGGAAAAGGAGAAAATCGCCGCCAGGCTCGGTCGGCTATCCAATTCGCTGAGCACGAACCGCGCGCGTTGCCTAGTCGCTTTGGATAAGGGCTCTACAACGCGCGCGTCGCCGACCCAATTTCGAGAAACTAGGTGCAGTCGTTGTGGAGTACTCCCGTCTTAGGGCCGGCGATGCACGGAATCGCCTTTAGATACTCGTATATTGCCCTGAGATCGCCCTCCACAAAGGTTTGGAAAAAGGGCCACGGCATGACCTGCAGCAGGTCGCCATTGAACGGCTGCGTGGGTCCAAAGCAAGGCTGACTGGCGGTCGATGCTGCGCAATTCGGATGCAGGTGATCGAGATCCACACCGGTGCGCATGATCTGCACGAATTCGGCGAACGTACGGCCGCCGATAGGCAGCCCGGTCTTGTCCGGCGTCAGGTTGCGGGAAACGATCTCGGGAGTTAGCGGGACCAATGAGCCGAAGTTACGCCCCCCACCGAGGTAGGCGCTCTGGTTGATCACTTTGGGGGGACTGCCCTTGAAGTACGGATTCCCGCCGGGCGCGTATTCGACCGAGGGGCCGGCAGTGTGACAATCATTGCAGCCGGCGACGGCGTTCACAAGGTAACTTCCCAGACCTACCAGTCTTGCATCTTTACCCTCCAAGTTCAGCGGCACGGGGGCAATTTCCAGACCGCGCCTTACCCGACTCCCGTCATCGTCGGATCCCCGATCATCGGCACCGGCAAGAGCCGCGGTCCCCGAGGCACTAAGCAGCGTCATCGCCGTCCCTACGACTAGCGAACTGAGGCGTTTTTTCCAAATTTCTGTGGTCATTAAAGTTCCTCTCTTTTCGGTTGATGAATCAAGCGGCATTCCGTCGAAGAAATCGTCCTGGCCCCGACTACAGCTTCGCCAGCTCAGTCATGAAACTGTCAGGGGTAGCAAAGCGCGGAGACGCGCGTCACGCAGATAAATACCGGCCCACGTCAGCGCTCCTAGCACCAGGCCGACTATTTGCGGCGGAGAAAACACATCTCCCAGGCGAAAATGTGTGCAGATTGCGCCGCCCAAAAATCCCGTGACCAAAATGGCGCCGAGGACTGCTGTCCTGGGAATGGCATAGAGTAAAGCGCAAATCAAGACGATAGTACCGAGTGCCGGCGTTTGTGAGATCTTAAATCCCGTCGCGATTACCTCGTTTGCGATCCTCTCTGGGGCTAAGAGATTCACCACCGCATCCGTGAGCAGCCCTAGCACTACCAGCATACTGATCGCGCGGCCCGCCCAAATTCTGAATGGCTTGTTCATGAGGTCGTATCCTATGTAGCGGTTAATGTTTGCAGGCGTTCTGGGTTGGGCGCCGCTCGCCGCGACTCACCCAATGACCCTAGGCGATGCGCCGTCCACGAACTCGCCCATACCCGGATGAGCGTCGAGATCAGAAGAGCCACACTTCTCGAGGCTGCATAACTCGCGAGTCTGTCGCCGCCGGAGTCGAGAAGTCCCACCACGGAATAACCCGCGCTGATTCCAGCACTCATCAGCTTCACGGCGACACAGTTCCAGAACGAGTTCCTCATCAACTGACCCCTTGTGCGTTGTCGGGTTAAGCCTCTACGCCTCAGGATCTCGGCTGCACGTTCCCCGATAACAGCGGCGGCGAGATCGCAATCGACCCCAGGAATAGTGTGCCCCCAGGCGTCAGTGCCAATTTACCGACGAGTCAGGCGGCGGATTTATCCAGGAATGACGGACGCTATTCCAGGTTTGCGGAGTTTTGGGCGCGCGAACCCTGGGTTTCACGCCGAAGAGCGGTGCCCGCGCGCCATCAAGAGCGGACGAAGTCGCGCCGGAATTGGCCCGGAGTCATGCCGGTGCCTAGGCGAAAGGCTCGCGTGAAATTGGCCTGGGAAGAGAAACTCAGCGCAACAGTGATATCGAGCAGCGACTGATCTCCGCGGGTCAGCATCTCTTTAGCGCGCTCCAGGCGCTGCGCACTCACGTACTGGTGGGGCGACTGTCCCACCGCAGCCTTGAAGGCCCGCGCAAAGTGGAACTGGCTCAGACACGCGACCTTCGCGAGCTGAGCGATTGTAAGATCGCCCTCGAAGTTCGCTGCGATGTATTCCTTCACCCGGGTCAATCTGCGTCGATCGAGTCCCTGGTGAGAGAGCTGCTCGAGATCTTTGTCGGGGGAGAAACCGCCATGACTATGCACCAGCCTCGCTGCCAGGCTCACCGCCAGCGTTTCGGCCAGCAGCCTGCCACCGGCGGTCTGGGTCCTCATCTCCGAAACAATCGCGAACGCGATCTCGGCAACCAGAGGATCTTGGAAGCTCCTCTCGTATCGCAGGGATGTGTGCGCCGCTGCCGCATCGACACCGATGCCCAAGCTGTCCGCGGAGAAGTGCCGCGACGGGAGGTAGATATGCAAGACCTGCGGCACCGGGGCGGAGATATCGAAGCGGACTTCTTTCGGACCCGGCGGTGACAACCAAATCGTTCCCCGATCAGCGATTGCGCGGTCCACGACACCACCGGTTGACCGTGTGACAAAGGATTTGCTCGAGGAGATAGCGACGTGAATCTCCGCTCCGGACTCGGCACCTTGGTACTCGTTCACTCCGGGGCCATGAGTGAGAAGCTCCGCTGAAATCCCTGACCAGCCCAAACCCACGGAAGACGCGAGCAGCCCCTTCCCCCCAAACTTCTCGAACGCATTTTCGTGAGCGGCGATCGAGTCGTCACCAATGCTATCCATTACTTATCCTCTTCGAAGCCTCAACTCTTAGAGCCTTTGCTGCTGAGCGCTCACGTCGAGCGCCGTGGCGCGCGCCGCATAATAATCATGGCGCGGCCGGCGCGGCAATCGCTCTCTTCAATCGCCGTGATAGGTGACATCTATGTCGCCCCGTCTGCGTTTCCTCGATGTGGCTCACCATTTGCCGTGGCAAGGTGCCTTGAAGGTCGCTAACCTCGGTCTCGTCTGAGACACCTTTCACCAGCTTTTTAGCTTGAAAAGCAGGCATATACATCATTCATTCCGCATCGCCACTTCGATGAAAGCTCGCGTTTTCTGAGAGACGTATCGTTGGGCAGGGTAAACAAAATGAATCGAGACCTGACTACTTCCGAGTTGTAACGACCATCCTGGCAGCACCCGTGTCATTTTGGCATTCGCTACTTCGGTCTCGCAGATCAGGCGCGAGAGCGCGCCGATACCATCTCCGGAAATGATAAAGATCTTTAAAGCTTCAAAATCATCGACAATGATTCGGGGTTCAACTTTCGCCAAGACCACCTGGCGCCCGTTGACACATTTTATAGAGCCGCCAAAGGCCCTGTGGCTGATAAAGGAATGCTCGGTTAAATCTTTTGGTTGGCGAGGAGAGCCTCGCTTTGCGACGTAAGAAGAGCTGGCCCAAAAAAACACCTCGCCATCTCTAAACTTCCTGGCAATCAGACTCGAATCTTTGAGCGGCCCCACCCGAATGGCCAAATCAACCCCTTCTCCCACAAGATCCACGACGCGATCGGTCAGCAGTAGTTCAATTTGTGTCTTGGGATAGGTCTTCAAATAGTTCCGGACGATTGCGGGCAACAGACTGTGTCCCAAATCTGCTGGGGCGGTGATGCGCAGTAAGCCCTCTGGCTCAGCGCGGGTCGTCAAGATCTCTTTTTCCCCCGCATTCATCTCCTCGAGTGCACGAACACAGTGCTTGAAATACGCATCTCCCGCTTGGGTGATATTGAGCTTGCGGGTGGTTCTTTGAATCAGCGTAATGCCCAGTCGCTTTTCGAGGCTCGCAACTTTTCCACTCACAGTCGTAAGGGGCATTGCCAATAGCCTCGCTGCTGCGCTAAAGCTTCCCGCTTGGACCACTTTCACAAACACATCGATACCATCGAGACTATTCATTCTCCCATTATACGATTATCCGTACAGTATTTCCCGAATTGCCCATCTATTCGTAGGCATCTTGTTCCCTCATATTAGCCTCACGAGTGGAGATAAACGCCGCCCTCTCTCCCGGAGCCGGTGTCGTTTGCAGCTCTGAAGGGGTACGTGATGGATAGCATTGATGACGAGTCGATTGGCGTTCGCGAACATAGGTTCGAGAAGTATGGGGCGGAGGGGCTGATCGCGTCTTCGGTCGATTTCGGCTGGGCGGGGCTTTCTGCAGAGCTGCGCGCCCATGACCGTGGAGTGATCACGAAGAGCACGAAAGACGAGACGGAGGTTTGCGTTGCGATCTGCCCGAGCAATTCCCTTGTGACCCGTTTGATCGGGGGCGTCGTAGATCGCACGCTCGCTGAGCGGGGAACGATCTGGTTGGCCCCGCCGGGTTCGAAAGAAGTCCTCGTCGATATCGCCGCGCCGGTGCAGGTGTTGCATATGCATCTCCCGGCAAGACACTTCTCGGCGGAGAGCTTGGGCATCGATGTCGGCCATTCAGCACCCGGATCCCTGCGCTATCAGCGCAGTTTCCAGGACCCTCTGGTTGCCGAGATCGCGTTCGCGATTGTTTCGGAACTGCGGACCCAGACCGCCGGTAGCAGGCTGCTGGCCGAAACGCTGGCGGTGAGCCTGGCAGCGAGGCTGTTGCATAGTCATAGCAGTCTCTCCCCCAACAAAGATCTCGAGCAGCTCTCTCACCAGGGACTCGACCGACGCAGACTGACCCGGGTGAGGGATTACATCGACGCAAATCTGGAAGGCGGGAATCTCACGATCGCCCGGCTCGCGAAAGTTGCCTCCTTGAGCCAGTTCCACTTTGCGCGAGCGTTCAAAGCCGCTGTAGGTAAATCCCCTCATCAGTACGTGAGCGGGCACCGTCTTGAGCACGCAAAGGCGCTTTTGAGACGAGGGGATCAGTCCGTGCTTGACATCGCCGTTGCGCTAAACTTTTCGTCTCAGGCAAACTTCGCACGAGCGTTTCGTCAAGGCACCGGCATGACACCGGGCCAATATCGGCGTGCCTCCACTCGACACTGACCGACGTTCCGCCCAGGGGCTCGAGCTTCGCTCGAAGATCACTTCCGACGGTTCGTTCCCAACCGCGGCTGTCTTTAACCGTTGGAAAGCCTGTCTAATTTTCCGGCACAGCTCTCGGGTGACGATCCACTTCGACCCCGCATTCCAGGATGCCGCAGCCTATCGCCATGACTCCATCGCGGATAGACAGCCAAATCTTTACACCCCCGAATCTAGGCAAGCAAGGAATGGTTTGCCGCATTTATGGAGAAGGCCGCCGATTGAGTCGTCGGTACATTGACACAAGCGCAAGAGGCAGCGCGTTTCGTGGACATCGAACCAAATGAGGAGAGCACACATGCAGCAGAAAATTATATTCAAGAGCAAAGGCCTGAATTGTTCCGGAGTCTTTTATCTTCCCGATAACTACTCCGCAACAAATGATGTGAAGTTGCCTGCAATCGCTATGGCGCACGGTATGGGCACAACCAAAGAGGTGGGCCTGCCCCAGTTCGCCGAGCGGTTCGCAAACGCCGGCTTCGCCGTTCTGATCTTTGACTTTCGCAACCTCGGAGAAAGCGAAGGCACTCCGCGCGGACAGATCTTTGCAGAAGACCAGCAGGAGGACTACCGCAACGCCATTACATGGCTGCAACTGCAGCCGCAGATCGATCCGGAAAGGATCGGCGTCTGGGGTTTCTCTTTCTCTGGGGGGCACGTGCTGCAGGTCGCCGCCTTCGACCGCCGTATTAAATGTGTCGTGGCCCAGGTTCCTGCGGTGAGTGGCTTCCTCGTAGCGCAGCGGTCTAACACCCCATCAGATCTCTATGGAGTGGGGATGATGCTTAGTCAGGATCGAATCCGACGCTATGAGACGGGCGAAGTGAATTACCTTCCTTTCGTGGCGCCCCCGGGACAGCCGTGTTTTTTCCCTTCTAGTGAAGAAGCACGCGAATTCTTTGAGGCTGCACAAGTCGCCAGTGAAGGACGTTTCGAAAACCGAATTACCTTTGAGTCCCTGGAGCGTCTCTCCTATTTCGAACCCGCGGTCCGTATCGATGCGATATCCCCTACACCGTTGCGCATGATCTTGGCAAAGAAGGATTTTTTGGTCCCGACGGATATCGCCCTGACTGCATACGCACGAGCCCATGAGCCGAAATCTCTTGTGTTTCTGGAGGGCGGGCACTTAGGCCAATCTGAGGGTGAAGACTTTGAAACGGCTTCCGCAGCGGCACGCGACTGGTTCGTTCAATGGCTGAAGCCAAGCAATGTCAAACTTCCGGTGGTCGACGGCATTCCGCAGATCTCCGTGCAGGAGCTGAAACGGAAGCTAGATGCGAAGGAAGATGTCTTCGTCCTCGATGTCCGCGAACCGCATGAGCACAGGATCGTGAATCTCGGTACGTCGTTGATTCCGGTCGGTGACATTGAGCGCCGCGCCTCCGAGCTGGCGGACAAGAAGAACAGCGAAATCGTCGTCTATTGCAAAGCTGGCGTACGCAGCCAGAAGGCCGCGCTGGCCCTGAAGCAGGCTGGATTCACGAATGTTTCGAACCTCACCGGCGGCATTCTGGCTTGGGCGGAAAAGATCGATCCGTCGATGCCAAAGTCCTGACGATAACCAACGGCGTTGCTGATACCAACGCAGACGGCACCGTGTTCAACGACCAGCACGCTCCGCTTCCTCGCTACTTTCCACCTATTGGAGACGATTCCATGTCCCTACGCATCAATGATACCGCCCCGAATTTCACGGCCAACACCACTCAAGGCCCGATCGATTTCCACAAATGGATTGGCAATAGTTGGGCGATCCTGTTTTCACATCCCAAGGACTTCACTCCGGTGTGCACCACCGAATTGGGCTATATGGCGAAGATCGAACCAGAGTTCATCAAGCGCAATGCCAAACTGATCGGGCTGTCGATCGATCCGGTGGAAAGCCACGGCAAATGGGTGAGCGACATCGAGGAAACGCAGGGTGCCGCCGTGAAGTATCCGATGATTGGCGACACCGATTTGACCGTGGCAAAACTGTACAACATGCTTCCCGCTGAGGAACCCGGCGCATCCGACGGCCGCACCGCCGCGGCCAATGCAACGGTGCGTTCCGTCTTCATCGTCGGACCTGACAAAAAGATCAAACTGATGCTGACTTATCCGATGACCACGGGCCGCAATTTCGACGAGATCGTGCGTGTGCTGGACTCGTTGCAACTGACCGCCCGAGAGAATGTCGCCACGCCGGTTAACTGGAAACCAGGAGAGGACGTTATAATCCCGACTTCGGTGTCCGACGATGCAGCTAAGCAAAAGTACCCGCAAGGATTCAAAACGCACAAACCTTACCTTCGGACCGTCTCGCAGGTGAAGTGAAACTGCCGCGCCGATTCAGGGACGCGAAGATTAGGTGAGCGGTAAGGCCGCAGCGTCCGACGCTTCGTTTGATTAGAATACTGACGACGGGCCTAGTCATGTTGACTGTGAATGCTGTGCGAGCGATTCTGTCATTTTCGATGCTCTCGGAGGTCGAACTCGAGCGTCTCGCGCTGAGCGCCGCCGGCGTGCATCTGGTGAGGTCTCAATGATATTTGAAACAGTGACCACCACCGGCGGCTGCCGGTCGTATGTCATCGGCTGCGAGGCAACTTGCGCCGCGGCATTAGTCGATCCAGAGCTCGGGCAGATCGACCGCTACATCGCACGGGCCGCACGGGACGGTCTGCGTATCCGGTACCTCATCGATACCCATACTCACGCAGATCATTTCTCGGCAACACAACAGCTCGCGCGCCAACTCGGGGTTCCGGTGGTGATGCACACCTCCAGTCCAGCACCATTTGTCGATCTGCGTTTGCGGGGTGGTGAACTGCTAGTCATCGGAAAGCTGCGGGTACAGGCGCTCCACACTCCCGGCCACACGCGCGATTCCATGTGCCTGTGTGTCGAGGATCGCGTATTGACCGGCGATACGCTCCTCATCGGTGGAACGGGGCGCACCGACTTGCCCAGTGGCGATGCGGGGGCGCTCTACGAAAGCCTGTTCGAAGGCGTATTGAGGCTCGATCCTGCACTGAAAGTCTTTCCGGCGCATGAATACAAGGGACGCTCTCATTCGACCATCGGTCAGGAGCTGGCCGAGAATCCGCGGCTGCAAAAAAGCGACCGCAGCGCCTTCATCGAGATGATGCGAAGTCTTAATCTCACAATGCCGACGCACGTCACCGAGGCACTTCGCACCAATATGACCGGCGGCAAGACGGTGGCCCAGATGCTCTCCGAAGCCTCGGCGGGCGTGCCGTTCATGTCGCTTGGCGAACTCAATGCACGTATCGAATCCAGGAGTGATGACTTGATCGTGCTCGACGTACGCGAGCGTGACGCCTTCGAACAGGGTCACATCTCGGGGGCACGATTGCTGCCGCGCGGTCAGCTGGAGTTGCGCGTCAACGAGGAACTGACTGATCCGACCCGGAGGATTCTGGTTTACTGCGAGTTTGGCCGCGTCTCAACGCTGGCGACCGCCACGCTGCGCCAGATGGGCTTCCACGGCGCCGTGGCGTTAGACGGCGGCATGGAGGCGTGGCGCGAAGCCGGCTACACGGTAAAGGCGGGCAAAGAACCGTGAGCGGCCGGTAGTGGCAGATGAGCCGGAGCATCCGCCATAAAGAACGGAAGTGGCAATCGAGATATCGGAAGGTGCGTCGGCCGATCAGGAACTCCGCGGTCAATCGACATAAAGCCTATGCCGCACCGATTCTGGTTTCGCGGTTCAGCCAAGCCGCAACCATGCTCGCCGTCTCTCGCCAGTTCGGCTCCAAAAGAACGTTGTGACCACGGCCGCGCAGATAGCGGTAATCAGCCCCGTAGAACGTTGCCAGGGATCGTCCGATTGCGGGCGGCGTAAGGTGATCCAATTCACCCGACACGACCAAAATAGGACCCGAAACTTTGACGCGGTCGATGGGCACGGTCCATCGTGTTGCTTCGTGCACGGCCTTTGGTGACTCCGGACATAGTTTCTCGAAATACGTTCTGGCTTCGCCGTCTTCCAGGCCGTGAAAAAATAAGTCGCGTGCGATCTCGAATGGTGGGGGCTCCCAGGGCTGATTCGGGTCGATCGGTAGATCGATGACGTCGCCACCCGCCTCCGCTGGCACGACCGGTGTTAGGAGTACCAGGGCGGAGACAGGATGGCATTCGGCATATTTCTGAGCCGCAAGGGCGCCCATGCTGTGCGCGACGATGACAGGCGATTCCGCGAACTGCCCGGCAACGTGAGCGATCTCCTCGGTAACATCGGCGATTCCGCGTTGTAGAAGGTCGACCTCAGGATGAGGCGCAGATCCATTATGCCCAAACCAGTTCAGCGCGTGACAGTCCCATCCTGCCTGCGCGAAGTAGGGAAGAAAGTGCACCCAGGACCAACTCCCGTGGCACCCGCCGTGGACGAAAATGATAGGCCGCGGGACTTGCGCGGGTGTGAGTGGTATGAAGCGCTCAACGCGCACGCCATGAACTCGGTACTCTGTTTGTTTCACACCCTGTTCAGCAAGGCGCCGAGCCTCCTGCTCGGAATAGCCCAACGGATAGTCGTTCGCGTCATTCATCATTAGCCTCTCTATTCGCAGCGTCGCCCAAAGTCGGCGGATGATAGCGATTCAACGGTTTTGCCGCTCAGCGAGGACGCACTGAGTGCTAGTCGTTGAACACCGTGCCAATTTGCGTCGGTGTCAATATATCGACGAGTCAAGCCGCGCGTTTCGTCCAAGAATGCTGCAACCCATTCCTTGCTTGCGGACCTTCGCGATGTTGACCAGTCCTGCTCACGTGATAGTCCAGTCGTGCGTCTGACGGGGTGTATCTCGTTGGGGGCGAGCGACGAGCTGTCCTTCCGGGTTGAGACTACGTTCTTGGCAATACTAAACTGGCGAACGCGAGACCGATAAATGGTAATTACAAGATCGGTGCCCGCATCTCGATACCGGACAACCGGAGTAATTACATAGGAGAAAGGTCTACATCCTGAAGGTCCGCAATCAAGGAACAAGATGCGGCTTTCTTTGATAAGTGCGCCGTTTCCCTCCTCCATATATTGAACACCGACGCAAACGGCACCGCTTTCATTGAGATCGATGACGATCTCCATGAAAGGGAATTTGAAGACGGCAAAGGAGGGAAATGCGATGAGCACACTGTTGCGTGCAGTCAAATCGTTTGATCAGAATTGCCGGCACATTCAGGCGTCGGAAGCCTTCGGGGAGGCCTATCGAGTTCCTCCGCGACTTCCACGCGCCCGAAAGTATGCAGCGAGCCCTGATTCTTCTCGCTGGCAAGAGTGAGAGGAGCGGTCAGTGAACACAATCAACTCTTGGCTGCGGCGCACGCAACTTGCGCTCCATGAATTCGGACCGTCAATAGCCGTGTTGATGGTGCCCGGCGGTTATCTCATCGCTCTCGCTGAGTTGATCGATCGCCACTGGCCACACAGCTCGGCCACGTCGAGATAGCGAACGTGCGCGCCACCAAAGTGACTCGGCTAGCAGCACTGCTCCTGTACGTGACAAGCCTGCTCACACTCGGTGGTTGTGCGTCGGTCATCCTCAGGACGCCATCGGCGACGCACGCGGGGGAGTCAGGGGGATCGGCGGAAACGATACGAACTTTGGGCGCCGACCAGCAATTCCGTGAACTCCCCATCGCGAGCGTCGCACAGCGCGCGCATGAGCTGCGGCAGGAAGAACCCTTCAGAATTCTTGCCCTGTCGGGCGGGGGCGTCGACGGCGCCTTCGGCGCCGGAGCTCTGGTCGGGCTGGCGCGGTCAGGAGCGCTTCCCCAGTTCTCCGTGGTCACCGGAGTCAGCGCCGGTGCATTGATCGCGCCGTACGCCTTTCTCGGCGCAGACTGGGATCGTCAACTGACAGACGCCTACACCAGCGGGCGAGCAGAGCATCTCCTGCAGCCCCGCCGGTTCGGCGTGCTCTTTGGTTCGAGTGTCTATCGCGGCTCGCCCCTCGAGCACTTGGTCGAGCATTACCTCACGGATGCGCTTCTTGAAGCCGTGGCCCGCGAGGCGGCCTCGGGCCGGCTGCTTCTGGTAGCAACCACCAATGTCGACACGGGAGAAAGCGTCGTGTGGGACTTGGGTTCCATTGCCATGAACGGCGGTGATCGCGCAAAAGCGCTTTTCCGAGACGTCTTGGTCGCATCAGCCAGCGTGCCGGGATTGTTTCCGCCGGTGATCATTCGCGTTCAAGAGCACGGCGCGTTGGTTGCTGAGGCACACGTCGACGGCACCGCCGCCGCTCCATTCGTCGTACCGGCCGGCCTCACGCACCAGCCACCAGGGTACAACCCGCTGTCCCGCCCCTCCGCCGTCTATGTCATCGTCGACGGGCGATTGAGCGAAGAACCGCTCGCGGTCCAGCTGCGTTTCCGGTCGATCTTATCTCGAAGTATTTCCGTCGGCCTGACTCATATGATGAGAACCGCGCTCGAACTGACGGCAAGCAGTGCCGGGTTTGAGGGAGCACATTTCGAATACTCGGCGATTCCTGTTGCTTACCCGAACCTCGCACCGCTTGATTTTCGCGCCTCGACGATGCGCTCGTTGTTCCAGTACGGTCTTGACTGTGCACAAACGGGTCACTTATGGATCTCCTCGCCGCGGGTTGCGAGCGACGACGCACGTCGCGGTGACGACGGCTCGAACCAGAGGGTTCGATGTCCGGCGGATGATGGATTCATCAGCCGCTTTGCTGTGCGATGAGAGTTTTCCACTTTTAGAGGTGTACACACATGATCGACAAACAAGACCACACGCTTCAATCCACGCCGGGGCCGAGCTATGACCTCGCCCTTGCGCGCGCGGTCGAATGGTTAGGGGATCGCTATCTGCTGGCGAAGCCGATCAACGCACCTACCCTGCCCCGTCGGAAATACCCTAGGTCATTCGAGCCAATGTAATGAACAAAATCACCTGCAAAATAGTCAAGCAGGACGACGGATGGGTGTACGAGGCGAACGGTGCACTTTCCCATACGCGAGCCATCACCACCGGTAATCGTCGTGCCACCGAAATTCGGCCTCGAACGCAAAATCGCGCGCCAGCCGTCGAAACCCGAGAACACGACAACCGGCTCGCCATAGCAGCCCGACCAGAACACACGATACGTGCGGAATGCCCAGATGAGACCATCCAAAACCTGGGGAGTCGCCGTTGACTGTAGCGAGAAAAATACTCGCCTGAGCCTGGATGAAGGACTTCAGATCGGGTGTGAGAACCGTCTGCCACGACCCTCCCTGTTCCATGCGCTCGTAGGCAGCGCGCGATCCCTTCAAGCCTTGTTGCGCTTTGACCGAGGGTGTGAAGACCACATCGCTGGAACAGTGGGCAGGGCTTCCATGGGGGTGACCTTAAAAGCCGAGATCGCTCAACGATGGGTGATCATCCGGTCTGCGGCCCAACGGCCAGTGATACTTGCGCTCGCGATCTTCTATCCGTGCATCGTTGATGCTTGCGTGGCGCACCCGCATCAGGCCATGCTCGTCGAACTCCCAATTCTCGTTGCCATAGCTGCGGTACGATTGCCCCGCATCGTCGTGCCATTCGTAGGCGAAGCGCACGGCAATTCGGTTCTCCCGGCAGCCCCAGATTTCCTTGATCAAGCGGTAATCAAGTTCCCGATTCCACTTGCGGGTCAGAAACGCCTCGATGGCCTCGCGGCCCTGCAAGAATTCGCTGCGGTTGCGCCAGCGGCTATCGGTCGTATAGGCAAGCGCTACGCGCGCCGGATCGCGCGTGTTCCAGGCATCTTCAGCCATGCGCACTTTCTGTTTGGCGGTCTCAAGGGTAAAGGGTGGAAGCGGTGGGCGGTCCATTGATAGGCTCCTGCAACTTGGGTGGTAGCTCCGCCCGCCGGTGGCATCATCGCCTCCGGCGGGCGTGAGCAAGCGCCTAGGCGGCCTTCTCGGCTTTCACAGCCGGGAAGTCAATGTCGGTCTTCGCCACTTCGTTGATGTAGTTGGTCCAGGTGTTGAGGGCGACGTGCTGCACGATCTCGATGACCTGTGCGTCGCTGTAACCCGCACTCTTCACGGTTTTGACATCCTCTTCGCTCACATGGCCGCGCTCCCGGGCCACGTTGGCGGCGAAGCGCACGGCGGCGTCAGCCTTGCGGTCGTTCGAACCGCCTTGACGGTTGGCTGCAATCTCAGCATCGTCCAATTTCGCGACGTTCTTGCCGAGATACGTATGCGCCGACAGGCAGTAGCTGCAGCCATTAATTTCGGCGACCGCGAGGGCGATCCGCTCACGCGTGGCCGCGGGCAGGTCGCCCTTGCCGAGGGCCCCCGACAAACCGAGGTACCCTTCGAGAG
>Ga0210406_10001729_pt1 | contig 26045 bp, 29 predicted proteins | sample IncBWC30MmetaG_FD_155454 | JGI IMG/M metagenome (GOLD analysis project Ga0210406, IMG submission 155454) | Forest soil microbial communities from Barre Woods Harvard Forest LTER site, Petersham, Massachusetts, United States - Inc-BW-C-30-M | ecosystem: Environmental > Terrestrial > Soil >... | reverse complement strand
CATCGAGCAAATTGTTGAACTTATCGGCGTCATCGACAAAAAGCGCGTGATTCCGGGTGGGTGGTCGGCAAACCGGAAGTTATCGACGGACCACGCGGTCAAGTCCTGGTAAGTCGGGTTATCGGAAACTGACCTACTACCGTTTTTCGTAACAAATGGACAACGCTTTTTGACCGCAGTAACATTTCTTCGGTTTCTTCCGCGGCCTATGGGCGAAAGGCTTCAGACCCTGCGATCGTTCTCGCGCTTCCTTCTTGCGATTGTAGGCTTGTGCCTGGGCACCGCACCTCTCATTTCGACCGGCCTGCAGGGCTTCGCCAGCGATCTTGACGGCAAACCCTTCGATCCCTTTAGCGCGGCGCAGGGCAAGGTCGTCGTCCTGATATTTGTGCGCACGGACTGTCCGGTTTCCAATCGCTACGCCCCTGCAATTCAGCGGCTCAGTGCACAAAACACAGGCAAAGCGGTTTTCTTTCTCGTTTATCCAAGCAAGAAGGAAACAGCTGATTCGATTCGCAAGCATGATCGCGAGTTCGGCTATAGGTTGGCCGCCCTTCGCGATCCGCAACATATTTTAGTGAAACAGAGCCAGGCGCAGATCACTCCGGAAGCGGCGGTTTTCGACGCCAACCGCCGGCTGGTTTATCACGGCCGTATTGATAATCTGTACGAGGATTTTGGCCACGCGCGAAAGAGTGCGACGACGCACGAACTCGCGGACGCCATCGAAGCGGCCATCGCAGGCAAAACGCTCGCCGGGAATGCAACGCCGGCAGTGGGCTGCTACATTTCGGATCTCGAATGACGGTTGTGCCCCAGAAAATAACCCGAACATTTGTGGCACTTGCTTGCATCGTGTTGCTGGCCGCCGCGCTCAGTGGCCGGGCGTCGGCACACCAAAATCTCGCGGCACCGGGCGCTGCCCCGCCGCCGCAGGTCACCTTCAGCCGCGACGTCGCGCCCATCCTTTATCGCTCTTGCGCGCGATGCCATCGCCCCGGCGAGGCTGGCCCTTTTTCGCTGCTGACTTACGCCGACGCCAAATCGCACGCGCGGCAAATCGCCGCCCTCACGAAAAGCCGTTTCATGCCCCCGTGGTTGCCCGCAGAAGGCGCGCTGAAATTTACCGACGAACTACGCCTCTCTGAGGACGAGATCGCGCGGATTCAGGCCTGGGTCGAGCAAGGGACGGTGGAGGGAAATCCCGCGGACTTGCCTCCCAAACCGAACGTTGTAGAAGGCTGGCAACTCGGCAAGCCGGACGTCATCGTGACAGCGACCAAGCCCTACGCCCTGCCCGCGAGCGGCTCCGACAATTACTGGAATTTTGTCTTTCGCACCCCCGTGGACCACACTCGCTGGCTCAAAGCCATGGAGATTCGGCCGGGCGACAAGCGCCTCGTCCATCACGCCAATGTCTTGGTGGACCGCCAGCAGAACGGTAGGCGGCTGGAGTCTGAGCCCGGGGCGGGTTTCGGCGGCATGGAGCTGACTATCGAGTCTGAGGCCTTTGATCCCGACAGCCATTTCCTGTTTTGGAAGCCCGGCTCGATTCCCTACGTTGAACCCGACGGCATGGCGCTGCGTTTGGACAAGGACACCGACCTGATTCTCAACACCCATCTGCAGCCTTCCGGAAAGCCGGAAACCATTCAGCCCACCCTCGGCCTGTATTTCACGGACAAGCCCGCCACCAAGCACCCCATTCTCTTGCAGTTGGAAAACGATCGCCTGCTGGATATTCCGCCAGGCGAGAAACATTTTGTGGTGACCGACGAATTTACCCTGCCCGTCGATGTGGATTTGCTCGCCATCTACCCGCACGCCCACTATCTGGGCAAGGATCTGCAGGCCATCGCAAAATTTCCCAACGGCCGCTCCGAGACCCTCATTCACATTCCCGATTGGAACCTGAATTGGCAGGCCGTGTATCGCTACGCTCAGCCCGTGAAGTTACCCAAGGGCACCGCCATTTCCATGAAGTTCGTGTACGACAATTCCGACGACAACGTGCGCAATCCCAATAGTCCGCCGCAGCGCGTCGCCGCCGGCAACCGCGCGGTCGACGAAATGGCTCATCTTTGGCTGCAAGTGCTGCCGGCAAACGCCGCTGGCGCCAACATCGATCCCAGAGCGGAAATACTGGAAGCCATGGCGCGGCACAATTTGCAGAAGAACCCGGAAGATTTCGAAGCCCACTACAATTTGGCGGCTTTGTTGATGGGACATGGTGAAGTCGAGAAAGCCATCGCGCATTTCGCGGACGCCAACCGCATCCGTCCGAACGAGCCAACGGTGAACAACGCCTACGGCGCCGCGCTGCTGGCCACCGGCCAAACCGAGGAATCCATTCCGCATCTCACCGCGGCTCTCAACGAGCGTCCGGACTATTTCGATGCCCGCTACAATCTGGGCAACGCGCTCGCTTCCCTGGGTGATTTTCGCGGCGCGCTCGCCCAGTTTCAGGCCGCCGTGCGCATCAATCCCGAAGACGCCAACGCCGAAGCCAATCTGGGCAGCGCCTTCGCCGAAATCGGCGACACCAGGCAAGCACGCTTGCACTACCTGCGCGCCCTGCAGCTCAATCCCAACCACGAATTAGCGAAGGAGAACCTGCAGCAGCTCGGTCAGACACCCCACACTCTCCCAAACTAGCAGGAAATGAAGTTTACTTTTCTCGTCGGAACTTTCGCCAATGTTCCGCGAAGCTTTCTCTCAGCTTCGGGGTGGCGCGAAAGTTAGTTCGTTCGATCACAATGACCATACCGCGGGAATCGTTACTCCGTCTTCTCAGACAGGTCGCGCAGTGTCTTCACATCATCGGCTAGATCTTCAGCGCTGTAGGCATGATCAAATATGTTGCGCGCCTTGAGGAAGTCCTCGAACTGGAATCTGGAGGTAAATCCAAGGAGGCTGCCGGCCTGACGCGCGCTCAGCTTGCCAGTTCGGTATCCAGCAATTGCCAAAGCTTCCAAAGCCTCGCGCGCGGGGTCGGGACGTTGGCTGAGGTCATTCGGCAGGTCTACAGTAATTTCCATAGCAAATCCCTTCGGGAGCTATTCTTAGCCTAGCATGGAAGCGCGGCCGCACGGCGAGGGTTGTGTCCCTATTTCTGCGCGGCGATGGTCGTCCAGGGATACGCCTTCATGTCGCGAAGCTCCGGCTTTTCCCAAGACTGCTCCGGGTGCTGCTGGAGATGCTTCGCCGCAAGAAAATCCATGCCGCAGGCATGACCAGCCGCCGCGGTGAATTCCATCTTGGCCGCCATCTGCGTATCCGTAGCTTTGTTTTGCACAGCGCCCGCGGTGCCGAACGGTGTTTGCCAGCTCCCCATGCCGCGCGGCGACAAATCCACGTGCCCGCACAGCGTCCGCTCGCTCGGCTCCGTCTTCCCGCTGAAGCTGTCGACGTGATCGGCAAGAAATTGCTCCGCCAGCGTCACATCAATCTTCCCTTTATTCTCCGCCATCAACTGTTCCCATCGCCGGTGTCGCGCGTTCGCGCTGACGCCCGGGTCGTCCACCGGAAAATCCGTTTCCTCCGCGGCCAGCTTCGGACTGATCGGGAAATTCGAGCCCACAAAATATCCGTCGGCCTTGCGGTCCAGCGTCACATTCTTCAGCCCCAGCTCCAGGCTCGCGATCTCCCCCTTGCGTGTGTCGGCGATCAACCAGTCGTTCGCGTAGCCGCCGTTGTTGCCTTCCTTGAAGATGCGCGCCACGTCATCGATCGACGCCGAATACTGCATCGCTTTCCGCGCGCGCACAAATTCCGGCACGCCGTTGCTGTCGAACCCGTGAAAACCGGTGATCGTCGTTTCCGTGATTACCACGCCCGCCGAATTCAGCCCAAAGTCATCTGCGCTGTGAATCAGCCCCGGCAGCCCATCCATCACAAAGTGATAGCCGCGCGCCGGCACGATATCGAACGCCATCGTCCAGCGAGCGCCATCGAGATAGCTGGTCCAGTTGTTGTGCGCGATCACCACGCGCCCGTCTTTGGTGTAGCTGCCGATCGCCACAAACGCGCTGCAGTGATCGCCCGCGGTCACCGTCGGAAGCGACGCAATCTTGTGCCCCTTATCATATTGGTCGACGTAGTAGCTCCACTCCATCGCCGCATTGATCGTCACAATGTCCCAGATGTCCAGCTTCCCGCCCTGCGCATTCACTCCCTCGACGATCCCCTGCATCTCCTCGCGGTATTCCTGCTCCACATGCGGCCACAAAATATTCTTCGAGGCGTCCCGGAAAAAATTCCAGTCTTTCCCGTTGTCGTGTGTGAGCATCAGAGCGTAAACCTTGTAAAGGTCCTGAATTTCCGGGGCCAGCAAATATCCGTGTTGGTAGCCGATCTGCCCCGGCGTTCCTTCCAGATGCACGAACGTCCATCCATTCACGGCGGGACGCCGGAAAGCGCCCTTGAGCCGCTCGTCCGCCTTCGGCGTCATCGATGCCCCGACCGCCGCAAAAACAATCACGCCGCACACCACCGCGATGGCTATAGCTCGCCGCACGTTTTGCTCCTTCACGCGTTCCGCGCGCGATCGCTGCCCGCGCAAACGCTGCAGAGAAATTATCTCGTCGCCCAGTTGCTGTCAACGCATCCCAAAAGGACGCCCGTTTTAACTCTGTGTTCTCAAGCACCCTCAATCCGCGGAATGCAGCTTGCCGTCTTGTTTATTCCGAGCCTCGAAAGGCCCGCGCGTTTCCCACTCGATGCGTACCAGCCAGTCAAAATGCATGCCTTCCGTCTTCAGCCACGCTTCCAGCGCTTCCCGCGATTCCGCGCGGAACTCCACAAACATTTTTCCTTCCAGCATGTTGACCAGCACGCGTTCCGCATGCGCGGTGCCGCCGCTCTGCATGCGTTGCGCAAGATTTTCCGCGCCCTGCCGAGTCAGGCAAGCCAGCGTGTGTTGCGTAAGATAGCGAGGCATGAGCGCTCCCGATGTGGAATCGAAATCCTAAGTATTCCATATGGAACAGGATTCCGCTCTGCGTTCTCTGTGAACTCTGTGGTGAGATCTAAAGCAGGTTCTTACGCTTGTACAGCGCGAAGCCGCGGCCGGTTAGCTTGCGGAGTTCCCGGAACAGCGCCGCATCCGGCGCGGAAAAATTGAAGCAGCTCTTCCCCTGCATGCGCTTCTTGAGCTTCGCGGAAATGCCTTTGGCCAGGGAAGGGTCCCAGTAGAGCGGCATCAGGTGAAAGCTCACATACGCGTGCCCGCGGATAGCCGCCCCGAAAAAAAGCGGTTTGCCGTTGTAGCTGGGCGAACGCGTCTCCAAATAATACTTTTCGCGTGTGTCCGCGTTGACGTGCAGTTGATCCTCATACTTCGCGAAGACCATCTTCAGCGCATAGAACGCCTTCGCAAAATCGTTGGCGCGGTCCGCCGCAATCTCGCTGGCGCTTTGCGCGCCCTTCCTAACCGGCATCGAATTCCCCTTGGGGACAGGACTTCGTCGCCGGAGTATACTGTCCGCCCTCCGCCGTGAAAAGCCCCCGTAACTCCGCAATCACGTACCACTCGCCGGTTGTCGATGCAGGAGAGACTCCGCAGGGCACAGCAGAATTCCGAAGAATCCAGGATTCTTACTTTGCCGCTGGCGAAAACTCGGCACGGATAAACGGCTTAATTCCCTCCTTTCCCGTCAATCGCAGGCACAGCAAGGCACCCTGGCGCTCCAGGTCGATGTGAAAGTCAAAAAACGGGCAGCACTTGCCCTCCGCAGCCACCCATTCCGCCAGCTCCGCAAGGGAGATATCCTTCGGGTTGTACTGAAACTCATAACCCTTCTCCGACTCCACCGTTTCTCTGCGCAGAGCCATCAGCTTGTCGGTCAATTGCTTGTGACTCGCGCGCTCCGCAGGACTCAGCGCGTTGATGTTGCAGTAGAACTTGCTTTGCGTAACCGTTTGCTTTCCCGCGTTGCTTGCCGCTGCCGGCGCTTGCGCTTTCGCATCGGCACCGTGCCCGACCATCGTAAGCAACGACAGGCTTGCTGCCGCCGCTATCGCGTTCCTGGTTCTTGCGAACTTCTTCTCCATCCTCATGGCCATCCTCCCATAGTATTTGCCACCCGCAGTCCCAAATGCTAAAACTTAAAGCCGCCTTTAAGTCAAAGAGTTTATTGCGGCCACCGGAGGTGCGCCTTGAAGATTGGAGAACTAGCCAGAAATGCCGGCCTTCGCGCTTCCGCCATTCGTTATTACGAGAAGTTGGGCATCCTCTCCGCACCCGACCGCAAGGGCAATCAGCGCCGCTATGCCGCCGACGCCCTCCACCGTCTGCTGCTCATCCGCTTCGCCAGCGACATGGGCTTTACCTTGGCGGAGATCAAACTTTTTCTCAGCGGCTTGCGCAACGACGTTCCCGTCGGACCCCGCTGGAGAAAATTAGCCCACCGCAAGATCCAGCAGGTCGACGCCAGCATCAAGCGCTCCCGCCAGCTCAAGTCCCTTCTCCAACACCTGCTGCAGTGCCGTTGCCCCTCGCTTCCGGTGTGCATCCAACGACTGAGCCTCAGCCCTACACTCCAAAAGCTACAAGGCAGTTCGTTAGGAGGTGGGAGCTTGTAGCTCCCGCCTAACGACCCAGTCCAAAGTTGGACTTCAGCCCCATGAGACCCAACCGATCAACCATGATCGCCGCCGCCTCCTCTGTCCCCATGTTTCTCCTCTTCCTCACCTAACCGCCGCCCATCCGTCGAACCGCCTAAATCCACGGAGGCCCTATGCACCTTCGCAAAACCGTGTTTTTCCTCGCCTTCTCGCTCGCCGGCCCGGTCCTCGTCCTCGCCCAAAACACGCTTTCCGCCGGTGACGTCGCCAAGATCAGACTTGTGCACAAAAAATATGAAGAAACTTGGCTCAGCGGAGACGCCGACGGCGTGCGCGCGTTGTTTACCGACGATAGCGTGCTGCTTCCTCCCCACGCCGCTAAGCCCTGGATCGGCCAGAAAGGTTTGAACGAATTTTGGTTTCCTCCGAGCGCCCCGCCCACGAAAATAACCAAGCTCGTTGTAACTCTGGAGAATATCGGCGGCGACGGCCAGATCGCCTACGCCTGGGGCACCCATGAAGTTGCCTGGACCACGGTACAAGCCGGCACCACCACCAGCGCCTCGCACAAAGGAACCTTCCTCAACATCCTGCGGAAACAACCCAACGGCGACTGGAAGATCTCCCACCACATGTGGGACGACGCCCTCCCCAAGCCTTAACCGGTTGCCCCGCGTACCAGCGCGCCCCCGATTGGGCTTCAGCCTCTGAAGGAAGCTTCCGTAATATACAGACCAAGGTTGACAGTGTCCCCGTCTCGCCCCTCTGTTCCCGTGTGTATTCGCAGCGCTCGGCTCTTTCCGGCCCGCCGATCGGCAAACGTTAGACTAAACGCTCCGGCGCCGTTCTATTCCTCTCCCGCCTGTGGTATAACAGTTATACCTTGTGCGGTTCCATTTCGATAAGCGAAAGAGCAAAACTCTTAGGCGGAACCCCAAGCGCGGAATCGGCTTCGAGGAAGTACAGGAGATTTTCTTTCATCCTTATTACTCCGACGAACGTTCGGATTCTCCCGTTCAGCATCGCGCCATCGGTTGGGTCGGGGGCCGCCTGTACTCGGTAATTTTTGAGGTTCGGGAAGATGCGGAAGGAGAATTCTACCATCTGGTGACTTTATGGAAAGCAACCAGCGCGGAGCGAAAACTTTATGAAGAACACGCAACGTAGGAAGAAGCCAGTCTCGGCCGAAACCATCGCCCGGATGGCGGACAACGGCAAGGATGTTTCGCGCTTTTTCACCAATTCCGGTGAAATGAGAAAGCCTATCCAACGCGTCAACGTGGATTTTACGGCCTCCATGCTGGAAGAGCTCGAGAGCGCCGCCAAAGACCTCAACGTGAGCAGGCAGGCAGTCATCAAGACCCTGGTACGCCAGGGACTGGACCAGCGCCAAAGAGCAAGAGCCTCTCGCACCAGGGCAAAACGATCCTGACCTGCAAACCGCCCGGACCCAGTGAAGTCCCACGCGAAGCAAAACGTTTCTTTCTTTTTCGACCTTCTTTGGCACCCCACAGGTCCCGCCCGTAACCCATTCAATCCACAGCCTTTAATTTAACACTTGACAAATAGCAACGGGTCCGGTAATATGAGGACCAAGGTTGTCGATAGTGTCCCCGTTTGGTCCCTCCTTTTCCCTGCAACCCGTCGTGTATTTTCGTAACGAGCCCCTCAACGACGCGCTACCCACTGCTCACTACCCACTACCCACTTTTTTTCGTCCTTTGTTTTCATACTCTTACGAACTCTCTGTCGCTCCCAAAAAAGGCAAGTCTTTTGCAATCAGGCAAATCCGAACTCTTGCGCAAAATACCGGGGGCGTGGGGTGTTAGCCGCCTCTGTGCGCTCCGTGCCAGCCGACCGAAAGGCGGGTCTCTGTGGCAAATCCCATGTTCTCAGCAGCTTGCCGCCTCTTTGTCGTCTCTTTGCGCTCTTTTCCGCACTCGTTCCCTTTGTTCTCAACAGCTTGCAGCCTCTTTTACCAAAATGCCGGGAGTGGGGTATCCCGAATGCAACTACGGGACACCCGGGGTGAGGGGGTATCGTGCGGACTCAACTGACCGGAGATAAAGACAAGAGGGCACGCAGGGGCGTGCCCTCTTCGCAATGCCGGTCTACTGCGCGGCGGCTATGCGCCGGCGCCTTTGGCGAAGCTGGCTACCGCTTCGGCTTCGGAGTTGTAGACGTCGAAGACGGTCAGGAGCTTGGTGATTTGCAGGACTTCCTGGAACTTGCTGCCCAGGTGGCAGAGCTTGAGCCCCGCGCCCTGGGACTTGGCGCTGTGATGGGAGGCCACCAGGGTGCCGAGTCCGGCGCTGTCGATGAAGGTGACATTGTTCATGTTCAGCACGATCTTCTTCTTGCCGCTGGCGATCAGGCTTTTCACTTTTTCGCGAAGCGCGTTGCTCTCTTCGCCGAGCACGATGCGCCCGTCCAGCGCCACCACCGACACGCCATCCACTTCGCGGTTCGTCATCTTGAGTGCCATGTTCTCATCTCCTCGTCGATCGCGGTTCCAGCGGCAACCGGGCCGGACCCGCAAAGCATATCAGTAATAGTCCGCGCAAGACATGTAATAGCCGCACACCGCGCAGACCAGTTTGCAGCGCCGCGATTCCAGCCGCCGGGAGCAGACCGGACAATATCGCGAGACATCTTCCTGCTCGGCAAGCGCCGCGGGTTGCGGCGCGAACTGCGAAGATGCGTCTCCCGCAGGCTCCGGCGCGACCGGCGCCGCCCCTGGCTTCACGGCATGTTCCACGGCGGGACGGTTATAGCATATCCCCCGGCAAGGGAAAAGCGCGAGTAGCACAGTCCCCGGCCGGCGGGGCGAGCCGGGGGGCTCTAGCGAGCAAAGGGCTTGTTGGCAATGCCTGCGCTCCCGTCGCGCAGCTTGAAACCAATGTCTCACGGGGCGCATCTTTCTAATAGGCGCGGGATATGGGTCGTAAGAAGTAAGATAGAGTTGTAGCGATGCAAAGAGGTTCGGCCATGGGTAAACTTTCAGCAGTGGCGATGGTTGTTCTGGCGATTCCGGCATTGGCTGCGGCGCAGCATCGCGGAGGCGCAGCCGGCCCCGCAATGGGGGCGGCATTCCACGGCGGCGCGGTGATTTCGCGCGCAGCTTCGGCACCCGCGCGCTCCACTATGCGCGTACAATCGGGAACGTCCGGCGGCGCGCGCATTGGCTCGCCCATTCTGCGCACACAAAACGGCGTGCGCATCATCCGCCGCAACAACAGCAACCCATTCGGATTTAACGGCACGGATTTCCAGGATGTACCGGGCTTGGGATTTGATTATCCGCACCTTGCGGCGATCAGCGGGAACCGCCGGCTGCACAGCCCGAGATTTGGCTTCGGAAATTCCTTCGGCTTCGGCGGCGGCTTCCTGTTTGGCCCGTCGGTCGTCGTGGAGGAAGTGCCGGGGGCCGAGCCGCAGCCCACGATAATCGAAGAAGAAGTGGCTGACGATGCGCCCGAAGCGCCGCGGCGAGCGCGAGCTTCGCGCGCCGTCAGCGAACCGCAACCGGAACGCGCCGCCGCGCCGGACCCCGACCCCGAACAATTTGTTTTCGTGCGCCGCGATGGCGGCCTGGTTTTCGCGGTGGCGTATACGTGGGAGAACGGCACGCTGCGCTACGTGACACCCGAAGGATTGCGCCGCAGCATGGGCCGCGACGCGCTGGATCTGGACGCCACGCAACAATTCAACGAACAGCGCGGCCTGAATTTCCGCGTCCCCGCCTGAAGCGGAACTGAAGCAAGACCCCCTTATTTTTTCGCGGGTTCCGGCATCACGTAGCCGGAAGTGGCGGGAAGGCCGGCGCGTTCCAGCTGCACGGTCGTGTGATCAATCCGAAAATTCTTCGACGCGGTTTCCTGGATCGAGGTCAGGATGCGCTCGCATGCGTCCATGTGCATGTCCGGAACGCGCGCGTGCAAACTAAGCGCGTTGTGCCCGCCGCCGAGGGACCAGATGTGCACGTCGTGAACTTCCTGCACGCCTTCAATGGCCAGCATGGCGCGCGCGACTTCTTCCACGCGCATTTCGCGCGGGCGGCCTTCCAGCAAAATGTGGGCGGACTCGCGCAGAATTCCGATGCTGGACCAGAGAACGAGGAGTCCGATGGCCAGGCCGAGGATGGGGTCGAGCCACTGCGCGCCGGTGATTCCAATGGCGATAGCGCCGGCGATGATCGCGATGTTGGAGAGCGCGTCGCCAAAATTGTGAATCAGAATGCTGCGCAGATTGAGGTCGTTGCGGCCGCGCACGAGGGCGAGGGTGATGCCGCCGTTGACGGCGAGAGCGGCGAGCGAGGTCCAGATCATCCAGCTTTCGACGACGTTGACGGGAGCGCGGAGGCGTTCGAACGCTTCGTAGCCGAGCCAGAGGGAAAGAAAAACCAGGACCAGCGCATTGGTAAACGCGGCGAGCGTGCCGGCGCGGTGGTAGCCGTAGGTTTTTTCGGTGTCGGCGGGCCGCTCGGCCCAGCGCATGGCTAGCCAGGAAATGCCCAGGGCGGGGACATCGGAAAGATTGTGGACGGCGTCGTTCAGCAGAGCGACGGAATGTCCCAGAAATCCGCCAACAAGTTCCGCGACAACCAGGACGAGAGTGGCGACCATGGCCCAACCAAGCACGGAAGGATTTAACGCAGGGTGCACGTGCGCGTGGCTGTGGCCATGATGAGAATGGGTAGAGTGCTCGTGGCTGTGCGGGCGCGCGGATTCAGAAGAATCGCAGGGCTGGATCACCGGTCCGTGAGAGTGCTGGTGCATCCCTGAAATATTCTACGCGCTCGAGCGGCGCCGCGCAGCCGCGCGGCAATCATATTACGCAGTTTGACACTTCCGCACCGTGAATTCGTTGACGCTTTCCGGCTTCACTGCCAACATCGAACCAGCTTCCTGATAGCACACGCGTACGCGCGGAGGTCTGGCTGCGCGAGGCCAGTACGCGGAGAGAAATGACTGCTCCCTTTGCAAAGTTGAGCTTCTGGGGTGTGAGAGGCTCCACGCCGACGGTGGACCCGTCGACGTGGCGCTATGGCGGAAACACGCCTTGCCTGGAGCTGATTGCGCCGGACGGCACGCAGTTTATTCTGGATTGCGGCACGGGTCTGCGCATGCTGGGGAACCGCGGGGCTTCGCCGAGCACGGGAGCTTCCGGGGAGACGCATATTTTTGTCACGCACTACCACTGGGACCATATTCAGGGAATTCCGTTTTTTGCTCCGCTCTATGCGGAGAAAAATGAGTTTCACTTTTACAGCTTTCGATCGAAATATTTGGGACGCGACAGTTTGAAGCAGGTTTTCGAAGCGCAGATGGCCGTGCCCTATTTTCCGGTGGACATGTCGGCGATGAACGCGAAGCGCAAGTTCAAAGAAGTGGGCGGCGGGGATACGTTTCGCATTGGGGAGAACGAGATTACAACAGCGTGGCTCAATCATCCGCAGGGGTGCCTGGGATTTCGCATCGAAACGCCCGCGGGGTCGGTCGTGTACGCAACGGACAACGAACCCGGCGACGCGAAACTGGACCAGAGCCTGCGGGAACTGGCGGCGGGTGCGGACATTTTCATCAACGATGCGCAATACACGCCGGAACAACTGACGAGCACGCGAAAGGGTTGGGGGCATTCGAGCTGGCTGGATGGGGCGCGCGTGGCGAAAGAGGTAGGCGCGAAGACCCTGGTCCTGTTTCATCATGATCCGGATTCCACGGATCGCATGGTGGATACGATTTTGAAGCACGCGCGCGAGGAGTTCGATTCCGTCTTTGCTGCCAGCGAAGGCATGGTGATTACACTGGGCGCTCCGGGAGAACGCGTGGAAGCGCACATGCCGGGAAGCCGTACGGCTCTGCGGCGGGAGGCGCATTTCCGTGCGCGGGTGTGCGGCGTAACGGAAGGCGGGCACGCGTTTGAAGAGGACACGATAGTCAAGGATTTGTCGCTGCAGGGTGCGCTGATTTCGCTGAAGCACAGCCCGCGATTGCAGTCCGAGCTACAGGTGACCATGGAGACGCCCGGCGTGAACGGAATGCAGCGGATGCAACTGCGCGGGTACGTGGTGCGGATTGACGGGGAGACGGAGAAGGGTCACACGTCGGTGGGCGTGGTGTTCACGGATTAGGTTTGGCGGGTCTTGGCGGCGATTGCTTCTGGCGTATAATTTCTTCAGGCGCACATGAAATTAGAAGACTACAAAACTGTTCTCTACCGGCAGCAGGACGGTTCGTGGGTCGCGGAGATTCCGGCGATTGCGGGTTGTTATGCGCTGATGGAAACGAGAGAAGCAGCGTTGGCAGAATTGAGCAATGTCTTTGGCATGATCGCGGAAGAGTACCGCGAAAGAGGCCTGACTCTGCCCTCGGACACGACTGAGATAGTGAATGCCTAGCGCGACGGGGCGCGACTTCCAACGCGTCGCGCGGCTTCTCGGATTTGTTCTGACCCGGCAAACCGGCAGCCATGAAAGATGGAACCATTCTGACGGCCGAGCTGGTGGACGCGAAATCGGTCCGCCGCTTTTCTACAAAATCCTGCGCCAGTTGGGGATCTCTTTGGACGAGTTCGGGAAACTGCGATAGCTGGTTTGACCTTATGATGGAGAAGAGCGGACATTTTGTGCCGGTTAGTGCGCTGGACAGACGCGTGCCGACGCGGCGCGAGTTGCTGCGGGGGTTGGTGCGGCAGGCGCCGTTTGTGGCTAAGAATTTTCGGCTTTATTTCCGGAATGGATGGCGGCGGTATGTTTTGCGGACGAAGGTGGTGGCGCCTTACGCGGTGACTTTTTACGTGATCCACAAATGCAACCTGGCTTGCTCGTATTGCACGCAGAAGGAGCCGGACGTTTTCAGCGAGGAATTGGGTACGGCGGACACAATTCGATTGCTGCGAAAGATCCGGAAGGAGAGCGATTCGATCGTCATTACTGGCGGGGAGCCGACGCTGCGCGGAGACATTGAGGAAATTGTCGAAGCGGCCAGGTTTGAATGCAAGTTCCGGTCGGTGCTCCTAATTACGAACGGGACTTTGCTGGACCGCAAGGCGGGAATCCTTTCCGGAGTTACGGGATTGGTGGTGAGCCTGGACGCGCTGGCGGCGGATCCGACCAATCCGCTTTCCAAGCCGGCGGCTTTGCCGAAGGTGATGGAGAACCTGGAATTTGCGAAAGAGCGGCTGGGGAGCCCGCGACGCATCACCATCAGCACGGTGATTGAAGAGTGGAATATCGGCGAGGTGGAGCGGCTGCTGGATTGGTGCGGAGAGCAGGGCTTTGTGTTCGCCGCGCAATCGGCACAGATGGAAAAGATGCCAAACCTGGCACTGCTGAGGAACGCAAAGTATCACGCGCTGGTGGACAAAATCATCGCGCGGCGGCGCGCCGGAACGCAGGCGATCAACGGAACGCCGAAGACGATTGAGACGCTGCTGCGATTTCGAGATTTCCAGTGCTATCCGACTATGTTTCCGCGGGTGTACCCGAATGGGGACGTGTTTTATCCTTGCGAGCCTTTGCGGAAGATCGCGGGGAATCTGCTGAGGGACGGATCGCTGCGGAAGATATTCGCGAATGGGAAGAAGATGTATGGGGAGATACCGCCGTGCCAGGGGATCTGCTATTTGTTCGGGAACGTGCTGTCGCATTATTACGTGAATGATTTTTGGGGGTTGGCTGGGGATTTTATTCAGTAAAGACAAGAAAAAGCTTAACACAGAGGGCACAGAGGTCGGCACACGGAGGGCACAGAGAAGATTCAGGAGAGAGCGGCGATTTTTTTATCGAGGTGGGCCAGGGCGGCTTCCAGGGATTTGCGGTGATTGGGGTGGGTGGCGGTGGCCAGGTCGTTGGCGATGCGGGTGCGCGAGAGTTGCAATTGCTGGATGTCCTGCTCGCGGAGTTGTTGCTCGGCACTCTTGGGTTCGCGTCCCGATGAGGCCTTTGGGCTTTCTTTGGATTCGACCTGAGTTTCTACGCCTTTGCTTTCCCAGCCTCTTGCCATACCTATATTTTGACATAAACGGCGGAAATGCAGGGGTGTTTGTGACAAAAAGTTTCGTGGCGAAGCGACGGGTTTGCTTTGCGCAGGAATGTCCGAGGCTCAGGCAGTGGCGGCGCGTTTTTGGGGAAGAACCGGCAGCGGAGGATGGATGACGCTGCGCAATGTGGATTCGGCTACGCGCGCCAGATGCTCGGCAAAGATGCCGCGATAGTGGAAGTCGGCGGTGTGCTCGGTCCAGCGGATGCGAACGATCCATTCGCTGTTGGATTCAGCCGCAAGGGCGGAGGAAATTTCCGCGGTGGGAATGACCAGCAGGGGATGCTGCCGAGAATCGAGAACGCAGATCCGCTCCGGGCAAACGAAAAGCTGCACAAGCGAGGGCGGAGCATCTTCCAACTGGTAGCTGCCGCCGTTCACGACCACCAGGGCACCAAGCCGCGCGACGGTGTCGGCCACCGTAGTGTCTGGTTTCGCCCCCGGCAGCAGGATGGCGGTAAGAAACATGGCCAGGCCCGCGAGGGCGGCGTGCCAACTATTCCACAAGCTGATGGGCAGGACGACGAGAGACGCTCCGGCAATGGCGAGCAGGATGCGAAATGTGAGCCAGCTGCGGCGATCGCGGCGAATATGCAGCAGCTTGGGCAGGAGCAGCACGAGCGCAAACAGAGCGCCGAGGCCGAAGTTGCGGAGGCGGGCGGCGGTGGTTTCCTGGGAAACGACTGAGGTTGAGGTCGTGCTCATTACCGTGCGTTCTGGGGGCGTGTAATGTTTTAGCACTGCGCGCCGGAAAAACAAAATCAATTCATTTGCCCAGGCGGGCTGCAAGTACAGCCCGCACCCGTTGTCTAGGCGGGCTGCAAGTACAGCCCGCACCCGTTGTCTAGGCGGGCTTTAAGTGCGGCCCGGACCCGTTGTCTAGGCGGGCTGCAAGTACGGCCCGCACCCGTCGTCGAGGTTAGGAGGTTTTAAGACCTTCGATTTCGCGCATGCGGGCGAAAGCGCGGCGGACGTGCGGGATGGTGATGGAGCCGCCGACGATCATGGCGACGTTGAGGGCGTCGATGACCTCATCACTCTTCCAGCCTTCTTCGCCGCAGCGCACGAGATGGTAGGTGATGCAATCATCGCAGCGCAGCACAGCAGAGGCGACCAGGCCGAGCAGCTCCTTGGTCTTCGTGCCGAGCGCGCCAGGCTCGTAGGCTTGATGGTCAAGGGCGAAGAAGCGTTTTATGCCGAGGTGGCCACAGCCGAGGATTTCTTCGTTGAGGTCCGCGCGAAATTTTTGGAAGTCGTCGAGACGGTCGGGCATGGCTCCTCCGAGATGAGACTTCGGATTTTAAATTAAAGAGGCTACTGGGTGGGGAAAAGCTCGGGATGCGCTGGGCGGGAACCGGCCGCGCTTGCCGCTACGGTGACCGGGGCATCGACATCGAGGGTGACCGGCGGGAGGCAGACTTCGTTGTTGCAGGCCTGATAGCGCAGCTTGAGGGGAATGTGTTGTTGGCCGAGCGACGCGTCGGGTTGCGCGCTGAGCGGCACGCGAAGGACGACTTTGTCTTGGTAAACGTTGAGCGGAGTCTTGGTGAAAGCAAAGGTGCGCAGTTCACCTTTGGGGTAGGAGATTTCGCCGGCGGATTTGAAAGCGGCGGGTAAATCGACGCGGAGATCAGTGGGAATGAGGTAGGCGGCGGAAGGCTTGCGCGCGTTGATGTGGAAGCCGGGGCGAATTTTGAGGACGACGGCAATTTGGAAGGAGCCGCCGCGCGCCACGGGTTCGAGCGAAGCATAGGCGGAAGGAGAGACGACTTCGCGGCCGGAGGGGATTTGCGGCTGCGCGGAGGGCAGCGCGGCGACGATGATTAGAAGCAGAGCGCTGACGGCAATGGCGATTGCCGGCTTCACAGTTTCACCTGGGTGCCGAGTTGTTGAGAGACCACGCGGCTCATCACGTCGAGAAGATTTTCACCGGTTTTTTCCAGGATGAAGGCGTTTTTGGCATCGGACCAGCCAAGTTTGAAGCTGGTGGAAAGAGCGGAGATCCAGATTTCGCGAACGGGCGTGTTTGGTGAGACGACGAATTTTGCTTCTTCGGGCTCCTCGAAAATAACTTCGAGTTTGCCGCTCTCGCCTTCGACGTCAAAACCGTGTTCATCGCCAAGGGTGAGCAGGCGGCGCTTGAGATCATCGAAGGCGGCATCGGCTTTGCGCCGAAAATCTTGTTCGTCGAGCATTGAGTTAGCGTATCGCAGAAAGTGGGTAGTGAGTAGTGAGTAGTGGGTAGTCGAAGAGCTCACGAACTAATCCTCGCGTGATTGACTAAGTTTTTGCCGGAAGGAAGCAAGCATTCTGCCAATTTCCCCGCTGAGTTCCATTGCTTTTTGCGAATCGGATGTCAACAACAGACCCAGCCTCTCGCTGATAAGCAAATGGGTTTCGACCTCCTTAAGAGAGCCGTTGGCAGTGAGCAGGAAGCGCATGAACTCCTTCGAGTGCCAGCGGCCAAAGCCCTCGGCAATATTTGCGGGCACGGATACTGCAGCTCTGCGGATTTGGGATGTGAGGCCGTATTGTTCATTGGGTGGGAACCTCTGTGTCAGTCGGTAACACTCCACCACCAGATCCATCGCCTTCTGCCACACAAGGAGGTCTTGGTAGCTCTCGATCTTCTTCTTGGTTGGCGATGGCGGCAAAGAACGCGTCCCTCTGGCGCTACTCACTATTCACTACCCACTACTCACTTCCTTAGAGTTGCGATTCGATGGATTTGGAGATTTCGTCGTAGCTGATGATTCCGGTGATGCGCTTGACGACTTTGCCGTCGCGGTTGATGAGGACGCTGGTGGGATAACCGAGCAGGCCGCCGAATTTGTCGGCCGCGGCGTCGTCGCCGATGACGATCGGGTAGTTCATCTGAGATTGGGAACCCTTAACGTCGAAGCGCTCTTTATTTACCCACGGCGTCACCACGCTGGCGCCTTCTTCGTCCATAGCGATGCCGAGAACGGTGAAACCTTTGGCCGCGTACTTTTGCTGCATTTCGATGAGCCAGGGAATTTCGACCTGGCAAGGCTCGCACCAGGTGGCCCAAAAATTGACCAGCACTACCTTACCTTTGTACTGAGCCAGGGAGAGGTCTTTGCCGCCGAGATCTTTCAGGGTCAGGTCAGGGGCGGGCTTTGCAGAGGCGCTGTCAAAGGCAACTTTTGCGACGCCGCTCTTAGGCTGGCGCGTGGCGCGGTCGGCGAGATACGTGGCGACGATGACGGCGACAACCGCGATGATGACCAGCGAAGATTTCCTCAACGTTACACTCCTCCAGATTTAGCTAACGCAAATATTATCTCGCAGCTTGGCGAGGACGGCAAAAGTGAACGGCTCATTTCGCGCCGGTCAAAGATTTCTCAAGCCACAACACGATGCTGTTGAGAAAGCCCAGCTTGCCGGCCATCCACGTCAGGCGGTTGGCGAAAATCAGGCCGCCGACCAAAAGAAGCAAAGCGCCGCTGAAGAGTTCGACGGCGTGAAGATGTTTTCGGAAGCGTTGGTAAAAGCGCAGGAATTGGCTGATGCCGAGCGCGGTAAGCAGAAACGGAACGGCCAGGCCGGCGGAGTATACGGCGAGAAGGAGAACCCCGCGGGCGATGGTGTCACTGGCGGCGGCGAGCGCCAGCACGGTAGCGAGAATCGGGCCGATGCAGGGAGTCCAACCAAAGGCAAAGGCAAAGCCGAGGAGGAAGCCGCTCCAGATGCCCGGCTGCGTGCTGGTGGTGTGGAGGCGCACGTCGCGGTTGAGCCAGCGCGCCATGGCGGGGCCAAAGAAGCCGATGAGCGAAAGCGAGAAGAAGTGAACGTATCCGAGACCAAACACGAGCGGGCCGCCGCGGAGGAGCGCGACGACGCCTAGAAGCACGAGCACGCCACCGAAAATGAGGCCGGTGCGAACGGTGAGTTTGATGAGAACGCCGAGAAGGTGCAGGCCGAAGAGAATAATCAACGCGCCGGCGATGGGGGCCAGCAGGGAACGATTTTGGCGAAGAAACGCTCCGACGGCGCTGGCCGAGGCGCCAAAGGAAATGAAGACCACGGAGAAACCGGTAACGAATGCGAGCGAAGAAGCGAAAAGTCCGGCGCGGGGCTGCTGACCTTGGCGAAGCTGCTCCATGCCAATGCCGGAAAGCATGGAGATGTAGCCGGGGACGAGAGGAAGAACGCAGGGAGAGAGGAACGAGACCAGGCCGGCCAGGAAGGCCCCTAAGAGTGAGACATCGGTCATTCGTGATCAGTCCTTGCGTGCATGAGAGTTTCGATTCGCATCCGCGCTACATTCGTCGTTACGTTAACCCTACGTTTTCGGATTCCCTGTTTGACTTGCGATTGCTTCGAGCGAGCGCAGTGTTTTCCGCCAGTGCAAAGAGACACGAGCCCCGCGGCGCACTATATGCGGTGCCGCGCTGGACGCGCAACCTCTTATTGTCCCACAAAGTGCGTGAGTGCTTATGCCGGCGCTCGCTGATTCGCGACCTTACGACAGGCCTTCCGCCTGGAGCGGCCGCCCGTGAGAGATGACCTGGATGTGCAGCCAGATTATTCCAATAGTACGGCACTTCTTTGGACGGACGGCAGGGGCGCGCGGTAGCGAATGGCCGACAGATGAGGGATTTGGCTGGCGGGTGCGGGATGCGGGGCAAGAACGTCGTCCATAAAGTCCTGGAAATAATGAGCTTAGCGGGGCGGTGTTGGCCGCACGGTTGCATTCTTGAAGATCGTCGGAGAACAGCGAGAAATGACTGTTCTACGGGAATCGCATGAGCTGGACACCAAACAAAGTGACGCTGTTGCGGGTGCTGGTGGGATTTGCGGCGGTGACCCTATTCGGGCGCGGGGCGCGGGCGAATCTGGCGGCGGTGGGGCTGACGGCCGCGACGATTGCATTGGATGCGCTGGACGGTCACATCGCGCGGACGAAGAAGCTGGCGACGCCTATGGGAGCGCAGATCGACATCTTGGGCGACCGCATGATCGAGAACGTGTACTTCACTTATTTTGCGGTGGTGGGGATGGTGTCGCTGTGGCTGCCGGTGTTCTTTTTCGCGCGCGGGGCGGCGACCGATTTTTTGCGCGGGTTGGCGATACGTGCGGGGCATTCGGGATGGGGTGCGAACGCAATGGTGCAGACGTGGTGGGGGCGCACGCTGGTGGCTTCGAAGTGGAGCCGCGGACTGTATGCGGCGATGAAGTGCTTGTGTTTTTGCTATTTGGGATTGGAGCTGGCACTGGCGCGGGGACCGGTGGCGCTGGTTGGGGACTTGACGGCGGATGCTCAGATGCTGATTAGCACCGGGGCCCAGGTGTTGACGTGGGCGACGGCGGGATTTTGTCTTGTGCGAGGACTGCCGGTGCTGCTGGAGGGATGGAAGTATTTCGCGGATGGAGTGGCGGCGCGCGGCGGGAAGAAAATTGCCAGGGAAATCGCATGAGAAGACAAGAGGCGAACGGGCGGATCGCGGCGTTTTTTGATTTGGACGGGACGCTAATAGCGCGGCCTTCGCTCGAGCGGCGGTTTCTTGCGAATTTGCGGCAGCGGCGCGCGATTCCGATGGGGAATTATTTTTTGTGGCTGGCAACTGCGGTGTGGCTCGCGCCTCGGGGAATCCAGATGATGCGGCACGCGAACAAGATGTATTTGCGAGGAGCGAGCGTTCGCGATTCCGAAAAAGGCCACCGGCGGAAAGGACAGTCTGGATTGGCTGTCCCACGCTTCCTTCCGGAAGCGGTGGAGCAAGTGGCATGGCATGCGCGGCAGGGGCACGCGATTGTCTTGGTGAGCGGGACGCTGGCGCCGTTGGCACGCGAGATGGCGCTGGCCCTGGTGGTGCGGCTGGCGGTGCGCGGGATCGCGGCTTCCGTGGCGGTGTGCGCTACGCGGTTGGAAGAAAGCGGCGGGCGGTGGACGGGACGGATTGCGGGAGATGCGATGTTCGGCGAGGCCAAGGGTCGAGCAGTGCAAGAGATGGCGGCGGAAAAGGGATTTGATTTGGCGCAGTGCTATGCGTACGGAGATAGCGTCGGCGATCGGTGGATGCTGGAAGCGGTCGGGCGGCCGGTGGCGGTGAATGCTTCGTGGCGGTTCAAGACGCTGGCGTTTAGGAAAAGCTGGCCAGTAGTCACGTGGGCGACGGAAAAGAAACCAAAGCAGAATTCGTCGAGCATGCAGGGTGAACAAAGAAACCGTAAAGAGATTTGGGAGAACGTGGGATGAGGCGTACCTCTGGGAGCGAATATCGGGAAACCGAGTGCGCGACGCCTTGGCAGACCGGCATCAGTTCACCGGAAGACAGAGCGTGTTTGAAGGTCTTCGATGCGCGACGCGGTATGGCCAGGGGCCTACCCGCGGAATTGGCGGACTCTGCGGCGGCGTACGGGCCCTTTGAATGGGTAGCACTGGGATATTTGGCCGTTTCCAGCGCGCTGATTGTGATTTTTGCGGCGAACTTGGCGCATCCGCTGCGGCTGCTCAGTGTCCAGTCGCTCGTGGCGCTTTTGATCGTGGCTCTGTGCCGAGCCGAGGCTAATGTCTGGACTCCTAATTCGATGTCATGGAGTGAGTGTTTCGCCGACGGCAGAAACGGCTTTCGCACTCCGACGCAGAGATTCTGCCACTTTTGGCGGCACTGGTATCCGCATCTCTTCTTCTTGTTTTGCTTTGAGGAGTTGGGCGAGCTCGTGCATTTGGTGTCGCCACGATGGCAGGACGCGAAGCTCATCGCGTTCGATTATTGGCTGACGGGCGTGCATCCGGCGATTTGGCTGGAGCAATTTGCCACGGCGGGCCGCAACGAGTTCATGCAATTCGCGTACTTGACGTACTTCGTGTACCTGCTGGTGCTGGGCGGAATTCTGTATTACCGGGAAGACTGGCTCGGGTATTGGTCGGTGATGACCTATTCGGCGGTCGCATACGCGATCGGATACGTCATTGCGATTTTCTTTCCCGTCGAGAGCCCGTGGTTTGCGATGGCGCCCTCCTGGCATGGGGGATTGCCCGGCGGGCCGTTTACGGCGGCGATTAACTTCATCGAACACTATGGGCGCGTGCGCGGGGCGGCGTTTCCTTCCGAGCATGTGGCGGGATCGTTTGCGGCGCTGTGGGGCGCATGGCGTCACCGGAGATGGTTGTTCTGGGTGATGCTGCCGCTGGTGCTGTGCATGTGCGCTTCGACCGTGTGGGGGCGGTATCACTACGTGGCGGACATTTTTGGAGGGATGGTTACCGGGACGCTGGGGTTTGTGATCGGGAAGTGGCTGATAAAGAGACAAGAAGTCTCCGGTCGACAGTCAAAAGTCGCGAGCGCGGAGTTCTCGCTAGTCCGTCAGTGACTTGCAGCCTCATTTAGAGTCTGGGTCGTCGCAGCACAGGCATGATTGCCTGTGCCATCTGGGCAACGCGGAGTAGGAGCGGCTCGTCAGTTACAGTCCCAATTAGTTGCAAACCCACGGGAAGACCGGAGGAAGTAAAGCCGCAGGGGATCGAAATTGCGGGAATGCCAGCGAGGTTCGCGGGACGATTCAGGCGCAACAGCAGCGCGCGCGTCGGGTGATTTTCCTTTCCTACCGGCGTCGATTCTTCACCGATTAGCGGAGCGGCGATGGGCGTGGTCGGAACGACGAGCGCATCGACATGAGCGTCTGTCATTGCCAGGTGGAATTGCTGGATGAACTTTTCACGTGCTTCGAGGGCTCTCAGATAAGCCGTCGCGGAGATTCCTGTACCCATTTCGAGGCGCGTGCGGACGTCCTCGCCATAGTCCGCAGAGCGAGCGGGAAACCATCCGGCTTGCTGGTGGTAGTGCGTAGCTTCGGGCCAGGCGATGTGGTTGCCTGCTTCCTCTGTTTCGCTTACGAGAGGGATCGAGACTTCTTTGACTTTCGTGCTGAGCTCTTGCAGGGACCGAATGGCTTCGTGAAAAACGAGATAGACGTCGTCAGAAACCAAATCCAGGAAAAACTCCTTCGGCAATCCCAGGCGGAATTTATTGGTGCGCGTCGACAATTTTCGGATTGACGACAGCCTCGGTTCGGCTTTGCCGCGCACGAAGATGGGGTCCAGCAAGAGCGCCGCATCTACAGCCGTGCGAGCAAGTGGACCGACGAAATCGAGATGAGATGAAAGAGGCACTACTCCGTCGGCAGAAACGCGGCCGATGCCTGGCTTCAGGCCGACGATGCCACACAGGGCGGCAGGAATGCGGATGGAGCCGCCTGTGTCCGTACCAATGCTGCCGTAACAAAGGCCTGCGGCCACGGCAGCGGCGGAGCCACCACTGGAGCCGCCGGGAATGCGGGCGATATCCCAGGGATTGCGGGTGGGGCCATAGTGCGGGTTGTTGGTGGTGACGCCGTAGGCAAATTCGTGGAGATTGGTCTTGCCTAAGAGGATCACGCCAGTTTCCTGGAGCTTGGCCCAAACAACCGCATCGTGCTGCGGGACGAAATCTTTGAGGATTTTGGAGCCGGCGGTGGTACGGATGCCCTTGGTGTAGATGTTGTCTTTCAGCGAAATTGGTATGCCGTGGAGGGCGCCGCGAAAGCGGCGGCCTTTGCGGCCACGTGGACCAAAGAGCTCGGCTTCGACTTTTTTGGCTTGAGCGAGGGCGAATTCGGCGGTGAGGGTGATGTAGGCGTTTAGTTTTGGATTCAGTTGCTCGATTCTCGCGAGCATGAATTTCGTTAACTCTACTGGGGAGAGCTTGCGCTTGCGGTAGAGACTGGCGACTTCTTCGATGGAGGCGAAGGCTAGGTCGGTGTCGGTCATTGTCGGGGGAAAAGAATTTAACACAGAGGGCACGGAGGACACAGAGAAGAGAGGAAGAGGAGAAGGCTAGAAGATTTTTTCCTGGTGGCGAAGGTTCCCGAAGGTTCCGATGTTGGCGATGATGAAAGCGACGCGGAACTGATTGTCGGTACTCACCTGGCCGAGAGCAATGCGGCGGTACTCGATGGCGATGCCGCAGCATTTGCCGTTGTAGCTGATCTGCACGAGCTGATTTTGCAGGGCGCTGTTGGTGATGTCGTAGCTGATCCCGGTGGTGACATTAAGACCGCGGCGGGTTTCGCTGCCGTAGCCCATGAGCACGCGCACTTGATTGGAGAGCGGCTGCAGGATGGGATTGTCTTGCAAGCGAAAATGGGCAATGGTGGCGAAGAATTCGCGATAGGGCTTGACCTTCAGGAGGGTGCCGATGACGGTAAGTTTGTTGAGCTGCGGGTCGAATTCCAGCAAATTCTCGGTATCAAAGCGGCCACCGGGTGTGATCCTGAAGTCACTGACGATCGGCGAAGAGTTGCGTGGGCCGAGGGCAAAAGCGAATGGCGAGATGGAGTCCAGAGGTTCAAGAACGTTGCGCTGTCCGTTGAAAATGGCTCCCCCGAACGAGGAATCGAAGTAGTGCTTCTGCGCCAAACTCCAGGACAGGAGCTCCTGCGGCTGATCATCGCCGGACTTCATCCACAGTCGTTGGGTCACGCCATATTCGACTTCGTTGGTGTCGGTGCGGATAGCGTCGGCATCGAAGCGGATGAATTGAAAGAAATTGTCAATGCCCGTGACATCGCGATAAGTGACGTGCGGCTCGACGGTGTGCTTGAAGCGCTTGCGAGGCTTGGTCTTGTCGGACGAGACAGTTCCGAAGAAGCGTTCCAGCGTCGGAGGACGAAGATCAAAAGTGAACTCACCGTCGTTGCGCATGAGAGATTGCGCGCTGACAACACCGGCAGGAGTGAGAGATGCGCCATAGTAAGTGGTGCGAAAAGCAGCGGTGGCGGAAGCGTTGAACCACGAGCCGAAATGGAACGGCACCGTTACGCGCGGCGCAAACTCCGTGCGCGCAACAAAATTCGGAGTCTGGATAGGCAGGTACGTGGTGCTCGGAGCGAAACCGACATCGTCGCGCTTGACGGCGCCGGCGAAGGCGTCAAATCCAAAATAGAAGGGCAAGTTCCGCCAGGGTTGTTGTTCAACGGAACCGAATCTGGCTTGCGGCGCATTGCGTAACGTCACGCTCTGCTGCGGGTTGGTATTGAGGAAGCTATTGTCGTTGATGGACGCGAGGTTGAAGCTGAAGCCGCGGAAATTGTTGGTAAGAAAGGTGGAACTGCGAATATCGGAATTGATGGCCTCGCCATAGGTGGGGGAGAAGACCAGGCGGAAGGTAAGTGAGGAAAGCTCGTTGATGTCGGCGACAAAACGCCAATGGTGCGGCAGGAGCGACTGCGCCGCGAAGCGCTGCTCGTGGCCGCCCTGATGCTCGCGATCAATCACGCCGAAATAGTCGTACCGGAGGGTGGTGTTCTCCCAGGGTGCGGCGCGAAATTGCGCGCGTTCCCCGGAGCCGCGCCTGCTGAGGTACTGCGCGCCGAGCGTGGTGTCCATCCAACTCGCGGGAGCCCAGTAAAACTCATCGCCGAAAACGAAGCCTTTGCTGGTGCTGTTGCCGGCGACCGGCACGAGCAGGCCGGACTGGCGGATGTTGGAACCGGCGGGCGCGGTGGCGTACGGCATCCAGATGAGCGGGACCCGAAATAGCCGGAAGTTGGCGTTAACCAGGGCCATCGTCTTGCCGAGGTGCACGCGGGCGCGCGGCGCGTAAAACTGCCACTTGGGGCGGCGGGGATCGCAAACGGTGATCCACCCCTGATGAATAATGTAAAAGTCGTTTCCCAACCTATCCACCGCGCGGGCTTCGAAATAGAGCGGGTTGTCGGTGAGAAGGATCGTGGGATTCGGCTGGCGTTCGATTTTTACCGTGCCGCGAACGTTGATAAACGTGCCGCGGCCGGTTCCGATGTTGTAGTGGGCTTCGTCGGCTTCGAGATGCTGATTTTCGTAGTCGTATCGCACGTGGCCGCGCGCAAAAGCTTCCGTGGTGGCATCGTTGTACTCGATGTGATCAGCGCGTAGGCGCTGGCTTGCGTAGTGGATGTCGACGTCGTCGTCGGCAATGAAAAGATTGCCCTGCCGCCGCTGCGGGCCCTTGGCAGAAAGCTCGGCGATACCGCCTTTGGCAGCGGGCGGGCGGACTTGTTGCGCTGCGGCGGAAGCCGCGCCGGCGAGAATCAAGGCGAAAGAAAGCAGCGTTACCGGCAGGGGACGTTGAAGCGCGGAAAATTCCCGAGCATGAGAGTGGCGATTCACGCGGAAGAGGCAACCAATCGAGTAAGCCGGATAGCCTAGCATGGGCATTCCAGGTTGTGTAGCGGCTGGCGGCGAAACCTGGACACGGCGGCGCGCGTCTGCTTCAGCACGGGAACGCGTCACGTTCCACAAACAAATGATGCGCGTTGGAAAGCCGCGGAGTATCATTCCGCGCCGCGCGATAAGGGAGAGGATCATGAAGCGAGCGTCGTTTGCTTTGAAGTTGGCAGCCGCCGCAGGGTTGTTTGGCGGAGCGCTGATTGCTGGAGCAGAGCCTCGGC
>Ga0210406_10001728_pt1 | contig 26053 bp, 20 predicted proteins | sample IncBWC30MmetaG_FD_155454 | JGI IMG/M metagenome (GOLD analysis project Ga0210406, IMG submission 155454) | Forest soil microbial communities from Barre Woods Harvard Forest LTER site, Petersham, Massachusetts, United States - Inc-BW-C-30-M | ecosystem: Environmental > Terrestrial > Soil >... | reverse complement strand
GGATCGGCCAACCGATCACGCTCATAGGGTTTGACCCAGGGCTGAATGCTGCAGGCGCCAAGCAGGAGGCTGCCTGACACGGTACCCAACAACACAATGGATCGGAGCCGCATGGGTTATTCCCGAATGAGCTGACGAATGCGATCTTGATAATCGTTTTCGTCGCCCGGCTTGTAGCCGCGATGAATGTAGCGAATCTGCCCTTTGCGGTCGATGATCACCGAGCTGGGCATCTCATCGACATGGTAGGCCTTGCTCACTTGGTTCGCCGGGTCGAGAAGCACCGGGAAGCTGACCGGCTTACGCGTCAGGAGTTCCTTCACTGCAGGAGCTTCCTTGTCGACATTGACGCCGATGAGCGTAAATCCTGCTGGTTTGTACTTCTTGTACATTTGATCGAGCAGCGGCATCTCCTGCTGGCAGGGGCCGCACCAGGTCGCCCAGAAATTCACCATCACCACCTGTCCTTGGTAGGCGCTCAAGCCGCTCGGCTGTCCGCCCAAAGTGGTCAGCGTGAAGGCGGGTGCCGGACCGGAGGCATCGCCGCCCGCAGCAAACGCGGTCGAGGCGACGACGATGGCGGTCATCGCACAGCGTTTCAATAGAGTCGAAGTAGGCAGCATTGATCGTTACTCCTGATCAGTAAAAAATGGTTAAACCGAGGGTGGCTTCGATGTTGTCGACGTTCTTGGTACGACCGGTCAGGCTGGTTTCAAAGATGTGGTCGCGTACGTCCACGTGCACCGCCAGCCAGTCGGTTATCAGAAGCCGTTCACCCACTCCAAAGTTCAGCGCGAACTGGTCCTTGTCGGCAAATTTCACATCGCCCATGCCGACCGTCACGTAGAGGGCCGAATTGAATGCGCGGCCTCGTCCGAGAAAGATCTCGCCGGGAAGTACGTTGTAGCCTACGTCCAGGTCGTAATACGTGAAGTGTCTCCCAGAGTCGCTGACAACCGTAATATTCGGGAATACGTCCTCGAGACTGGTGGTGCCGGCCTTCGATCTGGCCACATACCCTTCCAGGAAAATGTCCTCGGATACGTGGTATGCGGCGCGCACGCCGTAGAGCGGATTGGTGCCGAAATCCTGGATGCTCAGCACGCCGTAGTAGCCTCCCAATTCGAAGTCTTTGGCCTTGATGTGCGGAGTTTTCACGGCGCGGCGCGGCACTTGGGGCTCGATGATGGACGGTTCCCCTTGCGGCTGTTCGGCCACGACTTCGGTCGGCGCCTTGTTGCCGCGGTGGAACCAGCTACAGCCCGACAGCAGCGCCGCGGCTAGAAGAATACAGCTAAGCCGAATTTCCATTCTTCCAAGTCCTCGTACACATTCTGGTTGTTGAAGACGACATAGTGGCGCCAATCGACGCGCCACAGGAATCGCCGGGTGATGAATCCCCGCGCTCCGACTGAAACGTAGGCCATTTCATTGCTCTTTTGCAGCGGTGCGGGTGGAACTTTGTCCTGTATATATTGATACGCCGTGCCGATGCCGGCTGTGGGCGAAAACCATTTCCACTCCGGAATAAACGTGTGCCGCACGCCGATGCTGGCGATGTATCGATTGTCCAATGTACCGAAGGCCTGCTGCACGGCGAATTCCACGTCGAGGCTGGTGGTCAACCCGAAATCGGCATAGGTCGTGACGAGATTCTCGCGGTTGTAAACGCCGTATCCGGCGCCGAGCTCCCACCGATGCGAGGCGAAATCAGGATAGGGCGGTATCGGCGCCGGCTCTCCCGACTCTGCCAGAGTGCGCGCCAGATCGGCGCGCCGCACCCATCCTTCATTGCCGTGCAAGGAACGCACCTTGAACCAGTCGGTGCGGCTGTAAAGCACCGTCACCAGCTCGTCGCGTCCGATGACGTAGATGACCGGAAAGCCGCGGCCGGGGCCGGAATGCATCTCCAGGTACGGATCGGTGACGACCAGCACGAGGTTCTTTGCCGCCGCATTTGCTAGACCACCATGTAACGCCTGCACCAACAGCACCAGCGCGAGCAGACGACGCATCAGGTCAGTTCGCTACGGGCGCAACAAACGGATCGTTGAAGAACTGCGCACCAATGTCCAGCCATTCGGCAATCAATCGCAGCTCCGAGGGGGACAAGAAACCTGTGTGATCGAGTACCGGGTCATGAAAACTTCCGTCAAACATCCTAAAGAACGTGGTCGAACCCGCGGCGCTGCCGGCAGCCATCGGCGGCGCCAGTGAGACCGGCACCATGATGGTCGTCGGCAAGCCGGTCACCGGATCCGGAGGTCCGGGCGCCGGCACCAGCAAGTCTTGCAGCACGCCCATATTAAGCGTCTGCGCGTTATGTGCAAACAGCACTTGCTCATAGGAGGTGACGACCGTGGGGTCGACATTCGATGTCGTGCCGTTCAAGTCCAGCTGGCCCTGTGGGACTTGCACCATTTTCATGGCATTCACCGGGTCGTGACAGACCGAGCAGGTGGTCGGGGTCATCACGCCGTTGATCATGTTGGTGCGGTCTGCCTTGCTCCACATGGACTGCAAAAAGAGTTGGGGTGTGGCGACGCCGGCCAGGGTTACCGCGTAGTGGATGGTGCTGCGGCATTGCGCGCTCCATGTCGCGCAATTTGCATTGGTGGGCGCCGTCGGCGTGGCATTCGCATAGGTATAAGAGAAAGGCTTGTCCGGCTGGGGCGGCGTGGTGCCGACCGTCCAGATGCCATCGTAGATCACGTCGGAGCTCAGGATCTGCGAGCAGGGCGTGGTGGCGCCCTTCGGGGTCGTGCCGTCCGCGGTACAGGTGCTCAAGCTAAGCGTTTGCGCCATGGTGGCACCGGCGTTGGTCAAGGCGATGGCCGGGTTGGTGTTCGGGAACGGCGAGCCGGTGGCCGGCGCGCCCGGATTTACCGCGGTCGTCAAGCCCTTGCGGCCATGCGATGTCTTATTCACGGTGGTATGGCAGCCGTTGCAGGTTTTGGTTTCTCCCGGCAGCAGTTGCAGCCAGCTGGTGTGCTGCGCGGTGATCCGCTTGGTGTTTGCATCGACGATGTCGATGGTGAAAGGCACGTTTGCGGGTACTTGGATCTGAACCGATCCATCGGGTTGGATGGGCGCATAGCCGAGAATTTCGCGCATGCCCATGCCCGCCGGGCCGAAGGCAGAGTTGTTGATCTTGCGAACGGTCTTGCCGGGAATTTCCACGGCTTTTTCGATGCGGACGAAACGGTAGGGCCGGGAATAAAATGTCGGCTTGGACGGATCCGAGACCCCGGCGATATTGGGCGTCGCAGTATCGACGCCATCGACATCGTACACACTGCTGATATCCAGGAGTCCGACGCCGGCAGTGGCCATGGTGGCCCCTTGGCCCGGCGAGGGTGCGGCATCGACCAAGGTTACCGGCGCGGGTTTTCTCGGCTGCAGAATGACGGGTTCGACGACCATGGTGCCTAGATCGGCACTGAGCACCGGACCCAACGTTCCTTTATCCAGGTCATAAATCCAGAGCGTGTACTGCGGCGGTGCCAACGTGACGTTCGCGCCCGCGGTATTCGAAGCCGTACACAGATTGGTTGTATTGGGGGTTACCGTGGTATCGAGAACCAGACAAGGAGACCAGCTCACCAGCATCCGGTTGGTGCCGTCATAGAGCGGAAACACGGACGCAAATCTGCCGCCCAGGGAAGGCATGTTCGCATCCGTCGTCACCCCCAGAGTTGTCGCGCTGGTCTGCGCCGTGCCGGCGGCGCCGCCCGGAGTGGCAGGCTGATGGATCTCGACAAAGCCTGCGGCATTGATCTGAACGATATCGCCGCCCAATTGCGTGCCGAGGAACGGCCGCACCAGGGCGACCAACGTGCCGTTGGCGAGTTCGCGTGCATTCAAGAATTGAATGACATTGTTATTGGTGCCGGCAATGTTGGCGCCGGTGGCGTGACTGTTGGCTCCATAGTAGAGCTCCAATCCGGTGCCGTTGGGGTTGGCCCGATACAGGCTGATCTGACCCCCGTTCGCGGTGTCCCAACGCGAAAAAATGACCTGGCCGTTGCCCAAAACAGACGGCGCGAAATCGTGATTGGTGTTGAAACTGATCTGGTGCTGGTTGCTGCCGTCGCCGTTCATCACATGCAATAGGAATATGGACTGGGAGCGATCGTCCGTCTGCGCCTGGTACTGCGGACGCCCTTCGTCGAGCAGGATGGACTGCGTGGCGAGCTGGCGCGAGGAGGAGAACACGATTCTCCCGTCCGGCAGGTAGCGCGCACCCACGTCGTGGCCGGCGGTGATGCCGTCGTTGGTCAATTGAGCCACGGTCTTCGTCGTGGCGCTGTACGTATAGATATGCCAGTTCGGCTGCGTGACGTCCGCATTGGGTTTTTTGGGATTGAGGGGAAGACGCAGCGAAAATACGATGGTGGTCCCGTCGGGCGAGACGTCCAGGTCGCGCACGTCGCCCATGCCCTTGGTGATCGAGCCGGTCACATTGACTTCGGCGCCGGCGGCGCTGGCCTGATCGCGAATGTACAAATCCCCGCCGGTAATGGAGGTAATGAGATCGCGCACATCGATGTCCTTGGTGAGGACCGGGCGCTTGACGTAGGCCAGCGGAAAATTCGTAATGCCGGGCGTCAATGTTTGACCGCCCGCCACGCCGGGCGCATGTCCGCTCGACGCGCTCGAGCATCCGATGACCCAGAGCATGGGCAGCGAAAGCGCCGCGAGCTTGAGCAATCCGTGACGGTGTTCACGCTGTGTGAAATTGTTCATATGTGGCCTACCTGTCTCATGGTTTCAGTTCATCGATTCGCCGTCACGCGTGCAAGCGGCATCATTGAACTTAATCGGTCTGATATGCGCATCTTCGTTCGATGCTCCTGCGCATACTGTTAACGCACTCACAGAAGAACTTCTCCATATCCGTTTCTCTGTGCACGCAGCGGTGGACCGTGCGGAAATCGAGGCCAGGATATAGGTCTGTTATTGACGGTCGGTACTGTCGCGAAACGCCGACGTCGTTCGGATGAGACATTACTCCGGGCCAAGTCCGCTGCGTATATTCGCCACCAAGTCGAACCCACAACTCACGCGAGTGGATGTGCATATGAAGTACGGGATGGAGAAACCAATGACGCAGAAGGCACGCCGCATTACAGCGACGCCGAATCGTGTTGCTCTGGCGATACGCGCAACGATGTGTGCCGGCGCCCTGGCGCTGCTCGGTACCAACGCGCTTGCGGCGAACCCCAACACCGACCAAGCGACGCGAATCTACAACCGCATCGCCGGCGTACCACCTACCGCGGCTCAGCTGGCGCAGATGACGGCGACCGATGCCGTGAGCGCTGCGCTGCTCGCGACCCAGGACCCCGCTTTCTACAACAACACCATCCGCAATTTGGCGGCGCCCTGGACCAACCGGGATCAGTCGGTGTTCGTGCCGCTCAACGATTACACGGCGACGGTGATCGGGATGGTGAAGGACAACGTCCCGTTCAACACCTTGCTCAGCGCCGACCTGGTGTACGTCGGCGACGGCACGTCCGGGGAGCCGGCTTACTCGCCCGCGAACAACGCCATGTATGACGCGCTCGACGCCAAAAACGTCGATCTCAGCCAGCATCTGGTCTCCAAGACGCAATCGTCGCTGACCGGCATCCCGGCTGCGGCGACCGCCGGCGTGATGACCACGCGCGGTGCTGCCAGCGCCTTCTTCATCAACGGCACCAACCGCGCGATGTTCCGCTTCACCATGCTGAATCACCTGTGCAACGACCTGCAGCTGGTCATGGACACCACCCGGCCGCCGGATCGGATTCGCCAGGACGTGACGCGCAGCCCCGGCGGCGTGAGCACCTTGTTCCTGAATAATTGCATCGGCTGCCACAGCGGCATGGACCCGATGGCGCAGGCCTTTGCTTTCTACAACTTCACCGCCACCGACCCGACCACCACGGATACGACCGGAACGATCGTCTACACCGCAGGTCAGGTGCAGCCGAAGTACCACATCAACAACACCAACTTCCCACAGGGCTTCAACACCATGGACGATGCCTGGGAGAACCGCTGGCGCACGGGACCCAACTATATCCTGGGATGGAGTGCGACCCTTCCCGGCAGCGGCAACGGTGCCAAGTCCTTGGGGCAGGAGCTGGAGAGCAGCGCCACCTTCGCGAGCTGCCAGGTCAACCGCGTGTTCAAGGATGTGTGCTTGCGCGCACCCAACAGCGGGGCTGATTTCACGCAGGTCAATTCGATGATTTCTTCGTTCCAATCGCATAACTACTCGTTGCGGCAAGTCTTCGCTGAAGGCGCCGCCTACTGCATGGGGACTTGAGCATGAACGTTACACGTATCACCGGCTTGATAGCGCTCGCGGCCTCGATTGCCCTGAGCGCCTGCGGTGGCGCGGGCGCTCCGACAACGACCAACCCGGCCCCATCGCAGACAGTCCAGGCGGACGCCTACACCGGGCCGCCGGCTTCGACCGCCGACGTCACGGCATTCCAGGTGAATTTCTGGAACAACGTTCGCGTGCAGAACCGTTGCGGCCAATGTCACAACGCAACATCGCCGGCGCAGATGCCGAATTTCGCGCGCAGCGACGATGTGAATCTCGCTTACGCGCAGGCCAACACGGTGGTCAATCTGGCCACCCCGTCGACTTCCATCATCGTCACCAAGGTGGCCGGCGGTCACAATTGCTGGCTGGCCGACAACGGTGCCTGCGGCCAGATCTTGACGACGTGGATCGCGAACTGGGCGAGTGCCTCGGGCGCCGCGTCCTCCACAGCCGTGCAGCTGCAGGCGCCGCCGGATCAATCCGTCGGGCAGAGCTTGAATTTCCCGGCCGATTCCAGCGACTTCGCTGCCACGGTCTGGCCCGTTACGCACACGAATTGCGTCCGGTGCCATTCGACCACTGCGGATCCGTCCGTAGAGCAGTCGCCATATCATGCCGATCCTTCAGTGCCGATCGCTTACGCGGCCGCGATTCCGAAAATCGACTTCACCGGATGCGCCGGTTCCGGCGGCAACAATTCGGGCAACACGGCTGGTTCATGCGGCACGAATTCGCGCCTGTATCAGCGCCTGCTGATCGACAATCACAATTGCTGGACGACTTGCGCGGCCGACGCAACCACGATGCTCTTGGCGATCCAGGCATTCGCAGGAAAGCTCGCACCGTCCAACATCGACCCCACCTTGGTGGTCAGCAAGTCCTTGAGCCTGACGCAGGGCACCATCGCCAGCGGTGCCAGCCGCTACGACGCGGATACGATCGCCAAGTACGAGTTTCAATCGATCGTGAACAACACGACCTTTGATACCAGCGGCATCGACCCGTCGGCGGACTTGACGATTTCCGGCAGTGTCACCCTGGCCGGCGGCTGGGGCATCACGGTCGGCGCCGGCGGCAAGGCGCAGGCCACCACTCAGGCCAGCCAGAAGATTTACAACTTCATTCAGGCGACCGGTGAATTCTCGGTCGAGGCCTGGGTGGCGCCCGCGCTGGTGGCAGTCGACAAATCCTACATGGTCAGTTATTCGGGCGGCGACACCACGCGCAACTTCACGCTGGGCCAGACCAACCAGGATTACGACTTCATGCTGCGCAATTCCAATACAGCGCTGACCGGGCTGCCGCAATTGCAGACGCCGAACGCCGCAATGGCCCTGCAGGCCTCCTTGCAGCACGTGGTACTTACCTACGACGCGGTGAATGGGCGTCAGATCTACGTCAATGGTGTGGCCGTGGGCCCACCGGATCCTCAGAAGGGCGGCACGATCGCCAACTGGGACAGCACCTTTGCACTGGTGCTCGGCAACGAAGTGTCGGGTGATCGATCCTGGCAGGGATTGATCAAGTTCGTCGCCATCCACAGTCGCGCCATGTCGGCCACGCAGGTCATGCAGAACTTCAACGCCGGTGTGGGCGAGCGCTACTACGTGCTCTTCAACGTATCGGCGGTCACCGGGGTGTCGCAGAACTACGTGATGTTCACGGTCAGCCAGTACGACAGCTACAGCTATCTGTTCAACCAGCCGACCTTTATCTCACTGGATCCGAAGGCGGCGCCGAGCAACATTCCGGTGCAAGGCATCCGCATAGGCATCAACGGCACCATCCCGCAGGTGGGCCAGGCCTATATACCGCTCAATACCACGGTGACCTCGACCGGCTACACGTACCCTCAGGGTCAAGTGCTGTCGAACGTCGGCACGGTCATCGGCCTGCAGAGCGGCCCGCAGACCGACCAGTTCTTCCTGACCTTCGACCGGTTGGGGAATCAAACCAATGTGGTGGTCGAGGCGAAGCCGACCGCGCCCGCACCGGCGCCGGGTCCTGTGGTCGCCGACATCGGCGTCAAGACCTTTGCACAGGTGAACTCGACGCTGTCGGCCCTCACCGGCGTCCCGACGTCGAATGCGAATGTCAATGCGACGTACTTGGCCGTGCAGCAGCAGCTGCCGCCGACCCCGACGCTGGAGGGCTTCTCATCGGCGAATCAGGTGGGCGTCGCTCAGCTGGCCATTCAGTACTGCAATACCGCGGTCAACACGCCCGCGCTGCAGACAGCGCTGTTTGGCGGCCCCTTGAGCCCCAGCCAGTTCACCTCGCAGCCCGGAACCGATTCGGTCACGAGCGCGCTCGCGAACAAGGTCATCGGCAGCGGTGCACATCAGCCCAACGCATCGACCATCACCACCGAACTGAGCTCCCTGATCGGCAAGCTCTGCACGACCAACTCGTGCACCACGGCTCAGGGAACCAATGCGGTGGCCGCAGCCGCCTGCGCGACCGCGTTCGGCAGCGCCGACATGTTGATCAATTAAGCAAGACGAATCGCAAGAGGTCTTAAATTTATGAGCAAGAAAACCAAGGCGCTGGGAATACACGATCCGCTGCTGCTGCAGGAACATCCCCGGCCGCGCACCCGCCGCGAATTCGTCGCACAAAGCTTCATGACGGGGGCTGCAACGGTCATCGCACCGACGCTCGCCGGCATGCTGGCCTATCCGCGGGCTGCCCGGGCGACGTTGGCCACTGATATCCAGGCGGCGGTCACTGCCTGCAACATCACCACCGGCGCCGGCAAGATCCCGTTCATCTGCTTCGATCTGGCCGGCGGCGGCAACATTGCCGGCTCCAACGTGCTGGTCGGCGGTCCCAAAGGACAGCTCGATTTCCTCTCGGTGGCCGGCTACAGCAAGCTGGGTCTGCCGGGATCCATGGTGCCGAGCCCCAGCGCCACCGGAAATTTCATCGACTCGAGCTTCGGTCTGCGCTATCACTCGGACAGCGCGCATCTGCGCGGGATGAAGTTGCGCGCCAGTGCCAAGGCCATGGCGGGCACCACCGGCACGATCATTCCGGCGCTGTCTCAGAACGACACCAACACCAATCCGCACAATCCGATGTACGGCATCTACCAGTTCGGCGCGCGCGGCGGCCTGCTCAATCTCATCGGTTCACAAAGCTCCCAATCCGGCGGCAACTCGATGTCCCCGCCGACCATGGTCATCGCCGCGGCGCAGCCCACCAAGGTCTCCAGTTCGCAGGACAGCAAGGGCCTGGTGAGCACCGGACAGCTCAGCACGCTGCTGCCCAATCCCAACGACGTGACCAACGTATTGGAATCCATGAAACGCATCAGCGATTCGAAGTATGCCCAAGTGCAGGCGTACACGGACACCACTCTCAATGCCGCGGCGCTCGGGCCCCAGGGCATCCAGGCTTGCGGATTTACCAAGGCAGCCTACATCGTCGACAGGTACAACAGCCCGTCGGCCGTGAATCCGGACGTGGATCCGAATATCGTGGGCGCGAGCGGCATTTTCACGACCGCGGAATATCAAGCCAATTCCGACTATCAAAAGACCGCCGCGATCATGAAGCTCGTGATCGACGGCAACGCCGCAGCCGGCACCATCGAGATGGGCGGCTTCGACTATCACTCGGGCAACCGCATGGATGGCGAGGCGCGCGACCTGAACCTGGGCAACTGCATCGGCGCCTGCCTGGAATATGCCGCACGCGTCGGCAAGCCGGTCATGATTTATGTCTTCAGTGATGGCTCGCTGGCGAGCAGCGGCATGATCGACAGCTCCGTCGGCGGCCGCGGCAAGGGTGTGTGGACGGCCGACAACCAGAACGTCGCAGCGACCTACTTCCTGGTCTTCAATCCGGCGGGCAGGGCGGTCTCTGCACAGGCCAACCCGGAAATGAGTTTGCAGATCGGCAGCTTCAACGCCGACGGGTCGCAAAACACCGCCAGCAGTCCGGCCGGCAACAATGTGCCGAACCTGGTGCAGATGGTGGTGCTGAATTACATGGCGCTGCACAGCGCGAATGCCGCCGCTCAGTGGCCGGGCTTGTTCCCGGCGCCGAACTTGAACAATACGCTGGGCTCAGGTGCGTCGACGTTGGACCCCTTGATCGCCTGGCAGCCGCTCGCCGGTCTGGTGAATGGACTGGTTGGGTAACACGTCGGTAAGAAGGGTCTGACTGCAACGTCAGACCCTTCTCGCATCGCCCCTGCGCGGCGGCGATGTCTCATTACAGAGACAGGATCACTCACCCGCAGGGTATGCGACTGTGTGCTGCCATTGCGCACGTACCGCCGACCGCTCAGCGGCTCTTCCATGAATTTCCACGAATGTGCGCCAAGTCATGCAGAAATTCAGCGAACACGCGGCGGCTGCGTTGACACTGCGGCTCGCATTGTGCGATTTTGCATAAGGTCTGATCAGGGCAAACTCGCCGAAAGGCGAGGGCGCAAAGCTTCCGGTACGGGGCCCATCTTAAGAGATGAGGTCTGGCACAGCGGGGTTACCAGCGTGATGGATGAGTCGCGACGCTTGGGCGTCATTTTAAGCGTTGCCGCGCATGCGTAGAGCATTGCTTGTCGGTAGCCTGATTCTGAGCGCCGCAATGGCCGCATCGTCGAATGCTGCCGTGCCGACCATCGTCGGCAAGGATGCACCGGATTTCGTGTTGCGAGGATTGGATGGCCGCAATCTGCGCCTGTCCGAATTTCGCGGCCAGGTCGTTTTGGTCAATTTCTGGACTCGCTCGGACGGGGACTCGCGCCAGCAGATGCCTGCGCTCGATCGCATCAACATTACCTACCAGCGTGCCGGCCTGGTGGTCCTCGGTGTGTCGGTGGACGATGACCTGCGGCGCTCCAAGGAGTTCGCGGCAGCCATGGGCGTCTCGTACCCCATTCTGTTCGATACCGGTTCGCAGACCGGCAAGAACTATTTGTTGCAGAAAGTGCCCATGACGATCCTGGTGGATCGCTCAGGCGTCGTGCGTTATTCGGCCGTCGGCTTCAGGCGCGGCGACGAGCGCGTTTATCTTGATCAAATCCGCGAATTGCTGCGCGAATAAAACGATAGGTCAGTTTTGACATCCTCCCAAACAACCAATGCAAGGAGCGGCGTTTCCTCCCCGGCCTAAAGGCCGGAGTATCCACGCCGATTATCTGATGAATCTCAAGCATCGAATGGCATCGCTCATGGTCTGCGGCGCATTGCTCTCCCCTGCATGGATGGCCATGGGCGAGACGCCGCCGCCCGCCACCGCGGATGCCCCGGCGGCCGACACGCCCGCGCCGCCTGCTCCCGACGCGCCGTCAACGGAGCTCAAGACTCTCGATCAAGAGGTTCAGGGACTTAAAAAGGACGTCGTCGATCTGAACAAGGACCTGTTTGTGCTGCAGGAGGAACTGCTGTTTCCGGCCAACACCCAGGTCGCACTCTACATTTCGATGGATGTAGGCACTTTTTTCGCGTTGGACGCCGTGACGGTGAAAATCGACAACAAAGAGGTCAAGAATTATCTGTACACGGCGCGCGAGGCCGATGCCCTGCTCAAGGGCGGTGTGCAGCAAATCTACTTGGGGAATCTGAAGGTGGGTAAGCATGAACTGGTGGCATTCTTCACCGGCAAGGGTCCGGTTGAGCGCGACTACAAGCGCGGCGCCTCGATCAACTTCGACAAGGGCGTCGGCGCAAAATACCTGGAACTTAAAATCACCGACCGCGTTCCCAAGCATCAACCTGAGTTCCTGATCAAAGACTGGGAATGATGCGTGCAAGGCGTGATTAAGACACTTCGGCCGCTGCTACTCGGTGGATTGCTGCTGGCGCTGCCCTTGGCGGCGCCGCAGGCGAAAAACGTCAAACCGGACCCCAATGGCCTGGCGCCGCACACGGTCCAGGATCTCGCCTATGGCGATGTGCTGTTTTACTTCTATCAAGACGACTATTTTGATTCGATCACGCGATTGCTTGCTGCGCGCCAATTGAATCGCGTGCCGCATACCCAGGAAGAAGCCGAACTGCTGTTGGGAGGTTTGTACTTATCTCTCGGTGAGCACGTCGAGGCCGGCAGAATCTTCGAAGCGCTGCTGAAAAAGAACACCTCGGAGTTCGTTCGCAACAGGGCTTGGTTTTATCTGGGAAAGGTTTGGTATCAGCGCGGCTATCTGGAAGAGTCCGAGCGAGCGCTGCACGAGGTTTCGGACAAGACGGACCCGCGCATCAATGCGGAGCGCTACATGCTGCTGGCGCAGCTCATGCTGCGGCAGGGGCGCTATGACGAGGCCATCACCGTTCTGGGCAACTGGCATGGCGCGCCGGACTGGACGGCCTATGCACAATTCAATTTAGGCGTGGCCTTGGTGCGCAGGGACAGGCTCGCTGAGGCGATCACTTATCTCGATCGGGTCGGCAACATGCAGACTCGCAGCGAGGAATTGCTCGCGCTGAAAGACAAGGCCAATCTTGCGCTCGGGTTCGCGCTATTGCAGGCGCAACGGGCGGCTGAGGCAAAACCCATTCTGCAACGCGTGCGGCTGGAGGGCCCTTATTCGAGCAAGGCGCTGCTGGGCGTGGGTTGGGCCGACGCAGGCATGGGCGAATTCAAACGTGCTCTGGTACCGTGGCTTGCGCTGCGCAAGCGCAGCTTGCTGGACTCCGCGGTCCAAGAGTCCTTTCTTACGGTGCCTTACGCGTACTTGCAGTTGTCGGCAACGGGTCAAGCCGCCGAGTACTACAATTCAGCCATTGAATCCTTCGACAGCGAACTGAAGCGCATCGATGATTCGATCGAGGGCATCCGCCGCGGCCAGCTGCTGGATCGGCTGTTGAACGATGACAAGCAGAACACGTTGACCTGGTATTGGCAGCTCACAACGGTGCCGAATGCGCCCGAGTCGCGCTACCTCTATGCGCTTCTGGCGAGCAACGAGTTTCAAGAAGGCCTGAAGAATTATCGCGAGCTGAATTTCATGAGCCGCAATCTGGACGACTGGCGCGGTGATGTCTCGGCTTACGATGACATGTTGGATACCCGGCAAGCGGCCTACAACCTGCGCGTGCCGAAGGCCGATGCCGTCCTGGCCGCGACCGATCTTGACGGCTTGACCCAAAAACGCGTGGATTTCGAATCGCGCATCAATGAGATCGAGAAATCCAACGACGTGGCTGCCCTGGGCACTCCCGAGGAGCAGCAGACCTGGGCGCGATTGAAGCGCATCGAGGAATATCTGACGACTCATCCGGATGATCCGGACCTGGCGGACATGCGCGAAAAACACCGCCTCATGAAGGGCGTCATGTACTGGCGCCTGTCGGAGAGCTTCAAGGCGCGGCTGTGGAATGAACGCCGCTCGGTCAAAGAACTCGAGGGTGTACTCAAGGAGACGCAGAAACGCGCCGTGCTGGTCAGGCAGGCACGCGCGGGAACGCCGTTGACCACGGGTGGGTACGCCTCGCGTGTGGCGGCAATCCGCGCGCGGATCGATGAATTGCATGAGCGCCTGGCCGATATCTCGGAGCGGCAGAATCTTTTTCTGCAATCGCTCGCGATCCGCGAACTGGAGGGCCAGAAGCAGCGCATCGAGACCTACCAGATCCAGGCGCGCTATGAACTGGCTGCGATTTACGACCGCACCTCCAACGGGCCGTCCAACGCACCTCCCAGGCCCAAGCCATGAAGGTTTTGGTCTCGCAATTGTCATGTGCCGCCGCGATACTGGTTGCGGTCGCGCTCAGTCCGGCTATGAGCGTCGCTGCGCCCAAGAAGCCGGCAACCATCAAAGATCTCGAGAATCAGCCGGTCGATATCAGCACCGATCCTCCGCAGAACGTGGACTCGGCCAAAACCATGGAGAGCTACAAACGATTTCTCGACTTGAACGCAGGTGATGCCTCATTGCGGTCCGAGGCACTGCGTCGCCTGGGCGATCTGAACCTGGAAAGCTCGGAATCCGAACGCATCGAGCGCGAACTGGCGACCAACGAGGGCTTGCGTGCCACGGAAGCCATCCATTTGTATTCCGCACTGCTGAAGACGTATCCGAAGTATGAGCGCAACGATGCGGTGCTCTACCAGCTGGCGCGGGCCTACGAGCTGAACGCGCAGCCCGAAAAGGCGCTGGCCTCGTTGGATCAGCTCGTGGCGCAATATCCGAAGAGCCGCTTCATCGATGAGACGCAATTTCGCCGCGGTGAGCTGCTGTTCTCGGACAAGGCATACGCGAAGTCCCAGGCAGCCTATGAGGCGGTCATCAAAGTGGGCTCTTCCTCCGCGTTTTACAACCAAAGCCTCTACAAACATGGATGGTCGCTTTTCAAGCAGGGCGACAATGAGCGCAGCCTGGATTCCTTCGCCTCGGTACTCGATTCCGTCCTGGTGTCGAAGAAGGACTCGAAGGAATTGATTGAGATCGACACCCTGAGCCGTGCCAATCGAGAACTGGTCGAGGACACGTTCCGGGTGATGTCGATCACCTTCTCCTACCTCGATGGCCCGAAGTCGATCGCGGACTTCATCAAGCACCACACGCCGCCGGGCCGGCCGCCGCGGCCCTACGCTTATCTCATGTATGCGCGCCTGGGCGATTTGTACATGGAGAAGGAGCGCTACACGGATGCCGCCGACAGCTATCGCGCATTTGTGTCACAGGATCGTAACAACGAGAAGGCTCCACTGCTGGAAATGCAGGCGATCGAGGCTTATTCGAAAGGCGGCTTCCCTCAATTGGTATTGCAGGGCAAGAAAGAGTTCGTGGAAAATTACAGTTTCGGCACGGCGTACTGGCAGGGACGGGACCCTAAGAACGAACCGAAGGTCGTGGCGGTCCTGAAGACCAATCTCAAGGATGTGGCGCAGTACTATCACGCCCAAGCGCAACGCACCAAGGATGTCGCAGACTATCAAGAAGCGGCGAAATGGTATCGCAGCTACCTTCGCTCATTCCCGGATGATCCGGGGTCAGCCGTTACCAATTTCCTGCTCGCCGACACGCTGTTCGAGAGCAAGCAATATCTGGACGCCGCCCAGGAATACGAAAGCACCGCCTATCACTACGGCGATCACGAAAAGGCCGCGGCCGCAGGGTACGCAGCGGTCGTCGCCTACGGGAAGCAAGAAGAGACCTTGTCGGGCGAGCCCAAGGCGACCCTGCACGGCAAAAACATAGATAGTTCGTTGAAGTTTGCGCAGACTTTTCCCGCCCACCCGGAAAGCGCGCAAGTCTTGACACGCGCCGCCACTGAGCTTTATGCGGCGAAGGACTATCTGCGCGCGGTCTCCGCGTCGGAAGCACTCCTGGCAAAGCAGCCCGCGGTGGACGTTGCCAAGCAACGCATTGCGTGGACCGTGATCGGCAATTCGAATTTCGATCAGGGCGTGTTCGACAAGGCCGAAACGGCCTATACGCACGCGCAGGCATTGATGCCGCCGAATGATCCGGAGCGCGGAGCGATTGTCGAGCGGCTTGCCGCGTCGATCTACAAGCAGGGAGAACAGAAGAGCAAGTCCGGGGACAGCGCTGCTGCCGTGGAAGACTTTTTGCGGGTCTCGGCCCTGGCGCCCTCGTCCAAAGTGCGTTCGAATGCGGATTTCGATGCAGCGGCACTGCTCGTCACCCAAAAGCAATGGGATCGAGCCATCGTCGTTCTCGAGGGGTTCCGCCGCAACTTCCCGCAAAGCCCGCTGCAGGCCGACGTGACCCGTAATCTGGCCGTGGCCTATTCTGAATCGAACAAACCCGGCCAGGCGGCCATTGAATTCGAGCAAATCGCGCAATCGCCGAAGGAGACGCCCGAGGTGCAACGCGAAGCCACTCTCCAGGCGGCGGATCTGTATGAGAAGGCCGGCAACTCGGCGAAGTCACGCGCCATGCTGGAAGCCTTCGTGAAGCACTTCCCGCAGCCCTTGGGGCCGGCCCTGGAAGCGCGCAACAAACTGAGCACGATGGCCGGCAAGGCCGGCGATTTCAGCGCACGTGATCATTGGCTCAAGGACATCATCGCCGCCGACCGAACGGCCGGCGCGGCGCGAACCGATCGCAGCAAGGCACTCGCCGCCAAGGCAACCCTGACCCTCGCGGCTCCGGCGCGCGAGGAGTTCAAGAGCATCAAGCTGGTCGCGCCGCTCAAGAAATCCCTGGCTGAAAAGCGCAAGGCGATGGAGGCTGCGCTCAAGGCTTATGAGGCCGCGGCAGACTACCAGGTGGCTGAAGTCACCACGGCCGCAACCTTTGAGAGTGCGGAACTGTACCGACAACTGGGCAAGGATCTGATCAGTTCTGAACGCCCCAAAAACCTCAAGAAAGATGAATTGGAGCAATACGATGTGTTGCTCGAAGAGCAGGCATTCCCGTTTGAGGAAAAGGCCATAAAATTGCATGAAGTCAACGCCGCGCGAACCAAGGAGGGCACCTACGATGAATGGGTGCAGAAGAGCTTCTCCGCACTCGCACAGCTCAATCCGGGTCGCTACGGCAAGGTGGAAATCGGTGAACAGCAGGTTGAATCGATTCGTTAGCCTGGGCGCGCTTGCGCTGCTGGCGGCCTGTCACAGCTCGCCCGTGCAGCCCGCGCGCGCGCCTGTGCCTGCCGCGGCCGAGAGCCCAGGGGCTGTCCCGGCCGCGGAACCGCTTGCGATCCCACCTCGGGCGGCGCAACAGTATGCGCAGGCGCTGCAATTGATGAAGGCGGGCCGCAACACGGATGCGGAACTCGAGTTCAAGCAGCTCGTCGTGGCCTATCCGCAATTTGCAGGTCCGCAATTGAATCTGGGGTTGCTGTACTTGCACGATTCGCGGCTGCCTGAGGCGGAGGGCGCATTCAAAGCGGCTCTCGAGTTGGCACCGGCCAATCCCGTCGCAGGCGATGAACTCGGGATCGTCGAACGCAAGCTCGGAAAATTCACCGATGCCGAGGCGGCTTACTTACGTGCGATTGCGGCTGAACCAAACTACGCACCCGCGCATCTGAATCTGGGCGTGCTCTACGATCTCTATATGGCGGAGCCGCAGAAGGCGCTCGATCAATTTGAGCGCTACATCGAGATCGCCGGTGAAAACAAGCAAGTGGCGGGATGGGTGGTGGAATTGCGCAAGCGCGTCGGTGGTCCGGCGCCGGCAGCGAAGAAGGAACCCGTATGAACAACTTATCGAGAATGCTGAGTTTGACGGTGCTCTGTTTAGCCATGAAGGCTAACGCACAGCAACCCGCCCCGGCCACGCCCCCCGCGAGTGAACCTCCGGCGGCTGCTCCGGCACCGCAGCAGGCGAAACCGGCCAAGACCACCCCCCAATCGGAGGCCGGGGAACCGCGCGCCAACACCTCGCGGCCCGCCACCCCCCAATCGGAGGCCGGAGAGCCGCGGGCCAATGCGTCCCGAGCTGCACCCGCGGCCGGCCGTCCGCCGGCAGGGTCTGCTCAAAAGACCCCAGGGGCCACCGACAGGCTGGAATTGGGCACAGCCACTGTGACAGGCGATCGAGAGCAGCCAAAGGTCATGTATATCGTCCCCTGGAAGAAGTCGGATATTGGCGATTTGGCCGGAAAACCGATGAACAGCCTGGTGGATGAGATCCTGGCACCGGTGGATCGGGACGTTTTCAAACGCGAAGTCGTTTATTACAAGGCCGTGCAGGCCGACGCGTCCCAAAATGGTGCGCCGGGCCGCCCGTCGGAGCAGGGTGAGAAGTGAGTCATAGCCGATTTTACGGAATCTGGTTGAATTACATATTCGGACGAAGAGTTTATTTAGGAGCGCGCAGATGAATTTCATGAATTCAGCAGTCAATTTCTTCAAGGACGGCGGGATTTTCCTGTACCCATTGGCCTTGATTTTCGTGGTCGGCGTATCGATCGCCATCGAGCGGTACGTGTACCTGACCCGCGAAACCATTCGCAACCGCAGCCTGTGGGACGCGCTCGTGCCTGCGTTGAGCTCCGGAAACTTCAAGCAAGTGGTCGGGCTTACGCATAACTCGAAGGCCTCGATCGCCACCATTTTGAACTACGGTGTGGCGCGGGTTGCGAGCGCCCGGCGCCGCGATGACATCGAAAAGGCCATGGACGAGAGCCTGCTCGAGGTGATCCCTCGCATAGAAAAGCGCACGCACTATCTGTCGTCGTTGGCCAACGTCGGCTTGTTGATCGGATTGCTGGGTACCATCACCGGCCTCATCGGTGCCTTCAGTGCCGTGGCAACCGCCAACCCGGCCGAGAAGGCGAGCTTGCTGGCCGCGGCCATCTCGGTTGCCATGAACAACACCGCATCGGGATTGTTCGTTGCCATCACGTTGCTGCTGTCGCACATGTTTCTCGAATCCAAGACCACTTCGCTGATCGACAGTCTGGAGATCGCATCGGTGAAGTTCTTGAATTCGATCACCGAGCGTCAAACGGACAAGGCCCAAGAACCTGCGGCCCCTACGCCGTCGGTGAGATCGCCCACGGCCGCCCGCAGCAGTATCTAGAGCGAAGCCCTCCCAAGGTCGTCTCATGAAATCAAAAGCCGCGCGCCTCGTCCGACGCAATCACGCCCGCTATCATCAGGGGCGCGATGATCTGAACATCGTGCCGATGATCGACATGATGGTGATCTTGGTGTTTTTCCTGATCTTTACGGCGGTGTTCTCCAAGACGAACATCCTGCAGCTCAATCTCCCGGCCACTAACACCGCTCCTGTTGAATTGCCGAAGGGCTTGAAGCTCGAAGTGATCATTCGTCCGGAGGACCTGGTCGTCAATGATCGCAACTCGGGACCGCTGAAGGTCATTGCCAACACGCCGAGCGGCTATGATTTGGATCACTTATCGGAGTTCATGCGCCAGGTGAAGTCGCAGTTCCCGGAAATGACCGATGCGACCATATTGCCGGGACCCGCGGTGCCGTACGACGTACTGGTGCAGGTGATGGACACCGTCCGCATTTATCAACTTCCCGTGGCGCCGTTTTCCAAGGCGGAGCTGTTCCCTGACATCGCCATCGCGGATGCGCCGATATGACCTCCTATCGCATCAAACGACATCGGCAGCGCCGGCACGGCGCGAATCATTTCGCGCTGATTCCGTTCATCGACATGATGACCATTTTGGTGGTGTTCCTGCTGGCGCATACGGCGGATGTGGACATCCTGCCCAACACGAAGAACATTTCGATCCCGCAGTCCATCTCCGACCGCAAACCGAGCGCAGCCGTGGTCGTCATGATCACCCGGGATTCGCTATACGTGGACGGTGTGCTGGTGGGCTCGCTGCAGGACGTCATTGCCAATCAAGGTCCTTTTTTCGCTCCGCTGAAGACCGCGTTGATGGCGCAAAACGACCGCAGCATCCGCAGCGCACAGCAAACCGATATCGCCAAGCGCGAAGTTACGATCATGGGCGACAAGAGCACGCCTTACAGCGTGTTGAAGAAAATCATGTTGACGTGCAGCGAAGCTGAGTACGGCAAGGTGTCCTTCGCCGTGGTCGAACGCGAACGGGCGGCGACGTAAATGGCCGCGCTAAACCCTGCCAGCCGCGCTCCGACGGGACTCGTGCCTTACTACCGGCGCTATGATTTGCCGTGGGCGCCGTCCGAGGAGACAGAGCGGCGCTTCCGCGTCATTTTGCGCAACCTTGCGATTGCCTTCACGCTGGCCGCACTGATCATACCTTTCCTGCCGCGCACCGAGCGGGTCAACAACACCGAATCCCTGCCGGAACGCGTGGTGCAGTTGGTCTTGGAACCACCGCCTCCGCCGCCTCCGCCGCCGCCGCCGCCAAAAGAGAAGCCGGTGGAGAAAGTCCCGGTTGCCAAGACACCGACGCCTCCCCAGCCGGTCGATCCGCGCATAAAGGCGTCCAAGAGCGGCTTGCTGGCAAACCTCGACGATCTGGCCGCACTGCGGGATCAGATCGATCTGGACAAATTCACCAAGAATCAGCAAAAGACCACCGATCCGGGCGATGTCAGCCAGGTGACACGCAACGTGATCAGCTCCAAGGCGGGCGGCACCAGCGGCGGTATCAGCGCGCCCACCAGCAGCGGACTCGCCTCCGGCTCGGGCTCATTGCGCGGCATCTATACGACGCAGGTGAAGGATCCCAATCTCGGTGCCTCGGGCCAGGCGGCCACGCGAGCCGGCGGCAGCGGTAAGGCCTCCCGCAGTGCCGACGAAATCGCGTTGGTGTTCACCAAGAACAAGGGAGCGATCGATGCGATGTATGCGCGTGCGTTGCGCGATAACCCCGCGCTGCAGGGCAAGGTCGTCATCGAACTGACGATCTCGCCGTCCGGCGACATAACCGCGGCGCGCATCATTTCCACGGAGCTCCATGATACGGAATTCGAAAACAAGCTCGTGGCAAGAATTCGCCTCTTCAAGTTCGAGGCCAAGGATGTGGCAGCCTTGACTGCCACCAAACCCATTGACTTCTTCCCAGCCGGATGAACATTGCCGGATGAACATTCAATCTGAAATCGAATTCTTCAGCGACCTAGGCCTCGTCGACAAGGCCCGATTCATCACGCGCTTGATTTGTGAAATCGCCGAAGAAGCCAAGGTCGGGAGCGGCGACGGCAGCGACGCCGTTCGCTACAAATTCGCCAACGAAATGAGCCAGAGGTTGGCGCGCTTTACCTACCAGCTGTTGGGCGAGGATGCGGCGCGCCCCCAGGACGACGTGATGATCCGCATGCTGTTGGGCGCGCGCGGCGACAAGAATGCGCAACGCATCATGCACAACGCGTATCGCCGCGTCTTGACGAGTTTTGAGAGTTTCGATACCACGGTGTTGCTGAATCCTCACTAGGCCTATGCCGTTGATTTTGCCCGCGAGGCCTGTGGCGCGGGTTCCTCCGGCTGCGCGGTGTCGGCCTCGAACAGGTGCAACAGCTGCTCGGCCGATTCACGTGTGGTCGCCAAGAACTTGCTTTCATCGTCCCTGATCGCTTGCTGTTTGGCCAGGGTTGCATCGTCATGAGCGCGGAATTGGTGCACGGTTTCGACGGCCTTGGATTTCGACAGGCCCAAGGATTCGAGCACCTGTACTGACATTTCCAGGCTCGACACCAGAGTCTCGCGAATGGTGTAGCGCACGGACAAATCCATCAAGCGGAATGCGTGCTGGCGATTGCGCGCACGCGCAAAAATCTTCAAGTTAGGGAAATGCTTGCGGACCAATTCCGCGGTTCTTACCGACGCGTCGACATCATCGATGGCCAGCACGAAAATCTCGGCATTCTCGGCGTGGGCCGCGCGCAGCAATTCCAGCCGCGATGCGTCTCCATAGAATACTTGGTTGCCGAACCTGCGCACGAAATCCACCTGGGTCTGATTGGCATCGAGTGCGGTGAAGGCGATTTTTTTCGCGAGCAGGATGCGGCCGACGATTTGGCCGAAGCGGCCGAAGCCTGCGATGATGACCTTGGGGTGGAGCTCGACCGGAGTCTCGAAAGGCCGTCCGTCCGGCTCGTGCGGCTTGAACGTGACATCGAAGAGCGCAAGCAGCATGGGACTTACGATCATGGAGGCGGTGACCACCAGCACCAAAAGGTCGGCAATTTCCGTGTCCACAATCCTCAAGGCGGCGGCGAGTCCGAGCAGCACAAAGGCAAATTCGCCGCCCGAGGGCAGGCTGATGGCGAGCCCGCGGCTGGCCGCGGGTGACAGCCCGGATACTCGCCCGATGGTCCAGAGAACGCCGATTTTCAGGACCATGAAGCCGATCGTCAGGCCGATGATGTGGAAAGGCCTGTCACGAACCAGGCTCAAGTTTGCCGACATGCCGACGCTGATGAAGAACAGTCCCAATAATAGTCCTTTGAAAGGCTCAATATCCGCCTCCAGCTCGTGGCGAAATTCGCTGTCGGCAAGCAGCACTCCCGCCAAGAAGGCCCCCAGCGACAGCGACAGGCCGACCTGGCTCACGAGCAGCGCGGTTCCCAATACGATCAAAAGACCCGCTGCTGTAAATGCCTCCGCCACGCGCGTCGCGGCAACGATGCGCAGCATGGGACGAAGGACGTAGCGGCCCCCGATGATGACTGCCGCAAGTACGGCGATGAATTTGATCACCAGCCAGCCGCCGGGTCCCGCGGTTTTTGCCGAGGCGAGGCCGAGCAGCGGCAGTAAAGCCAGTGCCGGCAATACCGAGACGTCCTGAAACAACAGGATGCTGAAGGCGGCGCGGCCGAACTGAGAGTTGAGCTGGCCGCGCTCGGCGAGCAGCTGCAGCGCCAGCGCCGTGGAAGACATGGACAGGGCGAAGCCGATGATGAGGGCGGCTTGCCATGGCTGCCCGAAAACGAAATAGGCCGCCGTGCTCAAGAATACAGTGGTGATCGCCACTTGTGCCGATCCCAAGCCGAATATCGAGCGGCGCAGTACCCACAGTCTGGAGGGCTGCAATTCGAGCCCGATCACGAACATGAGGAGTACGATGCCGAACTGCGCGATATCCCGGGTGGTGTCAACGGTGCTGATCAACCCCAGGCTGGCGGGACCGATGATGATCCCGGCGGTCAGGTAGCCCAAGACCGATCCGAGCTTGAAGCGGCGGAAAATGGGTATCGCAATGACCGCGGAAGCGAGAAATATAGCGATCTGCGCCAACAAGCTCATAATATTTCCTCGTGTTCTCCCTTGAGAGCCAAGGAGCCTTTCTGAGCATACCGCGTGGCCGCGACCTTATGTATCGCCAAAGCATTCAATTTCCGATCAAAGACGCCGCGCTGCGCGAGGACGTACATGCGCTCGGCGGGCTGATCGGCGAGACGCTTCGCGACCAAGGAGGCGAGGAGTTCTTCAAGCTGGTCGAGGGCGATCGGCTGGCGGCGATCCTGCGTCGAGAAGGCGACGACTGCGGCGCCGTTGAGCTCCAAGAACGCACACAGGACCGATCGCCCTCGGAGGCAACCGACCTTACGCGTGCGTTTTCCCTCTGGTTCATGGCAGTGAACACGGCGGAAAAAGCGCACCGGGTGCGCCGGCGCCGCGAATACTCGAACGATTCCGTCACATCGCAGCCGGGCGGAATTGCGGATTGTATCGGACGGCTGCAGCGCTCGGGCGTGTTGCTGGAACAGGCATTGGAACTCATCGGTCACATGAGCATCGAGCCGGTATTTACCGCGCATCCCACAGAGTCCACACGCCGCACCATCTTGCGCAAGCAGCAACACATTGCGCACGACTTGCTGGACCGTACCAATCCCACCTCCACGAGGGCAGAGCTGGACATGCTCTGGGCGCGAGTACGGCTGCAGGTCACCAGCATCTGGCAGACCGAAGAGCATCCTCGCGAAGGCTTGACGGTGGTCGACGAGCGCGAGCATGTGCTGTTTTACTTGATCGACATCCTGTACCGCGTCGTGCCGCTTTTCTATGAAGAAATCGAGGCGGCGCTGGCGAACGCCTATTCGGTGCCGGTCGAGTCGCTCGACGTGCCGAACATCCTGCGCTTCGGATCCTGGGTCGGCGGCGACATGGACGGCAATACAGACGTGCATGGCAAGACCATTCGCGAAACATTGCACCGGCATCAGCAACTGATCGTGTCGACCTATTTCAGCGAATGCGAGCAGCTCGCGGAGTCTTTGAGTCAGAGTGCAAATCGCGTCAGCGTAAGCCATGCCCTGGCCGAGCGCATCGAGGCTTACACGACCCTGTTGCCGGGAGCGAAGGCGCTGGCCCCGGCGCGGCACGATCGCATGCCCTACCGCATCTTTTTCGGGCAGATCAGTGAGCGCCTCAAGGCAAGCTACGAGGGCCGGCCCAATGCGTATCAGAATCCCGAGGAATTGCTGTCCGACGTTGGATTGGCCGCCGGCAGTTTGCTCGCGAACCGCGGACGCCATGCCGGATACTTCTTGGTGCGGCGGCTCATACGGCGGGTGCGCACATTCGGATTTCATCTGGCTACGCTGGACGTCATTCAACATGCGAGCGTCCATGATCAGGTCATTGCCCAAGGTTTGGATCTGAAGGCGTGGCCGGCGCTGCCGGCGCAGGAGCGGCTGCGACAGCTGCGAGAATTACTGGTACGCGATCAAGGGCCCACGGCGGCATTCGATGCCATGGGCCGGCGCAGCCTGTGGGTGTTCGAAGCCATCGCCCAGGCGCGCCATAAATTCGGCGGCCGCGCCATCGGCGAATACATCGTGAGCGGCGCGCGCGGTCCCGAAGATGTTCTCGCGGTACTGCTATTGGCGAGGTGGGCCGACATCACCGACAAGCGCACCGGCGAGTGTCCGCTCGACGTCGCGCCGCTGCTCGAGTCGATCGATTCTCTGGAAACGGCGGGGGATGTTTTGGGCGCTCTGCATGCCGAGCCTGCCTATCATCGTCACCTCGAGTCGCGCGCCAATCGCCAGATGATCGTGATCGGATATTCCGACACCAACAAACAGGGCGGGATCGCGGCTTCGCGCTGGGCCCTGCAGGTTGCACAGGTGCAATTGTTGGACGCGGCGCGCGCCGCGGGAATCAACTTGTCGATCTTTCACGGCCGCGGCGGGACACCGGCGCGCGGCGGCGGGCGCACCGAACACCTGGTCGAGTCGCTGCCGGGCGGCGCCATGCACGGCGTATTGCGCCTGACCGAACAAGGCGAAGTCGTCAGTCAGAGCTATAGCTTGCGTCCCATTGCAATGCGCACGCTCGAAAGGACTTTCGCATCGGTTGCCTCGGCGACGGCGCAGGCGCAGATGCCGCCGATCGCGCCGGACCAGATCGAGAGCATGCGCACCATCGCGGCTCATAGCCTCAAGGCGTATCGCGACCTGGTCTTCGGTAGCGAGGGATTTTTCGACTACTTCCGCGCCGCGACGCCGCTCGATGTCATCGAGCGCATGCACATTGCATCGCGCCCGGCGGCGCGGGCAGACGGCGGGGGCGTACAGGCGCTGCGCGCCATTCCTTGGGTGTTCGCATGGACTCAAAGCCGGCATATGTTGCCGGGATGGTTCGGCTTTGGCAGCGGTCTTCAGGCGGCGCTGGAGCAGCACGGCGAGGGGGTCATTGCGCGCATGACGGCGCAGTGGCCATTCTTCGGGCACTTGCTCGACGACGTGGAGACGATGTTGGGACGAACCGACCTGGAGATCGCCGGCCACTACGATGCGCTCGCAGGCGACGAGCTCCGGGTTCTAGCGCAGCCCATCGCGAATGAATACGCATTGACGGTACGTCATGTGCTGCACCTGCGCGGTTCAGCCCGTTTGCTCGACAGCGATCCGACGCTGCAACGATCGATCCAGCTGCGCAATCCTTACGTCGATCCGATGCATCTCATGCAGGTGGATTTGCTGCGTCGTTGGCGCGCGACGCAGCGGCAGGATGAAGCATTGTTCGGGGCACTGCGGGCCACCATCGGCGGCATCGCGCAAGGATTGCAGGCGACCGGATAGGCCTAGGAGCCTGTCGGCCCTAAGTCCGACAGGCTCCTAACACTCGGGCACATTGACCGCAAGTCCGCCCTGCGAGGTCTCCTTGTAGATCGTCGACATATCCAGGCCGGTTTGGCGCATGGTGTTGATGACTTGATCGAGCGACACCTTGTGCGAGCCGTCGCCGCGCAGCGCGAGGCGCGCCGCATTGATGGCCTTTACCGATCCCATGGCGTTACGCTCTATGCAGGGAATTTGCACCAAACCCGCCACCGGATCGCACGTCAGCCCGAGATTGTGTTCCATGCCGATTTCCGCGGCATTTTCTATTTGTTCGTTGCTGCCGTGAAGCGCCGAGACCAAGCCGGCCGCCGCCATGGAGCA
>Ga0210406_10001727_pt1 | contig 26059 bp, 20 predicted proteins | sample IncBWC30MmetaG_FD_155454 | JGI IMG/M metagenome (GOLD analysis project Ga0210406, IMG submission 155454) | Forest soil microbial communities from Barre Woods Harvard Forest LTER site, Petersham, Massachusetts, United States - Inc-BW-C-30-M | ecosystem: Environmental > Terrestrial > Soil >... | reverse complement strand
ATAGCCAAGAGCGCCTCGAGCAAATGTTTGCGAGCGTGCAGAAGGTCGCGAGTGTGTACCACCCATACTCGATGCCGTACGAGCATGTCGACCTGTTCTATTGCCGAGGGCTCAAGCAGCCGTTGAAGGAATTGTGGCCGCAGCTGAAGCACTGGGACTGAAGAGCCCTCATCGGGAATACATCAAAGCGTTAAATCCTGGGGGTGCGGGGCAAAGCCCCCGTTCGCTTCCCACTAAAAAGCCGGAATTCCCAAATTAGTAGCGCCAACAAAGAGCACTGAGTTGTCGGCAAATCGGAAGTGCGCGCTGAGCAGCGCGTTGTTCAGGAGGGTTGAAGTCCCTCTGGCGCTCAAATGAGGGGCGCCATATCCAAGAAGCGGGGTTCGTAGCCTCGCTGGCCGGAGAAAGCGGAAGGTATGGAGAGGTCTAAGCGGGCACGAAGGCGAAAGCTGGATACGGCCAAGACCGACCTAAAGCCACCGCTTGCAGTACTTCGGAGGGCAGGGTGTCCATCGCGAGATGGGGGAAACCCAAGATGAACCGGTCGGCCAAAGGCGGGGCAAGGTCGAGTCTGCACTTCTGAGACGAAGGCGTTCTCATTCACCCACCGCACCAAGGTGTTTGCGGACGGCACGGAACGGAAGAACAGCGCGTGACCCCAGGAGAACTGGCAGAGTCTCCGAGTGACACCGGAGTAAGCGAACCTATAAGCAAAAGCGAAGTGGTGAGTGATGCTCTGTCAGTGGTCGGACTGCCCAATAGTACCTGAAGCGTGATGAAAGTCACGTGACCGAGCAATCGGCGACCAGAGTGGGTCGGGGAAGGTGGCAGACGAAGACAGGAAGGAAGAGGCTGGCAGCCAGAAGAGTAAGGATGATGAAGGTGGATCAGTTCGCTTAGCGAAAAACCCGTACATCATCGTCCGAGGATACTGGAGGCCCGACTCAACCCGACGGATGTAGGCAAGGCCCACTTGAGGTTGCCTTGACCTTACATCTCAGGTCATGTGTCTTCGTGAAAGCTGCATGCGGGAAAACCGCACGTGCAGTTTGGGCGGCGGACGGAGGCTAGCGCGCAAGCGCGCCTCCTCCGACCCGACAATCCAGATCGGGACATGCAATAGGTAACGAGTCCGCTTGTCGGAAGTGATCCTAACGCCTGCCGCCAATTCTGGGAGGATTACAGGCAACTCAGAAGTAGCGGGGTGCGTTCGTCTCGGCGATTTTGTGTACAGCTTGTGTACAAGAAGGCGGGTTTGAAGGGCCTGAAAATGGACCTAAGCAACGCAGAATTAACAACAGACTCTTAAGCTACAGGCCCCAGCATCGCGGGGGAACCGCTCACAAGTATCTCATTGTACGGTGGTTTAGCGTATTTCGCAATTGTGCGGAATCTGCGCTTCGGTACAAGACAGCAACTTCTCCGATCCACTCACTGTGCATGATCTCCAAATCACAGTTCCGTCCATCGTGTAGTGTACAGCCCAGGCAGCGTCAAGATTTACCGGCTATCGCGTTGGGAAAGCTTGGAAGAGGAGGAACTAAGGATGAGTTAGCAAAACCTCTTATTGCAGTCCAGCGGGTGCAACTCCCGTCTGACCAAAGTCGAGCAGACAGGTCAGTAGTGAGTGTTGCCATTCACCGGGCGACTGGTGGGTGCGAAGCGTACACAACGAGGAAGTAGGCCGCGAGGATTCAGCTCCGAAATCTAATCTGGTTGCGATGCCGACGCCGTTAGTCGAGCGGAAGGCAGCATCCGGTAGTGACCGATATTGCGAGGTCGTGCCGGGGTCGCCGGAGTCTCTAGCCCGAGGCATGTTTCCATAGGGATTGCCCAGGAACCCAAGAGAGCTCGCCATCTCCTCTCGCAATGCAGCAATGGGGGGTAACGGAGTCCCCGAGGGTCGACCAAAGGGGGCAAGGAAGGATGGTGGAGCAGTCTTATGACCCCATAGTACCGATGAAGGTGGGGAACCGCAGGGCCCACAAGGGCGGCCACGGAACCCACTAGAGGGAAGGGGGAAACAAGCGCACGCATCTGTCGAAAGGAGACATAACCGGGACTCAGAACCTGGATTCCTATGTGCACAGACATCGACAGAATATCTGAACTCGCCAAGGAAGATCCGCAGCGACAATTCTTCTCGATCGCTCACTTAATCACACCTGGAGAACTGTACGTGGCATTCCAGTGTCTGCGAAGGGAAGCCAGTGCTGGGATAGACGGCGTAACGTACGAGGAGTACGAAAAGAACGCCGAGGGAAACATCCACGAGCTCCATCAGCGGCTCAAGGATGGAAAATATCAGTGCCAACCACTGCGACGAGTCTATATCCCCAAGGAAAACGGGAAACAGAGACCGATCTCGATTCCCGCCCTCGAGGACAAGATCGTGCAGAAAGCGGTGGGGGAACTGCTTAACGCCATCTACGAGCAGGATTTTCTCGATTGCTCCTATGGGTTTCGACCCAAACGAGGGCAACACCAAGCGCTGGACGAAGTGGGACGGGTGCTGTGTACCCAACCCACGGGGTGGATCCTAGAGCTAGACATTACCACCTACTTTGATTCGATTGTGAGAGAGCAACTCATAGAGATGATCAAGAAGCGCGTTAGCGACGGCAGCGTGCTCCGACTGATTTGGAAATGGATCAAGGTTGGGGTCATCGAGGAAGGCCGACTTCTCACGAGCGAGACCGGGACGGGGCAAGGACAACCAATCAGTCCCCTCCTTGCCAACATCTATCTGCACTTCGTTCTCGACGAATGGTTCGAGAAAGTAGTGAAGCCCCGGTTGAAGGGAAAGGCTCATGAGATTCGCTTTGCCGATGACGCCATCTTGTGCTTCCAACGCAAGGAGGACGCGCAAATGGTGCTCAATGTCTTACCGAAGAGGTTCGCGAAATACGGTTTGACGCTGCACCCGGAGAAGACCCGGCTGCTCGAATTTGGGCGGTATGCTGAGGATAATGCGAAGCGAAAGGGCAAGAAACCAGCCACGTTCGATTTCCTCGGATTCACGCACATCTGCGCACACAGCCGGAAGGGGAAGTTCGCAGTACACGTGAGGACGATCCGCAAGCGACTCCGTCGGGGGTTGAAGGCGATCGCCCAATGGTGTCAAGCGCACCGGCACGATCCTGTGGACAAGCAACAGCAAACCCTTAACGCCAAGCTCCGCGGCCACTACCAATACTACGGGCGACCGACGAACTACCGAAGCCTTCGGCAGTTTTATCGGAGGGTCCGACGCATTTGGCGGGAAGAGCTGAGTCGCCGCACACGCGGGCGATGGTTGACGTGGGAGCGGTATGCCGCAATCCTGCACCAGCATCCGTTGTTGCGACCTCGGATTACCCATTCCTGGGCGAGGCCGGGGAGGACCGCTTGAAGAACCCGCTGCGGTAATCCTGCACGGCGGGGTCCGTGAGGGGGGAGTTCTTGCTGAGCCAGGGTGGACTTAAACGGGCACGAAACTGGAAACGGTGGATACGGCCAAAGAAAACCTACAGCTCAGCGGGACTCCTCTACTCGGAATCAGGAGTTGGCCAACCTCTTAGTTGAAGCGCATTCATGTTTTCCACTCGGGCTGTCAATTTTGACAGTTTCGCTTCGCACACTTGAGGTTTACGAGTAGGAAGACCGCAATAGGCTTGATTAGGCTAGAACCTTTCATTTTCCAAGCTGTTCAATTTCTGAGCACTCGGGCCGCACGGCTAGCACCGGATGTCCTGATAAACGCGGTAATCGACAGGTGGAATCGACCCCGGGCATGACAGTGTCTGTCGCAGATTGTTGAAATCGTTCTAAAACGAACTGTATTGCTTCGGTCTCGATGTCATCATGGATGTTCGATGAAGAAGAAAGGTAAGAAAGATTTAGACAAAGCGACACGTGCCAGCGTCAAGAAAGAAATGGCGAAGCCGCGCATGGCAAAGTCCGTACGCGAAGCGAAGACAAACCCTCGGTGGGCCATGAAAGAACAAGCTGCACGAGTAAGCGCCAACATTCGTGTTAATCAGAAATCTAAATAATCGCAACTTTGTTTATCCAGCCGACTCGCCGAGATGTAACCACCACTCCAGTGCCTGGTTAACGCTTACCGGACATCAAGTGCACGTCGGTGCTTGCTGAAAAAATGGAGGAGGTGGGCCAGCCAATTCACTCGGAGAGAGTGATCACCTCCTCCCAATCATCGAATTTTGCCGACAAACCTAGTCTCCAGACGAACTTGCCGCACCTGTCAAAAGTGACAGGTGAAGGCTTGTCAGACGTAGCTAGTATCCCTCCACCAGTGGAAGCGGCTCAATGGCGGTTTGAGTCGCAAAATCCGCGAAGCACCGCCCAGCTGACAACGTGCCTCTCTCAGCTTCGCGGATTCCCCCAGTTATTGCCTTGCAGGGTTAGGAGGCTCATGAAGCAGCTAGAGCCCTTTGACCTCGGGGGGAATCATGTCAAAGAAATGGGACGTTTTGGTAGCATCCGCGAATCTGCAACACCGAAGAGAGCTAGTCCGAATCCTGGCTGAACTTCCCCTCAATGTGATTTCGGTTTCCACGTTCCGGCAGGCGGAAGAGATGCTTTCCCGTCGGCACATCGCGCTGATGTTCTCCGATCCGCGTTTGCCCGGCGGCTCGTTCCGCGAATTGCTGAGCCACACGCACCCTGCGGGGCAGCCTCAAGTTGTCCTGACCACGGAAGCATCCGATTCCGTGGATCCTCGGGAAATGGCCGAATGCGGTGTGCTAGGCACGGTCAAGTATCCGTTCCATGCTACGGACGTGGAGCTTCAAATTATCCGCGCAGCCCGCGAAGAATTGGAAGAAGCGCCCGCAGCCGTTACGCACTAAGAGATGAATCCGAAAGAATACGCGAGCGCAAGCATTTGTACTGGGCTGCTGCAATTTGTCGGGGCGTCAGCTTAGCGGCAACACACTAGAAGCTCCCTAATCAAAGCATAGCCAAGTCCTGATTAATTGCCGTAATCGCCGAAGTGGAATCCAGCGGAAAAGCGGACCGGGAACTTGTCCGGTTTCGCAACTAATCAGGAGCAACAAGAAAAAGGAGCAACAAGAAAAAGGAGAGATGGCATCCGAACAGCCGAGCTCAACCGCCGAAATCAGGTGACTGCGACTAACTCCTGGCCCCGTTTCCTTTGAAAGAGGCGAACAGAGGTCGATAATCAGGTAGCAGCACCTACTGAATCAAGTATACCCACCATGCACCGAGCGAAAATCGCTCAACAAAGAGTGCGGATGGAAGGGTGGCGACAGGAGCGGCTTGGCTCAAGGGCAGGAACTCACAGGGAGGAAGAGAGGAAGAGAAGAACAAAAACATCCTTACAGGAAGAAAAAGAGAAAAAACAGAAAAACACACTTGACTCATACCGGCCTTCTCATGGAAGGAGTTGAGCAGAACAACACCACTACCTTTTGACTGCGATGGGTATAAACTCCGGGTCAGTAAGCCCAGTTCAGTGTATATGGAAGTTCAGAGGAAACATGAATGTGACCGCGAGCTTTCTTCTCCGCGCTAAACACTGGCAGGTTTTCATTCTTGTATGCGGTTTGTACTTCGTTGGCCAGATGGCACTCGTGGGCTCCATTTTGACTTCGCCTACCCCACATGAGGTTTTTGCGAAAGGCGGTCTTCTTGCTGGGCTCCTGATGTCACTCTCAACTTTAGGCATTTTCGTTTGGTTCTGGTCCTTGGGGTCGTTTTTCAGTTCGATTGTTCAGCCGGAGTTAAGGATGAAGTCGGGGTTTTTTCGCGTTGCACTTGTCTACCCACCTTTCTATTTCGTTTTCTTCGTTGCGACTCTTCAAAACTCCAGTCCCGAGCTACTCGGACTCATTCTTCCATTACACATTTTTGCTATGGTCTGCATGTTCTATCTCTTGCATTTCGTGTCCAAGAGCCTCGTATTGGCAGAGACCAGTAAATCAGCATCGTTCTACGATTATGCGGGTCCATTTTTTCTGCTCTGGTTTTTCCCCGTTGGTATCTGGATTGTCCAGCCGAGGGTCAATCGACTTTACTCAGAGAGAAAGAACACTGAACCTCCCATCGAAGCGACTCTTCGCTAGCGGGCAAACCTCCGAATAGATATTGGGAAACTGGATTGTCACCAGCCAATTGGACTCAAATTCTAATTAACGCGCTAGTCGTACAAGTGGTTACTAGATGGGGCGAAGCGAACTTCTCAGGAGGTGGAGCAAATAAAACCCCCCACCAACCCCAGCCACGAAGAGAAGAAAACCGACCGCCGTAGCACCTGTGACCAATTTCGTCAAATCCTCGAACTCGTAGCGTCGGCCCACCGCGCCGCCTAACCGAGCAAGCAGGAGAATCCACATTAGGGTCGCCACCAACGTCCAGAAATTATGGAATATGAAAATCAACATCATGAAATCTAGGGGGACCATGCACAATCCTATGAAAACTGCGATGACTCTGTGGGGTGACAACAATGCAAGAAAGAACGGTATGGCTACGCAGACGATTTCAGCGACAAGATAACTCCTGAAATGAACCCAGTCACGTGCATCAGCCAAAAACCACATTAGGCTCCTACCGAAAAGTACTCCTAGAGCTACGCCAACCCACCACCACGAAGGACGAACTACGAACTTGCTTGGACTTGAGGCTTCCCTTATCTCCGGCATCGAGCCTTCTTCAAAAAGTTGGGTGTGGCCGCAGGGCTCAGCTTACACCAGGACTCATCTCATCTGATTAACGCCGAAACCGTCCATATGGATTCCGACGCAAAACCTGACCGGGCACTTGTCCGATTTCGCGACTACACAGGCAAGTGACCGCTGGTCTTATGCTTAGTCGCCCTTCTTGCCGAAGATCTCCAGCGGATTATCGCGGTCGTAGAGCCATTCAAAGAAAGTCCTGCGTCGAGGCTTCCATTTCTTGATGACTGCAGGCTTGAAGCCGGGCAGCTATACTTCACGATTCGATTTTCCCGTGAGACTCTCAATCGATACGTAGAACAAATTCTCAACACAAATGTGGCGGTCCGCCTACGACTTCGGATGCCACCTCCGGACTCGTCCGCAGCATCCGTCCGAGAGTTAGCGCGCAACAAGCGGTGCGTGTGGGTCTGGGGGAAATAGAGCGGGGTGGGTCGGCTCCACGTGCCAGGGAGCATTGATATTTGGGCAGATGTCTCGCTTGAAGATGATCGAAGTGCTGACGTCCCGATCAGGGCGGGAACGGTCGCATTCGTACGATGACCGCATTATGGAGACGTTCTCATACTCAGTGAGGAAGCCTACTCCGCATCCGCTCTGAAAGCTGCGGTTACTGATGTGTTTTCCTCTCGTGGCCAGTGGGACGAACTCTTCAAGAACCTCCGACACACCCTCCGAAGACATGAGCGTCATGGTCGTGGGAAGACTCCAACCCTGGCGAATGGTACCGTGAACGGCTTGCCATCCGGAGTCTCCAGCGCCACTGTTTTCCGGTCGTTGGGAGGTTGTGCCACGCTGTGCTTCTCGAACCGAATTCGTCCTTGACTGTCCCTGGCTATGTTTTCCCTTAGCACAGTCGTCTTCGGCGATCCCGCCGGAGTAGGCATGGTGGTGGTCGTAACGTACTCGGCGATAAACGGATTGCTAGAATCCGCACCAACGTAATTAATTCCGGAACATCCCTTCTTTATCTGAGCTTGGCTGCGCAAATCACACAGCAAAGCGAGTGCAATCAGCACACCACGTAGAAGCATTATCGGGAAGGCCCTTCGCATGGGAGCACCCCTTCGGCTCTCGTACCGATAGCAACGTCGGCCCCATTTTACATCCCTCGCTTGGACAATGCCTGCTAAGAGCGAATCGCGTCAATTTGAAATGCCGAAATGCCGGCAAATAGTGCCGGGGAGGTGTGCAGTTTTTGAACCGTGAGGTCGGTCACTTCTCCGAAATCCCCACTACTCAGATGGGAAAGTTACTTCTACGAGTAGGCAACTAACCAGGCACTTGGAGCACTCATTGAGATAAACTTCCTCTCGGAACTGGAAACGGCGGTAATTGATCATGCCTTTTCGAAGGGTATTTCTGCTGCTTCTGCTCACCTTGCCCTGTCTCCTGAAGGCGCAAGAGGTCAAGTATATCGACCTCACTGCTATTCGTCAGCGCACGGAACTCCGGCACCCTCCAGCACCACAATCGGATTGTAGAGAGGGCACGGGTTGTCTGGGCGGTGGTTATGGCGGTGGCAGCATAGGAGATGGTGCGTCCGACCAGCGCGATCCGCATGCTCTCCTGTCTTACGAGTTCTCCGATTCCCTTCTCCCGCGCGGCCAAAACACGAGCTTCCAATCGCCCAGGTGAAGCCGCTTCCCGTCGAGCTTTGGGTCAACGATTTGAAGCTCGCCGGAAAAAGTAAGGGCCACATCCGGGAAATGATGCACTTGCTCTTCAATTGGGCGATGCGTTGGGAATTGTCTCCAGTTGAACGAAATCCGATGAGTCTGGTCCGAGTGAAAGGGTCTTCGAAGCGGACGAAAGTTCCGAGGATTTTGACGATCAAGGAATTCAACCTTCTACTTGCAAGGTTGACGGAGCCGTTTCGAACAATGGCCCTAGTCGCTCTTTTCTTGGGTCCGCGAGTGAGTGAAATTGTGGGGCTGAAATGGAGCGATATCGATTGGGAGAATTCGACTATTTCAATCGCACGTTCTTGGGTAGCTGGCAATGTGGAAGATACCAAGACAGAAGGTTCCGCAAAGCCGCTTCCTATGGATCGTGACTTGGCCATGATTCTTCGGCAGCACCGAGAAAGAACGAATAAAGTTGGTTCCGAATGGATGTTCGCGAATCCACAGACGGGCAATCCGTACTGGCCCGATAAGATTCGTGAAGATCATCTGATTCCAGCAGGGATCGCAGCCGGAATTGGGCGTGTTGGATGGCATACGTTTCGGCATACTTACTCGTGCTTGTTGCGAGAGCACGAAGTAGATTTGAAAGTTCAGCAGGCTTTAATGAGGCATGCTGATATCCGAACAACGATGAACATCTACACGCAAGCGATACCAAGAGCAGTACGCGAAGCAAATCGCAGAGTTGTTCGCAGCATCATGGGAAAAAAGGCGGCGTTGAGGCGGCGATAAGGGTTCCAAGGACTACCAAGTCCTTCTTTTTCAGTCCGAGCCCTACTTCGTAAGTCGTTGAAATGCCAAGCGTGGGTTGTTTCGATCCCCACCGCCCCTACCAATCTCTTTCATTCCGCACGGCTTACTGTCGCGTCTAACAACAATAGGCCGTTTAACAACAATTGAACTACTTTCCCCAATAATGGTGCCAGAGAAAAATCCCCACGGCTGTCAGCATCACACCGCCCACGCAATAGATGGCGCGGGTGCTGGCACGCATAGGTGCGCCAGCTTCGCTTTGACCGCCGGGATTCCAACTGCGGGGATTGATGCCACGTAACCCGTAGTATAGGCACCAAAGCCCGTAGCCCAAGACGAGGTATCCGAATGGCATTCAATTCACCGCGAACTGTTCGATGCGTGCTGAGCGATTCTCAACAGCGTCCCGCTGTTGATTGCCATCTTGCTGCGATCACTTCCCGGCGGCAGGTGGCGAGTTCCGAATAAAAGACTATAGTCCAGAGCATTGAAAGGCGCGTTTCGAGCATTTCGAAGCATGCTTATTCACTTATGGCTGCCACTCTCGCACCTTGTCAAACTGGGTCAACTTCGATGTGGTATCGATGACGTGCCTTGATAGTGGGGCTCTTGCTTTAAGTCCATCATCATGGGGAAAGGTCTGCTACGTTTGAATTCGAAGTTTCATTGATGAATGGAAAGGCGGGCAGATGGCGTTGCACACGCCACACAAAAATTACTGTCGTTATTGATGATGCCAAATGCCGTTCCACTCCGAACCCTCAGGCAAAGTTCGTCGAGCCATGAGGCTAGGAATGTAGCTAGGTGCGGGCTACGAAACTCGTGTTCGATGCATCGAATCTTCAAGTACAGTAGAGACTGGATGAGCGTGAGGAGCGTAGAGAGAATGAGTAGAGTCATTTTCGGGATCTCCGTGAAGGTACTCAATAACATGGGAGTCAGAGCGCTTTTGATGATTGCGTGTGGTGCACTCGCGTTGCCCATGGCCGCGCAACAGCGAGGGCCGTTGCCGCCACCGCCCCCTGGCACGGTTGCTCCTTCCAGCGCGGCCGGGGACCCAGCGAAAACAAATGCCGCCCGGCAAGAAATGTCCTCTCATATCACCAGTGAGCCGCCAGCGCTTCCGGTGGAGCAAATCGTCCAGAAATTCACGGAGCACGAGGAGGAGTACCGCAAGGAGCGCGATAACTACACGTACACGCAATTCTTCGTGTTTCAGACGATCGACGAGGACGGCCAGGTGGACGGCGAGTATCGCATGACCAGTGACATCCTATTTACTCCGGCGGGGAAGCGCTTTGAAAAGGTTATCGAAGCGCCGGCATCGACGATCCAGCGCATCACCATGGAGCAGCAAGATTTTGACGACATCGAAAAGGTGTGGCCGCTCGTGCTGACGCCTAACGAACTGCCAAAGTACGACGTTAAGTATATCGGCCGGGAACGGGTCGACGAGCTGGGCACCTATGTTTTTGACATCGAGCCAAAAAAGCTGGAAAAAAACCAACGCTACTTTCAAGGCCGCATTTGGGTGGAAGACCGGGACCTGCAGATTGTCAAGACCCGCGGAAAGGGCACAGGTCTGATGAAGAAAAAACAAGACAGTGCCTACCCCTTGTTTGAAACGTTTCGAGAGAATATCGAAGGCCGCTTCTGGTTCCCTACCTACACTCGATCCGATGACACTCTGCACTTCAAGACTGGTCCTGATGTGCGTATTCGGGTGTCGGTTCGATACTCAAACTACAAGCGGTTCGGTTCAACCATCAAGATAGGAAAAGCGACGCAGGTGGACCCGGAGAAACCGTAAAGACGGGAAGATGAATTCGTGTTCTAGCGTCTGCTGAGCCAAACAAGTGTAACCCCCGCGCAAACGATAGCGACGCCGAGCCAGCGCTGCGGGCTGATGCGTTCGTGCAAGAACAACATGGCGCCTAAGGCGCCAGCCGCGTAGCTCAGGGCGGTCACCGGAACGACGAAACTCACGTTTTCGATGGAGAGCATCGCCAAAAGCGAGAAGAAGGCCAGCGTCATCATCGCGATACCAATCCACATCCAACCCACGCGCATCGCGCGAAAAACAAAACCAACCAACGCGGCCGGCCGGAAATCGTGAACTTCGCCGACCACCTTCATTGCGCGGGAAACACACAGCTCCCCGCCGGTCCCTGCCGCAACAATAATAAACAGGAATAAAAACTCGGGCACGTTTACGGCTTCTCCGTAGTTCGCGGATGCGTATGCCCGACTACAAAAACGCCCACGCAGATCACCAATATGCCGATCCAGCGCAGCGGAGGCACAGCTTCTCCCAAGAGAAAATAACTCAGCATGGCCACCACGGCGTAGGAAAACGACGAGGCCGGCTGAACGTAGCTGTAATCCGCCCAAGTGAGAACGAGCATGTAGGCGACAAAGAACGTGAGCAAGCAGGCGATCCCGAGCCAGATGTAGCCTGAAGTGATGATGCTGGCAAGAACATGAAAAATATCGCCTGGCACCCAGTTTTTGGCGGAGCCAATCCCCTTCATACCCTTGCTGAGCAGGACGTTGCCGAGTGGCGCAAATAAAACGATGAAAAAAATAAGGACGTAGGTTTTCAGGTGCAGGCCGGGAGAATCTTTCATACCGTCTCTGCTTCGCTCCTTGCATTGCCTTTTGAAAGTGCGAGCATGGCGTTTGAAGCTATGCGCGCTGGGTTCTCGGTGAATGCCGTCGTGCATCCAGGAGTGAAGAAACCCACAAGGAAGTCAACGTTTCACAGATCATTCGAAATTGATCTTACCCGATGTTTCAGCCAGACCAAAGCCCCGGGCAGCGAAATACTTCATTTTTTGCTATGCTTTTTCGATAGAAGCAATCGTTTAGGGCGCCTCAGTATCGACGTAGCGGTGTGGCACATTCTTAGTGCGCGAGGTGCAATGATTTCGAAAGCTGCCGATTACTTATTTCTTACTGTAGCCGCCGCGCCGTTCATCTATTACCTGCTGGTTCTCTATTGCTCCTGGCGTTTTTTTCGAGGTTCGAAGGACCGGTTGCCGGGAAATTCGGACTTTGTGCCGCCGGTCAGCAATTTGAAGCCCGTCCGGGGGTTGGACCCCGAAGCATACGAAAACTACGCGAGTTTCTGCCGCCAGGATTATCCGGACTATGAGCTGATTTTTTGCGTCGGGGACCGCGATGACCCTGCGGTGCCGGTTTTAGAAAAATTGATGCGTGATTTTCCCGAACGCCGAATCCGCTTGCTTTTTGGCTCCGGACGCGTGGCCATCAACGACAAGGTGGCCAAGCTGGTAAGGATGGTGAACGAGGCGGAAAACGAGTTTCTGGTCATCAGCGACAGCGATGTCCGCGTCGAGCCGAATTACTTGCGCACCGTCGTCGCGCCGCTTTGTGACCCCAAAGTCGGTTGCGTGACTTGCTTCTACCTGTCCATCCACGATGCATCGTTCGCGCAGCATCTGCAATCCATCGGCATGTATTCCGACTTCTATCCCGGAATTTTGGTCGCTCGGCAATTGGATGGAATTAAGTTCACCCTGGGACCGACCATTGTTACAACCCGTTCGCACCTTGCTGGATTTGGCGGATACGAGGCAATTGAAAACAAGCCTGCCGATGATCTTCTGGTCGGCCGTTTGATCGCGCAACAAGGCTTTAAAGTTGAACTGCTTCCCTACGCGGTGCAGACCGTACCAGACTATGATTCGCCCCGCGCGCTCTTCAGCAAGCGAATCCGTTGGATGACGGTGATGCGGCACATGCGTCCTTGGGGACATGTGGGGCTTGCATTTACGCAAGGTTTGCCATGGTGTTTGACCGTCGCTCTCACCCATCCTTCCACAGGAATCGCTCTCGCGTATCTGGGAGCCTATGCGGGGCTTCGCGTTGCGATGACCTGGCTCATCGGTGTTTGGGGATTGCAGCAGGCTGGACTTTGGAAAAAGATGCCGCTCATCGTCGTTTGGGATGCCACGGCGTTCGTGATCTGGCTGCTGACCTTTGGGCGCAGCAGCATTCGGTGGCGCAACGTGGACTACAGGATTCGAGAAGGAATGCTTGTGCCCGCCGCCCCGAGTCCTGCGCAGAATTCTCCACAGTGAGGCCCGGGCCGAGCGGCGTCCTACGCCTTCTTTGCCTTTGCCACTGCTGAAGCTGCAAGATCCGCGCGCGGTTCCGGCGCAGCGGATTTCGACGGCATACTCATCTGCATGCGGCGGTCGTTCTTCGGTTCACGCCAGTTCACCTGCGGCAGCATCAGCGAAGCATCCACCCGGTCTCGGTACTTTACGGCGATGTTCATGAGTGAATCCAGCAGCGCATCCGACAAATTGTGCGGTTGCAGGCCCAGATCGACCAGCTTCGAGTGTTTTGCGTTGTAGTAGTGCTGCTCCGCCTCCACGCGCGGGTCGGGAATGTGGTCGATCTCCACGGCGACGCCGAGTTTTCTTGCGGCGGACTTTACTAGATGCGCCAGCTCCAGGATGGAAAACTGTTCCGTGAATTGATTGTAGACCCGGCACTCGCCTCTGGCCGCCGGGTTGTGACAGGCGATCTCGACGCAACGCACCGTGTCCCGAATGTCGAGGAAACCGCGCGTCTGTCCGCCCTTCCCGTAAACGGTGAGCGGCTGGCCGATGGCCGCCTGCACGCAGAAACGATTAAGGACGGTGCCGAAAACGTCGTCATAATCGAACCGATTGATGAGTGCCTCATCGAGCGCGGCTTCATCCGTCATCGTTCCGTAAACGACGCCCTGATTGAGGTCCGTGGCACGAATGCCCCAGATCTTGCACGCAAACATCATGTTGTGGCTGTCGTGCACTTTCGAGAGGTGATAAAAAGATCCTGGTTGCTTCGGGAAGGGAACCACGTCCTTGCGGCCGTTGTGTTCGATGGCGATATAACCCTCTTCGATATCGATGTTGGGCGTCCCGTATTCGCCCATCGTCCCCAGCTTGATCAGGTGGCAATCCGGCAAAAACTCGCGAATGCCGAAAAGCACGTTCAGTGTCCCCACGACGTTATTCACCTGGGTGAAGACGGCGTGCTTCCGGTCGATCATCGAGTAAGGGGCGGAGCGCTGTTCGGCGAAGTGGACCACCGCCTCCGGTTCGAATGACTGAAACGTGGAAGCGAGGAAGTCATAGTCGGCGACGTCGCCAACGAACAGCTCGATGGTCTTTCCGGTCAGGTTCTGCCAAACCCGAACGCGATCCGTCAACGGACGAATCGGCGTCAGCGTCTGAGCGCCAAGCTCGTGGTCCCAAAGGCGCCGCAGAAAATTATCAACGATGGCAACCGAATGGCCCTTTTGCGACAAATACAGAGCCGTCGCCCAACCGCAATAGCCGTCCCCGCCGAGCACGGCAATCTTCATGTACCCTCCTCAGGGCAAATCTCTCTCTTCAATTCTACGGCAATTCGAACTGCGAGCAACTCTCCCTTGAATGCGCGGCCGGCAAACAGGAGCGCCGGGCAAAAACCTATTTGAGCTGGACTTTCTTTTTTTACCTGTATACCCAGGTCTTTGCAAGCGGGTTCTTGGTAGCTGCTTGCAAATGGTGCATCAACTCTATCAGGCTAGCGTGTTCCAAAGGATGGTTAGTAAGAATCAGTTTTCCACCCGCTGCAGCGACAACTTCAAGATGCTCCTGGCCAACCAGATCTTCGAATTGCTGGAGTCTCGGCTGGTAGGTCACAAGATAGTAGCGCTGCGAGTCGAGCCACAGCCTCTTGAATCGGGTGTCGTCAATGAAGATGTCCGGAGCGCCCGGTGCGTACGAGCCGTATTCCAGATTGAAATAACGCCCATTCAAAATCAGCACGTCGCGCTCTACATAAAAGGTCATGGAAGACAGAGCCCAGTAATTATGGTCCACGATCAGCTTTCCCTCAGGCGACTTCAGCAGTGCTTCGGCGAGCGGGCGGGACGATAAAAACGGATCGAATACCACCATCGCCAGCCGCGCAGCGTGGAAAAAGACCACCATCATCAGCGCGGCTGCCAGGAACGAACGCAGATCGACCCAACGGGACATGGCAAGGGCGCCTCCCAGCAAAGCTATTGCCGCGACCGCCAGCGGGAGGCGCAGATAGGCGAAGGAATCGAACGTAAGGTCCATCATGTGGCCCAGGGACAGGGTATAGACACTGGGATGATGGCTCAGCGCGGAAGAGATGTCACCCGGCGCGGGAACATTTCTTACCAGAAAAAAAATGGTGATGCAGGCGAGTCCCGCGCAGCCAACAACCAGGGAAAGTACGCGAGTTCCACGCCGAATCCAATCACCGCCCTCAGCCATCGCCGAGCCCAGCAGCAAGGCCAGCGCGGGATAGCAGGGCATCGAGTAATACTCCTGCGTCGTGGAAAACGTGAAGAACACCAGGATAAATCCCGTCCAGCATATCGCCAGCAGGCGTGAGCGGCCTGCGCGGTCGACGGGTTTGAAGGAAAGCCTGGCGATGGCAGGGAAGTACACGCTCCACGGGAATAGCCACAGAAAATGGAGGAGCCAGAACCACAGCCGAGGGACCGTATTGTAATCGCGAGGATAGCGCAGATTGAGGAATCGCAGGACCTGCTCGTTGATAAAATAAAACCAGAGAAAGCCGTGGTATTCGCCCGGACCGGCGTGCAGCGAAAGCGAAAAATAGGGCGGATTCCGAAGCGTGGCCAAAATGTGCCAAGGTGCAGCAACAAGGAGTGCAATGAAAATACCGCTGATGGGTCGTAGCCGCTTCCAGGTTCGAGCGGCAAAGAATTGCTTGGTCACGAAAAGATAGAGCAATCCGGCAGCCGCGGGAAAAACCGCGCCAATCAAACTTTTCAGCAAGACCCCAGTCCCTACACTAGCGGCGAGAACGAACGCCCAGCGACGCGGGTGCGGCTCCTCTTCGTCCAGGGCGCGCAGGAACGCCCACATCGCCAACGCGATGGTGAGCGTTAGAGTCACATCCGGGATAACGATGCGCGTGAATAGGAAGAGGCCGACGCAGGTGGCAATGCACAAGCCCGCGCACCAACCTGCTCTCCGCCCGAACGCCCAAGCGCCGAATACGCACGTCAGGCACGCCAGTCCCATTGCCGAAAGTGCGAAAGGGATACGTGCCGCCCAGTCATGAACCCCAAAAATCTTGAAGGAGACGGCCATCGGCCAGTAAAACATCGCCGGTTTCTCGAGGAAGACGATGCCATTAACACGCGGGGTCACCCAATCCCCGGACGTAACCATGTTTCTTGAGATTTGTGCTACCGCCGCATCGACGTCGTCCATCAGCGACGGCGGCGACACGCTACAACCCAGATAGACCGCTCCGGCAACCAGGGCAACGATCAGGTATATGAGCCAGCTTTTACTTGTAAGAACGCTTGCGCCGTCGCGTCCGACGACGCTTGTATTCGCCATCTTTTCATCCATTGAAAGAGGATCATCAAGCCCCAGAGGTGATACCCCACGTTTGCTTTTCTTTCCAGATGCCGGGTCAAGAAGTTTTCAACGGCAGCGCCTCGAAATAGGTGCCCATATTCCGCGATTCCCTCCCGCAGGGAATCGACGAGCATTGGCCGCAGAGGGCCGCGGAGCCATTCATGCGCAGGGATGTCAAACCCTGTCTTCTTGCCGGCCAGGATCGAGGCTGGAAGTTTGTTTTTGCGCAATTCACTCAAGACGAGTTTCTGCTGCGATCCACGAATCTTCAGATGCGCGGGCAGCTTGGCCGCGAACTCCACGATGCGATGATCGAGGAACGGCGGACGCACTTCGACGGAATGAGCCATGCTCATGCGGTCGCTTTTCACCAGAATGTCGTCGGCCAGATAATATTTCTGATCGAACCACAGGAAGTGCGCCAGAGCGTCGCGGGTTTTCGGCAGTTCGTCTACTTCATCCAAGAGATGGTGGAAAGCAGTCGGGAGCGGCCGGCGCAGCAGCGATTGCTTTTCCTCGTCCGAAAAAGTTCCGTTCCAGTATACGTGAGCGTGGCTGGGCTCCAGCAGGCTGCCCTCCAAGAATCGCTTCAGCTTGTATTCGAAGCTGATTTTCTCGTCCGAAACGGGCCAATGGCGGACTCCCGCCAGCGCCGTCTGCAGCAGCGGGCGAGGAATCTTCCTGGCCCAGTTGGCAAGCATGTCTGCGCGGCAGGTGATGTATCCTCCAAATAGTTCGTCAGCGCCTTCGCCGCTCAACGCCACCGTCGTCTTGGATTTGCACAATTTCGACAGAAACCAGACGGGTAAGGAACCCGCATCCGCGCTCGGTTCGTCGGAATAGTACGCAAACTCCTCAATCGCGCCGCATAGGTCTTGCGCCGGAGTTAAGTCCAGTTGCTGGTGGTCCGTTCCGTACTGCCGCACGGCGCGATCGATGAATTCTGACTCGTCAAAACTTCGTCCGCGAAATGAAATCGAGAATGTTTTCAATTGCGAAGCGTTGGCTCTTGAGGCGTAGTGCAGGATGGTCGTCGAGTCCATTCCGCCGCTGAGCCAAATCCCCAGCGGAACATCCGAAATCATGTGCTCGCGCACCGATTGCTGCAGCAAGGTGTCGAGTTCTTCCTTTGCTGTTTCCAGTGTGTAATTGGACGGCTGCGTGAAAGGTAGTTTCCAATAAGCATCTGATGATATCTTTCCGTCGCTCCACTCCAGCCAGTGTCCTGGCGGAAGTTTTTCGATTCCTTCAACGAGAGTCCAGGGGCACGGCACATAGTTCAGCGAGAGGTAACAATCGAGACCGGGAAGACTCAGCCGCCGCTCGATCTCCGGATGGATAAAAATCGCTTTCAGCTCGGAGCCAAAAAAAAGATCTTCGCCTTGACGCGTGATGTAAAGCGGTTTGATTCCCATGCGGTCGCGCGCCAGAACAAGGCGTCTTGCGGATTTTTTCCACAATGCGACCGCGAACATTCCGCGCAACTTCGCCAGGCATTCCTTGTCCCACTGCATGAACGCGCGAAGAACGGTTTCCGTATCGGAATGCGATTCGAATCGATGCCCGAGGTTTTCCAGCTCCGTCCGTATTTCGACGTAATTGTAGATCTCGCCATTGAAGGCGATTCCGAAATCCCCGTCCTCCGAAAGAATCGGCTGGTTCCCGGAATCCAGGTCGATGATTTTCAGGCGAGCCGCGCCCATCGAGAAAAGGCTGGATTGAAAAACGCCTTGCTGGTCCGGTCCCCGATGGATCAGCGTTGCGGTAGCCTCCTGAATCCGTCGTGGAGGAGGGGTCCAGTTCTTATGCGTGTATCCTACGATTCCGCACAACTCTTTGTACCTCGCGGAGCGCCGTTCGAATGTTTAGACGCTCTTCCAATCATCGTAACGAGATTCGGGAGACTTACGTTCCGCCGCTCACTGCCGCTTCCGGCAATACACGGTTCGAATCGTTGCGCCATTCGAACTGGCGAAACAAGCAGAAGGATGCAAATACGATTCACTTCGATTGTAGCTGCTGCCCTCGCGATGGCGCAACGCGGATCGCCAGCAAATTTGAAAATTTGCATGCTATTCGGCAACGGCAGCTTTGGTGCGGCAGACGGTCGCAAGCCCTGTCCAACTGTACCCGCGATGGGAGCGGAGCGCGGCATCCCGGAAGCCCGATGCCATCCAGGGCCTGACTTCATCTTCACGCAAGTAATAAGCAACCGGCGTTACGAGTTGATCGAAAACGTTGGCGTGAATTTCATCGAACGGGTAGTGATACAGCGCAGCGAAATAATCGCCGTAAGGAAGTTTCGCGGGGCCTTTACCATTCGAACGCGGGCGATAGAAAAGTTTTATGACGGCCCAAAGCGCCACGGCAGGCGGAATGGAGGCAATCCGCAGAAAGGACGCGGGCAATCTCGAAGTGATCGCTTTGCGCACGGGATCCACGTACCGGGTGATCCATTCGTTTCCCTCCTGGCCGTAAACCCAAAAGGCCACCCGTCCGCCTTCCCGCACTCGCGAGGCCAAGCTCGCAAAACCCGTCGCGGGGTCCGGCAAATGGTGCAGAACACCAACGGAAAATGCCAAGTCAAAAACGGGGCGAACCGGCGGGTTCAGCAAATCGCCGATAACGACGTGGGCGTTCGGGAATTGCCGGGTATGCGCGAAGGCGACGAATGCGCTCTCGCCCAAATCCAGGGAGACAATTGCCTTGGCACTATGCGAAGCCACGATGGCAGTGTGGCGTCCCTTCCCGCATCCTCCTTCGAATACGATCTGGTCCGCGAAATCCCCGGCAGCGAGCGGGGCCACCCAGTCGAAAAATTCCTGTTCGTAGTAGTCGCGAAGATCGCTCCAGCGCGTCCATTCCTCCGCGAAACGTGAGGCCGTCTCGAGTTTAACGCTGGCGAGGTTTGCGGGGAGGAGAATCGGCACGCCGTTGCGGATGGAGAATTGTGAAGGGCAGCCGCGGCAGGCGAGGGTGCCGGCCATGATATGGCCGTCCTCGGGCGTGCGGGACGCATCGTTGCTCAGGGACAATTCGCCAGCGCAATTGGGGCACACAATGAAATTCAGGGCTTCGGGTCGCATCTCTGTAGTGAAAATCCATGATACACCAAGCCTGACGGAGCAGTCTCAAGCCCCGACTCCAGGCAGAGTAAGAAGCAAGGCCTTTATGCCGTTCCAAAGAATCTGGACACCGATGCAAACGAGGAGAAACGAAGAGAGCCGCAAGATGATGCTCATCCCGGTATCGCCGATGATCGCGGCGAGGCGATGGGCGAAGCCGTAACAAAGATAAATGCTCAGTGCCACGAGCGCCGACGCGATCACCGCGGCGAGAATCGGAAGAAGATTTTGGCCGAGGTGGCGCGGTTCGTTTGCGCCGAGCGTGATGGCCATGGAAATCGAACCGGGACCGACGGTAAGCGGGAGGGTCAGCGGATAAAAAGCGCTGCGAGAAATGTCCTTCATGTTCACTTTTTTCTGAACGGCCGGGCCGCGATCCACTTCCTCTTTACTCTTGAGCATGGCCCAGCCGTTGGAGATGACAATCAGGCCGCCGCCCACCTGCACAACTGGAATAGAGATCCCAAAGAATTCCAGAATGTGCGTACCGACGAGAAACGAGGCAATCAAGAGAACGAAACTGTTCATTGCGACTTGGCGGGCGAGAATTCTGCGCGCGGAGTCGGGATACTCGCGAGTCAATAGGAGAAAGACCGGGCTGCCGCCCAGGGGATTCACGATGGGAAAGAGGGCGCTGAGGATCAGCAAGGTGCTCTTGGCGAATTCCTGCAAGGGTCCTCCGGAGAGGAGAGTATAGCTTGAAGCGAAGGTACGCCGGTTTTCTGGTTGAATCGAGGGACACCACCCGTGTTTTTTGTAAATTGCATCGAAAGGGCTTAGCTGGGCCGTAAGTCTTTTGTTTGCAGTACTTGCGGGTAGATCCATAGGTGTTGCAGCTAAATAGTGGGCAGAGACCCCGACAGGGCCGGAACCGTCGGTCCGGACAGGGTCGGAATCCACTCCGACGGCGATTCGCAGAAGAGTGTCAAGATTTTTGGCTGCTGCTCGGTCGGTGTTGGGCCCGCAAAAAAGGAAACGCGGCGAGCGAAGCCGCCGCGTTTCGGAAGATTCCGCAATCGGCTTAGAAGAAGAAGCGGAAGCCGATCTGGATCTGGCGGCTGGTGTAGGCGAAGTTGCTGTTGGAGTTGGTGACGCTGCCGAAAGGCGCGTTGAAGGACAGTGTGGGAGTCACAAACTTTGTTGCCTGGTTGGTGGTGCTCCCGATGCTATAACCGGTGTTGTTCACGCCGGTGACATTTTGGTGGTTGAAGAGGTTGAAGGCTTCCCCGAGAATCTCGGCGCTGTAACGGTCACCGAAGCGAATCTTCTTGGAGAGGCGCAGGTCCATGTCAATGGTGCGCTTCATCTGGAAAGTATTGCGTCCGATGACGTCGATACCCTTGCGGCCGTTGGAACCGTTGATGCCCGAACCGAGAGCCTTGGCGCAGACTGTGGTCGTGTTGCCAGAGACTGGGTCGGTGGTAATGCTGAGAGTAATACATGGCGGCGTGCCGGAGGTGACCAGAGAATAAGGCAGACCGCTCTGTGAAGCGTAGATTGGAGCGAGCTGCCAGTCGTTGGCGAGGTAACCGAGCACCCCACCAACCTTCCAGGGGCTCTCGGCGATGGCACTGACCACAAAGCGGTCGGGCACGTTGAAGATGGAATTGCCGTATTCCAGCTTAAGGTTGTTGGGCACCAGCAAATCATTGGTATCCGAAAAGGTTGTGGCGTTCTGCCCATAATCAAGCGAATGCGACCAGGTATAGCTGCCTGAAAGCTGCAAATGATTGGTCATTCGGCGATTGAGTTGAACAGCCAGAGCATTATAGTTGGAATTTATGGCGCTAAAGATATCCGACATCGCGCCAAAATTCCCGTTCGGCCTGGACGTAGTTGAGGATGAGACGACCTTGCCGGCCGGATTCGTGGTTACCGTGGAAGTGACCGCAAAAAGTTGGGTGGTGTAGGACCCAGCAGGAAGCGGGCCACCAGCGGCGACGGTGTAAGTGGCGTTGATGAGGGCGGCGCCGGTGTTGATGTCGACGAAGTCGGGCAAGTGCCGGCCAAAACTACCGAGATAGCTGACGGACAGCATGGTGTTGTGGGCGATTTCGCGCTCCAGGGTCAAGTCCGTTTCATGAACCTGCGGAAGCTTAAAGTTGTTATCGAAGAAGACGATTCCAAGTCCAGAGGAAGGAGGAGGTTGAGTTGTCAGGATCTGCGGGAAAGACGGCGTAGTGCCAGGTCCGGGAAAAAAGGTGAAAGAGAATTGACTACCAGGAACACCGGTACTAGTGAGGGCATTGTAAATAGTCGAATTGATGACGCGGCCGTAGTAGATCCCGTAGCCGCCGCGGACAGCGGTTTTGCCATCACCAAAGACATCCCAGGCGAAACCGATTCTTGGGCCGAGATTCTTCTTGTCGCTGGGGAAACTTTGCGTCTGCGGAACAGCCGAATTCGGCAGAATCGGGCTTGGCAACATTTCATACTCATAGCGCAGTCCAAGATTCAAGGTAAAGCGCGGGAGAATGCGCCAAGTATCTTCCGCGAAGAAAGCGAGGTCATTGGTATTAAAAGCGAAGCCAAGCGGACCGAAAGCCTGCTGGTAACTGGAATAGCAGGGCGTAGTCTGGGCGGTGCCGCAACGGTTCGGTTGTATAAGGTCGGAAAGATAATTGGCAATCGTGCTGTACTGGAAAGAACCATATTGGGTGCGGAGGTTTTCGCTCAAGTCGTGGGTGTGAGCGATGTCGAAGCCAAACTTGAGGTTGTGTTTGCCCCGGGACCAGGAGACGGTGTCGGCATACTGGGTGCGGCGCTCGTCCGGGAAAGCGGGACGAGTGAGGAACGTGGGCACGCCCATATCAAAGCCGTTGGTGATGAACACGTCCGGTGGCAGCCCCAGAGAATTGGTGTAGCCCGGGAAATTCGGGGAGGTAACGAAATTGGCCTGCTCGTAGGCGGTGGGAGACTGGGGGAACTCAAATTCAAAGTCGCGTCCATACTGGAAGCGAGCCTCGTTGGTGAGAGCCGGAGTAAGGGAGGTATAGAGCTTTGCCACGCCCCAAGTGTCCTTGACGTAGTCGGAGCCGAAGCTGTTGGTGGCGAAAGTGTTGCTGGCTTGAGTCTGGATTCCCGCGGGAGAAGACCAGCGGGTGCGATTTACTTCAAACGTCGCGTGGTTCTTAGCGCTGATTTGCCAATCGATCTTGGGGAAGAAGATAGTGGCCTGGCCTTTGCGAGGCACAGGGCCAATCTCATTGGTCAGTCCGCTGAGTCCATTGGTGTAATCGGAGAAGCCAGCGGCGTAATTGGCGTTGCCGAGGCCCAGGTTACCTACGAGAGTGCAAGCTCCGATGGTGGCAGTGGCCACGTTTGCCCCATTCGGCACGGCGCTCGAGCCTTTCGTGAATGGGTTGGGGATGTTAGCACTGGGGTTGCCCGTGTTGATGTTGCTTTTTCCGTTGGACTGAAAGCAGTTCGCTGTTCCATCCATTGTATATGCGGGAGTGAGGGTCTGGAGGGGAGTGGCGAAAAAGGCGGCGGGGCTAGTGGCTTTGGCGGTTCCGGGGAAGTTGCGGTCGTAGCGGTCGAAGGCAAAGAAGAAAAAGACTTTGTCCTTTTTAATGGGACCGCCGACACCGAAGCCGTACATTTTCCGAACATCTACGGGCTTGTAGGGTGCAGTGACAAGTGTAGTTCTGTCCGTGAGAGTGGTGAAAGGATTGATGGCGCCCCAGGTGTTGTCTCGGTCATAGAAATAGACTTCGCCGTGATACTGGTTGGTACCACTCTTGGTGACAGTATTGATGACGGCGCCGGCGGCGCGGCCGTACTCGGCGGAATAGTTGGAGGTGTTGACCTGGAATTCCTGGACAGCGGCCTTGGCGGAGGAATAACCAATGCGGGTGCGGCCGCGCTCCTCGGAGAAGAAGGCTTGATTGTTGTCGCCGCCATCAACGGTGTTGTTGTTCAGGAGAGTGCTCATGCCACGGAAACTGATCAGTCCGAAGCCGCTGGCATCGTTGACTGCGCCCGGAGTAAGCAGCGCGAAGCTGGACCAGCGGCCGCCGTTAATGGGCAAGTTTTCGATGGCTACCTGGTCGATAGTAGGGGCAAATTCCTGGGAGTTGGTGTTGACCTGCGGAACCTCAGCGCTGACCACGACAGTTGCGCTAGCCGAACCGACGTTGAGACGCGCGGAAATCTCCGTGACGCTGCCGACTTGCACGATGACCTGCTCTGCCCTGAACGGAGTAAAGCCCTGCACTTCAACGGAAACGGTGTAAGTGGCGGGCTGGAGCTTGCCGACGCGGAAATAGCCGGTGTCATCGGTCATGACTGTCTCTTCGGCGTTCGTACCGCGGTTCTTGACGGTGACCTTGGCATTTGGAACGGCAGCGCCGCTTGAATCCAGCACGGTGCCGCCGATGGCGCCGTCGGTGGTGGACTGTCCGAAGGCGGAGCAAGCGAATAACGCGATGACCATCAGGACGAGGCAATACCGCACGATGGTGGTTCCCATCTCACTCGTAGTCATTAGATTTTCTCCCTTTCGTACATTGGCGACACTTCGCACACTCGCGCGCGGGCCCCAAGCCCCCGGGGTGAAGTAGAGGCTCCCCACAGTTTAGGGAGGGATCGCAACGGCCCCAAACGCCGACACCGGACAGCACCTAAGCAACATCCAGATTTATGGCCTATGTTCTATCACAGGAATTACATGCAATGAAGCAAAACCCTGTGGAAAACTTCAGCTCGTCTGAAGCAATCCTTTCAACGCAGGCCAGCACGAAGAATGCTATCCAAACGCTAATTCGATCGCTTGCTTGAGACTAGGCAGCACACATTGAGAGGGGATAAACCCGCTAAGAATGGCGCGTTACAAGTGTGCCTTGCTCCGCGGCAGGCGCGTGCGTTAGAGTCTCGGTGCCACGTTCGGGGAATTCGAGGAAAAGGATGCCGCAACGCAAAAAAGCCGGACAGGAATATACCAGGACGCCGCGGGAACGGGTCAGGGTCCTGATTACGGGCGGCCGGATTCAAAAGCGCATTCAGGCGCTGGCCATGGAAATCCGGAAAGACTTTCCCGGCGAACCACTGCATCTGGTCAGCGTTTTGAAGGGCGGGGTTTTTTTTCTGACCGACCTGGCGAGAAATATTCCGGGGGAAGTTTCGTTTGACTTCATCGCGGTGTCGAGCTACGGGCAAAAGACGCACTCGTCGGGGCAAGTGCGGTTGACGAGGGACCTGGACTCCAGCATCGAGGGGAAAACGGTCATTGTCGTCGAGGACATTCTAGATACAGGAATGACGTTGCAGTACCTGCTGCGGTTGTTCGAGCAGCGGAAGCCGAAGCATCTGCGAGTGGCGGTGCTGCTGGACAAGCCGGAGCGGCGTATCGCCGCAGTACACGCCGACTACGTCGGATTTTCCATTCCCAACGAGTTTGTGGTCGGTTACGGGCTGGATTATGCAGAGCGATACAGAAACCTGCCCTACGTTGGTGTGCTATTGCTTGGCCCTGGGTTGAAGAAGAAACCCGCGGAAGATTGAGATCGCGTTGAGCTAACCATCGGTATTAAGGGGCGAGAAAAAGTCAGAAGAGCCGGCCCCCCTCAGAATGCGGGTCACACATATCTCCCTTATTCGGAAGCGCACGAATCAGCGTAAGGATTAGAAAACTAAAAGAATTCGCATCGATGGGCGACCTTCACAGGGCGTGCTCTTCGCCGCCTGCTATAATAAATACTTCATGAATCCAACGGATGAACATACGACAGCAATCGCGTTGAACGGCGGTACGGAGGTCTCCGCCGAGGTCCTTTCGACGCTTGCGGAAATCGGCGAGGAAGTGAACGCCTCGCTTGACTTAGACGAGGTTCTGGCCCGATCGGCGGCCTTGATCAAACGGCACATCGACTATGAAATCTTTGGCGTGCTGATGATCGAAGGGGACGGAAGCTATCTGCGGCACCGTTTTGCAATCGGGTATCCGCGCGAGTTGGCGGACAATTTGCGGGTTCCGCTGGGGCAGGGAATTACCGGAACCGCGGCTGCCACTGGCCACTCGGTGCGCGTCAGCGATACTTCCAAGGACCCGCGATACATCAATGCCATCGACAGCGTGCGTTCGGAGCTGGCGGTGCCGTTGATGCTGCAGGGAAAGTGCGTCGGCGTGCTAGATATTCAGAGCGGCCAGCTCGATTATTTTACTCGCGACCAGCAGAATATATTGACGCTGCTGGCTAGCCGGCTGGCAGTGGCCATTGAAAACGCGCGACTGTTTCAAAAGGTGCGGACGCAGGCGGACACGCTGTTACTGTTGAGCGAAGTCGGCCGCGAAACCGGAGCGATCCTGGAGGTCGAAGAGCTTCTGCGTCGCGCGGCAGAACAGACCAAGCGAGTGATTGATTATC
>Ga0210406_10001726_pt1 | contig 26060 bp, 16 predicted proteins | sample IncBWC30MmetaG_FD_155454 | JGI IMG/M metagenome (GOLD analysis project Ga0210406, IMG submission 155454) | Forest soil microbial communities from Barre Woods Harvard Forest LTER site, Petersham, Massachusetts, United States - Inc-BW-C-30-M | ecosystem: Environmental > Terrestrial > Soil >... | reverse complement strand
GGGCATCGATCAATGACACCTGCGCCCAGTGTCACAAGGATATCCGCCTGCAATTCAACCGGCGTTCGCATATGCCGCTGCCGGAAGGGCAAATGAGCTGCGACGATTGCCACAACCCGCACGGCACTTTGACCAGCCCGTTATTGAAAACGAATACGGTCAACGAAACCTGCTACCAGTGTCATGCGGAAAAGCGTGGCCCCTTCTTGTTCGAGCATGCGCCGGTGCGCGAGAACTGCCTCAATTGCCATACTCCGCATGGCTCCAACCAGAACACGCTGCTGGTCGCACCGATTCCATTCCTCTGCCAGCAATGTCATACGAATTTCCAGCACCCGAACGACTTGCAGACGCGCCAATCCTTGGGTACCGGTCTGCATCCCGATGAGAGAATACTGGGCAGAGGATGCCTCACGTGTCACGCCAACATTCACGGATCCAATGCACCTTCGGGTGTGCGTTTCCACGAGTAGCGCGCGAGGAGCCGACGATGGGTACTAAACGCGGGCGGAAATTTGGACTGGCACCAGCGATCGCCCTACTGGTGGCGCCCGCCCTGAGTTGGGGCGACAGTGGGGTCGGAGTAGACACCTGGCGTGCAAACAAGCTTGATACCACGGGTGGTCAAGCGACCGAAGTCCTCGATCCCAATGGCACCAGTTGGCTCGAGCCGGGTCAACATCGCTCGCCGACCGGAAACCTGTACGCGACGCCACCGGAGGAGCCGAATCCGGACCACTTGAGCGTCTGGCTGATCTACGGCACCTTCGATGTCGGCTATTTGCATACCACCGGCACGAAAACAGCACTCTTTGATCGCTATTCGCGATGGCCGACCAACGGTCCGGCTATCGACTTCGACATCGATGCCGAGCGGCCCTCCGACGGCAGCTACGCTGAGGTGCGCGGCAGCCGGATCAGCGCCGAGGACCAATATTATCAAGCCGTGTACGGCAAGGCCGGTTCATTCAAAGTCGAAGCCTTCGTGCGCGACATGCCGAATCTCTTATCGACGGATGCGAAATCGATCTTCAACGGCGTGGGGTCCAACAATCTCACGCTGGCCGGCGGCCTGGTGCCGGGCGGCAGCACCTCGGCCCAGGTCGCGGCCGTCTCCGCCGCTGCACCGGTGACTTGGCTCGGAACCGAGCGCAACAAGCAGGGCCTCGCCCTCTCCGCGTATCTCACGCCGCAGTGGAGCGTGTACCTCAACGCCAGCGACGAAGAGCGCAAGGGTTCCCGCCCTTTTGGGGGACCGTTCTTCTTCAATTTTCAAGGCCTCGGCGGTGCCATCGAAGAAACGGTAAAGCCGATCGACGATAACACGGTCAATATTACCGCCGGCGCACGTTACGCCGGATCCGAGTGGCGCTTCGACATCGGATACTCCGGCTCGATTTACCGCGACCGATACCTTGCCTACACGTTCCAGCAGCCATTCGCCCTCGGTCCGGCGCTCCTACCCGGCGGAACGTCGGCGCCCCTCAGTCAAGGTCAGATGTCGATGGAACCCGACAACGAATATCATAATCTGCATGCCACGGCGACCCGTAAACTCCCGCTTAACGGAGAGGCCTCGCTGACTGTGGGTGCCGGGGAAATGAACCAGAACGACACGCTGATTCCACCCACCAACTGCCAGGGCGTTTTCGGCATCTCGACCAACGGCACTTTTAATGTCGGTCCGAGCAATCCTCAGCTCTTTCCTTGTAATCAATGGAACACCACGGCCGCGCTGTCGCAGCAGACCGCGAATATGCTCATCGTGACCAATCTCCTTCAAGGGTCGATCGTACTGCAGCCGACCGGCGACGTGAGCGTCCACGCGGGCGGCAAGTACTATCGCGAGGACTATCGCAACCAGTACGCGATGTTCAACCCGCAGAACGGCGATCACGGCTATGTGGCGGAGAACGGCGCGCAGGCGAGCATCGTACCGGGCGACCCCGGCTTTTGGAATGCCGTCACCTATCCCAACGCCACCGACACACAAGTTCAGAGCATTCCCTTTAGCTGGCGCAACATCGAGGCCTTTGCCGGTGCGGACTGGAAATTCGCGCCGCACGATTCGCTCGGCCTCACCTACACGTTCGACCACTATGATCCAGGACATCGAGAACTCAGCTTTGTCAACGACAACAGCGTCAAGCTCAACTGGACCGATAAGAATCTCAATTGGCTCACTTTCCGCTTCAACTACACCTACCTGAAGCAATCCGGAAGCGTCTACAACTCCGACCCGTATGCCTTCGCTTTCTTTCAAAATTTACCCGGGTTCGTGCCTGCGGATGACACCGTCACCGCCTGGACTGTCGACCAGCAGCGCAAGTACGACATCTCTGATCGAAACGAGCACAAAATCGACCTGATGGCGACGCTGATCCCACGTCCGGACATGACTCTTACAGCGTCGGTCCGCGGAGATTGGAACCAGTATCCGACCGAGATAGGCCGGCAAGGTTACAACAGCATGGCGTCCACGCTGCAGTGGGAGTGGCAGTTCCAGGCCCTCAGCAGCCTGAACATGTGGGTCGGCTACGATCGATCGAGCATGCACCTATCAAACGTCAACGATGGCACGGACACGCCGGACGCCACGCTGGGCGGCGCGACCTTCCCGCTCGCGAACCAGTGGTGGGCGAACGACAAGCAGCGCAACTGGTCCGGAGGCGCCTCTCTCACTCATCATTTCGGGCCCACCCGCTTGGATTTCGATTGGAACTACCTGTCGTCGCGCGGCGTGACAAGTTACTCCTACGCATCGCAGGGCGCGTTGGCCTACAACGACACCCCTGCCCAGGCAGGGAGCCAATTTCCCGCGATGACCTACGTCGTCAATTCGCTCACGTTGAGTTTCACGGTGCCATTGGGCGACCGCGCGTCGCTGCGCCTGTATGACTTCTATGAACATGGTCAGATCAGCGACTGGCACTATGCAGGGTTCAACAACACCTTGGTCTACAGTAATCGGGCATACACCGACGCAGGACCTCAGGGTTACAGCACCAACGTCGTCGGTTTGTTCGTCAACGTCAAGCTGTGAGGCGCGCGATGACAAAACCCATGCGCATGTTCATGTCGGCGGCAAGCGGGGTCGCCCTCCTCATGGGTGCGTTACCAATGGCTGCTACCACCCTATCGGCCGCACAGCGATATACGGACCTGCGCCGAATAGAACCCATTCACGGCGATGCGGCGGCGGGCGCTCAAAAGGCAACGGTCTGTTTCGCCTGTCATGGTGCCAACGGCGTATCGATCGCACCCACGTTTCCGCGATTAGCAGGTCAGCGCGCCGATTATTTGTATCATCGCCTGGTATCTTTCAATCATGCGGACCCCAAGGACCCGTACTACTCGAAATCTCCGATGACCGCCCTGGCCGCGAAATTGAGCGATGACGATATGCGCGACCTCGCCACCTATTTTGCAACACAGGTACCCCAGGCGACCGACGTGGCCGCGGCGGCGAGCGCATCCGGTCGAGGCGAGTTCCTGTACCGTTCCGGCGATCCTTCGCACGGCGTGCCGCCATGCCAGGGATGTCATGGCGCCGAGGCGGAGGGCGTACATGCGTCCGGTGTTCAATATGCTGCGTACCCGGCGCTTCGCGGGCAATACGCCCCGTACATCATCGCGAGGCTGACGAGTTTTCGACAGGGCCTTCCGCATGACAGCAGCAATGACATGATCATGAGTGGTGTCGCTCGAACCCTCGACGACGACGCGATGCAGGCCATTGCCGCATGGCTGAGCTCGCTGACGCCGGAGAAGAGCCCGTGAGCCTGATTCCGCTCCTAAGCATTCATAGGCGCTGCATCATAGGTACTGTAAAAGCCTGACGACGCGTCAACGAGTGGCCTCGTGGAGAAACCACGCGCGATGCTCCGCCTCGTCGATCCAATTCTCGATCAGGCTCGCGCTGGCGACATCACCGCCCTCATCACAAAGCGCGTGCGCCTCCCGGAGGCTGGCCGCCAATTGCTTATTGTCTTCGAAAAGCTCCGCAAGCATGTCTTCGGGTGGAACGTATCCCTCGTCGTTGTCTGCGATGCGCTGAAGTCGCGCAATGTGCCCAATCGAATGCAAGGTCTTGCCTCCGATCTTGCGCACGCGCTCAGCAATCACATCGGTCGCAGCAAAAATCTGCCCACTCTGCTCGTCGAGCAGAAGATGATAGTCGCGGAAATGTGGACCGGACACATGCCAATGAAAGTTTTTCGTCTTGATGTAAAGGGCGAACATGTCGGCCAAGGTGGCCGTCAAGGCGGAAGCTATGGCCCCGACGGTGTTGGGGTCAAACCCTGCCGATGGAGGCGTTGTTCCAAGCGTCGTACGGACGGATTCTCGAGCGTTCATGGTTTCATTCTCCTGTGAGTGGCGTGCGAAGGTCCGGCATCAGACGCGAGTCTTGACGCCCGCCTCTACCGCGAGATTTCAATCTCGGACCCGCCGATTTCAAATGACATACGGCACGCCGATCGCAGTCGCGCCTTACGGCACAACACATTCGTACGCCTTGGCCCGACTTACGTTTCGGAGGACGCGGCGTCGGACTGTGCGAACGCGATGGCGGTGAGCTCAATATCCGCGCGGGCGATCTTCGCGCGCGCAGCCGCGTCTCGCCAATGGCGCGTTACTTCTGTTATCTCAGCGACAATCTTCGCGCCGCGGATCGATCGCAAAGCTCAGGGGATACTGAAGCCGTCGCGGATGAATGCGTTGTGGCCGTGCCACTCGTCCACGCCGAAATCGGTACCGAAGGTGTCTGTTGTGGTGTACCACGGCATCCTCCAACCCATTCGTGCCTTCAGGCGCTCGATGTCCTTTTGCGGCGCGCGCGACGCGTACGCGAGCGTGGTGTCGCGGGCGTTCAGATGGGCCAGGTCAGAGACCTGATCAGCGCCCAGGGAGCAGCCGCGGCAGGCATGCTCGGGCCAGCCGAACACGCCGGGCTCGAAGAAGGCGCGATAGACGATCAGCTGCCGGCGGCCCTCGAACAGGTCGAGCAGGCTAACCTTGCCCTGGGGCCCCTCGAATTCGTACGCCTTCTCGACGGCCATCCACGGCATCCGCCGGCGGTCGGCGGCCAGGGCGTCGCGGGCACGCGTCAGGGCCTTTTCCTTGACGAGCATCTGCTGGCGCGCAGCCTCCCAGGCCTCCGGCGACACGATCGTCGGGGTGCGCATGGCAGGTTGTTCGCCGTTCCGGTCCTTCTCAAGTGTTTTGGTCGTGGTCATGGCGGTCTCCGAATTGGACGAGGCGGCTCGTCGGTTGCACTCTTGGCTGTTCAGCGGTCGTGAGACAGCTTGGCATGGGCCGTTGATCGGAGTGAGTTACAAATGTGGCGCGATTTAGGCGCGGCATTAAGACGTTTGCCGATCTCGATACGGCCGTGCACGCGGGCTTCCGCATCTCTTAGCATCTCTGACCACCGCATCGACTTGAAGTGCCGGAACCCGGTCCGCGGTTTCAAAACCTGAAGATCGTACCCTGGCCGCCCATGCCCCCAGCCTGAGTTGTACCGTAGAAATTTCCGTCGCTGCCCAAAATCAATACAGCGTTAGGATTGCTGCCATCGGTGGTCCCACCTGCGAAGGGATAGAGCACAGACTCGACCCCAGCCGATGTGATCTCGAACAGGGTGCCGTAGTTGTTCGGACCCCCGCCAGACGTTGTACCGTACAAATTTCCGTCGCTGCCCTGAATCAATGCAGTGTTCGGACCACTTCCGTCGGCGCCTCCGCCGAAGGCGTAGACGACCGATTCGCCGCCGGTCGCTGAGATCTTGAACACAGTACCGGTGCCGATGCCGATTCCGCCGCCGTTAAAGGTCGTCCCGTAGAGACTCCCGTCCCTACCCTGAATCAACGCAGCCCGCGGACCATTTCCGTCGCTGGTATTGAAACTGAATGAATGGAGCACGGTCTCGACCCCGGCCGCCGTGATCATGAACACCGAACCGTAGCCGTTCAAGCCACCTTGATTGGTCGTGCCGTAGAAATTGCCGTCGCTGGCCTGTATCAATGCAGCTTGTGGGTTACTCCCGTCCGTGGCGCTGCCCGCAAAAGAATGGAGCACCGACTCGACGCCTGCTGGCGAGATCCTGAACACCGTCCCGAATCCGTTCGTGCCGCCTTGATTGGTCGTGCCGTAAAAATTGCCGTCGCTGGCCTGAATCAAGACAGCCTGTGGCTGAGCTCCATCTGTGGTGCCGCCTGCAAAGGAATAAAGCACGGACTCGACGCCATCCAGCGTTATCTTGAACACGGTGCCATTGCCGCTCGCACCGCCACTATACGTCGTGCCGTAGAAATTTCCGTCGCTGGCCTGTAGCAAGCCAGCCTGTGGCTGGCCCCCATCGGCGGTGCCGCCAGCAAAAGAGTGAAGCACTGACTCGACGCCGGCCGGCGTGATCTTGAATACAGTGCCATTGCCGGTCGCGCCGCCTTGATTGGTCGTACCGTAGAAATTGCCGTCGTTGGCCTGTATTACTCCAATCGGTTTCTGGCCTTCGGTTCCGCTATTGAAAGAGTAGACCGTCGTCTCCGTTCCGGTTAGCGTGAACTTAACGATACTGCCAGACAGGCTCGCGCCGCTGTTTTCGGTTGTGCCATAGAGATTCCCGTCGCTGGCCTGAATGAGCGAGCTTTGTGGGAGACTCCCGTCGCTGCCGCCCGTGAATGAATGGAGTAGCGTCTCTGCCCCGGCCGGCGTGATTTTGAACATCGTACCTTCGTCGCTCGCGCCCCCCTGATGTGTCGTGCCGTAGAAATTCCCGTCCTTGCCCTGCACCAAAGTGGCGAACGGCCCCTGCCCATCGGACACGCCTCCCGCAAAGGAGTAGATCAATGTCTCGACACCCGCCGGAGTGATTTTGAAGATCGTGCCTGCGTTATTCGCGCCACCAGATGCAGAGGAGCCATAGAAATTGCCGTCGCTGGCCTGAATCAAGGCGGCGATCGGATTATTTGAATCCCTATTGAAGCTCGTAAAAGAGTGGAGTACCGACTCAGCACCGGCGGGCGTGATCATAAATACAATACCGCCTCCGCCGGGGCCCGCATTCGATGCGGTACCGTAAAAATTGCCGTCGCTACCCTGCAGCAATGCAGCGTACGGATAACCGCCATCTACGGTGTTGCCCGCAAAGGAATGGAGCACAGTCTCGGAACCTGTCGGTGTTATTTTGAAGACAGTGCCTTGGTTGTCAGTGCCGCCCACGAGAGTTGTGCCATAGAGATTGCCGTCGCTGCCTTGAACCAATGCAGCGAGAGGACCACCTCCGTCCACAGTAGCGCCCGCGAACGAATGAAGCACAGTTTCCGCGCCGGCGAGTGTAATTTTGAACACCGTACCCAGGCCGCTCGCACCGCCGGTATAGGTTGTTCCGTAAAAATTCCCATCTCTGCCTTGCACCAATGCAGCGGACGGATTGCTTCCGTCATCGGTGCCGCCGGCGAAAGAGTGAAGCACTGTCTCCACACCGGCAGGCGTAATTTTGAACACCGCACCCAGGCCGCTCGCGCCGCCGCTATAGGTCGTTCCGTAGAAGTTGCCGTCGCTCGCCTGAATGACGTTTGAACGGGAGTCGACGCCGTCCGGGCTTGCATCAAAGGAATAGATCACCGATTCGGTGGCCGGGACACACGTAACGGTGACGCTTGATATATTGGAAGTCACACTGGTACCCGTGCCGCCGGTCACCGTGCACGCTTGCGCCGGAGGTTGGATCCCGACCGATACCGCGTAGCTGCCGTTATAGAGGATCGGCGCGCCGAAACTGAAAGAACCGTTCGCCTTCACCGTGCTGGGATCCGCCGCATTGTCCTGCAAGGTGACTTGTGCGCCGGTGTTCAAGCCCGACACGGTGCCGGATATCGTGAATGTGTAGGTCGCGCAGGCGACGAGGACGCTGGTCACGTTCGCCTCATTAATGGCACCACTACCGGACGTCACCGCGCAGGCCTGCCCGGTAGGCTGGGTTAGAACGGTCACCGCATAGGGTGTGCCGCTGGTAGCTTGCTTCGAGAAGCTAAAGTTCCCGTTTGCCGCGACCGTGGTCGGGTCGCCAGCGTTGTCCTGTAGAGTGACTTGAGCACCGGTGTTCAAGCCCGACACCGTCCCCGAAATTGTGTACACGCTCACGCACGTGATTTGGACGCCGGTCACGTTCGCCCCGCTAACCGTGCCGCTACCGGACGTAACCGTGCAGATCTGCCCCGTTGGCTGTGTTAGAACGGTAACAACATAGTTGGTACCGCTGGGTGTCTGCTTCGAGAAGGTGAAGGTCCCGTTTGCTGCGACCGAGGTGGTGTTGCCCCCGTCATTTTGCATCGCCACGCTTGCGCCGCTGGCAAGACCGGCGATCGTGCCCCCGACGGAGTACATGGGGGGAGCGGAGTCAGAACCCCCGCCGCAGGCGCTCAATAGGAATGCCGAACAAAGTAAAACTCCGCGCAGGCCGCGAGAACCAGAGTAGATCATTGAAAACCGCTCCCTCGGTTTGGCCGTAGCCAATTGCTGTAATAATTATTACGCCCAGTGTACGAGGCCGTCGCGCACACGGTCAACTTGTAGAACGCTGAGCGGAGCGGTCGGGCGATGTGCGCGAGCAGCGCGGCTATCACGGCCGAATGCGCAATGCCGGAGCCGGTGAATGCCGCGCCTGCCACACGGAACACAAGGGCCCCGAGCTGCGGCCGCGCCTGACATAACGCTTTGCAACCTGCGACCGGCAGCGTGGTTTTGCAGCGCCGGCGTTGCCATGAATTGAAGATCCAACGAGCATGGTTCAAAGATCATTCGTCGAGCCAGGAGGTGTCGTATGCAAGGCAACAGCAACGGTCGATCGGTCGGTCGGACACTGGCGTCCATTCCATTTCATACGACGCCTGGAATCGGATGGCGGCTGCATTTGTCAAAAATTGCGGCAAAGAGCTTGCCGGTTCGCGCACCGCGATACCGAGGGCGGATCGTATGAAGTCCATGTTGTTCATTCTGGTGGCTCAGTTGCACGCGGGCGGGACTCAAACCGTCGCCGTTTATCCGAGCCTGGAGCAGTGCAGGGATGCACTCAAGGTGGTTACGACGAACGTCGCGGCGGACTACACGTGCGCGGCGACGCCCGTGGGGGGGAGGTGGTCGCAAAAGGATTCGCGCATCTTGATGGTGCGGGAATGAGCTGCGGGCGCGTTCCGCGCTAGGGATCGTATTCGAACGCCGGCTGTTTCTGATTATCCGTGGATCCGAACGAGTAGACGACACCGACGTAGAGTATTCGACCCAGGACGGTACGTCGATAATCTTGCGTGAAAGCAGGTGAGGACGAGAATCGATGGAGTCTCTGACCATTGAATAGATCCGTGACGGTGGCCACCGCCGTCAGGTCAGACATCAGCTGGTATTTGTACCCGAGATTCACGATATTAATGGCGCTCACATAACCCTGCGGCGTCAGCCGCTTATCTGTCCTGGTGACCGTGATTTGCGCGGAATTGGCGTCCGTGGGCCTATAGTCCAGTTTGGCCTTCGCATTCAATCCAGTCGTGGATTGCAGTCCCGGTATCCCCAGCGCGGTCGCATCGATCTGGCTGTAGAAAAAATTGCCGCTAATGCCGTAGGTGAGTTTTTGAAGGACACGGCCGTTCGCGGAAAATTCCATTCCGGCCGACTTGTCCCTCGGTAGATTGGTCTTGGTGGTGAGTGATATACCGTCGGCGAGGTATTCGGTCACATCCGTCACCGTATCCCGGTTGAGACGATAGTACCCCGTCAAACCGTAACTTCGCTTCCCGCCTTCGTACCCGTAACCCACTTCGTACGACTGACTGTACTGCGGTCTAAGATTGGCATTACCCGCGTTCAGGTTCGGCGTGTATTCATAATCGACATAGGGATTGAGGTAGGCAGGATCCGGTCTACTCACACGGCGGCTCGCGCCGAATGACAGCGTCGAATGGTCCGACAAGCTGCGGTCCACATGCAGGCTCGGATAGATTTGGAAATAGCTGCTGGTCGTCGAGACACCGTTGGTGAGCTGCTGCGCGTCGGTGTGCGCCTCCTCTGCCCGCAGACCGCCCAGCCAGGTCCAGGAGCCGATGCTCGCTTGATAGCTCGCATAGAGCGCATGGATCACCTGACGAAATTTGAACTGGTTGGTGAGATTGGGGTCGATTACCTGAACTCCGCTCACCGGATCGACATTGTTGCCGACATTGCCGAAACGGTAGTCGTCCTGCTCGAAGGCGTAGCCCAGCTTCAAGGATCGCGTCTTGGACACCGGCAATGCATAGTCGGCTCCGAACTCGGTTGTGCCGTGATCCTCATGGAAGCTCAAGTTGTTGTAGAACGTGGCTGACGGAGGAATGAACGAGTCATTGGTGTAGTCATAGTGTTCGTACTGTTGCGATGCCGATCGATGCAGCGAGAAGTCCAGAGTCTCTCCAGGTCTCCCGAGTTTTTGCGCGAAGGCCAGTCTCTCATCGTAATCGTTCTCCGGGTCGTGCCCGCTGCTCAACCGCCGGGCGGAATTCGTGATAGCGCCGTCGGGAGTACTGCTGTCGGTCAGCTGAGTGTAGGTGCGTAATCCCCCGCGATCGGCCCAACTCGCCGATCCGCTGACGGACTGCCGGTCGTTGAATGCATACTCGGCGGACAGTTTCACCGTCGGCACTTCCCGGCGGATCCTTTCAGTGATCGAATTCCTGCTTTCGATGAGTAGTCCCGACGCCGGGTCCGGGGCGATCACGCTCGATTGGACGCGGCGTTCTCTGTAGTCCTGTCGATATCCCGCGCTGAGAGATGCCGCGAGCGGACCGGAACTGTAGCTACCATCGGCGCCGAGCACATAACGGCCGCCGCTACCGCCGCTCGCCTGCAACGATCCGGACGTACCCGCCCGACGCTCTTTGCGTGTAATGATGTTGATCACGCCGGCGACTCCGTCCGCCTTGAACTGCGCGGGCGGCGTCGTGAGGACTTCGATGCGTTCGATATCCTTGGCTGGGATCGATTGCAGGTTGTCGCCGGCCGAAGCGCCGGCGAACTGACTGGACGGCTTACCGTCAATGAGAATCAGCACTTTGGTATCCCCGCGCAGGGAGACGATGCCGGTCGGATCCACGTCAACGGACGGAATGATGCTCAAGATATCACTCAAGGAGCCGAAGCTGCTCTGAGCATCCGAGGTCACGCTATAGACTTTGCGGTCGATCAGAGTCTCGACGGACAGTTTCTCCGACTTGACGACGATGGTCTCCAACGCTTCGGCAGGCGCCGGAGGCGACTCGTCCGCCGCCTCGGCCGCTGAGGAGGCGATGGCGACGGCCAAACCAAACAGGGCGATCCCGAAACGGACCCGGCGTGGCAAAGGGGTATCGACGGCGCGGCGGGTTTGACGACTCACTTTCAAGCCGCAAGCCTCGCAGAGTTCCATTAAGACAGAATTATGGGGAGACCACGACGGGACGTGCGATGACGGGAACTCCCGTTTAATATTGCGTTAAACGAGGTGTGTTTCTCTGAGTAGATCAGCCTGGCGACCTTGCAGGGCCTGGGACGGGGACAAGAATGCGGCTGTTGGTCGTTGAAGACGAGATTCGGATCGTCGAGTTGCTGCGCTTGGCCTTTGAGCGCGCGGGTTTTGTGGTCGATGCGGTCGGGACAACCACTGAAGGGGATCAGATGCTGTCCCTGGTTGCTTACGATGCCGTGATTCTCGATCTGGGGCTGCCGGACGGCGATGGGTTGCGCCTGCTTGTCAAGATCCGCGGTGCCGGAAATCGAGTGCCCGTGCTGATCCTGACCGCACGGGACGCGGTGGAGGACCGGGTGTCGGGACTCGACGCCGGGGCCGATGACTATCTTGTCAAGCCCTTTGCAGTGGCGGAACTGATCTCCCGCATCAAAGCCCTACTTCGCCGGCCCGGACATGCCCTTGGCATTACTTTGCAGGCGGGAAATCTGGCGTTCGACACGATCGGAAGGGATCTGCGAGTCGGCTCGATCGCCGTCAGCGTATCTCGGCACGAACTCGCCATCCTCGAACATCTGATGCGTCGCATGGGCCGAGTAGTGCCGCGCACGGTACTGGAAGAGAAGCTCTACGGCATGGATGAGCCGTTGGAGTCGAATGCCATACCCGTACATGTCCATCACTTGAGACGAAAACTTGCGGAAGTCGGCGCGACACCCGTGATTCACACCGTGCGCGGCATTGGTTATCTCCTGGCCGAGAAACCGTCATGAAGTTCACGTTACGCTCGTTGCAGGCACAGCTCGCGCTGCGCGTGGCCGCCGTATTCCTCGTGGCCACGCTGCTTGGCGTGTGCGCGGTGATCTATGAGGGAACACAGGCGGCGAAGTCTCTGGGAGATGACGAGCTGGAACGCCGTGCGACGCAGATCGCGCGGTTCGTCAAGAAGGCTCCGGACGGCACGGCACGTCTCGAGCTCTCTCCTCGGCTGGAATCGCTCTACAACTCGCCGTCACGTACACGGCTTCTGGTGGTACGCAAAGCCGATGGCACGCCCATTGCGGCGTCCGATGCTGAATTTGCGAAAGCGGTCGGGGGTTGGTCGGTGACGCGATCACAACGACACCCCTTCCGACTCGATGATTTCGGCCCAACCAGCCAGGACTACAACGGTCTGATGGTCCGCGAGGAGAGCGTGGCGGGACCGCTCGTGATAACGGTTGCTGTAGCATCCGATGCGGAGGCGCTGGCGGAAGGACTGACGAAAGCCTTCATGGCAGATGTTGCCTGGGCGATTCCCTTGTTTGCGGCTGGAATGCTGGTGGTCGTGGTATTGAGTCTACGCCGCGGCTTGCGGCCGGTTCGCGCGGTATCGGAGAAGGCCGCCGCCATCGGACCCGGCACGACCGGTGTGCGCCTGCCTACCGATGGGATGCCAACCGAACTCGTACCTCTGGTCGCGGCCGTGAACGGCGCGTTCGATCGATTGGAGCAAGGGTTCGCCGTCCATCGAGAATTTACGGCGAATGCGGCCCATGAGCTGCGAACGCCCCTGGCGATCCTCACGGCGGGACTCGAGGAACTCACCGACTCGCCGGAAATCGAGATGCTGCGTGACGACGCCGCACGCATGAACCGGTTGGTGGCCCAGCTCCTCCGAGTCGCGCGTCTCGACAGTGTCTCAATCAAGGTCACCGAGAAATTAGACCTCCGCACGGCAACCCGGGAAGTCGTCGAGTATCTGACGCCCTGGGCGGTTGCGCAGCGCCGGTCACTCGGCTTCGATGCACCAACGGCCCCGGTGAGGGTGCGAGGAAACTCCCACGCGATCGCGGACGCGGTCCGAAACCTGGTTGAGAACGCGGTGCACCACACTCGAGAGGGAACCGAAGTGAGCATCGGCGTGACTGCCGAAGGCTCCGTCAGCGTCGCCGACCATGGGCCCGGTATCGAGGAAGCGGACCGGCAGCACATTTTCGAGCGATTTTGGCGCGGCCGCGACGTGCGTCGCCCGGGCGCCGGACTGGGCCTTGCGATCGTCGCGGAAATCGTCAAGGCGCATCGAGCAGAGATTCACGTGTCGGACGCACCGGGCGGCGGCGCCGTGTTTGTCATGAAATTTCCGGTCGAGCAGGACGGCGCATGAGCCGCGAGTCGTGTCTTGGGTGGACTGCGCCTAAGTACCGCCGGTGATCAAGCGGATACTGCCGCCAAACTTAAGGTAGGCCCAAAACCAGTTGGTCAACGTCGCGAGGCGATTTCTGACGCCCAGCATGAAGGCGATATGCACGATTCCCCACAGCCACCATGCGGGTGCGCCCGAGAGCTTCAAGATGCCGAAATCCGCCACGGCGGCCTTGCGGCCGATGGTGGCAAGAGAGCCCAGGTGGCGATAACGAAACGCCGGCACTGGCCTGCGCGATTCAACCATCGCCCGAATTTGCTTTGCCACGTACGCTCCGCCTTGTTTGGCCGCCGGAGCCAACCCCGGCACGATTTCACCTTTCCAAGCCTTGCTCGCCGCGGTGTCGCCGATCGCGAATACATTGGCGAGCCCCGGTACCCGCAAGTCATCGCCCACGATGAGGCGTCCCGCCTTATCGGCGGGCGCGCTCAACCACGCCGCCGCCGGCGATGCGGCCACCCCGGCAGCCCAAAGGACCGTACTCGCTTCGATGCGAGTTCCGTCAACGGCAACCCCCGTTTCATCGATATGATCAACCCGGCTACCGAGATGAATTTCCACTCCCAACTGCTCTAGCGAGCGTTGCGCAATCTGCGCCAGCCGCTCTGGGAAGCTCGGCAGCAATCGCGGGCCGGCTTGAACGAGAATCACGCGGGCTTGCGCCGGATCGAACGCTCGGAAATCCTTTTCCAATCCAAAACGGGCCAATTCCGCGATCGCGCCCGCGAGTTCCACGCCCGTGGGGCCGCCGCCCACGATCAGAAAGGTCAACAATCCCTTACGGTCTTGCTCGAGAGCCACCCCTTCGGCGCGTTCGAACGCCGTCAAGATCCGGCGCCGAATTTCCAAGGCATCTTCGATACGCTTGATGCCCGGTGCGAATCGCGCCCATTCATTTTTTCCGAAATAGCTGTGGGTTGCGCCTGTCGCGAGCACCAGATAATCGTAAGGAATGTCGCCATTTTGTGTCGACACCGTTTGCCGCTGCGTATCCACTCCGGTGACGGCACCGAAGAGCAGCCGGATCGATGGCGAGTTTCGGAACATCTGGCGCGCCGGCGTCGCTATATCACCCGGAGACAAGGCCGCCGTGGCGACTTGATAGAGCAGCGGCTGGAACAGGTGATAATTCGTGCGGTCAATGAGCGTCACTGCCACAGAGGCGTCGCGCAAGCCTTGCGCGCATCGCAGGCCGCCGAAGCCTGCTCCGACGATGACGACTCTCGGTAATCCTTGAAGACCGTCGAGACCATGCCTCCTGGCCAAAGGGAAGAAGCGATCGCGCAAACGCGCGAGGAGTTCGTCAAGCGACACGAGTCCTCCGCCGTACGCGCCGAGAATCGCCAGGAACATGAGCAAATAGATCGAGTCGGTGACCCGCGGGTCGATCATCGAATAGGCAAACAGCCCAAAGAGCAAAAATGCGGCGATATAGCGCGTCGCCAGCCCCGTGAGGAGTAAGACGCCGCCCACCCAGGCGCCGGCCAGCGGAACGCGCATGGCCACGTCCAACGGCAACCACTGCTCGAGGTCCTTGAACTCAGCGCCGGATGAGCGCGAAAAAGCCGCCATGAGCAAAGCGATTCCCAACCACGCCCGGACGAAAGAGATGTACAGCGGCGTGCCGTATCCTCTCAGGCGCTTGGAAAAGTCAATAATTCGCGGAATGAGTGGGAGGGCGCTGTCGCTCAACCCCCTGCGCAGCAGGTTATCGACCGATATCGGGCCGGCACCGTAAATCGCAAACCAACCTGTCAGTGCAATCCAAAAGAGCTGGGTATCGAATGGAGTGTAGCGAAGTTGCGTGATCAACGACAGCAGCAGCAGCGGCAGCGCGGCGTATCGAGTCATGAAGCCGATCGACAGCAGCGCTGCGCACACGAAATAGACTACCGTGCTCAGAAACGCCGCCGAGTTCGGCGCGAGGAATGGGATCGGGTTCTCTTGGCTCGCCACTAGCAGCGTGGTTTCCCAATGCAGCATCTGCATGAAGCCGAAGAAACCAAAGAGCTTGGCGATCCAGACGCGGATCGCTAATTCGATGTATGGCCAGGCAATTCCGCCGAAAAGAGATGTCCACAGTTTCGGGATTGGCCGAGTCGCTGCTGCCACTTTGGTGAGAAACGAAGGTTTACGCTTGCCGGCGAGTTGCGTTTGCATTTGATCCTCGTTCGAGCAGTTCCAAGGGGGCGTGGACATAGAGAGAGACCGTCCGGACCGGGAACTTATTTCAATTCAGCCGCGAGGCTATGTAAATCCGAGCGATGCGACCGAGACCGTTGTGCGAGAGCTGCTCGGATTGAGAAAAATATCCAGAAGAAATTTACATCACTACGCCTAGCATTCGATCTGGGATCCCGGTGAAACTCGTACGGAGGGCCGATCAGGTGAAGTCGGTCAAGATGCGCGTGCGGCTACACAGAGATAATCCGTGAGCGAAATGTCAACTGGCCAAGCGCCCAAAGGCCAGGACTCGATCGACCGGCGCGCGTGGTCGCAACAGCGGCAGTGGCGGGTCGCCGGTATCGCCGCCGCGCTGGTGATCATTGCCATCCTGGTCGTGTGGCTGGGCGGCCGCGCTTTCGGCCCGCACGAAGCGCCGGCTGCTGCGCCGCCATCGCCCCCGGGTACCTTTCGCGCTTCCCCGCTGCAGCTCAAGACCCTGACGGTGGAGGTGGTGCAGACCCATGGCTTCGTCAGCGAGGAACTGACCGAAGGCAAGATTGCCGTCAACGGCGATCGCGCTACACCGGTGTTTTCTCCATATTCGGGCCGGGTCACCCGAGTCATCGCTGGATTGGGGGATACCGTGAAGTCGGGCGCGCCGCTCGCGACGCTGGAGGCCTCGGAGTATGTACAGGACCAAAGCGATCTCAAGTCCGCTGCCGCGGCGGTCAAGCTGGCGCGCATCAATGAAGCTCGCAAGCAGGCCTTGTACGATGCGAAAGGCGGCAGCCTGCAAGACTGGCAGTCGGCGCAGGCTGATCTGACGAATGCCGAATCTACCCACAGTGCGGTCCGAAATCGACTGAGAATTCTCGGCAAATCGGACGCGGAAATTGCCCAGTTGGAAGGGGCAGAGAACATGAATCCGGTCGCCACGCTGACTGCGCCGATCACAGGCGTGGTCGTGGATCGACAGGTAGGCCCCGGCCAATATCTGCAAGCCGCCAGCGGCACACCGGTATTCACCATCGCCGATCCCTCGAGCGTGTGGCTTCTCGCCAACGTGCGCGAGACGGACACGGGCCTCGTGAAACTCGGACAGTCCGTGGAGGTTCGCGTTCTCGCCTACCCAAAGAGAGCATTCAAGGCGCGCGTGACATTTGTGGCCGCGCTGGTGGATTCGGTGACGCACCGATTGCCGGTACGCGCCGAAATCGAGAATCGTGACGGCGCCTTGAAGCCGGAGATGTTCGCCAATTTTCGCATACTCACCGCTGATGTGTCGGAGTCCGCGGCCGTGCCGGAGGCCGCCGTGGTCTACGAAGGCAGTGCAGCGCATGTCTGGGTGGTCGCGGGAGACGACTTGCTCAGCCTCCGGACCATACGCACCGGACGCAGCAACGACGGTCTCATCGAGGTGCTCGATGGATTGAAGCCGGGCGAACGCGTGGTGACAAAAGGCGGACTGTTCATCGATCAAGCGGCAGTCCCCGCTTCTTCATGAACGCCATCGTCACGTTCGCGCTGCGCCAGCGCGTCCTGATCGTCGTGCTATTGGTGATGATGCTCGCCGCCGGCACCGTGAGCTTTCTCACGCTCAATATTGAGGCGTATCCCGATCCGGTTCCCCCGCTCGTCGACATCGTCACGCAGAGCACCGGACAGTCGGCCGAGGAGATCGAGCGTTACATCACGATTCCCCTGGAAATCCAAATGGCCGGCATACCCAATGTGCAGGCCATACGCACGATCTCTTTGTTTGGACTCTCCGACGTCAAGGTGCAGTTCACCTACGACTTCACCTACCAGCAGGCTGAGCAATGGGTCACCAACCGACTGTCGCAGCTCGGCAGCCTGCCGAACGGCGCACAGCCGCAGATATCGCCCACGAGTCCCATTGGGGAGATTTTTCGGTATCGGGTGCTCGGACCTCCCAACTATTCGGTTACGGATCTGAAAACTCTCCAAGACTGGGTGCTGGAACGGCGCTTCAAGGCCGTGCCGGGCGTGATCGACGTGACGGGCTGGGGCGGCAAGACCAAGACGTATGACATCGCGATCGATCAGCGCAAACTCCTCGGGTATGGGCTCTCCGTGCCGCAGGTCCTGCAGGCCCTCGGCAACGCCAACATCAATGTCGGCGGTCAAACGGTGAATTTCGGCGCGCAGTCCGCCGTGGTTCGCGGCGTCGGTCTCATTCATTCGTCCGATGAAATTCGCCGCACCTTGATCAGCAACAATCAAGGAGCACCGGTGGTGGTCGGCGACGTCGCCGTTGTCAGCATTGGAAATCTGCCGCGGTTAGGCATAGCCGGGCTCGACGATGCCGACGACATCGTTCAAGGCATCGTGCTCATGCGGCGAGGCGCGGAAAGCATTCCGACCATCAAACGAGTAGAAGCGGAAGTGGACAAGGTGAACAGCAGCGGGATATTGCCGCCCGGTGTCAGCATCCAACGCATTTACGATCGCAGCGACCTCATCCATGTCACCACGCACACGGTGCTGCACAACATGCTGGCAGGCATCGTCCTGATCTTTCTCCTGCAGTGGGCCTTTCTCGGCAACATGCGCAGCGCCGTGATCGTCGCCATGACCATACCGTTCGCGTTGTCGTTCGCAATCGGACTCATGGTGCTGCGCGGTGAATCGGCGAATCTCTTGTCGGTGGGTGCCATTGATTTCGGGCTGGTGGTGGATGCCACGGTGATCATGGTCGAGAACATCTACAGGCACCTCGCCGAAGCAACCGCTCACCTGGGTACTGGTCCCAGCACTTTGCACCGTATGCGCGTGCGCAGCGGTTTTAGCGGGAAGACGGGAACCATCTCGGTGGCCGCCGCCGAAGTCAGCCAATCCATATTCTTTGCCGCCGCCATCATCATCGCCGGTTTCGTCCCCCTGTTCACGCTGTCAGGGATCGAGGGACATATTTTCGGCCCGATGGCGAAGACCTACGCCTACGCCATTGCCGGCGGCCTGATCGCCACGTTTACCGTTGCACCCGCCTTGAGCTTGATCCTGTTTCGGGACAAAGTGGAAGAGCGCGAAACCCTCATCGTGCGCGTGCTCCGCCGTCTCTACGAGCCCGTCCTCGAATTCTTGCTGGCGAATCGCATCATCACCTTCTCAGGACTTGCGTTGATCGCTCTGCTGGCTTTCTTTGCAGTGCGCTCATTGGGGCTGGAGTTCCTGCCGAAGTTGGAAGAAGGCAACCTGTGGGTTCGAGCGACCTTTCCTCAGTCCGTCTCTCTCGAAAACAGCGATACATACGTGAACCAGGTGCGTGTGCTCATGAGCAAGTATCCTGAAGTCCAGTCGGTGATCTCGCAGCACGGCCGGCCGGATGACGGCACCGATGCAAGCGGTTTCTTCAACGCCGAATTCTTCGTGCCCTTGAAGCCCTTCGACACCTGGCCGTCCGGCATGACCAAGGAAAAGCTCACCGAGGACATGATGAACTCGCTGCAGCAGCGGTTTCCGGGAGTGGACTTCAATTTCTCCCAATACATTCAAGACAACGTCGAGGAGGCCGCGTCGGGAGTCAAGGGCGAGAATTCCGTCAAGGTCTATGGGAATGACTTGGAGACTCTGGAGAAAACCGCCGACAGCATCGCCGCCGTGCTTGCCAAGATTCCAGGGATCACCGATCTCGCCGTCTTGCGCTCTCTGGGGCAGCCCACCATCCGTATCGACGTCGACAGGGTGCGCGCAGCGCACTATGGCCTTGCGCCGGGCGACGTGAATGCCGTGGTGCAGACTGCGATCGGCGGTCAGAGCGCCGGCGATCTGTACGAGGGCAGCAGCGATCGCCACTTTCCGATGATGGTGCGCCTTGCCGCACCGTTCCGCCAAAGCCTCGATGCCATACGGCACATTCCCATTGCTGCGCCCGCTAGCTCTGGCAACGGCGTCATTCAAGTCCCCTTGGAAGATGTGGCCGACGTGCGGTTGATGTCAGGGGCGGCATTCATCTACCGCGAGCAGCAGCAGCGCTATGTGCCCATCAAATTCAGCGTGCGTGGCCGTGATCTCGGCGGCACGGTGCTGGAAGCCCAACACGCCGTCGAGTCTTCCGTGCTGTTGCCCGGCGGATATCATCTGGAGTGGGTGGGCGAATTTGGGAACTTGCAGGAGGCAATTGCGCGACTGGCTGTAGCCGTGCCTTTGTCGATTGTGCTGATCATCCTATTGCTGTACCTGAACTTCAGCAGTCTGCGCGATGCACTGCTCGCGGCGAGCGTAATCCCCATGGCCCTCTTGGGAGGTATCTTTGCCCTGTGGGTCACCCGTACCCCGTTCAGCGTGTCCTCCGCCATCGGTTTCGTGGCTTTGTTCGGCATCGCGGCCATGGATGGCATTTTGGTCCTGTCTTATTACAACTTGAGCCTTGATTCAGGGCTCGACCGCGTGAACGCCATGCTGCAAACCTGTCGCACCCAACTGCGTCCGGTGATGATGACGTGTATCGTGGCCTGCGTAGGCCTGATACCGGCCGCACTGTCCACGGGCATTGGATCGCAGGTGCAACGGCCGCTCGCGCTGGTGGTGGTGGGCGGCATGCTGCTGGCACCGGTGCTGATACTGCTGGTGCTGCCCGTGCTGATATTGAAGTTCTCTCGAGCGCAGGAGCTGCCCGGGGAATTGCCGCGCGAGTCCAGCCCATGAAGCGGGTGCTGAGCCCTGGTCTTGCGTTGGGGTCCGCGGCGCTGGGACTGTGCGCCTGTGTGGGCCCGAACTTTCATCGGCCGGCGCCGCCGCAAGTTGACCGCTACACCGCGGAGCCATTGCCGCCGCAGACCGCGTCGGCGCCGGGCCCCGGTGGAGCCGCGCAAAAGTTCTTGGCGCTGCAAGAGGTGCCCAGAAATTGGTGGACGCTCTTCGGTTCCGAGGAACTCGATGCCTTGGTCATGCAAGCGCTGCGTGCCAACCCCAGCGTGCAGGCGGCAACGGCTGCGTTGCGCCAGGCGCTGGAAATCGCTGCGGCCCAGCGTGGCGCGTACTTTCCAACCGTGCAAGCGAGTTTCGATCCCAGCCGCCAGCGCAACGCCGTCGGCGTACTTGCACCAACCCTGAATTCCGGGACCGCACTGTTCAATTTATACACAACGCAGGTCAATGTGAGCTATGTCCCCGATGTGTTCGGTGCAAACCGTCGTCAAGTGGAATCGCTGGCCGCACTCGCCGAGGCGAGCCGCTTCCAGCTCGACGCCACTTATCTCACACTGACCGCCAATGTGGTGACGACGGCCATCCAGGAGTCCGGCTTACGTGCACAGATCGCGGCCACGGAACGCGTCATCGCACTCGAGCGCGAGTCATTGTCGGTACTGCGGCGCGAACTGGAGTTGGGCGCCATTGCCGAGGGCGACGTCTTCGCCCAGGAGGCGGTGCTCGCGCAGTTGGAGGCGACGCTGCCGCCGCTGAATCGGCAATTGCACTCGTCGCGCGATCTACTAACCGCTTTGACGGGACGTCTGCCCGCCGACTTCAAGCCGGTGCGCTTCGAGCTGGATCAGCTGTCGTTGCCCGCTGATTTACCCTTGGGCGTACCGTCCCAGCTCGTTGAGCGGCGTCCCGACGTTCGCGCTGCCGAAGCGCAATTGCATGCAGCGACCGCACAGGTCGGCGTGACGATAGCCAACATGCTGCCGCAGGTCACGATTACCGGAAGCATCGGCAGTTCGGCTACGGCGATGGGGGATTTATTCAAGGCCGGCACCGGTTTCTGGAGCGTGGGTGCGAGTCTGACGCAAACCCTGTTCGAGGGCGGAACCCTGATTCATCGCAAGCGCGCAGCGGACGCCGCTCTCGATCAAGCCGGAGCGATGTACCGATTGGCAGTGCTGACCGCCTTTCAGAACGTGGCCGATGCCCTGCATGCCCTCGACACGGATGCGGATGCCTTGGATGCCGCCGGCCGCGCCGAAAGCGCGGCACAGAAGAGTCTTAGCGTGGCACGGCGCCAGCTCGAGCTCGGCTCCGTCGGTTACCTGGCGCTCGTCAATGCGGAACAGACCTACCAGCAGGCCGTCATAGCCTTGACACAGGCTCGCGCGAATCGCTTCGCCGATACCGCAGCCTTGTTCCAGGCTCTGGGCGGGTCCGCCGCGGTGCCCTAGGACACCGACTTTCGGCGATTACTTACGCGGTGCTGCGGCAAGCCTTTTCGGCCCTTCTGAAAATAGCAAATCTCTATCAGGGTTGGCCAAAGCTCCAGCGAACCTTTGATAAGGCTGATCACATCATCCATGATGCGCACCAAATTGTGCTGGAAGAAATCCGGCTCGAACGCGTAAAACGTCTTGTGCAAACTCGCGGCCAGCAAGCGGAGGGCTTCGGCACGTTCACTGTTGCCCGAAGCGGCCGCTGTAGCGAGAGTTCGAGCGTGTAGACTTACCATCTTCTCGAGAATCTCTTGCGCGTCGCCCGCCGTTATCTCGCCTTCATAGTCAAAGGCGATGCTCAGTTCGCTCGCGACTCGTAGCGATGATTTTACTTTGCGTTTGAGAAGGTTCGCGATTTCTTCGTTCAGAATTTCAGACACGGGCGGATTGCGCATATACCCGCTCCTTAGGTGATTCTGGGCGGCATCCACGTGGGCCGCCGCGATCCCGTCCTGCTGAACCCACAGACGATAAATATAGTCTTCGCAGCGCAATCTCGTGGGGAAGAAGGGCGGCAGCCCAAAGGTGTTGTCGTACCCTGCTACGCCGCAGTCCATGCGCCAATTGCGCTTGGTGACGACGGGGCGAAAATTGACGAGTACGTAACTATCACTCACGGCATCCGGGTCGGTGCGTTCCTCGTCGCCGAGGAACAGATCCAAGAAGTCCAAGGCATCTATATCGCTGGTGCCCGACCGGAAGGTTTGCGCCATTTTCACGATGGCATCGTCCGGCACCTGCCCATGTTGCAGGAGCAGGGAGTTTTGCCGCTGCACGCCATTGGTCGCATTGGTCTCAAGATCCATCGCTGTATCGACCAACAGTTCGCCTCGCTCGTAGTTGTCCGGTAGTTGATTGACCCGCTTGCCCAATACATCGACAAACGAGGTTATGATATCGAACGACTTGCGCGTATATCCATTCTCACCCGGTTTATGCAAACGGCCGCGGCATACTTCGTCGGTATCCAGGGACTCCGGACTATGTTCCATCAGTGTATAGGGACGCATATCGTCGTCGGCACTGATCAGCAACCCGCCCAGCGTGTACATCAACGCGTAGTTTCGATTGCCGCCGTAACTCGGGCGAAACAGGCTGCGCAGCAATCCTTGTAGTCGTTTGTCCGGCAGACGTTGGCTTAGATACGATAAAAGCTGCTCCTTTTCCGCAGGGCCCACGTAGTACAGCTCGTTGTGCGTCGTGGTTTGCTCGAGCATCGAATAATATTTTTCGTGATTAGCCGGGCTCGAATCGTCGAATACCAACATGCGCACCGTGTGCCCATTGCGCCAGAAATGCTCGTCATAGGCCTGCACCGTTTCGCCCACTTCGCGCAGACGATAGGTCGGAATGACAAAGAATAAATCTCTTGCTTGCATGACATAGATCCGGGTGAGTCAGGACAACTCGGCCCGTGCCGGACTTCCGCGGCCTCCGTTACGAGTGGCGCTCAATTCGTTGCACCTTCCATGCTTGGCGCCGATAATCGATAGCCAACGCCGACCTCCGTCAGAAGATAGACCGGCCGTGCCGGATCGGCCTCGAGCTTACGCCTGAGATCTGCAATGTAGGTCCGAACAAAGTCGTGCTGCTCGATCTTGCCGGGACCCCACACATGGCGCAGCAGATGATTGTAGGTGACGACTCGGCCCGCGCTTTTGACAAGCACGGTGAGAAGCCGGTACTCGATTGGAGTCAGATGTACCTCCTGCCCGCTGATAAAGACCTGGCGATGAACGAGATCGACGCGCAACGTGTCAATTTCAAATACCCCGGAAGGGTTGTGGTCGCCTCCACGACGTAGCGCGGCGCGTAGGCGCGCCAGCAATTCTCCGACGGTAAAGGGCTTCGTCACATAGTCGTCCGCACCCGCATCCAGCGCTGCAATTTTTGTGGGTTCTTCAGAGCGCGCGGTGAGCACAATCATCGGAACCGTGGACCACTGGCGCACCGCGCGGATCACCTGGAGGCCGTCGCCATCGGGGAGCCCCAAGTCGACCAGTATCAGATCAGGACGCAAAGACCTGGCATCAAGTAGTCCCCGACGCGCTGATTCTGACTCGATACTGCGAAACCCGTTCGTTTCAAGCGTTGTCCGAAGTACGCGACGAAGCTGCGGTTCATCCTCGATGACGATGACGGCGGGCCGCTCGGCGGTCATGACACAGGGTGCTCCGTGTGCTCATCGGATACAGCCTTGAGAGGCAGCACCAGCAAGAACTTCGCACCACCTTCAGGTCGATTCTCGACCCATATGCGTCCGCCGTGTGCCTCGATGATGGCGCTGCAAATCGTCAGGCCGAGTCCCGTCCCCTTGACGACTCCCTCCGCTTGACCGCGATAAAATTTGGCGAATATCTGCTGCTCTGATCCTTTCGGGATTCCCGGCCCATCATCCATGACCTGAATTCCGATCCGGCGGTCCTGAAGCGATGCAACAAGCTCGATGTGGGTGTGCGGCGGCGTATATTTCGCGGCATTTTCCAGCAGATTGATCAACACTTTTTCAAACAGCACGCCATCGACATAAAGCATCGGCAGATCCCGCGGAATATCGATATTTACCGCACGTTGCCCGAATTGATCCTTCAGCCGCTCGAGTACCGCGCCCACAATTTCTTCCAAGTGGTATGACTGCAGGTCGAGCTGTACCAGCCCCGCTTCGAGCCTGGTCATATCAAGAATGTTATTCACCATGTGCGTCATTCGTTGCGCCTCGTCGTGGATGGTCTGAACGACTTGACGTGGCGTACCCTCGGATAATTGACTGTTGCCCTGCAGAAGGCTGCTTGCGCTACCACCGATGACTGCCAAGGGGGTTCGAAGATCATGAGAGATCGAGCTTAGAAGAGAGCTTCGCAGCCGCTCCTCCTGTGCGGCATACGCGGAAATATGGGCCGCGCGCCGCAGTTCATCGCGCTCTACCGCAACCGCTATCTGGTTCGCAAGCGCCTCGAGAAGACGCTGCTGTTCGGGAACCAGGGGCGGGCGCCGATCGTTACGATGAACCACCAGCACGCCAACCTTGCCCAGGGTGCCGTTCAGCGGCAGGTAAATAGCGTCGGCGGCGGGCAAAGTATCAGTGCCGACGCCGGCAATCGTTTGTTGGGTGAATACCCAATCGGCAATCCCGGTATCGGCGGACTCGAGAAGTGCCGCGGTACTCGCTGCGCGAAGCGACCGCATCGTGCCGTCGGGGCGCTTGAGCAGAATCATTCCCCTGGCATCAAATACTTTGGCGAGGTGGGAAAGTGACGACGTTGCGATGCCGTCAAGTGATGAGGCAGTCGCAAGTTCCCGGGCCATTGCATAAAGCGCCGCGGTGCGGCGCTCGCGGAGCGTCGCGGTGTGTGCCTGCAACCGCAAGCCGGATGCAAGTGAGCTGATGACCAGGCCCACGGTCAACAGCACGATCGCCGTAATCAAATATTGCGTGTCGCTGATCGCAAAGGAATACAGGGGCGGAATGAAAAAGAAATCGAACGAAAGCGTACCTATGACGGAGGTCGCGACGGCAGCGTTGCGCCCCAATCGGGTAGCCGCCAGCACGACGCCCAATAGGTAGACCATGGCGAGGTTTGTCGGCGCGAACCAAATCGACATGATTGCAGCCAAAGCCGTGCAACCGGCGGCAATCACCACGCCCGACAGGTAGCCGCGCCATCGTAGTGTCCGTACGTCCGACGCGGGGTCATCAAGGTCGACTGCTTCAGCGAGCTCCAGTTTTTCGTGCGCGGGCCCGCGCCAGCCGCAGGTCCAGGGGGCCCGCGACAAATAATTGAAAATGGAAAATTGCGTCCGCTGCAAACATCACCTGTGAGTTTCTGCCCGCCCCAGCGGTTTGGGTCGGGTTGTCATAGGCGTCGGCGCTCATTCAATATTCCAGTTCGCCTGATCATCGTGAGAATGCTAGGAGAAGCGATATAAATTTGTTGTGGAGATTGCTCTTGTTAGTGGCGCCGACGATCGGCGAGCCGATTTCGGAACAAACCGCGCCGCCCCCGAATTTGATGGGCGGCGCGGTCCGTCGCTTCAGAACTTCACAAGTACGTCGGCGGCGAGCTGAAGC
>Ga0210406_10001725_pt1 | contig 26068 bp, 23 predicted proteins | sample IncBWC30MmetaG_FD_155454 | JGI IMG/M metagenome (GOLD analysis project Ga0210406, IMG submission 155454) | Forest soil microbial communities from Barre Woods Harvard Forest LTER site, Petersham, Massachusetts, United States - Inc-BW-C-30-M | ecosystem: Environmental > Terrestrial > Soil >... | reverse complement strand
GTAAACGGTAGTTTAAGGTCACGCCAGTTTCCAGTCTTGCTCAGTGTGTCGCCTCCATAAGCCGCTTCTTTCGTACGCGCCGCTCACCATCGCCCGAATGATACCAGGTTGCTGTGATATAAAACGCTAAGTGGGCCTCGCAGTGTTTCCATGACTGGTTTGCGGTTGAGGAGCGGGAATCGTGAGCAAACAGTTTCGCACCGTTTTGTTCGGGCTGGTATTCCTAGGCCTGTTCCCTTTTTTACCTGCTCCTGCGCTCGCGCAATCCTCGGCCAGCAGCGGCAAACCCATTCATCCTGGCGTGCGCGTGTGGGAGGACGCGATCGAACTGCCCACCTATCAAGAAGGCCTGCCCAATGAAAATCCGCGATTCGATCAGTTTGTCACCAACGGGCGGTACAACTATCCGTATACGATGCGCGACAACCTCGGAAACAGCGTCGCGTCTCGGCGATGGCGGACGCTGAATCTGGAAAATGAATATTTAAAATGCGTGGTGCTGCCGGATCTCGGCGGGCATTTGTACCGGTGTCTGGATAAGCGCAACGGCGCCGATCTTTTCTATGCAAACACTTCCCTAAAGTTCGCGCGCATTGCTTATCGTGGTGTGTGGGCCGCTTACGGAATCGAGTTCAATTTCCCCGTTTCGCATAATTGGATGACGGCTTCCCCGGTGGATTTTTCCACTTCCACAGCATCGGATGGCAGCGGCTCCGTTTGGGTGAGGAACATCGATCGCGTCTACGGGATGGAATGGTGCGTGAAATTGACGTTGCGTCCAGGACAAGCGGTGCTCGAACAGACGACCACGCTCTACAATCCCAGTCCCGCGAGGCATCGTTTCTATTGGTGGACCAATGCGGGCGTGCAGGTGTGGGATGATTCGCGGTTATATTACCCTCAAGAGTTCAGCGTGTTTCATGGATTCACGGATCTGGACACCTGGCCGGTAGACCGCACCGGCGTGGATTTAAGCGTCGTCGGAAATCACAAGCACGGCGCGGTCTCACGCTTCAGCTTCGCGAGCAATGAATCATACATGGCGGTTTATCATCCCAAGACCAATGCTGGAGTGGTGCACTATGCCTCGCGCAGCGATCTGCCATCGAAGAAAGTTTTTTCGTGGGGCAGTGATGCGGAGGGCTTGCAGTGGCGTGAGGCGCTTTCTGATGACCACAGTGCCTATGTCGAGATTCAGGCGGGACTGTTCCGTGATCAGGAAACATACGGCTTTCTGGACCCCCAGCAGGCTATCCATTTCACCGAATACTGGATTCCGGTCCGCGACATTGGAGGGATAATGCGTGCGAATCCAGCGGCGGTGCTGAATCTGACGCGCGGGCCGTCCAGTAAACCGGACGCGGTGTCCCTAAATGTGGCACTGAACGTGACGAGTGATTACCGCAAAGCACAATTGCAACTGCGCGACGGAGCGCAAGTGGTCGCCACGGAAGAGGTTTCACTCACGCCGCGGGCGACATATCAAAAGCAATTTTCGGATTTGGCGGCTGGAAAAACGTACACCGTGACCCTTACGGACGAATCGGGCGAGACCGTTCTGACGCACACAGAAGGAAAATACGATTTCTGGCCGAAGTCCGAAGTGCCCAAGGAGTTGCCAGCGGCTTATGTGTATCCGCCAGCTGACAAGCGGAGCGAGAGCGATTTTATGGAATTGGGGACGGAGCAGGAGCGAAACGGGGAGCTGCTGAAGGCGATGTCGACCTATCACGAGGGACTGCAGCGATTTTCTGGAAGCGTGACGCTGCGTCGTGCGGCGGGGCGTCTAGACGTCGCGCTGAACCATTATGGCGAGGCAACACAGCATCTCTCGGCGATGGTAACGCGAGTCAGCAACGATATGGAGGCTTCTTACTACCTGGGACTTGCCTACGCTGCAACAGGAGGGTGGGAGAAATCTCGGCGGGCATTCGAAGTAAGCGTGCAGTACGGGACTTTTCGTGCGCCTTCGCTGTATGAGTTGGCGGCGCTGGATGCGCGCAAAGGCGAGTTGAAGAAAGCGCATGAGAAGTTGGAGACGGCCTACGCGGAATTTCCGGATGCGGCGCGCCTGGGCGACATGGATGTCGCGTTGTTGCGCATCCTGGGTGACGCCAAATCCGCTGAGCAACATTTGAACGCGTTGCGCTCCACCGACCCTGCGAATTCCCTTCTGGATTATGAGGCAACGAGATTGGGCCATGAGGATGCGGCACTTTGGGAACACCTTGCGGCGGACCCGGAAAGAATCCTCGAAATCGCAACGCTGTACATGCATTTCGGCCTTTTCGACGAGGCACTTGGAATTCTAGCGCGGCCGTATCCGTCGGGAGCGAGGGTGATAAGCGAACCGGGAATGCCCCGGCCGGAAAAGTATGCGCTGATTGCGTACTACCGCGGTTACTGCCGCGAAATGTTGCATCAGGATGGCAGCGCCGACTTTTTGATGGCTTCTCAGATGCCCACAACTTACGTTTTTCCGAGCCGGTCCGACTCGTTAGATATACTGAAGCGAGCCATTACCGTGGATCCCAAAGACGCGAACGCTCATGCGCTGCTCGGGTCGCTGTACATGTTTCGTGGGAAGCAAGACGCCGCGATGACCGAATGGAATGCCGCGCGCGAGTTGAACCCGGCCATTCCTGCACTGCTGCGAAACATGGGTTACACCGTGCTCTATGAGAAGCAGTCTCCCGAGCGCGCAATTGAGTTTTTCAGCGAAGGGACAAAGTCCGATCCGCAAAACGCTGAAATCTATCTGGGATTGGAAGAGGCGCTCAAGGATGCGGGACATTCTCCCGAGGAACGCGTGGCCGCGCTGCAGAGATTTCCAGGGGCAAATCCTCCGGCCGCGCTAATTTTTAAACTGGCTTGCGATCTGGCGGATGCTGGACGCTACAAAGAAGCGCAAAAGGAACTGGCCACGCGGTTCATATCCCTTGAAGAAGGTGGAGCGAGCCGATTGGATGTGTATGTGGAGATCAAAGTGAAAGAAGCCCGGGCGCTGGCGGCGAAACAGCAATGTGTAGAAGCCCGCGCGGTGATCCAGCACTTGAGTAGTGATGCGGTGCCGGAGCTCTCGCTAACAAAGGATGCGCTGGCATTGGCGCTGCAGTCGCGTCGCACGCAAAAGGAAATTGCGGAAGCACAAGCACCGTGCACGAAATAGCGGTATCCGCCATGTCTCCGGTGCACATTAGTTACGATGTAATCCCGGATGTTGGCCTACATGGTTCCCTGGGTAGTAATGCGGGCAAGACTTCCGTACATTTGCATTTGGCAGCGTGAACCTTTGCGAGAATGCCTCAGTCCTGAAGGCCTGAGCTTCAGGTCCCGGCCTTTTCAATCATTTTCGCATCTGCATCAAGAGAAAATAGCGCCCGGAATGGTCAGCCGCTCCGTGGACGTCAAAAAGATTGTGTTGCTCGGGCTTGCGGCGGTAGTGCTGATTCTCGGCAACCTCGGCATCGTTCTGGTGCCGCACTGGCCCTTTTCTCGGGAATGCGTTACACAGTCGTTGCAATCCACTTTTCCTGCAAGTTTGACGTTCCAGAAATTTCATTCCACTTATTTCCCGCATCCCGGTTGTATCGCCGCCTCGGCGCGACACCCGGAACACCGCCTGTCGTGAGTATCCCGCAGCTGGTTGTTCGCTCTCACTACCTGGATCTGATATTCCGTCCGGGTTACCTCGACGTAATCGTCTTAGATGGTTTTCGCGTGCACATTCCTCCGATGGGAACTCCGGTCCGGGAACCGAATTGGCAGGAAAGCAAGTAGAGCACGAGGTTTGGTGAGATTATTGCGGATGGCTCCTCAATCCAAATCGATCGTTCTTCACGTGACGCCCTGCTCTTCGCGATCAACACGCTGAGGTTCTATTCCGTTTCCGATAGCAACTCGCTTCCTTCACGGTCCCGCTGCCGCCCGGCGCTGTTCCCGCGCAAGGACTATTCGGTCCGTGGAACTACACCCTTCCAGGGCAAACGCCGGCGGCAGGAGAATACACATTCGAGAACGCGGACCTCGGGGTATTCCAAGGCCTTGCGGGAACGCTCTCAGCTCAGGACAAGTTTGAAGGCGTATTGCAACATATCGATTCGCAGGGAAGCATCAGCATTCTCAACTTCATGGTGAGGCGCAGTCAGCACGCCGTTCATTTGCGAAGCGAGTTTCAAGCGGCGGCGAACGGCACTAACGGCGACGTGCAGCTGGACCGAGTGACCACTACGTTCCTAAAAACCACAGTACTTGCGAGAGGCGAAATTGCGCAGCATGCCGGACAGCAGGGCAAAGTCGCTTCCATCGCATTGTCGGTGCGTGACGGCCGAATCCAGGATGTGCTGCGGCTTTTCGTCCGCGAAGCAAACCCGCCCTTACACGGTGTCACCAGTTTTCGCGCTCACGTGACGATTCCTCCGGGAGACGCACCTTTTTCTTCACAAAGTTCGACTGACCGGAGATTTCGGCATAGAGGATGGACAATTCGCGATGGCTGCCACGCAAGCGCGTGTGGACACCTTAAGCCAGAAGGCGCTAGGCGAAAAAGCCAGGAATGATTCCGACACCGGCGATCCAGGAAGGGTGATCTTCCAATTGGCGGGGTACGTGGAACTTCGCGATGCCACCGCAACATTCAAGAATTTTCGATTTGCCGTGCCTGGCGCTTCGGCAGACATGCACGGCACCTACAACCTGGATAGCAGGGCTGTCGATCTGCACGGCACGTTGCGAACCGAAGAGGAATTTTCAGACATGACCTCGGGCTTCAAGTCCGTGGCACTGAGGCCATTCGACGTGTTCTTTCGCCGGAAGCACGCTGGCGCGGTGATGCCGGTACACCTGATGTTGGGCGCGTACGACGCCCCGAAAGCTGGCTTGGACCTTCCCGCGAAGAAAGCCTCGCCGGGCAAAAAGCCCTAACGTATCTCTCCGTAGGTCCTACCCCCTTCCTCGTATGGTTCGCGCCAAGGCTGGCGGGTACGCTGGTTTGAGTGGAAACGATACCCGCTCGCTGAGCAGGAGGTCCAAGCTCATGCCATTGATACAAATCGTAATGGTTCTGATCGTCGTCGGTGTGGTTCTGTGGCTGATCAACCGCTTCATCCCGATGCAAGGAACGATCAAGTCTATTTTGAACGCCGTGGTAGTGATTGCGGTGGTGCTGTGGCTTCTGAATGTCTTCGGGCTTTTCAGCTCGTTCTCTCACATCCGCGTGGGTTCTTAGCTCAGCATGACCCAGTCGAGAAATTGAGCAGGAGCCGAGCCTGAACTTCACGGAGGGGTTCGGCAGATTTTACGGCCGCCGATTGAAATTCCGGGACCCAGCGAGCAGTGGCAAATCCGTGCAGCGAAACCGCACTGAGATCACAGTTTCTTTTTTCTCACGGTAGGCTTCGGTTTGAGAGAGGCAACGTAGCTATAACTGGCGTCGAAGAACTTCTTTAACTCTCGCGTAGAGGAAAGCAACGCGGCCGGAACTTCGACGTACTCGGGTTGGACGACGCCATAGGCTTCGCACAATTTGGTGTTGTATTTTTTCAGGAATACCTCGCGCTGATCGGGCGGCAGACGCAATGCCAGTTTGCCCTCCTTGCTCATGTAACTGAACATGTGACCGTTTAGCGAGGTATAAGGCACCGTAGCGCCTTTGCGTTTGACACTAGGATTTGTGGCCACCAACTTCTCGTAAAGCTGGAGTTTGTCTGACAGTATGGTTGCTGGTGTGGGCTTTGGCATAACGAATCCTCCTTCGTTACTCTTCGCGTCGGGCAGCACTATAAGAAATACATGTCGCACTGGCAAGACCCTTTGAGTCTCCTCCCTACTAGCGCATCCCTGCTTAAAAGCAGTTGCAAATCTGTGGCCCCGCGACGAAGATGTTGCCACTCTCGATGGCAACTTCCGATCCAGCGCGGCGCGTCAGAATCCCTGGCGCTCTGAAAATCGTTCTGTTTTTGCTGGCCGTTTCGATCTTCATCAACTATATCGATCGCAGCAATCTATCCATCGCCGCTCCCATGCTGAAGGACGAGTTCGGCATTACCTCGCGGCAACTGGGCGTTTTGCTGTCGGCGTTCTTCTGGACGTATGCGACCTTTCAGTTGGTGTCGGGCTGGCTGGTGGATCGTTTGAACGTGAACTGGGTATTCGCGGGAGGATTTCTTCTGTGGTCCGCGGCGACCGCAGGCACCGGTATGGTTCACGCGTTTTCGGTGCTGTTCGTTTTGCGATTGCTGCTGGGCATCGGCGAGTCGGTGGCGTATCCTGCGTATTCGAAAATCATCATTTTGAATTTCCCTGAGGAGCATCGCGGATTTGCCAACTCCGTGATTTCTGCCGGACTGCTATTGGGTCCTGGCTTTGGCTTGCTGCTAGGGGGATTGTTGATGGCACGGTTTGGCTGGCGTTCCTTCTTCATTGCCCTCGGCCTCGCCAGCATGCTTTGGCTTGTGCCCTGGCTGAAGTGCATGCCGAGAAATCAGCCCACCCTTCGCGGCGATGTACGGGGTGCGCCGAGCCTTGCCGAATTTCTAGGCTTGCGATCGGCTTGGGGAACATGCTTGGGCCAGTTCGGCATTAATTACGTCAGCTATTTCCTGCTGACATGGCTTCCCTACTATCTGGTGCGCGAGCGTCACTTCTCGTTGGTAGAAATGGCAAAAATCGGCGGAATCGCCTATCTTCTCGGCGCTGGTCTCACCGCTCTTTGGGGCTGGCTGTCCGATCGCTGGATCAGCTATGGCGGCAGTCCCTCGCTCGTTCGCAAAACGTTCGTAGGTGGAGGGCTGGCGCTCTCCGGAGGTTTTGTCGGCCTTTCTGTCTTCAGTAACCCCGCCCTGTGTATTGCCGCGCTGATCCTCGGCGTGATTTTTTTTGGCGTTTCCGCGTCGAATGTTTGGGCAATCACGCAAACGCTCGCGGGACGGCAGGCCGCTGGACGGTGGACGGGCTTCCAGAATTTCACCGGCAACCTCGCAGGCATCGTGGCCCCGTGGCTGACCGGATTGGTGCTGCAGCGCACCGGGCACTTCTACTGGGCGTTCGTCATCCTGGTGGCGGTCGCCTTCGCGGGCGCAGGTTGCTGGATTTTTCTGGTTGGAGCAGTGCAGCAAGTCGCTTGGCGCACAAACTTTCGCTCCCTCCCACTCGGCTCGTAGACCGGCTTGCCCGGCCGATGGCGGCCCATTAAGCATTGCGATAGCGGAGCGAAGCGGTTTGGTCTTTCGACCGGAAAGATTCGCTCATGTCGCTTCAAAGAGCTGGCCGTCACAAATGGCTCGCAAATTGTTCGAAAAGTTTCGGACCTGAATGAAGGGGTGGGCTACAGGAGTACCATTTCGAGTTTCGAGTCTCTTCCCTTTTCCGGCATACTATTCACAGCCCACTCATGCTCAATCATCACGATGTTACCGTCCGCGTGCGTTACGCCGAAACCGATCAAATGGGCGTCGTTTATCATTCCAACTACCTAATCTGGTTCGAGGTGGGCCGTGTGGAACTGATGCGTTCTCTCGGTTTCGACTACAAAAGCATGGAAGCGGAGGACGATACCTACATGGTTGTCGCTGATGCGCACTGCCGCTACCACTATCCCGCGCGCTACGACGAACTGCTGACCATCCGCACGCGCATCCTGGAAGCGAAAACACGCGTCCTTAAATTTGGCTACGAAGTGTTCCGCCAGCATGATCAAAAACTTCTTGCCACCGGCGACACGACTCACGTCACCACGAGCCGCGACGGCCGCGTAAAACATTTCGCGGAGAAATACACAGCTGCATTTCTTGCGTTGGGGCTTGCCCTTTCCGACCGGAGCACTGAATGAGCATCGTTCTGAGCGGCAATAAACTCACATTTTCGCAGCTTTACGCAGTCGCACTCAATCACGAAACGGTCTCTCTGTCGCCGGACGCCATCGCGCGAATGAAGGCATCGCGCGCCGTAGTTGATCAGCTGGTCGCCTCCGGTAAAACCGCCTACGGCATCAATACGGGATTCGGCAAACTAGCGTCGGTGCGCATCTCTAGCGAGCAAGTGCGCCAGCTGCAGGTCAATCTTGTGCGCTCCCACTCCTGTGGAGTTGGGGAGCCGCTTAGCGAAGCCGAGACACGCGCGATGATGCTGCTGCGCGCCAATGCGTTGGCGAAGGGGCTAAGCGGCATACGCCCCAGCGTGGTTGAAACGCTGATCAGCATGCTGAATGCTGGCGTTCATCCCGTGATTCCCTCGCAGGGATCGGTGGGCGCCTCTGGCGATCTCGCTCCGCTCGCGCATCTGGCGCACGTGGTGATTGGCGAAGGCGAAGCGCTGCACAAGCGCGAGAGACTGCCGGGCGCGGAAGCGCTGCAACGCGCAGGCATCACGCCCGTTGAGCTCGAAGCCAAGGAAGGGCTTTCGCTACTGAATGGCACGCAGGGCATGCTCGCACTACTCAGCCTGGCGCTCCGCGACGCCGACATTCTCGCCGATACCGCCGATGTCGCCGCTTCCCTTTCGCTTGATGCGCTTCGCGGCAGCCCGGGCGCGTTCGATGCGCGCATCATGCACGCACGCGAGTATCCCGGCGCGGGCACGACGGCCCGCAATCTGGCACATCTGAATGAAGGCAGCCAAATCCGCGAATCGCACCGCGCCGCGGAAAAGGATCCTCGGGTGCAAGACGCTTATAGCTTGCGGTGTACTCCGCAGGTCCATGGAGCGGTGCGCGATTCGCTGGTACAAGCCCGCGAAATGGCGCTCGTCGAACTGAACAGCGCCACGGACAATCCGTTAGTGTTCGTAAAGGAAGGCGGCAAGGGCGACATCATTAGCGGCGGGAATTTTCATGGGCAGCCGCTGGCCATGGCTGCCGATCAAGTGGCCGTCGCGTTGGCTACGTTGGGCGGCATCTCCGAACGGCGCGTTGAACAAATGACCAATCCACTCACCAGCCTGCTCCCCGCGTTTCTTACGCCTGATCCCGGACTAAACTCCGGCTTCATGATCGCGCAGGTTACGGCGGCAGCGCTAACCAGCGAAAATCGCGCTTTGGCTACCCCACATTCTGTTGATTCGATTTCGACGTCCGGTAATCAGGAAGATTACGTTTCCATGGGCATGAGCGGCGCGCGCCGCCTGGAACGCATGCTCCACAATCTTCGCCATATCCTTGCTATTGAATTGCTGTGCGCCTGCCAGGGCATCGATCTTCTGGCGCCGCTGCAGACCGGCACGCTCGCGAAAAAAGCCTACGATGCTGTTCGCGCCCTATCTCCCAAAGTCACCGCCGATCGCCCGCTCGCTGCCGACATCAGCGCCGTGCACGACTTAATCGCCACCGGCGCCATCTCTAAAGTTATGCAATAACCGCCAATCGTTCTAGCGCGAAGAACAGAGCCGTAGCCCTCGGCCATCAGAACCCTCAGGCCTCAAAGGCTTCAGCGACAACTCCCCGCTTGATGTCTAATCCTGTAGCTCACCCCTTCAGGGGTAAGGGCTTTTCGCGCCTTACGCCAGGGCTTCGAGGAAATAGGTGAACATGCGATACCCGGCGATATAGCTGAAGGGCGGCAATTCTAGCGAGTAGTGCCCTACCGGCAATTCCAGAGTGCGAGGTTCGGCACCGTGCCGCCGCAGCGACGACAGCATTTCGTGCGTCAATTCCGGTAAAAATGTTGGGTCGTACCTGCCATAGACCATGAACGTATTACGTCCCGCGCCCCGGCCTCGTTCCACGTACGGCATGGGGCTGATAGGGGCCCAGAATTCGCGCAACTCTTGCACACTTACTTCATGGCGAAGCCCTTCCCACACATGATTGGTGGTCATGCCCTGGCTGACGACATCGGCGAAATAGGTGGACACGTGGAAGAAGCCGCCGGCACGCACGCGCTTGTCATGTACCAGCGTGATGTATCCCACCGACGACCCGATACTCGTGCCCAAAATCCCCAGGCGGTGATATCCGCGCTGCTCCAGCCAGCTTAAGCAGGCGCGCGCATCCTGCACAGCTTGCCGGTTCGCGTGCAGCGTCAATCCAATATTCGGTCCTACCAGTTGATCGGCGCGTTCGTGTCCTTTGGCCATGCGGCGATCGTGATATGGAAGGCTCATCTTCATCGCGGAGATGCCCATGCGCTGGAGCCAATGGCAAAGTGGCACCTGCCCGTGCCATTTAGCATTCCAGTTGGGAAGGACAAGCACGGCCGGACCAATCTTTTTGCCAGGAAAGAATTGCGCATGCACGGTGTTGTTTTCCGGCCAGGGCGATTCCACCGTGCTGGTAAACGTCAGCACATTATTTTCATCCAGCCGATAGCCGCTCACTTGGCGCGTGGCATACCACTCATCGCTCTTAGCGATGGCCTCTTGCGCGTACTGGCGCACAAACGCGCGTGGGTCGTCGTGCGCGGCGCTGCCGTTGATGTGCTCCAGGCCCCACTCGAACGGCCGCACCATGCGGTTGTCGTCGGTGGTCCATCGCCGGTGCTCGTAGCGACGGATCGCGTGCTCGTACCAGCTCATTGCCATATATTAACAGTGTAGCGAACAGCGCCTTTGGCCGCATCCCCGTGACGCAATTCTGCGTCGTCCCTGTAGAGTCTGCGTGATGACTAACAAAGTAGCCCTCAGCGGCTGAAGCCGCGATGATTTTCTCGTTAGGAATGGGACACGCGTGTTGCGCGCGCGCATTGAGACGCCCCTTCGCCTGTGGCACATTCAATGCTGTGATTCCCTTTTTCTTCTTCCTGGTCGGCATTTGTATCGGCAGCTTCCTGAATGTTTGTGTCTCCCGCATTCCGGAGGGCCTTTCCATTGTTTCGCCCGGTTCTCGCTGCCCGCGCTGCTTGAAGCCGATTAAACCCTACGACAATGTTCCGATTCTTGGCTGGCTCTGGCTTCGCGGCAAATGTCGTAATTGCCACCTGCCCATTTCGCTGATGTACCCCATCATCGAATTTCTTACCGGCGTGTTGTTCGTCCTCACGTACTACACATTTGGCCTGACCCTGCACACGTTCAAATTCCTGATCTTTGGCTGCCTGCTGATCATCTTGATCGTTACGGACCTGCGTGTACGCATCCTGCCCGACGCGATCAACTGGCCCGGAGTCGGCGTGGGCTTGGCCTTCGCGGCACGCGTGCCTCCGAACGATCCCACCGGCATGGCGCTACTCGTCCGGTTTCTGCGCCATTTTGACCTTGGCTATTTTCAGACTCACCCAGCGGCCCGGGTTTATCTCAACATTCTTTTCAATGTTACGGACGCTCTCCTCGGCGCGGCCTTCGGCAGCCTGCTGCTTCTCGGGGCTGCTGCGCTTTACAAACTGGTTCGCAAACGGGAAGGCATGGGCATGGGCGACGTGAAAATGATGGCCATGGTGGGCGCCTTCCTCGGCGTGAGAGACACATTTCTTACCATTTTCCTGGGAACATTGCTCGGCAGCGTCGCAGGGATTGCACTCGTCGCCACACTCTATGCGTTCGGCTGGAAGAAGAAACTTGCAGAGCGAGCGCATCGGCGTGGCCTGGGTGAGCTCAACGCCATCCGCTGGACACTTGCCTCGCAATATCACTTGCCCCTTGGCACCTTCCTGGGAATCGCGGCGTTTCTGGTGGTCTATGCCATGCCGTGGATTCTGCAGCGCATTTTCGAATAGCGCTTCCTGCGTTAATTCTTTCGCACGGCCTGGTCCTTCCCCGCGTTCTAACGGGGTACAATACCTTTAGGTGTTCAATCTTTCCAGGGAGCCCCCTGCCTGCCCCCAAGTTCGATCCGGGCTGCTCCGGTGGAGGTAACTCAACATGCGTCGAGATTCACTCTTACGGATGACAGCACTTTTGGCTCTAGCTGGTTTCGCGGGCCTCGCCACTCAAGCACAACAATCTCCCGACGCACAATCATCTGATCCTGTGGCTGACGCAGCTCGCAAGGCTCGCGCGGAAAAGCAAGCCGCGGCCAAGCCCAAAAAGGTCTATACGGACGACGATTTCGCGTCCAAAAAGAATGTACCGGCAACACCAGCTGCCAGCACAGCAGGCGACCAAGCCTCGGCCACTGATGCGACAGCGGCAACGGACGCGGCGTTAAACGATCCCAAGAGCGAAGCGTACTGGCGCAAGCGCTTTCGGACGGTTCGCGAGAAACTCGATAACTCTGAAAAGGAACTGGACGTCCTGCAACGCGAACTCAACAAGGATCAAGTGCAATATTACAGTGACCCTCAGAAGGCCCTGATGCAGCAGTACGATCGCAAAGATATCAACGACAAAACCGCCAAGGTTGATGCCAAGAAAAAAGAGATCGAAGATCTGAAGAAGCAATTGAGCGACATGGAAGACGAACTCCGCAAGGCCGGCGGGGATCCTGGCTGGGCGAGATAAAGCAGTTTTCAGTAGTAGGTCTTAAGTTAGGGACAGACCAAGAAGTGTCTGATCATCGATAACGGGCCGACGGATGTGGTTCACCGAAGACCGATAACGGAGAACTGAAAACTGCTTCAATTCACTGGACCCGTGCACTCCGCCGATTGCAGCTCATCGTAGATTTCCAGGCCTTCGCGCAACGCATCGGTACCTTTTTCCAGCGCCTGCAGCGCCACTTGCTCCGATTCCGTCGCCACGATGTCTAGGCAGCACTGCATCGCAACTTCATCGGAGAGAATTGCCGTATCCAGCATGGCCACCATGCGCTCTATGGCGCGCTCCTGGATCATTTGGAGGGCTTCCTCCACCGGGACCTGCTCCAGGCAAAGGTCGCACGCCATTCCTGCCAGCGCATCGCCCAGGCGGCTAGCCCGGATACGCACTTTCAGTTCTTGCGTGGCGATCGCCGTGCGCGTGCCAGAGTTGCTTTTCGTACCCTTGGCGGAATTCGTTGCGGTCTTCATTTCTGGCCCTCCGACCCGGCGTGCTTCCCGGTAGGGAGAGACTACTGAGCTCCGCCCCGCGCCACAATAGTCCGGTCGTATTAGTCAATACATCCCAACGCACAATCCACAGGAGCGATTTGCGGGCATCGTATAGACCTGCGACAGCCCAACGGCGCCCCCCCTGCCGGACCAGGCTCGCCAGGCACCCCTCCGGGCCTAGCGTAAGCCCCCAAGTTCCATCTATAAATGTTTGTTGACTGGTACTTTTGCCAGTTCCTTTTGTGGCGACGAACCGGTAATGTCGGCTTAAGTAACCCAAAGAGAGGATCCGGCCGAACCCCAATTACCCCCGAAGCGAGGCACCCAATGCCTCAAACACTTCGTAGATCTCAGCCGGGTCCTCTCACCTCTTTCGTTCACTTTCCTTCACTTTAGGCGGCCGCGCTCGTAGGGCGCGGTCGCGCGAATACCAGCAAACCCGGCAGAAGAGTGATGCAGCACCACGCAAACCAGTTCCCGACTCGTGAATAAAGCGTGGCCTCGTGGTTCACCGGCACTCGCCTGAGGATTGTAGAGAAAGGAGCTGCCGACGTGCTCCGCTCGGCCAACACGCGCCCACGGCTGTCACTGACACTCAAAATGCCGTGCCTTGGAGCGCGCGCGATGCTGAACCCGTCCTCAACGCCGCGCAAAATTGCCATGCGCCCGTGCAGCCATCCATCGGCGTCAAAATCCCAGGCCGGAACCAAGAGCAGGCCCACACCGTCGCGGCCGTATTCCCGGCTCAGTCCGGGGAAATCCATATCTTTGCAGATGGTGACGCCCCACAGACCGCTGGGCTGTTGCAGCGTGGTTCGCGAATTCCCTACCGTAAATTTGGATTCGAAGGGCGGGAGCATGTGGTGTTTTTCGTAAGTTAGCGGTCGAGGGTTCGCCGGCGCGTAGATGCGCGCCTCGTTCAGCCATTCCCTGGGAGCATGGCGGGCCACGCCGATCACCACGTGGCCGCCGGAGGCCGCGGCCAGCGTAGCAAAGAGATCGTCCACCGCTTTGATGTTTTCGTCCTGAACCACTACAATCTTTTCTGGCGCTACGACTACTTGCGCGCCTTGCTTCAAGAGCGCCTGTACCTGCGCGGCGTACTGGGACATTAGGCGCTGCGCATCCTCCGGCTCGGTGGGAAGTATGTTCTGCGCCAAATCAGAAGCCAGCAACCCCACGGAGACCCACTCAGCTTTTTGCGGCGCATGCAGACGCCACTCCCCGAAGCCGAGGATCGCCAAAAGAAAAATCGCGACGCCCACTGCCAACACGCCTTTTTCGCGGCTGCTGCCGTATCCCGAACAAAGTGCTGCCAACGTCGCAGCGAACAACATCAGGCAAAAGCTGATTCCCCAGATGCCGGTCAGCGCGGCAAGCTGCAGTATCGGAAGGAAATTCATCTGGGTATAACCCAGATTGCCAAACGTGCTGTGAACGGAGGTCATCGCCAGCACATATTCATAGGTAACCCAGAACGCTGCGAAGCCTACGGCAGCTGCTGCTGGTTTTCCGCCTCTCACCCATCGCCGAAACAGAAGCACGCCTAAGCCAAAGAAACATCCCGGAAGAATCAGGAACGCCAACACCGGAACCAGCGGCACCTGCAGTACATTTCGGAACACCCCCCACATGTTCAGGCTGCCCAGGAACCACGCGACGAGGGCAACGAAGAAGGCTCTGGGGCCAGACGCGCGCGCCGCGACAAGCAGCACCGGAATGGGCATGAACCACATGAGCCACCAGCGCGGATGCAAACCTGCTGCGAAAAATAGTGCGAGCGACGAGCAGGCAATCGCGGCAATTAGCCATCTGACTGAAGTATTTTTGGCCATTGAGTCCACGCAAAAGTTCTCCTATTTGAGCATCGGCAAGCGCTCCTGAAGTCTTCCCTTCTTTGAAGACTACCTCTTTTTTGGATTTGTCTTGCGCTTCGGCCGCTCCTGCCGCGCTCTGTCTTCGAGACGCCGAATAAATTTCGCCACCCGGCGCTCCAGCGTGACTTGTTGTTTCACCGCCATCAGATAGCGCACGATCTGCCTTCGCAAGGCCGTGGTCATGTTGCGGAAAGCCGCCTGCGCTCGGGGCGCATTTCGCAAGGACAAGACCAGGAAGGGCGGCAGGATCGGCTCGCGTGGCTCTTCATCGCGCTCGATGGCTATTTCCACCAGCGCGCCGGCATCGATTCGCAGTTGCTTTCGGATGTCTCCATGGATGGCTATCCGATGGCATCCTCTTCCGCGCGAAACCATCGTGGTACGCAGAGCGGCGCCCTCAACCGTGCCCCGTACCGGCACGTGCGCCTCCCGCGCTGACAACGTTCGCGTAATTTCTGCCGGAACGTCCACGTAACGGATCAAGCCGACCTTGTAAATCCTGCCGGCGAAAACATGCAGAAAGTCTTCCATGCGCGCATGATACCGCAAAGAGATTCCGAAGCGATTTTTTTCGCGGGACTATATTCATTCGGCAAGACCCCTCGTCATTTTCGATTGACTTCGCCGTTAAAAGACGAATACTAGATGAGCCCACCGCAGACGCGCATCGCCACCGCGTCCTCATCCTAGGCAGGCCTGATTTCATCGGAGTTTATCTACATGTCTGAATCCGTCCGGGGAAAGTGCGCATGGGTTGGGTGTGCCGAGCCTTCCGAAGCGGAGATCGCGGAACGCCCCCTCTGTTCCCGTCATTTCTATCTGGTGGCGCAGCGCCGGCTGTCCGCGCTTCTGGGTCTATTGTCCGACGACATGGCGGACCGCACGCTGTCGCCCGAGGTTCAACGATTTCTTGCCGAACTTGTCAGCGAAACTGAAATCCTTACCTCGCAATCTCGGCGACTTACTCCGGAACGGTTGGAAGAACTGCTGAAGCTTTCTCTAAAGGCCGCGGAAGTACAAAAAATGATGCAGGGGCCAATCTGAGTACGCCGCCGGCGTCGGGCGTCACTCCGGTCAATCACCCGCAGGAGGAATAAGGCCGAACGGCCAGGTGGAGAGCTACGGAATCGAGCGTCATCAGGTAGTAGCGGACCGGGGAATATCCCACCTGCCGCATCAACGAGGCAAGTTCATCGGGTCGAAAAAAACGCACCACCGACCTGGGCAAATAGGCGTAGGCTGCTGCGTCACCCGAAATGAATCCACCAATCTTCGGCAGAATCTTTTGGCAATAGAACCGGTACAGTTGGCCGACCACACCAGGGGCGGGCTCCGTGAATTCCAGAATTCCCAACGTTCCGCCAGGTTTCAGAATGCGGAAAATTTCGCGTAGGCCGGCTTCGTAGTTGGCCAGATTGCGAAAGCCAAAAGCGGTGGTGACCAGGTCAAAAGAACCATTGGCGAAAGGCAGGTGCAGCGCATCGCCCTCCAGAAACAGAATGCTGTGCTTCTCGGTTCCCCGCCGCACATTCTTTTGGTTTGCTCGCACCAGCATGGTGTGCGAGAAATCCGCCCCGACGATGCTAGCCTTCGCGTCTCGCGCCATCGCAAACGCTAGATCGCCCGTTCCGCAGCACAGGTCCAAGACAACTGCATCCGCCCGGTCGAGAATAGGCCGCAACTCGCGGGAAGTTCGCGCGCGCCAGCGTTTGTCCATCTGCGCGGAAAGAAGATGATTCAGCAGGTCATATCGTGGGGCAATGCGCGTAAACATTTCGCGCACGTTGCGGGAAGCATCTCGTTCGGAGGTCGCTCCTTCGGGTTTTGTCCCCGTCGGCGGCGACGCCTGCTCAACCATGACGCTTCCCAGGTTCGCTGACAGGCCCACACAGGCACCGCGGCGCACAACGCAGGATGCATAGCACCACTTTTTCGGAGATGCCGTCATACGACCCGGCGCGGCCAATCCGCGGCGTCAGCACGAATCGCAACTTCCCTTCCCGTGCTTTCTTGTCTGAGCGCATGAATTCCAGAAGCCGCTCCGGCGAAATTTTCGGCCACTCCGGCAAAGGGCCCATGCGCCGCACGAGCGCCACGATTCGCGACATGGCATCCGGCGGCGTATCGATGGATTCGTGGCCGAGCAAGGCCGCGCACATCATTCCCCAGGCAACGGCCTCGCCGTGCTGGAAACGTGTGTACCGTGTAGCCGATTCGAGCGCGTGGCCGAAGGTGTGTCCAAAATTGAGCGTCTCGCGCAAGCCGGATTCCTTTTCGTCGCGGCTCACCACCTGCGCCTTGATTTCAATCGATCGCCGAATGATGTGTGCCAGCGCCGTCGCGTCACGCTTCAGGATTGCTTCCATGTTTGCTTCGAGAAACGCAAATAGTTTCGCGTCGGCAATCACTCCATACTTGATCACTTCGGCTAAGCCGCTGCGAAACTCTCGTTCCGGCAACGTTTTGAGCACCTGCGGATCGACCAGCACGAGCCTGGGAGGATAGAACGCGCCGACCAGGTTCTTGCCCTCCGGCAGGTTCACACCGGTTTTCCCGCCAATTGAACTATCCACTTGCGCCACAACCGTGGTCGGTATCTGCACCAACGCGACACCGCGGAGATACGAGGCGGCGACAAATCCTGCGACGTCTCCCGTGACGCCTCCGCCTATCGCGATGAGCAGCGATTGGCGATCCGCACCCGCTTTTGCCAGCGATCGCGCTACTTTCTCCACGGTGCTCAAATTCTTCGCAGATTCGCCTTCGTCCATCAAATGGATGTGCGGTTTCGTGCGCCTCGAAAGACCGCGCTGAAGCGACGGCCTGAGAAACTTCCACACAGTCGGGGTGGCAATCACATGTAGGCTGGAAAAGTTCCCCAGTTGCCCGATTTCTGCCGCAACTCGGCGCAACAGGCCGCGTCCGCATAGCACCGAATAATCTCCCGCGGCAGAACGGACGCGAATCGAGCGTGTGCGAGTTGATTTCATTGCAGTGAGTGCTTTCGATTTAATGTAGCACAGACACGCGGGCAGTCGAAAAGTGCTGGATATTTCCCGACAGCCTGCAAGTACGGGGCACGGAGTCGAAACGGGAAATCTTCGTTCACACACCGAAATTCGTCATTTGCCAAATCCCAGGGGTACTGCGGTAAAATCAATAGCTTATGATCGCTGTGAATGAAGTCACTATGCGCTTTGGCTCACGCATCCTCTTTGAGGACGTGACCACCACTTTTATGGCTGGCCGACGCTATGCCATCTCCGGTCCCAACGGCGCCGGCAAATCCACCTTCATGAAAATCCTGACCGGAGAGATCGATCCGACCAAGGGCAACATCACCCGCCCCAAGAAGATGGGCGTACTGCGTCAGGACCAGTTTGCCTTCGACAAATTCCGCGTGATCGACACGGTCATCATGGGCAACGCCGTACTCTGGAAGGCGCTGGAGGAGCGCGACGCTCTTTATGCCAAGCCGCACGATGACTTGACCAATGAAGACGGCATGCGCCTTGGCGAACTGGAAGGCATCGTGGGCGAAGAAGGCGGCTACACGGCTGAGGCCGACGCAGGCGTGCTGCTTGACGGACTGGGCATCGACGCCGCCCTGCACGAGCGACAGATGGGCGAGCTGCAGGGCGGACAAAAGGTGCGCGTGCTGCTGGCGCAAGCGCTCTTCGGCAATCCCTCCGCGCTGCTGCTCGACGAGCCCACCAACAACCTGGACCTCGATTCGGTGCACTGGCTGAAGGAATATCTTTGCGAATATCACGGCGTGTTGATTGTCATCTCTCACGATCGCCATTTCCTGAATAGCGTTTGCACGCACACGGCGGACATCGACTATGAAACCATCATCATGTACCCGGGCGGCTACGACGAAATGGTGCTGGCAAAGACGCAGATTCGCGCGCGCATGGAGGCGGACAACGCCGTTCGCGAAAAGAAAATCGCGCAACTGAACGAATTCATTGCGCGCTTTTCCGCCGGGACGCGTTCTGCGCAGGCTACTTCACGCAAAAAGGAAGTGGAGAGGCTGCAGACCTCGGAACTGGCGCGATCCAATATTCAGCGTCCGTACATTCGCTTCGCCACCGAACGCCCTTCTGGGCGCCTTCCGCTTGAGCTGAAACGGCTGACCAAGTCCTACGACGGCCTAAAAGTGATCAATCACTTTTCCGCCAGCATCACTCGTGGCGAGAAGATCGCTCTTACCGGACGAAACGGCGCCGGCAAATCCACCATGCTGAAGTCACTGCTGCACAACGCCGGTGACTTCATCGGGTCCGCGGAACGCGAGTTTCCCGTGGATTCCGGTAACGTGGTGTGGGGCCACGAGGTCACGGTCGGATATTTCCCTCAGGACTTTGGGTACACGATCGATAAGGGCAAAGGTATTACCGCACTGGAATGGCTGTGGCAGTTTTGGCCGCAGGCAACGCAGGAAGAAATCCGCGGCTACCTGGGCCAAATGCTTTTCAGCGGAGAAGACGCGCTAAAGCCTACCGCCGCGCTGTCCGGCGGAGAATGCGCGCGGCTGATTTTCTGCCGGTTGATGATTCAGAAACCGAATTTCCTGGTGCTCGACGAACCCACCAACAACCTGGACCTGGAAGCGATCAACGCCCTGAACATCGCGCTGCAAAAATACGAAGGAACCCTTTTTCTCGTCACTCACGACGAGGATGTTCTCGACGAAGTTGCCACGCGCATCTGGAACTTCAAAGATGGCAAGATCGAGGACTTCCGCGGTACATACGAAGAATTCCTGCACGCCGCAAGCAAAGCCGCCGCACAGGTCCCCGCAAAGCGCTGATCTCGGCAACAGCGCGAACCCCCGCCGCAACTGAATGAAAATGCTGAGACGAAATCCTTCGTGCTACCATACGGGTGCCTGCTGAAGGCACCTCATGACGCTTTCCCAAAAGATTTATCATGTCGACTACGCCGTGGTCGGCTCCGGTGTCGCAGGCGTTCGCGCGGCCATTGAATTGAGCCAGGCCGGCTCTGTCCTGGTGCTGGCCAAATCGGATCTGAGCGAGTCCGCGACTGCTTACGCGCAGGGCGGCATCGCAGTTGCCCTCAGCGACGAAGACGAAATCGGCCTTCACGAGCAAGACACCATTAACGCGGGAGACGGCTTGTGTAATGCCGAAGCCGTCGCGCTTCTCGTTGAGGAAGGTCCCAAGTACATTACCCAGCTGATTGAATGGGGCACGGAATTCGATCGCTCTGGGACCAAACTCGCATTTACACGCGAAGCCGCGCACAGTCGCTCGCGCATCCTCCACGCTCACGGCGATTCCACGGGACGCGAAATCAGCCGGGCGCTGCTGGCTCGCGCGCACACGATTCCGCATTTGCATCTGCGGCCGCACTCATTTACGACGGAACTCATTCTGGAGAATGGCCGCGCCGTTGGCGTGCGCTTCATCGATGAAAACGATAGTTCGCTGCACGAGCTGCGCGCCGGAGCTGTGCTGCTGGCTACCGGAGGCCTTGGTCAATTATTTCGCGAGACCACCAATCCGGAAGTCGCGACCGGCGACGGCATGGCCATTGCCTACGAGGCGGGCGCTGTTCTTTCTGATATGGAGTTCGTACAGTTTCATCCCACGGCGCTTGCGATTAAAGATGCGCCACGGTTTTTGTTGAGCGAAGCGCTGCGTGGCGAAGGCGGGATTTTGCGCAACGTGAATCTGGAACGCTTCATGAAGCGCTATCACGAAGCGCAGGAACTGGCTCCTCGTGACGTGGTTGCGCGGGCCATCGCGACCGAGATGATCAAGACGGATAGCCAGCACGTTTATCTGGACATGACTGCCAAACCCAAGGACTTTCTCGAAAAGCGTTTCCCGCGCATCTTCGCTACTTGCGCCGGGTACGGTCTCGACCTCGCCAGCGACCTGGCTCCTGTCAGTCCCGCCGCGCACTTTATGATGGGAGGCGTCAAAACCGATCTTTGGGGACGCACCAGCGTGCCAGGCCTCTACGCAGCGGGCGAAACGGCCGCCACTGGCGTTCATGGCGCCAATCGCCTGGCCAGCAATTCCCTGCTTGAAGGCTTGGTGTTCGGTGCGCGCGCCGGCGACGCCATGATGAAAGACGCACCTGGCTCAAAGAAAAACGCTGGCCATCTGCCAGGTAGCCTCGCGCCTAAAAACTGGAACAACGCTGAGGGAAAATCTGCGGCGGCAAAAAGCAAGCCGGTCGCGTCCGAAGCCTTGCAGAGTCTCCGCGACCTCATGTGGAAGCGCGTTGGAATTTTACGAAGCGGCAAGGAACTAAAAGCTGTGCTTGAAGCCGTGAAAACCATACCTGTGCCGCAATCGCCCAAAAACGGCCGCGCCGATCACGAGTTGAAGAATCTTCATGGGCTCGGCTCGTTGGTCGCTCGCTCGGCGTTGGCACGCGACGAAAGCCGCGGCAGTCACTATCGTTCCGACTTCCCCTACCGCGATGACGACGATTTCCAAAAGCACTCCGTGATTTCCAAGGATCGCGACGTCAGGTTCCCGAAGTAACCGGCATGAGCGCGCGGTAGCACAGGCTTCAGCCAGTGTGTTGCTAACACGTCATGCTTACTTTTCCTGTAGTTGTTGCACACTTTCGAGCACAACATGGCCAACGATGGCGAGGGTCTTTGGACTAATCTTGTCGAGCGTATCTTGCGTGGTATGCCAGTACGGAACGTCATTCTGCGTATCCAGGTCCATGATGTCCACTGACGGCACATTCCGGGCTGTAAATGAATAGTGATCGTCACCGCCGAAGTTTGTGGGCGCGCTCCCAAAGATATTCCCATAACCCAATTTCCCCGCGACGTCCCAAACAAAATCCTTCAGCCATTTCGTGGACTCGCCGTCCCGCAGGAAGTGCGGGTTCTGGCCGCCCACCAGGTCAACGAGAATAAAGGCCTTAATTTTGGGCAGGTCGCCGCTTTGCGCCAACTTCGCGGCCATTTGGCGGCTGCCATAGCGGTTGTCGGGATCTTTCCATTGGGGATTGACGGCTTCTTCTCCATCGAAGAACGCGATCCACACGGCGTACTTCTGCGGCGGCTGCTTACAGAGTAACCTGGCCAGCTCCAGCATCACTCCGGTGGACGATCCGGCATCGTCCGCACCGACAAAATTGTCCAGGCGCTTGGTGTCGTAGTGCGTGCCCAGCAGAATGATTCCCGGCTTCTGGCCCGGGATCTTCACGAGAAGATTCTTCATGGGCAAGCGCCCCGCAGGCGTATCCGCGGAAAACGAATCCGTTTCCACGGGGCAGCCGTACGACTTCAGCTCCGTTTCCAGATAATCCTGCAGTTTCGCCAGTGCGGGAGAACCAGCCGGCCGCGGACCATAGCTCACCTGCTTGGCAATTTGGTCGTACGCTCGCTTGCCGTCGAATCCTCCGGTGTTGTCGGGCGGGGGAGCTTCCTGGCCGGCCGGCACGGGCGGCGTTCCCGCTACCGCGCTCATGAAAGGCGGGTCAGCCGCCGGTTTCGCCGGAGTCGAGCCGCCGGATTTGCAGCCCAGGGCAAGCGCCACGCCAGCGCAGACGACGAGCATACCCGTCACGCGGCGAGTGCAATGCATCCGGAATTTCATGCGGAAGTGCCAGCGCTTTCTGCCGCCAACCGCTTCTTCTTATTGCGCAGTACTAAGGCGGATACAGCGATGCCCACAAAGTAGAGTCCCACCATCGGCGCCATGAAGATCAGCATGGTCTGCGCATCCGGCGTCGGCGTGATAATTGCCGCGACAACCGCGATGATCGCGATGGCATATCGGAAATTGCTCCACAGGAATTTCGGTGTCACGATTCCGAACAGCGTTAAAAAGAAAATCAGTATGGGCAACTCAAACACTAACCCCAGCCCCAGCAAGACGATCAGGATCAGGTCAAAGTATTCATTGATGCTCAGCAGTGGCGCCACGGAGCCGCCAAATTGCTGGAAGCCCACCAGAAACTTCAACATATACGGCAGGGTCACGAAATATCCAAAAGCGATTCCTGCCAAAAATAAAAACACCGTGGAAAACAGGAAACCCGTCACGGCACTCCGCTCGTGCTTATACAGCGCGGGCGCCACAAACAACCAAATCTGGTACAGCACGAACGGCGAAGCCAGCACAATTCCAATGTACACGCCGAGCGTGATGACCAGGTTCAGCGCGCCCGCGGGGTGGTTGTAATACAGCTTCGATTCGAAATGCGCATCCGTCAGTGCTTTCAGCATCGGTTCATTGATGAATCGGATGACCTTTGGCGAAATGTACACCCCAATGAAGGCGCCGATGCCGATGGCGTACAGCGAATTGATGATGCGCTTCCGCAGCTCCGTCAGGTGCTCGAAGAACGTCATTTGCCCGCCGGACTCCTCCAGACGGGCTGTGAGTGAATTGTCAGGCTGGCTGCTGTTGGTCATGAGAGGGGGTCGAATCGCCGGGCGTGGTGGATTCGGGTGCTTTCGAATCGGCGTTACCGGATTCATTTCCCGGTACGCTTTCGCCCCTTGATGCGTCTAATCTGGCGACAGCTTCACTTTCCGGCTTGATTGCGGGTGCTTCGGTCATTCGCGTTTCGGGATACGGTTCCGGCAGCGCTTCCGTGCCCGCAGGAGATCCCAGGGTGGCAGGGGGTTGGCCCTTTCCAATGTCATTCACGGCAGCAGCAGCCTCGGCGGTCTGTTTACGCAGTTCCGCCACCCTGGCCTGGCGCTCCAGATCCCGCATTTCATCCTCAAAAGCGCTTCGGAAGTCCCCGGAGGCCTTGCGGAATTCCGCCATGAGTTTGCCCAAGCTGCGAGCCAGTTCCGGCAATTTCTGGGGTCCAAATACCACCAGCACTACCAGAAAGACCACAATCATATGTGGAATGCTCAACATAGTTCGAAACGATCCAATTATGCCCTGTCTGCATCATAGAAAGGGTAGTCAACGGTGTCAAACGACACTTGTCAAATGTCATGTTACAATCGGGTTTTGGGTTTTAGGTCAAATAGAGGGGAATCCATGAATCCAGAACGTCGCGGCCTTTTAGTAGTCATCGCCGTCCTGGCCATTTCGGCCATCCTTGGCGGAATCTATGGACCGTCCGTGCGAGCCACCAGCTCTTCCGCTGACGACGCGCAAGCAGCCGTCCGCGATTTCACGAAAGTTCTGGATGTGGTCCAGAGCAATTATGCCGAGCCGGTCGATGTGGACAAGACCGTGTACCAGGGCGCCATCCCCGGCATGCTTCGAATGCTCGATCCCCACTCGAATTTTTTTGATCAACGGCAATTCGCGCTGCTGCGCGAAGATCAACGCGGTAAATACTATGGCGTTGGCATGGTCGTGGCTCCCCGCGAGAATCGCACCGTGGTGGTCTCGCCCTACGTCGGGGCCCCTGCGTACAACGCGGGTCTGCGCCCGGGAGACGTCATCGCCAAGGTCGACGACAAGGCGACCGACGGGTTGTCCACCACAGAAGTGGCCGACATGCTCAAAGGTCCCAAGGGCACGGTGGTGAAGATTACCGTGACGCGCGAGGGCTACACCGATCCTCTGGTGTTCACCGTCACGCGCGACGAGATTCCACGCCATTCCGTCGACATCGCTTTCCTGATGAAGCCCGGCATCGGCTATATCCGCCTTTCGCAATTCAACGAAACCACCGACCGCGAAATCGCCGACGCTCTGAAGCAACTTGGCGCCAATTCCTTGGATGGCATTGTGCTCGACATGCGCGGCAACCCCGGCGGCCTACTGAATGAAGCCGTGGCTGTCGGCGACATGTTCCTCGACAAGGGCCAACTGATCGTGTCTTATCATGGCCGCAATGCTCCAGAGCGCCGCTTCGTCGCCATCCGCGGCAATCAGGGCATGACTGTGCCGCTGGTGATTCTGGTGAATAACAACTCCGCCTCCGCCGCCGAAATCGTCACTGGCGCGGTGCAGGACCATGACCGCGGCTTGGTTGTTGGCGAAACCACCTTCGGCAAGGGACTCGTCCAGACTGTGACGCCGCTTTCAGAGAGCACCGGGCTGGCGCTCACCACCGCTCGTTACTACACGCCTTCCGGCCGCCTCATTCAACGCGATTACAAGGCTATGTCGCTGTACGAATATCACTACGAGCGCAAAGTACCCGATCATCCATCCGAGATTCGCCAGACCGATAGCGGCCGCCAAGTTACCGGTGGCGGCGGCATCACGCCGGACATCGTTGTCGACGCGCCAAAGCTGGACAAGTTCCAGGAAACACTTTTCCGCGACGCCGTCTTTGTTCCCTCCGAACAGGGTGTTGGCGACTTCACTCGCTTCTTTCTCGGCACCAAGCCCAGCATCACCCACAGCTTTGAGGTTGACGATAACGTGATGCACGAATTTCGCGACTACCTCAGCAAGCACAATATCCGCTACACCGAACCTGAAATGGCGGACAACAGCGACTGGGTCAAGCGCAAGATCAAGCAGGAAGTGTTTATGTCCGCCTTCGGAACCCAGGAAGGCTTCAAGGTGCTTCTCGAAGCCGATCCGCAGGTGCAAAAGGCCGTCGAGGCACTGCCCCAGGCGCGTGCGCTGTATGAGAACGCTCGCAAGGTTGTGGCGCAACGCAACGGCGGCGGCTCCGACCAACCCTAATTCCCTATTGAGCGGCAGGAAAGACCAGACGGGCGCCATCACGGCGCCCGTTTTTGTTTTGTGTACGATTCCACAGGGCGCTGCGAGACGCGCAAAACTACGGACGTTCTCTCACGGCACCGCAGAAACTCAGCCTGGCCGTTTCCTGGAAACACGTTCCTCGTCTGCTAAACTTTATTGGTTGCTACTCGCCATAATCCCGTTTGGTGCCTACTCGCCCTCATTCCGGGCCTAAACTTCCTTGCCTTGGTTCCTCGCGTTCAAGCCGTGGCCCACCGACAAGAAGCCCCCCGAATACTGCAAACTGAAACGAGATGGACGGTAAGCCAAATCAGGCACAATCCATGACATCATAAGTCCGCTGTGGCGAAGGTGCACGGACTGGGCGGCGAATTGACAAGCTTCGCTTTTCAATCTGGCATTACATTGCCATTGTTAGCGGCATTACCTTGCCTGCCGTTCTTGGTCGATCCTATCCAACTGCCGTTTGGCTGCTCGACGGGGTTGCGTCAGTGACGTCGGTCATGGCGACCGTCAGAGTTGTTGGTAAATGCCGTACACGTTCATATGGATTTCAAGTGATTGCATAACAATGTCGGCTCCTTGACCCGAGTAGACTTTGGTTGCTGACGACCAGAGGCTCGGGAGAGAGGAGCCGAACATGATGTTAATAGGCGTA
>Ga0210406_10001724_pt1 | contig 26072 bp, 19 predicted proteins | sample IncBWC30MmetaG_FD_155454 | JGI IMG/M metagenome (GOLD analysis project Ga0210406, IMG submission 155454) | Forest soil microbial communities from Barre Woods Harvard Forest LTER site, Petersham, Massachusetts, United States - Inc-BW-C-30-M | ecosystem: Environmental > Terrestrial > Soil >... | reverse complement strand
GGAAGACGCGCTAGAGCGGATCCAACGCGTGTCGTCCCGGTGGCGCGCGGCGGTCGCACGATAGCGAAAGCAATTTCCAGGATGGTGGGGAATTCGAACCCGCTCCATCCCTGATTCGTGGAGACGCGGAATGAGAAGAATTGCAGTACGCTTATCGATTGGAATTTTGCTCTCGGCCGGGCTTGCTTACTCTGCATTTGGCCAGGCGAAGCCCTATCCTTCCGGCGACGTCCAAAAAACCTACGAACGGTTGTTGAAAGAGATCGACAAGATTCCGATGTACGACAACCATGCGCACCCGGGGTATGCGGACGACAGCGACGTGGATGCAATGGCCTCGCCGCCGGATGAAAGCGCGACGCTTCGCCTGCGAGACGACAATCCGGAATTCGTCTCGGGAGCGAAGGCCCTCTTCGGCTACCCCTACGATGATTTGAAGCCCGAGCACGCCAAGTGGCTTGCGGAAAAGAAAACGGCGGCAGAGAAGGCCGGTGGCACGGCGTATTTCGACGGGATCCTCGACAAGTTGAACGTTGAAATCTGTTTGGCGAACCGGGCGATGATGCCAGCGTACCTCGATACCAAGCGGTTTCACTGGGTGTTTTTCGGCGACTCCTTCTTCTATCCTTTTGACAATCGCGACCAGGCGGCGAGCACGCCGGACATGGGAGTCTACGTTCCGCTGCAAGAAAAAATGCTCTCGCGTTGGAAGAAGCAGGAAGGCGTCGAGAGACTGCCGGCCGACTTGAGCGGGTACGAAGAATTTGTCCGCAAGACGATGGCGGACAATCAGAAACGCGGCGGCGTGGCAATCAAGTTTGAGGCCGCCTATTTCCGCAGCCTCTATTTCACTGATCCTCCGCGCGAGAAAGCCGAAGCGATTTACAACAAATACCGCGCTGGCGGCGTGCCGACGGCCGAAGAGTATCGGATTTTCCAGGACTACATTTTTCGGAGAATTACGGACCAGGTAGGGAAGTTGCACTTGCCGATGCACTTTCACAGTGCCGTGGGAATTGGAGATTACTTCAGCTTGCGAAACGGCAATGTGCTGAACCTGGAAAATGTGGTGCGCGACGCGCGCTACAAGAATGTAACGTTTGTGCTGATCCACGGCGGCTGGCCCTACGAGCGGGAAGCGGCGCTGCTGACCGCAGTGAAAAACGTTTATCTAGACACCTCGTTCCAGTCCGAGATGCTCTACCCGTCGCAATTCAAGGCGGTGCTCAAGCAATTGCTCACGCTGTACCCGGACAAAATGATGTATGGTTCGGATGCATTTCCCTTCAATGATGCATTGGGCGCGGAAGAGAGCATGTGGCTGGCGGCGCGCACCACCCGCACCGGGCTGGCGGCGGCGCTTGCGGAACTAGTGGACGAAGGCGCGTTCGGCGAAACAAAAGCTTTGGAATTGGCGCGAAACTATCTGCACGACAATGCGGCACGCCTTTATGGAGACTTGAAGCGATGAGCGAAAAAACCGAGTGCAAATACATTCCTTGGAAAAACGTGGAACGCGAAAAATTGAACAACCTGATTGATCGTGAAATGGTGGTGGGCGACAAGCTGATGCTGGCGCGCGTGTTCCTGAAAAAAGGAGCTCATGTGCCCAAGCATCAGCACCACAATGAGCAGGTGACGTACATCATGGAAGGCGCGCTGAAATTTGCGATTGATGGGAAAGAGATTGTTGTGCGCGCCGGAGAAGTGCTCTGCATTCCTTCCAACATGCCGCACGAAGCATGGGCGCTGGAGGACACGCTGGACCTGGACGTCTTCGACCCGCCGCGGGAAGACTGGCTGAATAAGACGGACGCTTACTTGCGGCACGGACGGTAACGCACGGGTCGTGCCTGTTCGCCACCTCGCTATAAGAGACCGTTGGGTGGAGAAGTAGGAATCGCAAAAGCGGCAGCTTCGCTGTCGTACTCCAAAGTAGGAGCGGACCGCCGCGGACTGCGGTCCCTATAAAGGAAGTGGTTGCCGGGCGAACCTGTTCGCCAGCTTTTGTTCTCACGATTCGCGCGAGCGCGTGCTTACCAGATCTTGCAGGAATGCTCGCGCACCATCGGGTCGCCCTTTTTGCAGCCGAAGGCCTTGGCAAAAACCTCGAGGTTCGAGATCGGCCCGTTGCCGCGGAAATGCGCCAAAGGATGCGGGTCGGTGTTGGTCTGCAGGCGCGCCGCTTCCGCGCGCTGGTTCGAGCCCCACACCTGAGCCCAGCCAAGGAAAAAGCGCTGCTCGGGTGTGAAGCCATCGATATCCTTCGGGCGCTTGCCTTCGATGGACTTTTCGTACGCCGCATACGCGATGCTCAAGCCGCCGAGGTCGCCGATGCTCTCGCCAAGAACCAGCTTCCCGTTCTGGTGGAGGCCGGGCTCGACTTCGTAGCTGCTGAACTGGTCCACGATGCACTGCCCGCGTTCATCAAAATTCTTCCGGTCGTCGGCCGTCCACCAATTGCGCAGATTGCCCTGGCCATCGAATTGGGAGCCCCGGTCGTCAAACCCGTGGCTGATTTCGTGACCGATCACGGCACCCATTCCACCGTAATTGACGGCGTCATCCGCGTTGGGGCCATAGAAGGGCGGCTGAAGAATGCCCGCCGGGAAGACGATTTCGTTGAACGTCGCGTTGTAATACGCGTTGACGGTTGGCGGCGTCATTCCCCATTCGGAGCGATCCACCGGCTTGCCGATCTTCGCGAGGTCCCGGTTTTCCTCAAACTCCTGGCTGCGGCGCACGTTGGCAAGATACGAGCCGCGGTCGATGGTGAGTTTCGAATAGTCGCGCCACTTGTCGGGATAACCAATTTTCACGTTGAACGCTTCCAGCTTCGCGAGCGCCTGCTGCTTTGTCTCCGGGCCCATCCAGGAAAGCGTGGGAATGTCCGAACGGAGGGCCGCGATGAGATTGTTAACCATCCCTTTCGCGCGGGCCTTGGCCTCCGGCGGGAAATATTTCTGGACATAGACTTCGCCCAGCGCCTCGCCAAGATTCTGATTGGCAGACTGTGCGCAGCGCTTCCAGCGTGGCTGGAGTTCGGTGGTGCCGGAAAGCTGCTTGCCGTAGAAATTGAAATTTTCCTGAACAAACGCCTCGGAAAGGGCCGGAGCTGCGTTGTGGATCACATGCCAGCGCAAATAGATCTTCCAGTCCGCGAGCGCCGTAGCACTCAGTTGGTGGTCAAGTTCCTTGAAGAAATCGGGCTGGCCGATGTTGATCTCCGCAACTGAAGGAGAGCCGACAGCCTGTACGTATCCTTCCCAGGACCAGTCCGGCGTCAGCTTCTTAAGTTCCGCCAGCGTCATCTTGTTGTAGTTCTTTTCCGGGTCGCGAAGTTCCACGCGTGTCCGTGACGCCTTTGCGAGCGAGGTTTCGAGCGCCATTACGGTTTTGGCTTCGACGGCCGCTTTATCAGCAGGGTCGCCCGCCAGCTCAAACATTTTTGCGACATGCTGGAGGTAGCTTTCACGGAGTTGTTTGGACTTTTCGTCGTCGCGGAGATAGTAGTCGCGGTCCGGCATGCCCAGCCCGCCCTGGTGGGCGATGGCAATCATCTGCGAACTGTTCTTGAAATCCGGAGTGGCGCCAAAAACAAACGCAACATTGTTCACCTGACGATGGAGCCGCGCAATTTCAGAATCGAGTTCCTTGCGATCGTGGATGGCATCGACGGCGGCGAGATCGGCAGCAAGCGGCTTACTCCCCGCGGCGTCGATCGCAGTGGTGTCCATGCAACTCGAATAAAAATCGCCGATTTTCTGTTCGTTCGATCCAGGGGAAGCCTTGGAATTCGCGGCGCTCTCCAGAATTGTGCGCATGCCGCCGAGATTTTTGTCGCGCAACACGGTAAAGGATCCCCATGTGGAATACTCGGCTGGGATCGTATTCGCCTTCATCCAGCCGCCCATGGCGAACTGATAGAAGTCGTCGCAAGGCTTGCAACTGCGGTCCATGTTCGTAAGCGAAAATCCCCACGATGCATCGCCGGCAGTTTTCGTGGCCGAGCCGGCGGAGATCGTCAGAGCCGCACAAAAGGCTACAATCGAAAAGAAGAGAAGCATTGCTACGGAACGGCCATGTTTCATGGTTGACCCCTGTTACCCAAGGTTAGACGAGCATGCGGTTCATTTGCGGGGGTTGAGTTTATCAGAAGGTGTCCAGAGTCGCACGCGAAACCCCTACTCGGTAGCGGCGCTGTCAACCGGCTGGGCGTGTATCAAATCGGTCAGCACTTTAGGGGAAATCTGAACGAGGAACCCGCGGTGTCCTCCATTGATATAAATGGATGGAAGCGCCAGGATACTGCGCTCCACATAAACGGGGAGAAGTTTGCGGGTGCCGAACGGAGAAGTGCCGCCCACCTGGTAGCCGGTGTGGCGCTGGGCAACTTCCAGCTTGCAGGGCTCCACTTTTTTCGCGCCAATCTGCCGTGCGAAATTCTTCAGGCTTACCTGGCGATCCCCATGCATCAGGATGAGCAGCGGCTTCGCGTCCTGGTCCTGCATCACCAGCGTCTTGACGACGGCATGCTCGTCAACCCCCAACTGCTTCGCGGACTCGGCGGTGCCTCCACGCTCAACGTACTTGTAGAGATGCTCGGTGAAACTCACGTTGTTCTGGCGAAGAAATGAAGTCGCCGGAGTTTCCGGAGCGTGTTCCTTGCGGGCCATGAGGCGAAAAAGAAGTCCTGGCTATTACTTACCTGGGGTAGCTAGCGGCGGCAGGTAGTTCTTCGCGTATTTCGCGGTGTCTACCTTTTGCCATTCACCATGGATGATACCCTCGCGGATTTGCGCGGGCGTCTTGCCCTTGCGGGTCTGCTCGTAGGAATAAAAATCCTCCTTCTGGCAGATATCGCACCCGGAACCGTGGCGGCTGACAAAACAATCGAGCAGGCTGCCATGCCCCTGGCTGCGGTCACAGTGGCAATAGCAGGGTTGCTGGTAGAGAACTTTTTTCGTTCGGCCGGCAACAACGTAGGCATTAAACGTCTGAATGTCGGTGAAGATGCTAGCCTCCATGGTCGGCGGCAAGGCATCCTGCGGAGCTGCAGCGTGAAACGCCGGCGTCGGTTCATTCGGGGACGCAACGGCATGCTCCATGCCAGGCATTTGCTGCGCGGAGGACGCGGCGAACTGCGGAAGCACTAGCAGTCCCGCTGCGGCTGTCAAAAGGAAGCCAGCGATCAGCATTTTGTGAAACGTCTTCATGGGACCTCTTTCCTTTGTCATCCGAGTCTCATTCCACTGTACGGCGACTGATTCTGTATTTCCAGCGGAGTGCCCCAAATGGCAAGCGTGAGCAAATCGAGTGAAGCTTGTTAGTCGATGAAGCGGCGCTCGATTGGACGCATCCACGCGCCGTTCGGCTCAAACGGCAGCGTTTCGGGAACTCAAAGTCGAGTTCCAAGCACTGATGATTTTGGGATCGACACTGCCCAGGTGTGCATCCGTCCCGGTTTTTTCCGGTGCAGTCCATCGCCAGACGGCGGCGCCGAGCAGTCCCGCTTCACGGCACTCCGTCAATGATGTTTTCAGCGAATAGCCGGCGGCTTCGTCATCCGCGGCAGGAAGTTCGCCCAACCATAAAGGTTTGTCGAGCGGGGGAAGACACGAGAATTGCCTGGCAAGACCGGATTTTCCGGAAGGGTCGTGCACGGGGTAGTAGTGGGCCTGGTAAAAATCGAGCCCCAGCTCACTCCAGGCGCGAACCCACGCAAGGCTCGCAGACCCGAGAGTTACCGGGACGCCGGCGAATTCATGAACCGCCTGCGCAATTTCCGCCGCAAACGCGCGGAAATCCGCAAAGTGCATTCTTGCTGCAGGCTGCCGGTGAAATTCACGGATAGCCCATTCGGGCTCGTTGGCGATTTCCCAGGCAAAAAGCGCAGGGTGCTCTCGAAATTCGCGAAACATCGGGATTAAAACTCGCTGCAGAAAGGCCTCGCGGCCAGCGGCGAATTGCAAGACCTGCTCATTGGAATGTGCGGCGGGCTTCCCGGTCCGGTCCTGCAACCACAGGTAATCCATGAGCGAAAAGCAAAGCTTCAGCCCGCATTCTTTCGCAAGCTCCAGCGCGGCTCGAACATCAGCGAACAAAAATTCATCCGGGCGTAAGGGAATGCCTTTCTCTGTCAAGAATCCGCCTCGCCCGTCCGCAAACAAAAACCAGCGAACCACGCTCACACCGCAATCGCGAATGCGGGCGAACTCTTCCGCAACTCTGGAAATATTCTCGGGAAGCGAAATCCCCCGGTGTCCCGACGAGCCTACGCCGAAATCTTCGGCATAGTTTGCCCAGGGATAGTTGACGCCAAGGGAAAACGGCTGGTTCGTCATGGCGGCTCTGTGAGACTGCTCGTATTTAACGAATCGAAATGGTTTTGGCGAATTGCGCGCTCTCCGCGGCGGCAGCGCGTTCGGCCAGATGTTTTTCGCGCAGGTGACGTTGGACGCGCCGGCCCCACGAGCGGATGAACGTATAGTTCAGCGCCCCGCCAATGGCGGAGCTGGCAAGGGGCACCATGCGCCCCACCCACTTTTCCGCGCTCTCTTCGCCGATGCGCACGGCCAGGCGCCCCGCGATTCGGGGAGCCAAACGCTCCGCTATCTGCTTTTCCGCGAGATCCTTGCCCAGGTCAATGCCCGCCGCCCCAGCCGCCGCCAGCCACATCTGTACGCGGCGCTCCGATTCGCGCTCTTCAAATCCATAGAGAAGACAGAGCCGCTGGATCAGGCGCAAGGCAATGATCGTGAGCAGGCTGGCGTCCGGAAGGATGGTGATCATGCCGCCCAAGCCGAACCCGGCCCCCTGCGCCAGCGCGAGGCGTTGCGCGTTGTGAATCAGGCGGTCCGCAATCGCATCCAACTGCTCAATGGGAACATCCCGCATACGTCCAAAGTGTGGAATCCAGAGATTGTGCTTATCGGCAAGATATTGACGGAATTCGTCGGGTTCGATCTCCACCGAGCGCAAGCCGCGAAGTACCCCAAAGCGCAGGAATCGCCCAACGGTCCGGCGGGCGAGCGATTTGGGTAACTTCCCCATAGGCTTAAGCATCCTATGCCGATTGGATGCGGTCAAGCGGCCCCGGGTCGTAGGCGGCCCGGGCGGGGATGTTGACCAGCCCGAGGCATCGGGACCCGAGTTCTACTTGACGCGGAAACGATTTTCGGTAAACTGCATTTTCGCTATGGCGACCATATCAACCTATCTGCCGACCGAAGTCACCGTGGATCTGGAGTATCCGCAGCGGGAAGCGGCATTTTTCTACGGTTTGTTCCTGCGGGGGCATTCCGCGGACAAACTGCGCCAGGACATCGAAGTTCCGCCCGCAGTACTGGTGAAGTGGCATCGCGAAGCCGAGCGAGAACCTCAATTGCGCGATGTTTTCTCGCGAATGCTGGAATATCGCCGGCACGTCCTCGCCATCTTCGATACGCTCGTCGGCTCCGAAATACAAAACCATCGCGTCCAGTAAGACTAACGATCACGCCCTAAATTCCTCCTCTCAGGCAACGCTAATACGTCCTCTTCACGTCTAACGGGCATCGGGGGATAAATGTCCTTGAATGAGCGAGATTCCCGATTTGACGTCTCAGGTGCACGGGTTTAGAATTCAGTGTCCTTAAAGGTGTCTCTATGCATATGACGTTTCGTAAGGTTTCCGCCAGCCTGACTGCGTACGTATTGCTCTTGCTCCCTGTCGCCGGACAACAGGCCCAGGCTCCCGATCCCAACCCGCAAGCGCCTCCTCAAAATCAAAAGCTCAGCAAAGACCAGAAGCAGAAAATGAAGAAAACGCTAAAGGAGCTCGATAACTCCTTCAAGACCTGGTTGAACGAAGATGTGATCTACATCATCTCCCCGGAAGAGCGAACTGCGTTTCTGCAACTGGAAACCAACGAAGAACGCGAACAGTTTATCGAGCAGTTCTGGCTGCGCCGCAGCAGCAATCCGGACATGCCGGACAACGATTTTAAGGAAGAGCACTATCGGCGCATCGCCTATGCCAATGAGCACTATGCCTCCGGCATCCCGGGTTGGAAGACGGATCGTGGACGCATTTACATCATCTGGGGCGCGCCGGATGAAATCGAATCCCACCCGACCGGCGGAACTTACGATCGCCCGATGGAAGAAGGCGGGGGCTCCACCACGACGTATCCATGGGAACGGTGGCGGTATCGGTATCTCGAAGGGATTCAGGAAAACGTGGAGCTTGAGTTCGTCGATCCGAGCGGCTCAGGCGAGTATCACCTGACGATGGACCCCTCCGAAAAAGATGCGCTGCTCTATGTACCCGGCGCCGGTCTAAGCATGATGGAGTCGATGGGGCTGGCCTCCAAAACTAGCCGCTTCACGCGTTCCGACGGCACCCACATGGCAACCTCGCTTGGCGGGACTCCGGCGAGCTTGAATGAATTCACGCGCCTCGAGCTTTACGCCAAAGTTCAGCGGCCTCCCGAAGTAAAATACAAGGACTTGGAAGCCCTTGTGACCTCGCGCATGGTCCGCGACCAGGTGAAGTTTAATTACCGGACGGATTTTCTGAAAGTAACCAATGATACGGTCCTCGTGCCGGTGACCGTACAAGTGCCCAACAACCAGCTTCAGTTCAAGAATAAAGATGGCGTATACACAGCGCAGCTCAACATTTTCGGCCGCGTCAGTACCCTGACCAATCGCATTGTGCAGACTTTTGAGGACTCCGTAACGCGAGATTATCCAGAATCACTGTACAAGCAGTCCATGAAGCTGTCGTCGGTCTATCAGAAGTCATTGCCACTGCGGCCGGGATTGTATCGCCTGGACCTGGTCATCAAGGACGTGGACAGCGGCAACGTGGGCGCGGTCAACACGCGGCTTGCGGTTCCCCGCTATGAAGATGAAAAGCTGGAAGCGAGCACCCTGATCCTTGCGGACCAGATCGAGCACGTTCCCGCCAAGCAGATCGGGACGGGGCAATTTGTGCTTGGCTCCTCCAAGGTGCGGCCGCGCTTGGATGCCGATTTCACCACCGCCGACAAGCTCGGCATCTATGTCCAGATTTACAACCTGAAGGGCGACGAGAAAACCCACAAGAGCAATGCCAGTTTCGTGTACACAGTGAAGAAGGGCGACCAGCAGGTGATGCAGTTCAAAGAGACTTCTGCCGACATGAAACAGACCGGCGACCAGGTGACCATCGAAAGACTTTTGCCGCTGGCCACGCTCGTTCCGGGGAAGTATACTCTCGAGGTCAATGCGACCGACTTGCTGTCGAATGCAACCATTTCCCGTTCCGCGGAGTTCACCGTGAAGAATCCGGTGGAACAGAAGACTGCGGCGAACGTCACGCCTGGGAGGTAAACGAGTGAAGCGCGGCGCCCTCCTGTGCTTCGGGGTACTGCTCGGCTCTGCTGTGGGTGTGACTTGTGGGGCGCCGTCGGCCTCCGCGCAATCCAAGAACAAATCTGTATCAAGCCTCGGAAAATTATCCGGCCAGGTGCGTGATTCCAGCGGGGTCCCCCAGTTGGGCGCCACCGTTGCCATTCTTTCGGAAACACCCGGCGCTGCGGCCGCCTACCAGTTCCTGACCAACACCGAAGGCGTCTTCAACGGCGAAAAGCTCGCACCGGGCTCCTACACTGTGCGCGTCACCCTCGCCGGTTTTCTGCCCTTCCTCGAAAAGCACATCCAGATTTCGCCAAATCTGACCACCACGGTTCGCATCCAGCTCGAGTCCATGTTTGCTTCGATCGAACAACTCCGCCGGCCGCCGGTGGCCAGCTCTGCTGAAGCCGACGACTGGAAATGGGTGTTGCGCTCGGCGCCCGGATTGCGCCCCGTTTTGCATTGGAATGAATCCGATCCCTCGGGTTCCATCACATCTTCGATTGTTGTCGAACGAAATGTGCATCGCCCCTTGGGGATTGTCGCATTGACCGACGGCGCGCGGCGGCCGGGCTCCATTTCGAATGTTGCTGCTGCGCCCAGCACCGCCTTCGCCTACGACCAGAAGATCGCCGGCTTGGACCACATTGTTTTTGCGGGGCAGATTACGCCCGATGAGGAGTCTCCGGCCGGCGGGATTGCAACCGTCTGGCTGCCGACGGGTTCCGCGGAGACCGGGCCTTCGAGCACGATGGTCCTGCGTGAAGCAAAAGTCGGCACCAGCGGCCTGACGTTCCGTGGTGTTCGCCTAGACCAGAGCGAAACACTCGCTCTTGGCGATCGTTTCCTCGTGCGCGCCGGTGGAGAATACGTTTTGGTCGGCTTAGGGACGCCTGCCTCCGGCCTGCGTGCGCGCGTCAAGCTGGAAACACGTGTCACTTCGAACTGGTATGCGGATGCAATCTACGCGGCGCTTCCGAACGGAACCACCCCGAATGACGCTTTGAATGCGGAACTCGAAGGCATGGATGCTCCCGGCGTACTGGCCGACGCCCTGAATCAACTCGATACCTTTCCCGCGCTCCTGCTGCGAAGAGGCCGCCCCGTTCTGGAGAGCGGCCGCCATGGAGAGTTGGCAGCCGAGAGAAAGATGGGAACCCGCGGCGTGTTCCAGTTGGCTGCCTTTCATGACGATTACAGCCACGTTGCGCTTTTTGGACGCGGCAACAGCCTGCCTCCCGAGGAATTTTTCCAGGATTTCTTTTCGAAGGGATTTGCTTACGATGGCGGCTCGTCGAGTGATTGGGGCGGCCGGGTGGCCTTGCACGAAAAGCTAAGCGATGATCTGGAATTGACGGCGATCTATGCGTTTTCCGGAGCGCTGGTCCCCTTGGCGGAAATGGATGGGGGTTTGCGGGAAGGATTGCGCACTGCCCGGCGTCAATCGGTGGCGACGAAAATCACCGCCAGGATACCTCAGACAGGGACGCACCTGTCCGCCGGCTATAAGTGGGTTAACGACACGGCTCTTTCGAGGGTAGACCCTTATGGTGAGGCTGCCTATCAAGTAAGTCCCTATCTAAATGTGGGCATTCGGCAACCGCTGCCAAAGATGCTGTTTGGGCGCTGGGAGGCTAGCGCTGAGTGCGACAACCTGCTCGCCCAGGGTTACTTTTCCCTGAACACCCGGGATGGTCAACTCCTTCTGGTACCAGCGTTTCGGAGTTTCCGGGGCGGAGTGAGCCTGCAATTCTAGCGATTCGGCGGCCTCTGAAAATCCGTATCCGCACTATTGAAAACCGTATGCGTCCCGCCCCGTGAGCGTTAGGCATATTTAAGTTATTTATTTACATCTTGTTATGGCTATAGGAATCTACTAAACATTGGAACACCAGTTGCTGCAACTGAGTTAGGATTAGGTGCGAGCATTTCAGGTTTGCGATGCGACAGAATCTCCGCGTTCGGGTAGGAGCCGTTGTGCTGGCGTTAGCCACGCTGGCTGCAATTGTCTTTGCCTGGTTGAATTTTCTTCAGCGCTCCCGTTACGATTTGGTGGATGACGGCGTGGCTTGGTCCGATGGGCCGGCGGGCGTAGAAGCCTGGAAGGTCGCCGCCGATTCACCTGCCTCCGCCGCTGGAATCCACCCTGGGGACGTGCTGCTGGCGATTAATGACGTTGCGGTGCCCCGGGCAGCGTCCGTAGCGAACCGCCTGTACAGGGCCGGGCTTTGGACGCAACTCCGCTACAAGCTCTCTCGCAATGGCGAGGAATTTGAAACCCGCCTGATCACCACTCCGCCGCACAAGCCCATCAGCGTAGAGAATTATTTGCGCGTGGTTGGGCTGCTGTATCTCTTTATCGGCTTATTTATTTTTGCCCGCCGGTGGAATGCGCCGCGTGCCGTCCATTTTTATGTCTTTTGCCTGGTGTCCTTTGTGGTTTGTTCCTTCCACTACAGCGGCAAGCTGGACACCTTCGATCTGGAAGTCTACTGGTCGAGCGTCGTGGCAGGTCTGTTCGCGCCGGCGTTGCTGCTGCATTTTGCGCTGGTCTTTCCAGAGCGGCCGGAGACATCGGGGAAATCCCTGACGAAGTTTGCGGCAGTTTATCTGCCTCCGCTGGTGTTGCTCGCGATCCATGTACTGGTGGCCTTGAATGCGGGTGGCTTCGTGCCCACAACCCGCTCGAGAGTGGAGCTGGACCAACTCGAACTCGGCTTCCTAGGATTTTATTTCCTTGCTGCCGGACTCATTTTCAATCTGAGTTACCGGCGCTCGCGCTCCGGCGTCCTGCGGCAACAGTTGAAGTGGCTCACCGGCGGAACGCTGGCGGGAAGCCTGCCGTTCACGCTGCTCTATATCGTTCCCTACATTTTTGACGCCGCGACGTTGCCTTGGATGCAGTTTTCCGCGCTCAGCCTGGTGCTGATCCCGCTGTGCTTTGGCTACGCCATCATTCGCTACCGACTGATGGACGTGGATATCATCTTCAAGCGCGGTTTGGCGTATACGGCGGCGACCGCGGCGGTGGCAGCGGTTTACTTCGGTTTGGTGGCGCTGATTGCGCAGATTTTCCATGAGCAGACCACCGGGTCCGTCGGCGGCATGATTGCCATCGTGGTTGCGGCATTTCTCTTTCAGCCGTTCCGCGAGGGCATCCAGGCGCGGCTGGACCGTTTCTTTTATCGCGACCGCCTCGACTACCGCCGCACCCTGATTGAATTTGGCCGCACCCTCACGAACGAAGTTCGCCTGGAGCCCATGCTCGGCTCGGTGATGGATCGCGTCTCGCAAACGCTGCTTGTCGACCGCCTGGCCATCTTCGTGGAAGATTCACAGAATCCCGGCGACCTGCGGCTGGCGCGTTCCATGGGAGTGCGCCTCAGCGAGCGCCTCGATCTGAGCTTTTTGAAATCAGCCACGCCTGAGCTTGCGAACAATACGATTTTCTTCGAGTCTTCCCGCAGCGTTCCGGATGTCGGGGATGCCGTTCGCCGCACGATCGAACAACTGGATCTCAATTACTTCATTCCTTGCCGCATTCGAGAGCGCACGGTCGCCTTCCTCGGGCTCGGCAAAACGGTGGACGGAGATTTTCTTTCGAGCGATGACGTCGAACTGGTGCAAACCATCGCGGGATACCTGGCTATCGCGCTGGACAATTCGCAGTTGTACACCTCGCTGGAACAAAAAGCCTTCGAAGTGGCACGCCTCAAGGATTTCAGCGAAAACATCGTGGAATCGCTCAACGTGGGTGTTCTGGCCGTCGATCTCTATGGAACGGTCGAGGCCTGGAACAGCAGGATGGAACAACTCTTCCAGGTTTCGCGAAACGATGCCGTTGGCCAGCCGCTTGCCGGTTTGCTGCCGGTCGAACTCGTCCAGGAAATTTCCAGCCGTGGCGATGCCGAGCAGGTCACCGGCATCTACAAGCAAAGGCTGCAGCACCAGGGGCATTCGATGGTGGTAAACGTCTCCATCACGCCGCTGGTCAGCAAGGCGGGCGAGCGCATCGGGCGTCTCTTGCTCTTTGACGATGTGACGCAACGCGAGCGAATGGAAGAGCAGATGTCGCAGACCGAGAAACTAACTTCCCTTGGCCTACTGGCCGCCGGTGTTGCGCACGAAGTCAACACGCCGCTCGCAGTGATTTCCAACTACATCCAAATGCTGGCCAAGCAGATGCCGGAAGGTGACCCCCGGCAATCCATCATCGAAAAAATTGTGAAGCAAACTTTCCGGGCGAGCGAAATCGTCAACAACCTCCTGAATTTTTCGCGCACCGGACCGAGCGCGCTGGCCGATGTGGACGTCAACCGCGTGGTGGAAGAAACGCTTTCGCTGGTCGCCCACCCGCTGAAGACTTCGCAAATCCAGGTCGTGAAGCATCTCACCGACGGCCTGCCCGCGGTGCGCGGATCCGCCAACAAATTGCAGCAGGTTTTCCTGAATCTTTTCCTGAACGCGCGCGATGCCATGCCCACGGGTGGAATCCTGGAAGTCCGCACGGGCGCTCATAACGGCAGCGTGGAAATCGAAGTGGCGGACACGGGCAACGGGATTCCCCGCGATCACATCCATAAGATATTCGACCCGTTTTTCACGACCAAGCCCGGAGGCCGTGGCACCGGCCTCGGTTTGTCCGTCAGCTACGGGATCATCAAAGAACATGCCGGCAAGATCGATGTGCGCTCCGCCCCAGGGCGAGGCACATCTTTCCACGTCGAATTTCCGGCCGTGAGGAACGCAGTTCATGCCTAAAGGCTCGATTCTGGTTATTGACGACGAAGCGGAAATTCGCGAAGGGCTGGAACTCCTTCTGAAAACCGAGGGGTATCAGGTCACCATGGCGGATACCGGGCAATCCGGGCTTTTGCGCCTGGGGGAACAGCCCTATGACCTGCTGCTGCTGGATGTGAGCTTGCCGGATCGCAACGGCATCGAACTGCTGAAAGACATCCGGCGGCAGGATCCCCGCCTGCCGATTGTGCTCATCACCGCTTATGGGTCCATCGAGATGGCGCGCGCCGCATTCAAGAGCGGAGCGATGGACTATATCACCAAGCCGTGGTCCAACGATGAGTTGCTGGCACAGGTGGCGCAAGCCGTCGAGTCGCATCGCTTGCGCGAGGAAAACGTCCAGCTCAAGCGGGCGCTGAAACAGCGGTTCAATTTCCCGAACATCATCGGCAAGAGCGAAAAGATGCTGACGCTATTTGACCTGGTCGCGCAGGTGGCGCCTTCAAGGTCCACGGTGCTCATCAGCGGCGAGAGCGGCACGGGAAAAGAGTTGATCGCGAAAGCGATTCATTCCGCTTCGACGCGCGCCGACCGCGCCTTCGTGCCGGTCAACACTGGCTCCATTCCCGTGGACCTTTTGGAATCGCAACTTTTCGGCCACGTGAAAGGCGCGTTCACCAGCGCCGTCGCCTCCAAGAAAGGTCTTTTCGAAGTTGCTGACCAGGGAACTATTTTCTTCGATGAAATTGCGACGGTCAGCCCGGAGACCCAGGCCAAGCTCCTGCGCGTGATTCAGGAACGCGAGTTCATGCGCCTCGGCGGCACCGAACAACTCAAGGTGGATGTGCGCATCGTCGCCGCTTCCAACATCGATCTCCTTTCGCTGGTGAAGGAAGGAAGATTCCGCGAAGACCTTTATCACCGCCTGAACGTCATTCATCTTCACCTTCCTCCCCTCCGTGACCGCCGCGAAGATATCCCGATGCTGCTGGCCCATTTTCTGGAGCGGTTCTGCACGGAAAACACCAAGCCGCTGCGGATCTTCACTCCCTCCGCCATGAAGCTCCTGATGGATTACGACTGGCCCGGAAACGTCCGCGAACTCGAAAATGTGGTGGAGCGCGCCGTGGTGCTTTCCACGCAGGAGCGCGTGGATGTCGATCTGTTGCCGGAATCTTTGCGCAGCAAGGAAATTGTCCGCGGCGTCCGCTTGCAGCTTTCGGAATTCTTACCACCGCTGCCGGGCGAAGCCGGTTCTCGAACCGCCGCCGACAATCCCAACCCGTCGCTTTTCCAGATCATCGATGAAGTCGAGCGTCGCATCATTGTGGATATGCTCGAACGCACCGGTTGGAATCAAACGGAAGCTGCAGAGCGTTTTCTGATTCCGCTTTCCACCTTGAACCAGAAAATCAAGCGTCTAGGAATTGACGTGCGCCGGCGCGGCAGAGTAGAGGAGAGCCAAGTCGCGTGGTCGGGAAAGTAGACTGTTCCAATCTGGAACGAGGTTTTTGGCTCCTGTTTCAATTTATTCTTGCTTCTCCTGTTCTCTCTAGGCACAGTAATTTGCGATGATCCTGCGCCTTTCTGATTCCCTCTCGCGAGGCTTGCTCGTCATCGGCTCCCTGTTGGTTGCGCTGTGGGTGTCTTTCTTCGGTGTGCGTTCAGGAATTGCTGGACTCGCAGCGGATGGCAAATCAATCAATGATCTGCAATGGGCTGTTCGCCTGGAGCCGCGTAATCCTGAGTTCTGGTATCGTCTGGCCCACTATCAACAATTCAATCTGGAACAACCCGATGTCATGGCTTCGGTCGAGTCCTACCAAAAGGCCGTGACGCTCGATCCTGGCTATACCGAGGCGTGGCTGGATCTTGGGACCGCGTACGAACTGGATGGAAACAAGGCCGCGGCGCAGAATGCATTTTCGCGTGCGAAGAAAACATATCCCGCTTCCGCCGAAGTTGCGTGGCGTTACGGCAACTTTCTGCTTCGGGAAGACATGCTGCCGGAGGCATTCGCCGAACTCCGGCTTGCCTTGCAGGCGGATCCGGGCCGCACCGGTGCTGTTTTTTCACGGGTCTATCGCGCGGACCCGGACATCGACGAAATACTAAATAACCTCCTTCCGCCTCTTCCCGCCGTGTATGTTGACGCGATCGCGGAAGCGGTGGATTCGCAACAGTTGGCGGTCGCGCAGACGATGTGGATGCGCCTCATGAAACTGAACCCGCATCTGCAGCTTTGGCAATTCGACAAATTCGTCGGAGCGCTGGGGGCCCATCGCGACTACGAAGCCGCCCGCCAGGTTTGGGATCAGGGCACGTCCACAATGAACCTGCCGTTGCTGATCCAGCCGCGCGATTCGGTCATCTGGGATCCCAGTTTTGAGTCCGGCATCAGCAATCATTCCTTCGCCTGGTTTTTTCACTCCCTGACAGAAGGAGTGCATACCGAGTTTGACTCCGCCGAAAAGCTCTCGGGAAAGCAGTCGCTTCGTCTGACCTTCGACGGGAAACACAACCCGGGTGTGGACGTGGCTTGCGCCTGGGGCGTCGTGACTCCGGGAACGAAATATCTTTTTTCCGGCTGGGTGAAAACGAAAGATATCACCGGCGACCAGGGAGTCCGATTTCACCTAAAGTCTATCGGGAATGTCCAGGTTCCGCTGGCCGCCACCAGAGAGATTCACGGAACCACGCCATGGGCTTCCATTGAACAGGATTGGACGGCCGGGCCTGGTGTGCGCGGCGTGGAGGTGTGCATCAGCCGGGATCCAAGCACAAATCCGGACATCCACATTTCGGGCGATGCATGGGTAGATGACGTAACCCTGGTGCCGAAAGCAGTGGAGCGTCGGCGGCCATGAAAATTTTGCGAGTGGGCATCTGTGTATTGTTGAGTTTTGCGGTGCTGGCCTATGGAGGAGTGGAAGAGTGGGCGCAAGCCGTCCTGGAAGTGGGTTTTGCGGTGCTCCTCGTGGTTTGGGCGCTGCGCACGTACGCATGGAAGCAGGAAGTGATCGCAATTTCGCCACTGCTTCCGCCGCTTTTGGCCTTCGCCCTGGTGGCCCTGGTCCAATTGATTTTCCACCGGACCGCTTCGGTGTACGACACGCGCATGCAGTTACAGTTGCTGGTCGTTTACCTGATTCTGTTGATTCTGTTGCCCCAGGCCTACTACCGCATGAGCCATTGGAGAGGATTGCTGTGGTTTCTGATGTCTTTGGGTTTCTTCGTTTCGGTGTTCGGCATTCTGCAACACTTGACGTTCAACGGGAAACTTTACTGGTTTCGGGTGATGCGTTATGGCGGCGATCCCTTCGGGCCGTACGTGAACCGGAATCACTTCGCGGGATTCGCGGAAATTTTAATCCCCGTGGCGCTGGTGCCGCTGGTATTGGGAAAAGTCCGGCGGGAACGCCTGGCTCTGGTAGGTCTGTTCGCGCTGGTTCCCATCGTGGCGCTGCTGCTGTCGGCCTCCCGCGGAGGAATCATCAGTTTCGCGGTGCAGTTGGTGATCCTCTTCTCGCTCCTGCTGGTCCGGCGTCTGCAAAGCAAGTACATGCTGGTTGGCGGAGTTCTCGTTCTCTGCGCGATCCTGGCAGTTTCCTGGATTGGCGTTCAGCGAGTGTTGCAGCGGTTCTCCAACTACCAGGCGCTAGACGTCACAATGGGCAAAAGGGGGTCCATGAGTCATGACACATGGCGGATTTTTCTGGACCACCCAACCCTGGGGACTGGCCTGGGCACGCTGCAAATGGTTTTCCCTCCCTACGAGTCCTTGTACGACGCAAAGGTTGTGAACCATTCGCACAACGACTATCTGGAAGCCCTTGCCGAAACTGGGGTTGCCGGCGCGATATGCTGCCTCTGGTTTCTTGGGATTCTATTCGTTGAGTCTGTCAAAGGCATGAAGGATCTGGGAAGTTCGTTTGGAGCGGCGCTGAACTTGTCGGGGCTCGTGGGTTGTTGTGGGCTATTGGTCCATAGTTTAGTAGACTTTAACCTTCACATCCCGGCGAACGCCCTGTTGTTTTTCGTGTCGGCCCATTTGGCAACCGCCCGCCTGCAAGCGTCGACCCCGGGAACGCAGGAAAGCTCCCCGCCCCGCCGGAAAATACCAAAAGTAGAGGCCGGTTAATGGTGTCAGACTGTATAATGCACACGGGGGGGTCACCCATTCTGATGGTCCCATATCCAACGATGGGACGGCGCTATCTGTTTCTCTGCGCTGTTGCCGCAGCTTTGTTCGGCCTGCCTCCCATTGTGCGCGCGCAGCAGAATGTCAGCGTCGGTGAAACGCCCCAACAAGTAAACGATCGCATTCGAACCCTCACGATGGGTTCCAGGAGTTCCGTTCCGCACGACTACGTAATCGGCAACGGAGACCTGCTGGAAGTTTCGGTTTTCGATGTGCCGGAACTTTCGAAAGAAGTACGCGTAAGCCAGTCCGGCACGATCAATATTCCGCTCATTCCCGTTCGTCCCCGCGTTGCAGGACTCAGCGAGACGCAAGCGGAAGGGAAAATTGCAGAGCTCCTGGAAGCGAATGGATTGGTATCGCATCCGGAAGTTGGCGTGGCCGTGAAAGAGCATCGCAGCCAGCCAATCACCGTGGTCGGAGCGGTTCAGAAACCAATGGTGTATCAAGCCGACCGCGATGTCACCTTGCTAGAAGTTCTCGCTGAAGCAGGCGGCATATCCAACGATGCCGGTGACACGGTCATTGTCACTCGCCGCGGTGTTGCCAATTATATTGAGGTTGCCAACGCACAATCGGTTCCGGCGGTTTCTGCCCCTGGTTCTGGGGAACCTCCACCGCTCGATTCTCTCGCCACGCTAGAGCCCAGCCAGAAAAAAACCGAAGTTGCTCCAAAAGCGCCGTCCTTTCCGTCCCCCGAAGAAATGGCGCATGTGAATCCGTCGCCGCAACCCGCGACCACCGAGGCAACTGCCAGCCCGTCGAATCCGGACTCCACTTCCATCACCATTAATTTGAATGATCTCCTGGAGACCGGCGACATGCGCAATAACATCTTGCTGCACGCGGGCGATGTAGTCACCGTGCCGCACGCCGGCATTGTTTATGTCCTGGGAGCAGTGACTCGCCCGGGCGGGTTTGTCGTCGCCAACGACCGGACACAGCTCACGACCATGAAGGTGCTTTCGCTGGCCGGCGGGCTCACAGGTATCGCCAAGATACAGCATGCCGTCATTATTCGTAAGGACGACACCGGCAAGCAGACCGAGACGCAAGTCGACCTGAAGAAGGTGCTGAACAGGGAGTCCGAGGACATCGCCATGCGTCCCAGCGATATTCTTTACGTTCCAGATGACAAGACCAAAGCAGCTTTGTTGAAGGCCGTGGAAATTGGGCTGGGTATTGGCACCGCCGTGGCGGTTTTTCGGCTGGCGTACCACTAAGAACAGAAAATGATCGAAGACTCCAAGCTGGTTCCACGAACGCCGGGAAGCAATGGGTTGGTCGACGTGATTTCCGCGTCGACGCGCCTGCCGGCGATTGATCTGTCCCCGCGGGAGCCGCACCTTTACGACTACCTGCTGGTTCTTCGCAAGCACCAGTGGCTGATCCTGTCGTTCCTGCTGACCGTGGTAACCATCGTTAGCATCGCCACGTTTCGCATGCGCCCGGTCTATATCGCCAGGGCAACCATTGAGATCGATCGCGAGAACAGCAACATTCTCCCGTTTCAGGGCGCCGATGCCTACGATTCCATGATGGATCTCGACAACTATATCGAGACTCAGTCCAAAGTTCTCACCAGCGAAACCCTGGCGCTGCAGACCATTCGCAACACCGGCCTCGCTGCGAATCCTGAATTCTCCAGCGGAGGCGTTCCCTCCGAGGCCATCGCCACGGGTTCTCTCGCCAACCAGAAGCGCCCACCGGAAGTCGCCGCCTTCCTGGGCAGCCTGAGCGTAAAGCGCATTCCCTCCAGCCGCCTGATGGAAGTGAGTTATGAATCTACAGACCCCGTGTTGGCAGCCCGCATTCTCAATGCCCACCTTGAAAATTTCAAAGCCCAGAATATCCAGAGCCGGTACGAAGCGACACTCGAAGCAACGCGTTTTCTCACCTCGCAGCTTAATGAACTCAAGCTCACGGTGAAGCAATCCGAAGACGCGCGCATCAATTACGAGCGGCAGAATCAGATCTGGAGCGTGGACGACAAGTCCAACATCACCTCCCAGCGGCTGGCGGATCTGGACAAGCAACTTACCGACGCCCAGGGCGAAACTCTGAAAAAGCAGGCTCTCTACGAGTACGCGAAGGCGGGCGATATTGATGCCGTGCCGGAAATTCGCGCCGATGCCCTTTTGCAGGATTTGCAGAAAAAACGGGCGGAGCTTGCCGTTCAATATACGGAAGGCCTTAACCAGTACGGCCCCAACTTCCCCAAAGTGCAGCGTCTGCAGGCGCAGATGAAAGAAGTGGACGATCAGATTGCGCGCGAGAGCAGAGGCATCGTTCTCCAGCTGGAGAGCGACTATCGCGAAGCGAAGCAGCGCGAACAACTTATCCGCCAGGCCCTTGAAGTGCAAAAGGCCGAAACCAACAACATGGCCGAGAAAATGGTCCAGTACAACATTCTCAAAAGAGAGTCGGAAGCGGACAAGTCTCTCTATGAAGGTTTGTTGACCAAGCTGAAGGAAGCGGGTATTTCCGAGGGACTGAAATCTTCCAATCTCCGTGTTGTTGATCCAGCCATGATTCCTTCGTATCCCTCGCGGCCCGCCAAGGCCCGCAATATCGCCCTTGCTTTCCTGGTCGGGCTGGTCGGAGGCATCGGTCTGGCGCTCTTGCGCGAATATCTCGACAACACCGTGAAGACTCCTGACGACATCGAAACGTTAACGCGCTTGCCCAGCCTCGCCGTCGTGCCCGCTTTTGGAGATAGCGCGAATCGCAAGCGACGACTGGGAATATTTGGCAGCCCTTCGACGAATGGCCACGAGAAGCGCATTGAACTGGTGGCCCAGCATCTCCCGAAATCACAGATGTCCGAAGCGTTCCGCGCTCTCCGCACCGCGCTCCTGCTCTCTCAACCGGACCACCCGCCTCAGGTCATCCTCGTGACCAGCGCTCTCCCACGCGAAGGGAAAACCACAGCCGCCGCCAACCTGGCCGTCACCTTGGCTCAACTCGGCGACAAAACAGTCCTGGTGGATGCCGACCTTCGTAAGCCTGGGGTTGGAAGATTGCTGAATCTCGGCTCCGGCAAGTACGCCGGCTTGAGCTCTTATCTGGCAGGCGTCTCGACGCTGGATCTGGTGACCGTACAACACCCGGTAATTCCGAATCTGGCCGCCATTCCCACGGGCCCTCTGCCGCCCAATCCGGCCGACCTGCTTTCTTCGCATAAGCTGGCCGACGCAATTGCCGAACTTCGCACCAAATACAAATTCGTGGTGATCGACTCGCCGCCGATCATGGCCGCAACGGACGCGGTGATTCTCTCGGTGCAGGCGGATGGCGTGCTGCTCGTGGTGCGCTCCGGAGAAACTCCCAAGGAAGCGTTCACGCGCACGCGCGACCTCCTGATCAGCGTGAAGAGCCGCTTGCTGGGAGTGGTCCTCAACGCCGTGGATGCCAGCGCCCCAGACTACTACTATTCCTATCGCTATTACCCCTATTCCTACGGCTACGGACCTCAGGAAACGTTGGAAATGGGTCACGAGGAAGCTCCCGAGCACGTCCCATCGAAGCCTTTGGATGAGGACGATTCGGACAAACTCTAGGAGGTGGTGTGCGATATCTGATCACGGGCGGCGCCGGATTTATCGGCTCCCATCTTGCCGAGCGATTGCTGGAAAAAGGCGAACAGGTGGTGCTGCTCGATAATCTCTCCACGGGCAGCATGGAGAATATCCGTCACCTCAAAGGCTCCGACCGGCTGGAATATCATCTTGATGGCATCGAAAACCGGCAGATTCTGGCGGAGTTGGTGGATGACGCCGATGTCATCGTTCACCTAGCAGCTGCGGTCGGCGTGAAACTCATCGTGGAGAGCCCTGTCCGCACAATTGAAACCAACGTCAATGGGACCCAGATGATTCTGGAAGCGGCTTCCAAAAAGAAGAAACTCGTTCTGATTGCCTCTACTTCCGAAGTCTACGGAAAAAATACCAACGTGCCGTTTCACGAAGATGCGGACCTGGTCCTCGGCGCTACCACAAAGGGGCGTTGGAGCTACGCGGCTTCCAAAGCACTCGACGAATTCCTGGCTCTTTCCTACTGGAAAGAAAAGAAACAACCCGTAATCGTCGTTCGTTTTTTCAACACGGTCGGCCCGCGGCAGACGGGGCGGTACGGAATGGTTCTCCCCAACTTTGTGAAGCGCGCTCTCGATCGAGAACCCATCGAAGTTTACGGCAATGGCCAGCAGTCGCGCTGTTTCTGCGACGTCCGCGATACCGTGGAAGCCCTGCTCCGGTTGATGCCCCTCGACCGCGCGGTGGGAGAAGTAATCAATATCGGCAACACGGAAGAAGTCACGATTGAAAATCTCGCCAAAATGGTCAAGCACCGCACGGGAAGCGATTCTCCCATCCAATTTGTGCCCTATGACGAAGCGTACGAGCCTGGATTCGAAGACATGATGCGGCGCGTGCCCTCCATCGAGAAATTGCATGTTTTGACGGGTTTTCGTCCGCAAACAGGCCTCTCGGAGATTATTGACCGCGTCTCCGCCCACTTTCGGCAGAAGTCGGCATTTGAGCAAATTCGGAAAGTCTCAGCATAAATGTTTTTTGAACTTAGGGAGGACTTCCCACTAGCGGCATTTCCCTCATAGAAACCGCCGGCGCCTATCTTTTCCCATGAAGACTTCCGTCACTCTTTCGATTCTTGTTCCCGCGTATAACGAGCAATATCTGGTCCGCGCAAGCCTCGAGCGCCTCAAACTGCTTGCAGACTCGCCGCTCCTTGACCGCATTGAGGTGATCGTGGTGGACGATGGCTCCACGGACGAGACCAATGCGGTTCTTAAGGATTTTGAATGCTCCGAGGCCACCCACCCCAACCCTAAGTTAGAATGGGTCTTCGTGTACCACGCAGTTAACCAGGGCAAAGCTACCGCTATACGTACCGCCCTCCAGCACGCAAGCGCTGAATTGACCGTGATCCACGACGCGGACCTCGAATATCACCCTCTCGATTTGCTGAAAATGATCCGGGTTTTCCTGGATGAGCAGGCCGACGCTGTCTTTGGTTCGCGGTTTCTTACCAGTGAATATCGGCGCGTTCTTTTCTTTCGCCATCAATTGGGAAACCATTTTTTGACGCTCCTTTGCAATTTCGTCTCCGACTTGAATCTATCGGACATGGAAACGTGCTACAAAATGGTTCGAACTTCCTTGTTGAAGAGCATCCCTCTGGTTGGCCGGGGATTTGAAATCGAACCGGAGATTTCCATCAAACTTGCCAAACGTGGTGCCCGCATTTTCGAGGTTCCCATTCGCTACGCGGGGCGAACCTATCAGGAGGGAAAGAAAATCGGCTGGAAAGACGGTGCGCGCGCCGTTAAGGCAATCATCCGCTTCGGTTTTTCCGATCATATTTACACTGAGGACACCTATGGCAGCCAGATTCTCGGGCGTCTCAACCGCGCTCCCCGTTTTACAAAATGGATGGCGGATGTCATTCGCCCCTATGTCGGCGAAAAAGTCTTGGAAATTGGTGCGGGGACCGGTAATTTAACGGTACAGTTAACCCCGCGCAGGCTTTATTGGGTCAGCGACATCAATCCTCTGTACTTGGACTATTTGGAAAACATCAGATTGAACCGGCCCTATATGCGGGTGGGCTACACAGACGGAGGGAAAGGCGATTCGTTTCCCAGGGAGAAGAAATTTGACACGGTTATTTGTTTGAACGTGGTCGAACATCTGGCGGACGACTTGACGGCGCTAAATAATTTTCGTGAAGTTCTCGAGGATCAAGGCCGGGCGATCGTTCTTGTTCCCTGCGGCCCCTGGCTTTTTGGCTCTCTTGACGAAGTTCTTGGGCATCACCGGCGCTACTCTCGTAAACAGCTGACGGATTTGGTGGAGCGGGCCGGTTTCCGTTTGGAGAGCATGTTGGAATTCAATCGCATTGGTGTGATCGCCTGGTGGTTGAACGCTCGCCTATTGCGCAGGCGTACCTTCGGCTTTTGGCAGATCCAGCTCTTGAACGTCCTCACCCCGGTGTTCCGTGTTCTCGACAACTTTCTGCCCTTGCCTCCCCTTTCTCTGATCGCCGTCATAAGCAAGCCCGTGTATGAGACGGCTGAGACGCCGGTTCACTCCTCTCTGGCGTCGGCCGGACCTGCTTAGCTTGTTTGGCAACAGCATGAAGCAATCACCTTCAAGCGGATCTGGTAATTGGTTGGCGGCAGAGCGCAGTTCCGCTCGCTATGTCCGGATTCTCCTCATAGTGTTTCTCGTTTCGCTGGTGTTTGTGAATCCGATCATTCACGGGGACGGTGTCGGCTACTATGCTTACGCCCGCGCGCCGCTGATCGACCACAGCCTGGATTTTACCCACGATTACCAGGCCGCCAACGAAGGCTTTCGCGAGGGACGTCTGGACGAATCCGGCCAGCCGAAAGCCGGATTCCGCACCATCACTGGCCACCTCGAGAATCATTTCACCGTCGGACCAGCACTGCTCTGGTCGCCCTTCCTGCTCGTTGCCCACGCCAGCGTGTTGCTGACGCGGGAATTCGGTTCATCCGTCAGGGCAGACGGCTTTTCCGCCCCATACCGCTACGCGATGGCCTTTGGCACTGCGATTTACGGTTTTCTCGCGCTGCTCTTTTCATTCCGGCTCGCACGGAAATATGTGAATCCATTGTGGGTATTTATTGCCACGCTCACGATCTGGTGGGCCAGCTCTCTTCCCGTCTACATGTATTTCAATCCTTCGTGGTCGCATGTGCACTCCGCGTTCACAGCCGCCTTGTTCTTGTGGTATTGGGAGCGAACGCACCAGGAACGCACACTGGGGCAGTGGCTCATTCTGGGGCTTATCACCGCTCTCATGCTGAACGTTTACTATCCCAACGTTATGCTTATTGCCGTAGTGCTGGTAGAAGCGCTTTGGCAATACCTGGAATATTTCCGCGGCAGACGAGCGGCCGAGCGCGCGGGGATTCTCTCGGTGCTTTCGCGCCAGCTTCTCTTCGGGGTTGTAGTGTGCGTTTGCCTGTTGCCGACATTCGTTTCGCGTTGGATTGTCTACGGCGGTCCGTTCGAAACAGGCTATCTTCCCCTCCGCGATTTCCTCTGGGACTCGCCAGTTTTCTTGAAAGTATTGTTTTCCGCCAATCATGGCTTGCTTTCCTGGACGCCCGTGCTAATTTTCTCGCTGCTTGGCCTGGTGCTCTTTGCCCGCCGTTCGCCCAACATCGGCATCCCCTTTCTCGCCGCCACCGTGGCGTTCTATCTTTTCATTTCCATTTATCCGGATTGGGCGGGGATCTCCTCGTTTGGAAACCGGTTTTTCATTTCCCTCACTTCGCTCTTTATTTTTGGCCTGGGAATCGCACTGGAAAGCCTGGCCGGCCGATTTTCTCACCAGCGCAGCGGACTGCTGTTCTCCACCGCCGTACTGGCCTGCTTTACACTCTGGAATCTGGGCATGATCTATCAGTGGGGCACGCATTTGATTCCAGCCCGCGGGCCAATCTCCTTCTCCCAGGCCGCTACCAACCAGTTTCTCGTCGTCCCTCGCCAGATTTCCTCGCATCTGCGCGCCTATTTCTTCCGCCGGGGAGACATGATGGAGCAGATCGAGCAAAAAGATCTCGAGCAACTAAAGAAGGAAGCGCAACCCTGACTTCGCGGCCAGGATCAGGAAGCCACGGTGTCGTGGCCCTCCATCTCCGCCCCGTTTATCCGATTCTGTTACCCTGTCAGGAGCGGAAATTCTGCTCTGGAATCTTGCA
>Ga0210406_10001722_pt1 | contig 26089 bp, 18 predicted proteins | sample IncBWC30MmetaG_FD_155454 | JGI IMG/M metagenome (GOLD analysis project Ga0210406, IMG submission 155454) | Forest soil microbial communities from Barre Woods Harvard Forest LTER site, Petersham, Massachusetts, United States - Inc-BW-C-30-M | ecosystem: Environmental > Terrestrial > Soil >... | reverse complement strand
GATCGAGGTGATATACCCTGTCCCCGCAAACGGCTGCAGAGTATTCGGACCTACCAGCGAAGTGGATGGCACCGTGTTGATCTTGTTGATTGTGTAGCTGGACCGGATAGGATTTGAGATCTCCTGTCCACCCTCCACGCCAGCTACTAGCGAATTCTTCAGCCCGAACAACTTGAACCGCGCCGTTACCTCCGTCTGGTCCCAGAGATCGCTTTCAACACTCTTGGTCTGAATCTGGTTTCGGTTGACCACCATGGCGCTCGGAGAACTCGAAGCCGTGTATGGGCAGGGCAGAGCGGTATTCACCGCGGACGTCGGCAGCGAGGCCACTACTCCACCTACCGGTACGCTCGCCGGAGCGTTCGAGCAGATCTGTGGCTCGGTGATCTGCGCCTGTCGCGGATAGTTCGCGGCTCGCGCAATCGTATGGAGATTTACACTCGGCGAAAACTCATGGTCCACCTTGAGCGTCAGGATGTCGTCGTTTGTTTGCAGGTAGTTCTCATCCGGAAATCCATAGTAGCTATGCCGAATCGGCCCCGGCGCCACCGCGTTGTTGAACCAGGGCAGTCCGTAGTCAGGAGTATCGCTCTCCTGGAGATGAACGTAGCTCAATGTGGCGCGTGTCTTTGTGTTCAGGCCAATCGACACCGATGGCGCGACGCCCCAGCGGCGAATCTCCGCGAAGTCTCTGCCCGCAACGCCGCTCTCCTGTCCCATTAAGTTCAGGCGAAACGCAGTCCCTCCGATGGCATTCAGTTCGTGGCTGTTGAGGTCCGCTGTAACTCTTCGTGTCTTGTCCGTGCCGAACATCGCCTCCACGCGGGCGAACTGTTGCAGGGTCGGGACCTTGCTCTCCTGGTTCACGACTCCGCCGGTTGACCCGCGTCCAAACTGAATGCCGGCCGGTCCCTCGAGCGCTTCGACCTGCTCGTAGTTGAAGGTGTCGCGGTAGTAGCTGCCGAAATCGCGGATGCCGTCGAGGAAGATATCGTTCCGGGCGGTAAACCCGCGAATCGTCAGGTTGTCTCCCTGGGCTCCCGCTTCGCCGGCGGCCAGGCTGATTCCGGGCACGTTGCGCAAGGTGTCCCGCAGCGTCGTTACTCCTTCGTCCTTTACGACAAACTGCGGTATTACCGTGATGCTCTGCGCCGTAGTCAGCAGGGGCTCGGTAAACTTCGTCAGCGAAACTGAATCCGTAACTGAATCGGTTACAGAAACGGTGTCCTTGGACTGCACCCCGACGACCATCGTCGTGGCATCCTCCACGCGATAGTTCAAGCCCGTTCCGTCCAGAAGCCGGCGGAGAGCCTCGTCTTCGCGATAAAGCCCTACAACGCCCGGCGAGTTGAATCCTGCCAGCGTTCCTGCCGGCAGCATGATCTTTACGGTTAGTCCGGTAGCCCTCTCATAGGCTTCTACTGCTCCATCCAGCGGGCCAGAGTCAATATCGAACTTCTTCAGGGGCAGCGTTGCCTCGGCAGCACTCGACCCCGGAGGATCGCCTTTCTCCTTTTCGGCTTGCGCGGACCTCGTTCCCGCCGTAACCGCATAAGCGGCAAGCGTTCCGGCCGCGATCCATCCCCTTGTTCGACCGAATATCGTTCGGCCTGCGTCTCTTTTCCTGAGCTTGATCGTCCTTCGCGTCATCTGCCTCATAGTTTTCCTTGAATCAATTACTTCCGTGTTCGGTAACCACTGTCGCAATCTCATCGGCCCGGGACATCGGCAAGAAAGCATACTTCGTCGTTGACCGCTAGCCCTCGAAGTCTTCTCTGATGGCCGAGGCCAGGGGAGACTTGAAGTTCTTACCGAGATGCAATCGAGATTTGAGTCGAAAATCTAACCCACTGAGGGCGATTCCTAGAGTCCAAACAATGTTGCTGCCTTCAGACCTGCTCCGCCCGGCGCCATTCTGGAATTATTCCAATTTCAATAGGCTGAGTAGCAAGTCGAGCGGTTCTGCAAATGCCCCGTCGTCCATTGGTCCCTGCCCAGGAAGGCTTCATCCCCGAAAAATCATCGCCCGTCCCAGATTCTGAATAATCAAAGGAAACTCATTGGAATCTATAAGTTAACGGAAGTCTGCCACCGGTTCCTGTCGGCCGTCTCAGCCTTGCCCCTTTCCCAATCGGCATGGTGCAGTTCGTCCCTTTCTTGATCGTCAACTCTACGTCCCTCTTGGACTCTCTGGTGAATTTTGCCTGCGGGAGTTTGTAATCCTCTCTTCACAAGTCCATGTACTGCTTTGTTTAAATTCCCAAGGCAAATTTCGATAGACCGAATATACGACGGAACTAGTCGTATATCAAGTTAAATATGCGACAAGTTTAGTCCCATTTAGTTTGGGGTCTTGGCCGCAGCTCAAAGCTGGGATTGGCGAGGGCGTCCGTTTTCATACAACTTAAGTGGGATTGCTCTACAAAAAACCATATTTCTCGATGTCTCTAAGTTGTTTAACCATTGCTGGTCTGTCGGTTAGCGCGTTGAATATTATGGGCATCATATTTTCACCAGCCTGTTTCCAACTTTGGTCACCAGATTGCCTAGTGTTTGTGAGCTAGCTGATTTGAAAAAATCGAAACACTCCCCAGGCAAACGCCTCCATTGGCGACCTTCAATCAGCTCAGCATTTGGAGACAATATGCGACGCATATCCTTTTTTATCGCCACCCTCACGATGGCTCTGCTTGCAGCCGTTACCTTCGCTCAGACTACGAGTGGCGACCTGGTCGGCACGGTAAGAGATCCCTCGGGAGCCACCATCCCGAACGCGAACGTCACGGTGACCAATGAAGGTACCGGTGTCGTCGTGTCGGTCACTACGGGGTCCAGTGGCGAATTCCGCGCCCCCAATCTGCTCCCAGGCCAATATGATATTGCGGTCAGTTCTGCGGGCTTTCAGCCGTTCACGGTGCACGGCATCACGATTGAACTCAACAAGACCGCAACCAAGAACGTAACTCTGTCGGTCGGCACAACCGCCACGGTAGAGGTCACGGCTGAGGCCGGTGTGGCGCTTGATACGACCAGCACGAATCTGACGCAGGCTTTTGAAAATACGGAACTCTCTGTACTTCCGTCCACCACGTCCGGCGGATCGACTGGCTTCGGCGTTTTGAACGCGTCGCTCCTGAGTCCTGGAGTCGCCTCGGCCGGCGGTATCGGGATTGGCATAGGCCCCTCCATTGGCGGGCAGCGTCCGCGTAACAACAACTTCACCATTGAAGGCATCGACAACAACAACAAGGCAGTGACTGGTCCGCTCATTTACGTCCCCAATGATTCGGTCGAGAGCTTTACCCTCATCACCAACCAGTTCTCCCCAGAGTTCGGCCACTCTTCCGGCGGCCAGTTCAACACCGTGGTTGTCTCGGGAACCAACAGATTCCACGGCCGTGTCTACGAGTATTTCCAGAACCGCAACCTGAACGCTATCAGCGGAACCCAGGGTGGTAAGCCCGCCATCAACCCGCGCTACGACAACAATCGTTATGGCGTGCAGGTTGGAGGACCCATCCTTAAAGATAAGCTCTTCTTCTTTGCCAACTACGAGCGCAACACAATCGGACAGAACCCGGCGATCTTCTCTTGCGTTCCGACCGCTGCCGGCCTGAACACACTGCAGGCCCTGGGCGCCACTTACGGCTTGAACGCGAATAACCTGGCTCAATACCTGAAGTACACCCCGGCCGCTACCCTCACCGGGCCCAACGGCGGACCGATCAGTGCTGCTCAGGACCAGTCCTGCGGCAATGGGTCTGGAGCGCAGTTCCTTCAGGTCTACCAGGGTACCGCATTGGACGCGAAGTCCGGAATCTACGGAGGCGCTTCCCCCTTCACGAATATCCCCCTGGGCAACTACCAGACCACAGCAAGCATTCCATCGAACTTCAACACCCTGACGGCAAGCATCGACTACACCATCTCGTCCAAAGACAGCTTCCGCGGACGCTACATCTATAACCGCCTGTCTGACACCGACAACGCGGTTAACACGGTTCCGTTCCCGGTCTTCTGGACGCAACAGCCGTTCCGGTACCAGCTCATCGCTCTCAGCGAATACCATACCTTCACGCCGAACCTCACCAACGAGTTCCGCCTCGGCTACAACCGGTACTCGAACACCGTAGAAGCAGGGAACTTTCAGTACCCCGGTCTCGACGCGTTTCCCAACCTCACCATGGACGACCAGGGCTTTACCAACCTGGGCCCCGATCCCAACGCACCGCAGTTCACCATCCAGAACCTCTATCAGTTGACCGATAACGTCAGCTACGTCAAAGGTAGACACACCCTCAAGCTTGGCTTTGACGGACGCAAGTACATCTCGCCGCAGGGATTCACCCAGCGTGCTCGCGGCGACTACGAGTGGGACAACCTCACCGAATACCTGCATGACCTCGCACCCACCAGCTTCGGAGAGCGCTCGACCGGTAACCTGACCTACTACGGCGACCAGACCGCGTTCTACGGTTATGCCAACGACACCTACCGCATGAGCCCGAAGGTAACCCTCAACGCCGGACTCCGGTATGAGTTCACCGCGGTTCCCGTTGGCGAGCGCGCACAACAGTTGAATGCTGCCGCCTCCGTTCCCGGCCTCATCACCTTCGCCAAGCCGTCGCCAACGTATACAAACTTTATGCCTCGTATTGGCATCAACTGGGCTCCAGACGACAAGACCTCCGTTCGTGCCGGCTTCGGCATGGCATCCGACGTCCTGTTCGATAATCTGGGAACCCTCTCGTTCCCGCCGCAGTACTCGGGCACGAACGATGTGGGCAATGTCGGTAACCCTCAGCCTGGCGATCCCAACTTCCTGAAGAACGGTGGCCTACCTCCCGGAAAGGGTGGCATCCTGAACTTCGGAACTAATTACGCAGCGCAGCGCGCAGCCACGGCGGCCTTCATCCCCAACCAAGTGATCCCGTATGCTGAGACCTACACTCTTACCGTGCAGCGCGTCTTCGCAAAGGACTACACCGCTGAGATTGGATACATTGGGACCCGCGGCATCCACCTGCCCACGCAGATTCAGCTCAACATCCAACCCAGGGTCACCGCGGCCAACCAGCTTCCCACCTTGCTGTCTGGTTCTACGTCGGTTACTGCTCCTGCAGGCGCCAGCACATTGGCAAATCTCCAGGCACTCTCAAACATCGTACCCGCTTTCAAAAACACTCCAGTTAATGGGGTTCCTGCGGGTTTCACCAGCAAGATAACCTCGTATCAGCCGTACTCCAGCTCCAACTACAACGCGTTTATTGCAAACGTGACTCGGCGGTTTGTTGGCGGGCTGCAGGCCAACCTGTCCTACACCTGGAGCAAGACCATGGATGACGCGACGGCCGAGGTTTTCGCGACCACGCTCACTCCACGTCGTCCACAGAACTCGCAGAACGTCAACGCCGACTACAGCCGGTCAGCGCTCGATCGTACACATCGCCTCTCGCTTGAAGCGGTCTACGACGTGCAAGTCTTTAAGCACTCCACCTCGTTCGTGAAGAAGAATGTTATCGGTAACTGGACCGTTGCGCCGATCTACACCTACGAGTCGCCCGAGTATGCCACTGTGCTCTCCAACTTGAATTCCAACCTCAACGGCGACAGCACCGCCATCGATCGCCCTATCATCAACCCGAACGGCGTAAGGGGCACCGCGACCACGGTAAAGCCCCAGTTTGCGACCAATCTTGCGAGCCTCTGCACGCCACCAGCCACGACGTGCAACGCCAACCTCGTTGGCTACGTCGCCGTCAACCCGAATGCTTACTACATTCAGGCAGGGTTAGGTACGCTTCCCAACGCGTCGCGTAACACACTGCCGACTCGTCCCATCAACAACTGGGATCTGTCGCTCCTCAAGCGCCTCACGTTCAGGGAGCACTACTCGTTCGAATTTGGCGCATCAGCCTACAACGTCTTCAACCATGCCCAGTACACCCCGGGAACGGTCAATAACATCAACTCGACCTCGAACACAACCACCTACATCAATTTCCAGAAGGTTGATAACTCGTTCTTCGGTCAGCCCGGAAAGGTCTTCCTGAACAACGCACGCACCATGCAGTTGCTCGGAAAGTTTAGTTTCTAGGGAAACGGTTTGATCACTTCAAGGGACAGGCCGACAGGCTTGTCCCTTTCTTTTTTCCTTTCACGAATCCCCTGGCTCGATTCCCTCTAAGTTCCGCGTTTTCTGAGTAAATTCCACACGCCAAAATCACCCGGCACCGCCGTCCTTACGTCTCCAAACCCTCTATAATAGAGCTATAACCCATGGCAGACGATCAGAACCCCGAACTTCCCCTTACGCCTCCGAACAACCCAGAAAATCCCGGCGGAACGCCCCCCAATACCGTCCAAGGCCGCGGCGCCGCCTTCATGCTCTCCATCAATATTGAAGAGGAGATGCGCCGGTCGTACCTGGACTATTCCATGTCGGTCATCATCGGCCGCGCTCTGCCCGATGTCCGCGACGGCCTCAAGCCTGTGCACCGCCGCATCCTCTACGGCATGCAGGAGATGGGCCTGCAGTTCAACAAGAAATATACCAAGTCCGCCAAGGTCGTCGGCCACGTCATGGGCAACTATCATCCCCACGGCGACTCGGCGATCTACGACACCATGGTCCGCCTGGCCCAACCATTTTCTCTCCGCTACCTCTTAGTTGATGGCCAGGGAAACTTCGGGTCGGTCGACGGCGACTCTGCCGCGGCCATGCGGTACACCGAATCCCGTCTCACTCGGCTCGCCGGCGAGATGCTCGCAGACATCGATTCCGACACGGTCGACTTCGCGCCCAACTACGACGAGTCCTCGCTCGAGCCCACGGTCCTTCCTGCGCGCATTCCCAACCTCATCATCAATGGCAGCTCCGGCATCGCTGTCGGCATGGCGACCAACATTCCGCCGCACAATCTCACCGAGGTCGCCAACGCGTGCATTGCGCTGCTCTCGAAGGACAAAGCCGAGACCCGCTCCGACCTCGACCTCTGCCTCGAGCACGTCAAGGGTCCCGACTTTCCTACCGGCGGGTTCATCTTCGGCAGGAGCACCATCGCCAACGCCTACCGCACCGGACGTGGCCGCTTCATGATGCGCGCTAAGGCCTCCATCGAAAACATCTCCGGCGGCCGTCAGGCCATCATCGTCACCGAGATTCCCTATCAGGTCAACAAGGCCAAGCTCATCGAACGCATCGCCGAACTGGTCAACGAGGGCGTCATCACCGACATCGCTCGCGATGAGTTCCGCGACGAGTCCGACCGCGACGGCATGCGGATCGTCATCGGGCTCAAGCGTGGCGCCGAGCACCAGATCGTCCTCAACCAGCTACACAAGCACACCCAGATGCAGGAATCGTTCTCGATGATCTTCCTGGCCGTACACAATGGCCAGCCCAAAGAATTGCCGCTCGACCAGGCGATCCGCGCCTTCCTCGATCACCGCGTCGAAGTCGTTCGCCGCCGGACAGCCTTTCTCCTTGCGAAAGCGAGGGACCGCGAACACATTCTTCTCGGCTATCAGATCGCGCTCGACCATCTCGACAACGTCATTAAAATCATCCGGCAATCTTCGAGCCGCGCCGACGCCCGCGAAAATCTCTTCAGCTACTTCTCCAACAAGCGCATCAACCTCCGCGGAGCGGAGCTGCGCGGTGTCACGCTCGATCCGAAGAAGTACGGCGTCGACATGACCTTCTCGGCCACAGGCACGTTGATCCTCTCGTACAAGCAGATCGACGCGATCCTCGAACTGCAGCTCTATCGCCTCACTCAGCTGTCGATCGACGAACTTCTCAAGGAGCTCGCCGAGGTTCGCGACAATATTACGGAGTATGAGTCGATCCTTGCGTCACCCGCGAAGCTCCGTAAAGTGATCATCAAGGAGCTTACCGAGATTCGCGACAAATACGGCGATGCCCGCCGCACCACCATCATCGATGAGACCACTGAGCTGCAGCTTGAGGATCTCATTGCGGATGAACAGGTTGCGGTTACGGTGTCGAATACGGGGTATCTCAAGCGCACGCCCATCTCGACGTATCGCCAACAACGTCGCGGGGGAACTGGGCGGCTTGGCATGAAGACGCGCGAAGAGGACTTTGTCGCGCAGCTGATTATTGACTCTACCCACGCCTATCTCCTTTGTTTTACGAACACTGGCCGGGTCTATTGGCTGAAAGTCTACGAGGTTCCCGATGTGGGGGCTGCCGGGAAGGGCAAGGCTATGGCCTCGCTGGTCGCGCTGCAGCCCGGGGAGAAAGTTGTAACTATCCTTCCTGTCAGAGATTTAGAGGAAGAGAACAAGTACATCCTCTTTGCGACGCGCAATGGAACGGTGAAGAAGACTGCGCTCAAAGACTTCTCGAATGTGATGTCGCGGGGGATTATTGCGATCAATATCGAGAAGGATGATGAGCTGATCACGGCGCGGATTACGGATGGGCAGCAGGTTATCTTTATTGCGACGCATGATGGGATGGCTATCCGGTTCAACGAGCAGGACTTGCGGCCCATGGGTCGACCTGCTACGGGCAACCGCGGGATCTCGTTGCGTAAGGGTGATTATGTGATTGGGGCGGCTGTAACTCCTTCCAACGAAGCGCGTAATAAGCAGCGGCTGGAGCGGGCGGCGCAGAAGGGGCTGACCAACCAGGTGGAGGCTGCGATTGATGAAGTTGCAGATTCCACGGCGGTTACTCCGCTTGAGTTGTCGGGAGATCCTTCGGAGTTGAGTGCGCCGGCGATCTCTGAGGCGACTGCGGCGAAGCTGGAGAAGCTGGATAAGCAGCTTGGGCTTACACCTTGCCTGATTCTTTCGGTCTCGGAGAGCGGTTATGGGAAGCGGACGGATGTGGATCAGTATCGTCTGCAGTCGCGCGGCGGCAAGGGCGTGATCAACATGAAGGCGACGCCGAAGGTCGGTAAGGTGTCTAGTATCAATCTGGTGGACGAGACCAGCGAGCTGATGGTGATCAGCCAGTTCGGCAAGATCATCCGGATCGACACGAAGTCGATCCGGGCTGCGGGGCGCAGCACCCAGGGGGTCAAGCTGCTCGACCTCGAACCGCAGGACAAGGTGGCCGCCGCGGTCGTCATCCCGCCTGAGGAAGCGAAAATCCAACCCGAAGAGGGAACGCTTTTGCAGTAATTTTTTTCTGGCGCGGATTGCCCGTTTTTGCTGGGGGTTTTGGCAAAAACGGGGTGCGGCACGTGGTTTTTCGCTGGTGAATTTGTGGTGGATTGCTGGTGAAATGCTGGTGCGCTGACGGTCGTTTTTCGGGCTCGAAAAATATGCCACTTTTTCTGGATTTATTTTTGAGGGATTCCCATTTTGGGAATCGCTTTCGCGCCTCAAGGCTCAATACCAGAGCTGAGTCAGCGTGTGAGCGGGGCAGCTTTTGTTAGTGAACGATTGGATTTGGAGATTCAGTTTGTGACGCGGCGGTTTTCTTTTGCGCCTGGTGCTTGGCAAGTATAGCGAGGCCTACAAGGTCGTCCAGTATCTCTCCCTGATCAAGTTGTATCGCGAGGGCCAACATGAGAGTGTGGGCCTTCCCTCCGAAGGCTTCAGACTGCTGTTTAAGTGTTATAAGGCATTCGGCAACAACCCCGTGCAATGTTTTCAGATCGTCATCCGACATCTGGGCCAATGTTGATGGAGTCGCTGTCCTATCTTCCTCGCATCCCGACGAGCCAAGATATTCGCGTCTTCCTGGTCCCCAAATTGTCTTCATGAGTACGGTGTGCCCCACGTAATCCAAAAGCTGTTCCTTATCGTGGACTCGGATTTGGTTTAACACAAGAGGTTGTGTTTACTCTGTTGAGTCCGGGCTTCCAAGGTACTCGGTTGGGTCAGTTCCGTTGCCTGTTGCATGATCCTAGCTAAGACTCTTGGTTTGGATTCGTGGAGAATTCGTTGATAAAGAGCTTTTCGTTAGAAGATGTTTGCAATTGGACCGCTCTCTCGCTGTCGAAGCAAGCTGCAAATAACAGATCTAGGATCTGCTTTTTGCTGTTGTAATCACGCAGCAGCAAGATGACATATGCGAGAATTGATCGCCTAAGATATGATCCCCACTCTCTAAGAAGATCCTCAGAAGCGAGTTCGCCATTCCGATACTTGGCCACATCGTAGCTTCCATGCACCAATTTGCTACGTAGGTCATACATTTTGCGAACGCTTTCGAAAATCGGCATGCGCTCGTCGAAAGAGCGGCCTAGAAGCATCGCGGCATTTTGAGAAATCCTATATCGCAGCTCGCCTTGATCGCTTGGCGAGAAAAGCGCCTCGATTGCAATAGCAAGAGCAATCAGTCTTTCCGAGACCGCCATTCGGTCATGACTCGCCTCGTAATAAGTACCGGCCCTTTCGATCGTGGCGCGCAGGTCATTCGTGGTATCAGTCATCCTCGCCTTATATTTCGGATGAGCAAGAACTGCGAGCCAGCGCCTAACTGTTTCCATCTCCTCATTCGAAACTGTGTACCGATCCTGACCATTTTTATAGACGCGCCTTCGTATTTCACCTTGGAAGAGAAGGCCAGGCTTCCTAAGCAGATTCACCCATGGTGGATTGAAGTGGATCCCCGAGTATCCAAGACTGACAATTCCATCCTTAAAATATTGCAAGACTGTACACAGTTCGGCCGCCAACATTCTTTGCTCAGAAAGCCACCTGTAATCGTTATCGTCTACAACACCTTCCTGCTCGGTAACAAAAAAGACATTTCCCGAAGCCTCTGGGTGTAGAAAAGACTGGCCGAGACTGGGTTCGTTCAGCAGCGTAGGAATATCTGCACTAGATATGGCTCTTAAGATCGCTCGAGGACCTACCTGCAATATTTCCGGCTCAATCGCTAAGTTGAAAATGTGAGTGTAGGCAACTCTTCTGAATGGTCCTTGTTCATAAACAGTTTTCCTAAACTGGGCATATAGGTTTTCGAGATGCTGTGATTCATGTTCTTCGCCAAGGACGGACAAAACTGACGGCATAATTTCTTTATTAATCAAGAAGGCTAACCCGAGCGGAAATACGCAGCATTCTCGAAGATGCTTATCGCTTGAAATCACCGCTCGAAGCAATGCTGCTATTTCTTCACAAGGAAACCCGAGTGCAATTATGTTTTTTCTGCTTTCGTCTTGGAGTTTCTTTTGTGCATCATCGAGCAGGGCGTGGTCTACGACGCATGGTCCAACAAGCTGAAAAAATAGGTTCGGATTACTTCTATCATCCGGATGAATTGCGAGATGCGCCCCTAAAGCATGGGCTGCCTCGAACACAGCAACTTTAAGAATATCCCCTTCAGACCCCATCGCCTCTGTCATCGCAAAGTAACTATACAAGAGAGCCGGTGGCCCACACTCGATCTGGACGGGTGGCCTACATCTGACGGTGCCGCTACCATCAGGATCGTGCTTCGCGCGATGGCCAACCCTAGTCGCGATAAGACCGCGCCGAAGATGGGGCACCCAGTGGGGTGGTGATTCGGTTCGCGAGAATCTTATTTCTACCCTTGCTCGTCAGTTCCCAGTAAACTTCACCCGTGGCCGCGACGCTCGAAATCCGCGAACTCCCCAAAGGCCTGTCTTTGCGAGTCACCGAGCCAAAACGCGTCGGGCGAATCCTGTTCAGTGCAGTGTTTGGAATAGCCGGGACACTGTTCTTTATCTACGTGCCCAGCCAAACGCTTCTTGAAATCTTCCTTGGTGGCTTCTGCGTCTTCTCTGTGATTCGATCTCTGATTTCAGGACTTCGAGGTGCCGACGTAGAACTCGTTGTTACGAACCTTGATTTCAAAAGTACAGGCCACGCTCCTGACGGCTACAAGCCATCCATTACTGCGCGCGCGGACGTCTACAACATGGAGTTCCGAGAAGCCAGCGGCGGTGGCGACGATCCTGAGAGGCCGAAGGGACTTTATATCGAAAGCCACGGTGACCGATGGATTCCAGCTATCTGTGTCCTGCCTCACATCGACACAATTCAGACCCAACAGGTCATGGATGCCATCTATCGCCGCTTCCCGGACACCTGCACCCTGTCACCGACTGGCCCATTCGAACCGTACCTGACCTCTCTCAACCTGAACAAGCGCTGATGAGTGAAGATCAACGCGCTGCGTTACGGGGGAGGGTGGCCCACACGTGACCGAACCGCGAAAACCATGTGCCCCATCTTTTCGCTACCGCGAAAATGGCCCACCTTAGCGACGATGAGACCGTCGCGAAGGATTCGTGATGCGGCTCTATCTACTAAACACAATGATAGATGTTCACAAATCTATCGTTGTGTCTGGCAACCCGGATGGATATCATCTGTCTTCGTATGATTTAGACGCAGTAAACCTTGCACCTGCGCCCATTCCCCTGCCCCCTATGGGGTATTTCGCTCTGAAGCGATAAGCGTAGTGTGTTTCCTGAGAGTTCAGGTTTGATTGGTCATTTCTGTGTGCTGACGCAGAGAACTAAGACCAAGGGGGCAGCATGATTATGTTCGCTGTAGGAATTCTGATTACAGTCATTGTTCTCGCTGGTTTTGGTTTTCTCGCGACCGCCTCGAACGGATGGTTCTTCAAATACCGGAAACCGGACGATGCCTTGCCCTCGACAGACAAGAACAACTGATATCGCGCGTCAATGGGCTGGGTGGCCCGCATCTTACCGAACCATCACAACTGCGTGCCCCAACTTTGGCGCGGTCTTATCGCGACTAATCGGGGTCCCTGCCGGCTTTGCTGGTGGGGTGAGCTTGGGTGGGTTATTTTTGCGGCAGCGAAGATCCCGACAGGATAGAATCGCCCGAACGCCAAAAAGGAAAACAAAGAAAGGCTATGCCAACAACCACCCACGAAGAGATCCGCTTCGGAGGCCTCGTCATCCGCTACCTCGTCGCCCCGCAGGCCTCCGGAGGCTCGGTCGCCATGTTCGAGTTCGAAGTTGCCCCCGGAGCTAAAGTCCCCGCCGCGCACAGCCATGACGCCTACGAAGAGACCGCCTACGGCCTCGAGGGTACCCTTACCTATACCGTCAACGGCCAGACAATGGAAGGCGGTCCGGGTGACTCCGTCCTCATCCCTCGCGGCGCCGTGCACCGCTTCGAAAACCTCCACTCCACCCCGGCAAAAGCGCTCGCCATTATCACCCCCGGCCTGCTCGGCCCCGAGTACTTCCGCGAGATCGCCGGCGTGCTGCAATCTACACCATCCGGCACTCCACCCAATGGCGCCGCGATTGGCGAAATCATGCGCCGCCACGGCCTTACTCCGGCTCCGTAAGCCCGGCTTTGCACTATGTCCTGCCGGACGGGCTCCCTGCGCGGGAGGCGGTCACTTCGTGACGTGTGTACCGGTCTTGCTGGATGTAGTGCTTGGGCCCTCCCGTTGGTCGGAGTTTGCGGCTGGAGTACACCTGCATGGGTTGGGTCTAGTGCGTGATCCACTCAATCAAGGCGCGGTTGACGGCGTCAGGCTGTTCAATGGTTGACGCATGACCGCACTCCGGCACCACTACGAGCCTGGCGCCTGGAATCGCTGCCGCCATCTCTTGCGATCGGTTTGGCGGGGTGAACGTGTCGCTGTCGCCGACAAGGACGAGCGTGGGAACGGAGATGGCCGGAAGGCTGGGACGATAGTCGATCCGTGAGATGACCGCCTCGACCTGCCGCGCCCATCGCTCGATGCCCACCGCCAGACCCATGCGCACATTGACTTCGCGCAGGGCGGGATCGTCCTGGCGCGCTGGATGCACGATCGCGGGGACAGCCAGTGCAAGCAGCGTCTCGAAGTTGCCGGTGTTGACCTGGGCGAGCAAGGTCTGGCGCTGTGCGGTCTGCGCAGGAGTGTCGGGGCGGGACTCGGTGTCGAGCAGTGCCAGCTTGAGGACACGCTCGGGCGCCTGCCGCATGATCTCAAGTTCGATATAGCCGCCCATCGAGATGCCGGCCAGGGCGAAGCGTGGCGGCGCGGCGGCGAGAATGGCGGCGGCCATCGCGGCGATGGTCGCACCCTCGAGCGTCGATGCTACGGTGACGGACCCATAGGGCCATAGAGCTGTGATCTGGGAGGCGAAGATCTCTGGTGTGCAGAGCATTCCGGGGATAAGGACGATCGGGATCACAGGGTCTCCTTCTCCGGTCATGTTACTAAAAAAACTCTAAAGTAACGTTTGAGTAACCGACAAGACGGGATCGTTCTTCGCACGATGGCCCACCTTAGTCGCGATGAAACCGCGCCGATGATGGGGCACCCGATTGTGAGGTGCTGTATGAACGGGTGGGTGCGGGACACGATGCGTCGATTCTTGCGGAGACATTTCTTTGATCAAGCCGAGAATCGATGTACTCCAGATGGAGCACAGCGAGGTGTTGAACAGGCCTCGACTTGTTGCTGTGGCGACAAAATAACAGAGCGCTAATCCTTGGGTGCTATCGTGGTCTCCTTGAATCGAGGAGAACTATGGCCGACACCAGCACACTGCGTCTCCGCATCTTCGACGGCTCTCGCCGACTGTTCTCGAAGCCCGCTAAATTTCTGGTGAAGATTGTGGATGGCAACCAGACTCAGCATGTGTGGCACGATTATCCTCAGAACGACATTACCTTCAACGGCCTGCCCTTCTATAACAACCTCTTCGACAACTACACGGTTGTGGTGTCGTCGGACGGCTACAAGCAGGCGGGCTATCAGCCGGTGAAGCTGTCGAACGCCTATACGACGACGCTCGACATTATGCTGATCGCCAACGATCCCGGTTTCAGCTTCGTCAATGCGCGATGGGACACGGCCAAGGTGGACTATCCTTTTGTGGCTGCCGGTGCTGACAACGCGACGGGCGAACAGCACTACGATGGCCTGCTCGAAAGGGAAGAGCCGCTGGCGTGTCTGCTGAACCTGTGCGAGGCGATGAGCCAGATTGCGCTTCCCCAGGGAACGCCTCTGGATTACATCAAGCAGATTCGCTGGGACGCGCCGTATGCTCCGGCGCAGGATCGCTTCTTCGCCTGGTGCGACGTGGGGCTGGTCGATCAGGTGAAAGCTTCAGCGGCGGCTGGGAAATTCGCCGTGGAAAATGCTCCCGGTCTCTTTCATCCGGGAGCAACGTCGAGTTGGAAACAGATTCAGTTCGGCGAGGCTGACGTGCAACTCACGTTTCACGAGAACGACAAACTCACCATCGATGGCGTGGACTGCGTCATGGTTGAACCGGATATGGATTACTACCGCGACCTTGCGGCTCACATCATCCTCGAGGTTGTCCCCAACGGTCTGACCCACACGCTGACAAATCCGACGGAGGTGTACGTTCTCCGCTGGATCGCGGGAAGAACCGCTGGGGTCCCCGACTTCGCGCCTATCTACACCATTATTTAGCTGCGTCTTTTGCCGACACGGACTACCGATTCAAATCGTGGATCGTCTCGCCTACGGCGTGGCCGAGCTGTCCGGCTGCATCTTTTACATCGCCTACGACTCGATCCGCTGCGCCTTCGCCGGCCATCCGGTCGTCGCCGGTAAGTCTTCCTACACCCTCTTTGATTGCGCCTGCGAACGATCCCACCGCGCCCTCGGCTCGTTTCTTCGTGCCCCAGCCGAAGGTCTTGCGAGCGGCGTTCTCGACCCCGTCGTACCCGGTCGCATACTCCGGTCCCGATTCGTTGAACAACAAGATTGTGACCCCCACACCGATTCCCACCCCGGCAATGATCCATGGAAGAGCTCTCATATCCTTACCTCCAGGAATGTAGGATGCAATCCGGACCATTGAGGTTAAACGCGCACGCCATGAAGCGAATTCTTATTCCATAGCCTCAACACCTGCACGCCGAAACTCCCGCTGCAAACCCTGATCCATAGCACCCGCGCCGCGCAGTTTCGTCTCCACTTTGCTTGCTCTTTCACGGCAAAAAGTTCTACTATCAGACTCCCTTCCCAGAGTACCCATGGAACCGCGCACCTCGCGTGGTATCCGGCGACTCCTTTTGAGGGCCATCGAGGCGCCGCCCGCACGTCAAAAATCGGGGGGTTCAAGATGCGCCCGTACTGTGACAACACCCGCCTCTACTTCAAGCTGAGTATCGCAACGTTGTTCGCCGTCTTCGCAACAACGATCGCCACCGCACAGGATAAGGACCTGCTCGAGGGCGTCACCTACGTTTGCAACGGCGAACGCATGTTCATCGAGAACTGCAACCCCAATCCCTCCGACACTGCAAGCTGCATGGTCGGCCATCCTGATCATGTGATGGCCAACGGCCTGATGCAGTACACGAACATGACCCGTGGTGCGCTGAAGAAGCTCTTCCCTACATGCACCCAGCCCTCGGCGAAGGAACTCGCCGCACAAGCGGCCTTCAAGAAGAAGCAGCAGGAGATTTACGACGCCAACGTGGCGAAGGCCAATCCGCAAATGAACAACCAGGCCAACGCCGCCAGACCGCAGGCCCAGGGAGCCGGCATGCAGCGGCAGCCAACTCCCCCAAAGAACGCGGAGGAGCGTGCGATGCGCCGTTGCGTCAGCTCTGGACGGCTTCCGGCCACGTGCATGGGGAACGGGCTGCTGGGCGGTTTTAGCCAGATGATCGCGCAGGTGCTTCCGGGCGCCGACAAAGCGCCCGCTCCGGGACCCACCATGGCCGGAGTCTTCGTCGGCCCTGGTAGCTGGCGACTCGACTTCATCGACGGCGGCGTCCTCGTCAACTGCTCGTTCCTCTCGCCCAATCAAGAGGCCTACTCCCTCGACTTCAAAGGCGGCCGCGCCGTCCTCACAATCAACACCACCCCCAGGCCTCTCGTCCTCGCCTACCATGCCGATAACACCATCACCGGACCGCCTGGCCCCGTCACCCTCGACGGCGTAGTCCCCGGCGGCTACACCGCTGGTAACTCCACACCAGGCCACACGGAAACCTCCCAGACCACCACCCACGAGACCGTCAATCAGAGCCAGACCGGCATGTACGGCCAATCCCAGCTCACCTACCAGGGCAACGGCCAATATGACGCCGCCACCACCCACACCAACAGCACCTACGTCCCCGGCATATCCACACCCGGCTACACCAACTTCACCCATAAACGCGCCACCTGCCCCGCCATCAACCTCTCCACCAAGGGCGCCAGCGTCGGCATCCAGACGATGCAGACCGATCTCCTCAAAGGGATGTTGGGCGGAGACAAAGGGCCGCCGACGCCTCCCGGTATTCGGATGCATGGCATCTATGCTGGCGCCACCGGGTTCAGCGTTCAGTTCTTCCCGGAGTCGGCCATCCTCGGCTGCGGTCCCGACGCTGCGCGCGCCTACCCTTACACGGTTGTGGCAGACGGAAGCAAAGCTGTGGTCAAGATCGACGCGCCTGATCACCCGCTTGCTCTTGCTTTCAACTCCGACGGTTCGCTGGATCCTGGGGGCTCCGGTCCGTATCAGGTTCATGGGCGCGTCGTCACGGGCCAGAACGATAACGACGACTTTACCTTCGCTCCGATGGAGCAGACCTGCAACCTTGCGGTTCTGACTCCGGCGAAGGCTATTCCTTCGGGCGGGGGTACGGCGGCGACGATGATTGCCTCTGCAGAAAATCGTGCCGCAGCGACTCCCGGCACAGCCGCATACAACGGCGGAGGCACGCTGTCGGTTCCGGGGGCTACGCTGGGGAATGCTTCGTTGTCGATCGTGTCGGGATTTCCGGCGCAACCGGGGGTGGCGAATCCGCTGGCGGGACATCCGTACACTCTGCTGCGGGATAGCTTTGCAACGATTGTGGCGAATGCGGGGGTTTCAGTTCCGCCGGGGATGTCGCCTTACAAGGTGCTGGGCAATGCGTGCGGCAACCATACGCCGGATTGCCAAAAGATCATCGACGCGATGAAGGCGAGTGCGGCCTCGGCGGTGCGGGCGGACGCGAACGGCAGCGGAACTTTTCCTGGAGTGGCTCCGGGGACGTACTACCTGATGATCTCAACGCGCTACAACAATCAGGGTCTTGCCTGGGGTCAGGCCGTGCAACTCAAGCCGGGACCAAACTCCGTAGCGCTCGATCTGCATAATGCAACGCCCGTAAACTGATGCGCGATTAAATGACTCTGCTTTGACAATTTTCTGACAACAGTGGAGGTACGGACTCAGTACTCTTCATCCCTCAGAACTAATTGAGGCCAGCTTTCTGTGCACTGTCACAGAAAGAGAAGAGTGAGACCATCATGATCGACGCATTCCTTCGCTCCACGTTTTCATCTTCCCCTACAAACCCGACGCAGAGAAGATCCGGCCGCAGTCTCTTCGCACTGTCTCTTCTAGCAATCTCCCTATCCGCAGCAGCGCAAACAGCCGGCACCTACACGGTCAGCAACCTTGTCTCGGACGGTTCCGTTCCTGCCACCATCACCGACGCCAACTTCATCAACCCGTGGGGGGTCACGAACGCCACCTTCTGGATCAATACGCAGGGGACTGGTCTTGACTACGTTCTCTCGCCCACGAACTTCCCCCCGTTCCCTCCGTTGACGCCACCCGCGACTCCCGCGTTTGCATTTAAGATCACGATCCCTGCGGCCGGCGGCGGCACCACCGCTACGGGCTCGCCTACCGGGGCTGCCTCTACCGGGACCGCCACCGGCTTCCTCCTCAGCAATGGCACCAAGGCGACCTTTCTCTTCGCCTCGCTGGACGGCATTATCACCGGCTGGAATAGCGGGCTCGGTACAAACGGCGCCGTTGCACGAGTCGCTATTGATAACAGCGCAGCCGGTGCGGTCTACACCAGCATGGCGATCGCCACCAACACGACCGGCGCCTTCCTTCTCGCCGCGAACTTCGGCAAGGGTTCTACTCTTGAGGTCTACGACAGCAAATTTGCCTCCGCCAAACTGGCCGGCTCTTTTACGGACCCCAACCTCCCGGCGGGCTACGTTCCGTACGCCGTCCACGTCATCGGGACGCAGGTCTTCGTCACGTACGCGCTCCGCGCCACCACCGGCGGACCGACGGTCGCTCCCGGCAATGGTATGGTCAATGTCTTCGACACCAACGGCAACTTTGTCTCTCGCGCTGTCTCACCCGGCGGCAATCTCAACGCGCCCTGGGGAGTCGCCATCGCTCCGACAACCTTTGGCGTCTTTGGCGGAGATCTGCTGGTCGGCAACTTCGGCGACGGCATCATCAACGCCTACGATCCGAAGACCTTCGCTTACCTCGGTCAGTTAGCGGATGGCACAGGCAAGACCTTCGTCTACGCGAGTCTCTGGGAGATTTTCTTCGGGCTCACTGCGCCCTCGGCAAACAATGGCGGCAACCAAAACACACTCTACTTCGCAGCCGGCCTGGCCTCTGAGAAGCACGGCCTCCTCGGTTCCATCAACACCAGCAGCACTACCTCCGGCACCGCGACCTACGGCTTCAGCGCATCAAGCTCTGCCGCCACCGTCGCCGCGGGATCGTCGGCTACGTTCGTCCTCGGTGCCGCACCCACCAATAACTTCAGCGGGACGGTTGCGCTTGCCTGCAGCGGTCTTCCCGAAGCAGCGACTTGCACCTTCGCGCCCACGTCGTTGACCGTGGCTGCCGGCGCACCCGCTACCACTACTCTTACTATCGCCACAGTAAAGAAGACAGCGTGTGTCCGGCCCTTTACCATTCGCGGAACCTCGTTAACCAAAATCAGCGTAGCCTTCTTTCTCCCCTTGGGCGCTCTCCTCCTCTTCCCACGTCGCCGATCACTCAACCAGCAACGCTACCTCCGGCTGCTCGCGCTGTTGGGAACCCTCGTCCTCTCCGCCGGCTTTGTCGCGGGCTGTTCCAGTACGAGCGACATCTTCGTCCCATCCACTCCGACGGGAACGTCGGCGATCACGATCAAGGCCACATCCGGTTCGATCACGCAGAGCACAACCGTCAACCTTACCGTCCAATAAATTTGCTTCTATGGATTCAAAACTCTGCCTTCTCGCTCAAGATAAACAGCAGATAAATTCCACAGGAAGCCCGCTCAATTTGGCCTCATCAAAATGAGCGGGCTACGCTATCGGCGAACCGGGCAATAGCAAATCCGACAACATCATCGCCGTAACCCCAATCATTACTGTGATCTCCAATGCTGTCCGCAAATTCTTGCATGCATCTCGCTGCGCACCCTGCCTAACTCCTCGCCTGACCAGACTTAGTCATCGAAAATTGAATTGACTTCTCCCACCGCCGGGCCTATAAACGACGCTCCGGCCCCTTTGGGCATTGGCTTTTCAACAATTAAAGGAGAATGACGATGCAGCTAAAACGCTTGCTTGTAAATCCAGTGTCCGCGCTTGTTCTTGCGGCCTGCGCAGTCTCGGTATCCGCCATCGCGCATGCCGACACGATTGCGTGGACTAACTGGTCCACCGCCACCTCCGGCACTCCCGGTTCTGCCGCTGGCACCATCGGCAGCATCAACGTAGCGTACTCCGGCCAGACCAGCGGCCTCACGAACGTTCCCAGTTGGACGCCAGCCTCTACGTTTACCGGCGGTGTCGTAGGCAATGCGCCGCCGCATACGCCGACCATTCAACTGGAGGGAGGATCGGGCATCGCCGAAACGATCAGCTTTTCGTCTACGGTGATCGATCCCATCTTCGCCATATGGAGCCTCGGTGCGCCCGGTACCCCTGCGTCCTTTGACTTCTCCTCCAAGAGTGGTCAACAGTTCAACCTTCTCGGTGGCGGACCCTCCACAGAGTTCGCCGGCAGCGCACTCACCTCGACCGGCTCCATCGTTCGCGGCTCTGAAGGCAATGGGCTCGTCCAGTTCATTGGTTCCTTCGACTCGATCACCTTCACCACCCCAAACTTCGAGAACTACTATGCCTTTACCGTCGGCTACGACGCCACTCTCACCCCGCCGCCACCCTCCGTCCCCGAACCCGCGACACTCTCGCTGTTCGGCCTCGGCCTCTCGGCGATACCTTTGATTCGGAGATCGCTCTCCCGCCGTTCGTAGTTGAATGCTGAAACCGGAATGCCCCGTCGCCGCATCCAGAGTGGATCGCCGATGGGGCATTCGCATGTAGCGCGTCTTGCCGACGAGGCCATAGGAAACAAGTCAAGAGTCGCAGTCACGCGCGTTTAGGCAGATAGATGCCCCAGGAAAGGAATCTCCTGACGAGAGATCCTCTCTTTTTTACTGCACCGTAAACTTTGAATGCGGAGCGCGAAAGAGACGACGATCACAGAGCATGGCGTGATTACAGGCGTGGGATTTATCGAATGCTGTCAGTTCGATCTCGGTTCGGGTATTCGCAACCGTCGCGAAACATTTTAAGCAGATCGAATCGTAGGAGCCGTCTCGATTGAGACGATGTGGAAATTTGCGGAGCGTGCTGGCCATCGTGCGGCCTCTTTTCCTGGTGAAGCTCAAGCCTAGGCCTTTCCAATCGCTATGTCCACTGGATAACATAAGATTTCGTCATTCATTGGAGAACGGGGCTCGATTTTTTGGGTTATGTGTCTTGAGCGGATTTAACCCCTCGGTCAATTTCGATCTTTTGGGCCTCTTTAGTCTGTATCCTCTTTAGTCTGTACCCTTAGTTGCGCAATAACCAGCCATCTTACGGAGAGCGATCACACCATGCTTATCAAGCCAATCCTCCTGACCCTGCTTCTTTCCCCTATTGTCCTCGCGCAGGCGCCCAAGCCGGCCGGACCGCCCCCGACCTTGAAGTCCGTTCTGCTGGCGCAACTCCGCTCTACTCACAACAAGGCGGAGTGGTTTGTCCCACTCAACACCGCCGTCGCCGGCCTGACTCCCGAGCAGGCTCGCTGGGTCCCCAAATCCGAAGGGCCAAACAACCCCGCCCCCGAAGATCACTCGGTGGGCATGATCGCGTATCACCTCCTCTACTGGAACACGCGGGCGCTGTCGCAGCTGAAAGGCGAGAAGGTTCCTGCACCGACCTCCGACAACAACGAAACCTTCAATAAATTCGACGCCACCAACTGGCCCGAGACCCTCAAGAAACTCGACGAGAACCTCACCGCACTGGAGCAGCTTGTCGAAGCCGCCGATGAGGCGAAGCTCGGAGCCATCGCCAACACGATCGCGCACATCAGTACGCACAACGCTTACCACACCGGTCAGATCATCATGATCCGCAAGCTTCAAGGCTCATGGGATCCGAAAAAAGGCGTCAACTAGTCCTCATCGCCGCAGCGCCTGGAGGTCCTGATCCATCATCCCCGCCAGATCTTTGGCGAGGCCTGGGCCCTTTGCGTTCGAATATGTCCCCAGCGTTCCTTTTAGCTCGACATCCGTCTTCTTGCCGCCGATCTCCTCGCTGCAGGGAGTCGCCGTCAGATATGAAGCCGTAAACCCGATCGTCCGCTTATTCACCGTCTGCTCCTGGATCACAACGTGCAGGGCCCGGTCCGCTGTCGCCGCCGAGTCCACTACATCCACTCCGTTCAGCGCGGCTACCGCGTCTTTGATCGCCGTTGCAATCGCCCCTGTCGGATCATCCCCCGCCACTGTGACCAGTACCTTGAATCTTGCTGCGGACACGGCGCCACTCGCCGGACAGGTTAGCAATCCTTTCCTCGGATCGGGCCGCGCTGAAATCAGCAGCGCAGTCAACTGTGCCTGCGTCAGCTTGTCCAGCCCCTCCGCCTTGAAGTTTTCCGCTGTGACTCCGAGTGTCTTCTGTACCTCCGGCGACCACGCCGCCATACCCGGCTTTACTGTCGTCTTTGGCTTTGGCTTCGCAGCCGTCTGCGCGACACCGACCTGTCCGGACACCATCACGCCAGCAACTAACACACTACAAACTCGCCACAAAAGCACCATTCGTTTTACTTATCCTCCCCTGCCGCATCATGACAGATAGTACTAAGACGCCTTAAACCGGCCCCGCGCCTCTACGTAACACTGAATTCCCGTGCGAAATCCAAGCTACAGGAAAAACCTTCCTGCAAAATACTGAAAAATAGGGGTTCCGGAAGATTTCTCACAACCGCCATCCCGCATCTAATCGAGGATGAACAAGCTCGGAAAAGCGGTTTTCCTTACTCCTCTGCTGTTCGCGTCCAGTATCCTTCCCGCCACCGCGCAGAACCACCACAATAACGACAGCGCCTACTACAACGGCATGCGTAACGGCGCTCGTGGCGGGAACTACTACAACAACCGCGACCCCCACTACAACAACAACTATCACAACAATTACCACGACGATCATCGCCAGGGCGGCATCGGCCCCGGCAAAGGCGCCCTTATTGGCGGCGCGGGTGGCGCGGTCCTCGGCGCGGTCTTCGGCGGCGGCCTCAAAGGAACCCTAATCGGAGGAGCAGCCGGCGCCGGCATTGGCGCGGTAGTAGGCCAGGCCGCCCAGAACAAGCGCAACAACGACAACTACCACCACCCCTACTAGACCCCTTTCAGGAAAAGGAACGACTATGCGCCCAGGAAATAAATTCGCCGTCTGCCTCACTCTCGCTGCCGCCACTCTCACCGCGACCGCTCAGCAGCCGCAGCCCAAGTCTCCCGTCACCATCACTCCGTCGGCCGACTCTGCTGCCCCTCATAACTGGACGACGGAACAGATTCTCACCTGCACCGTCTCCGACTGCTGGCAGCTCGCCGGCCGCAATGAAACGACCTTCTTCGACATCATCCAGCAGCTCGCAGAGATCTCCGCCCAGACACGCGGTCTTACTCTGCCGGACGACGCCGCAGCCGGGCAGCGCACCGGAGAGTACATTAAGGCGAAGGCCCGTGCCGATCACGGCCAACTCCTCTATGCCATCGTGGATGCCTCCATCCGCAAAGTAGGGACCCCAGCAGCCGCGCCTACGAATGCGCCTACGAAGTAATCCGATTCCGCCCCGAAAGGAGGGGCAAGGGGCAGACGCTGCTTCCGGGCACCGGTAGACGCTAGGATAGTTCCATGCGTCCCCTCTTTCTTTTTCTGGCACTCGCCGCACACGCCCCTGCGCAGACTTCCAACCCAGCGCCTGCTCCGGTCGAAATCGTCAACCTCGAACAGCATCTCTGGACCACTATGGCCGAAGGCGACTTCGCCACGGTTCGCAGCCTCTTCGCCAGAGATTTCATTGAGGTGGATGACCGCATCCAGGCAGTCGACGCGCTCCTAATCAACCTGAAACACTGCAAGCTTGAGTCGTATGAACTCCGCGACCTCCAGGTGCGCATCCTCTCGCCGGATTCCGCTCTTACCGCCTATCACGTCGTCAACACCTTCGCATGCGGAACCGAAGACAAACTCCAGCACAAGAGCTACGACAACAACTCGACGACCGTGTGGGTTCGCCAACCCGGCACCACGAGGTGGCTGGTCCAGGCCCACACAGAAACTCCTGCAAAGCCCTGAAGCAGCTCGCGGCGCTCACTGGAAAAATCCAGAAACTTCAAATACAGTCAAGGCGTTCCCAAGAAAGAGGTCTCGATGTCCCTGGCCATGGCCCCTCGCAGCCTCTCTTTGCGAATCGCCGCGGTGGCAATGTTTCTTCTGGCTCTGAACGGATGCGTCAACCTGGACGACGCGGCGGGCCTCTCTAAACTTTCCGGCGAGGCGAGAATCTCTCTTCCGAGAGTCTCCAATGACGTCGCCGGAACCTGCGCTCGCCAGAACACGCTCTTCGAAAACACGCCGAAGGCAGAGCGTCCCCCGGCCGCACAAGCCCAGGACTGCAAGCCGTATCAGGAGATTGCGGCTCACCTCGCGAAAGACGAGAACGTTCTCGCAGACTACTTCGATGCGCTCGGTAAGCTAGCCTCCAATGAGCCGATGAGCTACGGCGCAACCATCAACGAAAATGTGACGGCTCTTGGAGCAAATACAGCATTATCGGCAAACGCCGCGGCTGCCGGCAGGGACGCGGAGAGCATCCTGAAGTCGCTCGCCGATGCTGCCACCAAGGGCTATCGTGAAAAGCAGCTCGGTCAACTCATTCAACAGAACGATCCGGCCATCCAATCCCTCACCCAGGCGCTGAAAAAAGTCATCACGGGCGACTATGCGTTGCTGCTTTCGAATGAAGAGCTGAGCATGGACAACTTCTACCAGGGGCCTATGGCCAGCGCTCAACCCACCGAACGTCTCACCCTCATCCTCGTACAGCGCCAATACGCGCACGACAAGTCAGCGATGCAATCTCGCAAAGAGAACATCGCTGCGTACGGCAGGATCATGGATGACATCTCCACACTTCATTCGAAGTTGAAGCAAGAAGCAACCAGGAAGGCGAGCATCGTTGAGATCTGCAAGCAGGTCAGGCCCCTAGCTTTGTCATTGAACGCTGCACTCTCCGACATTCAATCGAGGTCGAACCAGCCATGAAGAAGGCAACTCCCATCCCGCCGGCCGATACAACACTTTCTGACGACCAGATGCAAGCCTTAGCTCAGTCTTTTCACGACATCGCAGTGGAGATCGGTCAGGTTCGCCTGAACGCCCTCGCAGCGGGCAGCAAACTCACGGATCCCGCTATCGTCCAGTTGCAAGGCTACATCTTCTCTCTGATGAACGTTGCTGCGGGCTTCGCCATACAAGCCGCGAACCTTACGCTGACTAACGCAGACCAGGCGGTGAATCAAATCTCTCTTGCGACGAAAGCTGCGGACCGGGCCCTCGACAAACTCCAGAGCATCGACAAGGCTGTGAACATAGCTTCGTCGGTCATCGTCCTGGCGATGGCCATCTCCACCAAGGATCCTGGCCAGATCGAGAGTGCAGCCAGATCCGTTGCGAAAGCTGCAGGCCTGGCGGTGTAGAGATGAGGATGCGGCCGACGCGAACCGCATCCTCGTCACGCTACTTCTTGTGGTAGTTCGGATACGGAGGCTTCGCCGTCTCCTGCACAGGATGTTGCGAGAGCTCCTGCATCGCTACGCTCACGGCTTTCTCCAACTGCGGATCATGCCCTTCGCTCACCGCCTTCGGGTCCTGCTCGACCACGACGTCGGGGTCCGTGCCATGGTTCTCAATCTGCCACTTGCCCTCCGGCGAGAAGTAGCCGAAGCTCGGCGACGTCACGTTGCCTCCGTCCATCAGCACAGGAATCGCTCCGATACCGACCAGCCCGCCCCACGTACGCTTTCCGATCAA